>Ga0137393_10001787_pt1 | contig 13758 bp, 8 predicted proteins | sample 15con2h34BmetaG_FD_101396 | JGI IMG/M metagenome (GOLD analysis project Ga0137393, IMG submission 101396) | Vadose zone soil microbial communities from Angelo Coast Range Reserve, California, USA - 15con2h3.4B metaG | ecosystem: Environmental > Terrestrial > Soil > Vadose zone > Saprolite...
ATTCTGAGCGCTCATTTCGTGAGCCATCCTGACCGATTCGACGTGGTTGTAGCATCCAATCTTTTCGGCGACATTCTGTCGGATCTCGGCGCAGCCGTTGTAGGGTCGATGGGACTCGCTCCTTCTGCCAATCTGAATCCTGATCGAGAACCGCCTTCCATGTTTGAGCCGGTCCACGGCTCAGCCCCCGATATTGTCGGAAAAGGAATCGCGAACCCGGTAGCGCAAATCTGGTCAGGCGCAATGATGTTGGAACACTTGGGCGAGAAGGAGGCTGCGCACACGGTGGAACAAGCCATCTTCAAAGTCATTGCCAGCTCCGATCCCCGTACTCCGGACATCGGCGGCAGTGCAAGTACTAGGGACTTGGGGGAGGCTATTGCCGCTGAGGTATCGGCAGTGGCAGCAAGAATCTGATATACCTACTTTGCGACGTGGCAGGCCGGTGGTCCTGGATGGCCGGGCGTCACTCCTGAGGTGCGAACACGAGGATGGCCGCGTCCTCTTTGTCATTCGCTGGGGCCGCCACGTAATAACGGTTGAGCTCGGGTGACCAGAATGACGTTCCCGCTCCTCCCCGCGTCGGAATCTTACCGGCGATCTCGTAGTGATCGCCATGTTTTCGCTGGTACACATACACGAAACCAGCCGGCAACTCCCTTCCGCCAGACACATACACACGCCTGTGCAGTTGATCGAAATACACTCCGTCTTGGCCCTCAGTAGTTGGCAAATGAACGAGTTCTCCGCCTGACTTGGAGTCCATGATAATCATCTCGGACGGGGTGCGGGTTCCGATGAATAATCGTGACCTCAACTCGTCAAACGCCGCATCGCCCGGGCGATGGCTGCTCACAGACCAGGTGGAAATGACTTGCCTCTGATTCGTGTTGATGACCTGAAGCTGGTTGGCGGTCGAGATGAACACGAAAAGGGTCGTCCCTGCCTTGTTCAAAAGAAGCTCTGAGGGGTGCGCCGTGACTTTAATGTCACCAATATGCTTGTCGTCCGCCGCATGGATAATTCCAACCTTCCCATAGTCCTTTCCGGCATCCTTGCCGCCATAACCGACGTAAACAAGCTTGAACTTCGGTTCGTAGACGACGCGGTTTGGTCCCGGTTCAAGCTGGATGGAATCGAGCAGTTCGAGCGTGTCTCCGCGAAACACTCGGAGCATCCCGTCATCCCCGCTGGCTACAAATATCTTGTTGAGTTCCGCGACGTATAAGACACCTTGAGGCTTTTTGAACCCGGGAATGCGGCGTGCCCAACGACCGGCTTGCAGATCCACCACTTCCAACGTGCCATTTTCAAGTCCCGTAACGAAGAGCCGCTTGCCCTTTGCGTCAACGGCCATGTGATCAAGGCGGCCTTTGACACTCGGTATGGGAATCATCTGCATCAGCCGCAGTGGAGGTTTTCGGCCCTCCTGGGAACTTGCTGGTCTGGTGGACACCATCATGCAAACCACGGCCGCCAACAGGATGGAAAGGAACCTGTTCATGGTTCTTATCAATCTTCGGGAGCGAATACCCACAACGCGGCGCCCTGCTTCGAACTCGCCGGGACACCCAGATAGAAGCGATCTCGTTTTTCGAACCACAGGCCGGTGCGTGCTCCGATAGTGGTCGGGACTTTCGCCAGTGGTCGATAATGATCAGCGTCGGTTTGCTGGATGACGCTGATGAAACCCTCTCCACCGGGAACATAAATGCGTTTGCGACCAGTGTCATAGTAGATGTCATCGGCGTCATTAACAGAGGGAACGTTTGCAACCATCACACCGGTATCCGAGTTCAGAACTACGACTTGTCCAGGCTTGCGGGTCACGACGAACAGGCGGTGATCGGCTTCATCCAGCGCCATCGGGTAATTGGCCTTTCCGCTCTTCAGCGGCCAATCTGTAACTTTATGAGTGGTCCGGTCGATTAGCGCGATCTTTGCTTTCGTAGCTATATTGGCGTAGATCACCGGCTTGGAGATGGCAAGCTGGAACGATTCCGGGTGGGCGTCCAGTCTGGCGGTGTCTTCTAAACGTTTGCCGGTATCGGCATCAATGACCGCAATTCCACCTTCCTCATCTCCGCCGTAGGCGACATAGACGCGCTTCTCTGCCGGATCGTACCGCACGTTATCGGCATCCTCTCCGATATCGACTGTGTGCAGAAGTTTGAAAGTGTCTCCGTCGTAAACTCTGAGCTTCCCGTCCGCTCCATTGGCCACAAATAACTTGTTCAGCTCGCTTACGTAGGCCAATCCTTGGGGCGCGGCCGCTCCTGCGATGCTGGTTATGGTGCGGCCGGCAAACGTGTCAACCACTTCGACCGTGTTGTTGCCAAGCGCAGCGCCCATGACGCGCTTGCGGTTCGCATCGAAAGTGAAATGATCGATGCGCCCCTTGACATTCGGCAAGGGAATCTCCTGGACCAGGAGCAGCGGCGCGCGCTCAGGTGCGCTCGGCTGCTCCTGTGAGAACCCAACGCAGCCCAGGATTGATGCCGCCAGACAGAGCATTGCAACACTTTTCATGTTCCGCTCCCATCTAGGGCAGTACGTTGTAGACTCGCAGTTCGGCAGTCTGGCCCTCGTGATGCGGCACCCCCAGATAATAGCGATTCAGTTCCGGCACCAGCATTGCCGTCTTGGCACGGAACGAGGTCGAAATGTGCCCGATTTGATCATAATGGTCAGCATCGCGCTGCCGGAACACGTCAATAAACTGGGTGCCTGCGAAATAGATGCGTTTTTTCTCACCGTCGTAGGCCATGTCATCAACCATCGATGCACCAGGCAAGCTGTTCACCACTTTGCCCGAATCACTGTCCAGAACAATCAGTTTTCCCGGATCGCGAGTGCCCACAAACAGCCGATGACCGTTCTCGTCGAACGCTATCGCTGTAGGCTTCTTGCCCTCTTGGGCAATAGACCAGGTCGCAACCAGGGTATGCTTTGTCCGATCAAACACCTCTACGGCGTTGTTCCCCCGAACATCGACGAACAAACGGGGCCCTGATTTTTCGACCGCCATGGCCTCTACGTCATTGGAGTCGATCTTGATTTCAGCCTTGGTTTCACCAGCCGTCGTGTCAATGAGGCTGATGTAGGAGTTTGGCAGGTGAGCGTCCTTACCGCCGTTCACGACGTAGAGGTACTTGGTTGAAGGATCATAGACACTGGCGTCCGCGCCTTCCCTTAGCTTGATGCTCCCGGCAGGCTTGTAGGAATTCGCGTCGTAGATCTTGATCTCTCCCAAATCTCCATCAACCACGAAAAGCTTCTTCAAATCGGCCCGATAGAGCATCGAGTGTGGCGCCTTGACATCGTCGATGGTGTGGATGAGCTTATTTGTTAGCAGATCAAAGACCAGGACTTTCGAGTTCTCTTCTGCGGTGGAGAACAACCGGTTTCCCGCGAGATCCACGGTGAAGTGATCGAAGTCCCCATCATGGAGCTCTGGTAATGGCGTCGACTGCGACAGTTCCAGCGGCGCTTTGTCCTGAGCCGAAGCCCCGATTACGAACGCGAAAAATACAACAAGCAAGATCATTGCTCTCGATTTGTTCAACTTGACCTCCAGTGTTGAGAAAATAACCACCGCAAAATCAACGCAGCCTTACCGGGCTCACCCTGCACAAATACGGCTGCAGATCGCCAAAAAAACAACAACATACACACATTACCCGGACGAACATGAAATGCACATTAAGGAAACATTAAAAACAATTCCTGCTTCAGCTGACGAGAAGAACGTTTTACACCGCAGGAGACACCGTGCCGCGATGTTTAGCTCCAACGCAAGCATCAGTGTACCTGACAAAAAAAGGCTTATTACCAGGTACCACAGGCCCGCGGCGAAGGAATGTGTACGACCGGCCAGGTAGCCCATCACGAGAGGCCCGACAAAGCCCCCCAGATTTCCTACGGAATTGATCAGCCCTATCGAGGCTGCGGCAGCCGACTCACTTAGAAAGAGTGTGGGCACCGCCCAAAAGCAAGGTTGAAAACCGTAAAAAGAAGCACCGACCAGAACGAACAGTGCGATTGCAATTGCGGGGTTGGAACCATAAATTACCGCTAGCGAGAGGGCTACTCCGCACAGAACGACCGGAATGGCCGCATGCCACCGAAGCTCGCTGGTTCGATCGGAATGCCAACCGTTCAATTGTTGTGTCACGAATCCTGCAACATACGGTAAAGCCGCCAGCAGCGTTACCTTGGTGTCACTGAGTCCCGAGAGCCGCTTCAGAATGGTTGGCAGCCAAAAAGCTATCCCATAACTCCCACTCATCGCGAAGAAATAGCACAGAGTCAGGGTCACGGTTGTGCAGAGCTCTCCAAACGCTGTAGGAATGAAGGCGCTTCTTGGCCTCTTTCTCCTTCTGTAATTGCTCGTTGATCCAGGAGCGCTCGTCTGCGGGAAGCCAGCCTGCCTGCTGCGGCCAGTCCGTTAAATAGAAGATGGTGATCACACCGAACAGGATCGCCGGAATCCCCTCTATGATGAACAGCCATCGCCAGCCCCTCAGGCCAAGCCACGAGATTCCGAGCAGCAAACCCGCTAGCGGTGACCCGATAACGTAGGAAAGAGGATTGGCAGCATAGAAAAACGCCACGGCCTTGGCCCGGTCCTCGTATCGGAACCAATGGGTCAAGTACACAATGACGCCGGGAAAGAAGCCCGCTTCGGCTGCTCCCACCAGGAAACGCACGAGATAGAATTGCCGTGCGGTGTGGATGAAAGCTATCAACACCGTTACCATTCCCCAGGAAATCATGATGCGCGCGATCCAGCGGCGGGCACTCCAGCGCTCCACAATCAATGCACGCGGGATTTCCAGCAGGAAGTAACCGAGAAAAAAATCCCCGCTCCCAGGCCCACTACGCGATCCCTGAATCCCAGGTCGCCGGGCATCTGGAGAGCCGCGGCTCCAATGTTCATGCGATCGAGAAAAGCAACAACGTAAAGCAGAAACAGAAAGGGCAAGAGCCGCCGCCCAATGCGATGCCTGGCGCGTTGCGCGACTTGTAGGTCCGGCGCGGAAGATGAAACGCTTTCTGCTGTAGAACTGGCGACGTGTTCGGGCATGCTTTTCAGGTTCAGTGGAGAACCAAAGTGTTGAGCCGCTTGGGTACTTCTCCTACGGGAATGATCGCCACTATTTTTAGCGTTCTTGTGTCAATCGCCGACACCGACCTGGCTCCGGAGTTCGAAACATAGACAAGCTTGCCGTCCGGGGTGAAGGTGATCCACTCCGGCACGGCCCCCGCGGGCGCATGCCCCAGCGGGTGAACTTCGGGCAATTCGGCATACCCGATCAACTTAATTTCAGGTAGCGAGTACTTGAAGACGGCATTGGCAACTGTGCTGTTGACCCACAACGATTTTCCATCTGGCGCCACTCCGATTCCGTGAGAAGGAGTCCCTGTTCGTCCCTCTTCAATTCCGAAACCGGTGGGCTGATCCGGCAGCTTGATCCTGGCCACCTCCGCATGCTTTGCGAAACCTACGACCGCAAAGCCGTTGAAGCCCGACAGTTGGACGAAAATGCGGCTCGTCGACCCGTCGGGGTTTGGCTCGAAAGCCATCGGACGTACAGATCGGTCGAATTTCACCTCCCATACCGCCTGCTCGCTGTGAAGATCAATGACGGTCGCGGCTTTGTTTTCTATCGAACCGCTGACCGCATACTTGCCATCTGGGGTCACGAACACGTTATGCACGCTGCCGTCCACGGGAATACTCTTCACTCGCCGCAGCGAACGTGTGTCGATTACGTCTACAACGCCCGGCTCCGCACGGATACCGACCAGCACCCGGCCTCCATCTTTGGTGATGGCGATGTTGTTCGGACGAGCGCTGAGCGGTACCTTCTGCAGAACCTCTCCGCTCTTTCGGTCCACCACGTCGAGTACGCTCTCCGATTCGTTGCTGATGTAGACTCGCGTTGCATCGGGAGAGAAAGCAATACCGTGCGGCAACTCGATGCCCCGGATCACCTGCACAACCTTGTTCGTCGATGGGTCAATGACATCAATGGTGTCGGCAGCACTGTTGGTGACGTAAATCTGCGCCGTAGATCCAGGCGAGAACTCCGGAGCGGCTTCCATGCCAGCGTCGCGGACCCACCCCGCGATGGCAAGCCAGTCGGGATCGTTTTGAGACTGAAACTGCCTGCCCCCGGAATGAAACGGATCACCTCCGGCTTCCGGCGCAAGGGGATGGATCAACAGTCTGCTTGACGCTGGATCACCGGGGACAACCTGCTCCAAAGCACTCTGGAAGTTGCGGTGCGATTGCTCGTCGGTCCAGTTCGTAGTTCCCGGAGACAGCGTTTCGAGATGAAAGGGCCTCCCCTTTTCACTGTGGCAGCCATAGCAGCGGGCGTGCCCGGGCCTTGCCTTCAAGAATATCGGCTCGACTTCGGTTTTGAAGAATCCGAAGCTCAGCGCACCTGTTTTGGAAAAGGGAGAAGATGTTTGCATGTCTGATGAGCTAGGAGAACCCTTGCGGACCCAATCGGCAATCATCTGCCACTCCGGGTCGTCCTGCGATGTCCAGAATTTTCCACCCGCGTGCGATGGATCACCGCCCGCCTCCTGCGAAAGAGGGTGAAGCAGCAGGCGGCTTTTCAAGGGATCGGAGGGAGTCACCAACTTCAAGACGGTTTCGAAGTTCCGGCGCGACTGCTCTTCCGTCCATGAGGAGCTTTCCGGCGACAAGGGTTCAAGCCGCAGCCGTGTGGCCAGTGCTGCGTGACAGTCGTAGCAGCGCTCACCATCTTGCCGCATTTTGAGGAAAATGGGCTCGATGCGAGTACGGTACGTCTGAAAATCGAGAGACGGCAGGAGCTGTGCTGTTTCGCTTGACTGCTCAGAATACAAACTGGGCGCAGTGGCCACGAAGAACAGCAGCAGGGTCGCTTTCATGATTCTCGTCATCCTGATGAATCCTTGCTTCAAGAAAGCCGCGACCGTTCACTTGCTCCGATGCTCGAGTTGGGCATCGCCTGCGACAATTTTCCGCATTTGCGCATTAGCAAATTTCCAAGGATCGCGCGCATATTCTTCATACCTGCCCGGCGCGTTGATGCCCGGGATTTCCGGGATCCAATCTTCCGCCAGCAGTTTGTCCGGGTCACCGTACTTTGCCGCTAAGGCGCGCACTTCGGGGTCGTCCAGGGCGGTCAAGTGTCCACGGTCAACGATCGTCACCCATTTCCCTGAAGTACGCAGGTGCACTTTGTAGGTGATGAAATAGTTCTGGATGTGAAAGTCGTGGCCGTTCGGCAGGTTCAGGTCCTCGGCAAATTTCTGCCACTTCTTCGGCGTGCCGAGCGAGCCCGGATCGTGGCCGAGCTCGTTTCCCAGCCCCCAGTGAAACGCGCCACTGCGGTAACGTTCGTAGGTCAGGCAGTAGATTCCTGCCGTGCCGCCCCCGTAGAAGTCGGTCGGATTGCGAAAGTACTTAGGATTCGTCCCTACCGCCACCTCCCAAAGATGCCAATAACCGGGAGTGTCATAGTTGGGGTAGGTGGCATCGTTGACGTGCGGGTAGTGCTGGAATTCTCTTATCACATCACCGTAGCGGCCTCCACCCTTCACCTCTGTGATCCTGCCGTCCTTGAGATGGATCTCCATGTGGGGCCAAAAGCCGCCGGAGCCATTGGTGCCCGCGATCACCCCGTTGGCCTTCGCCGTGGGCGATCGCGGTATCCAGTCCTCGAAGTTCTTGGGGTAGTTTTCAAAGTCCTGGCCGTACTGGCCAGTTGCTGAATCGGGGTACATGAGCAGGTGACCGCGCCAGTAGATCCCGTGCGTCCATCGTTTTGCCATTTCTTCCGTGACATCCCAGGTGACGTGAGTTCCTTCCGGATCGTTCACCTCAACCTTGTCGACATCCGGGCTCACCATGGCAATGGTCTTCTTCTCAATCAACTGCCACACGTCCGCGGGAAAGGACGAAACCTGGCTCACCACTTCCCATATGTTCGTGAACGAGCAACGCCCCAGGTACTTGCCTTCAAGAGGAGCCATAGTGCGGGCGTAGAAGGCTCCACCGGGATGTCCCCAATAGACCCCCTTGATTTTCGGATGTTGCTGGAGGTAGTCCCTGACCGCTGCACCCACGCTCTCATTCGACAGTTTTTTCCATTCCGCAAGCAGTTCTGGCGTCATCTCGCCGCGTTTGGGGTAGAGTGCGTCATACAGGTCAGGATTTCTCTGCCGCAGCCACTGCTTGGGCACTTCCGGGTGAGTGAAGACGCGCTCGATCCAATAGTATTTCGCCTCCATGAAACCGTCTTCGGCGCTGCGGATTTCCGTCTTAAGCCTTATCTTCTCCGCATCCTCTTTCGGAACTCCCACCAAAGAGTAGTTAGGCACGATGTCAGCCTGAACACCGCGCTCCGCCAGGGCGCGCACGATGGCTTGGACTACGAGGTCGTCCGCCGTCGTGTCGATAACAATCATGACTTCTTCGCCAGACTGGAGCATACCCAGACCTAGGCCGGGAGAATTTCCGCCGAATCCGGCCTTATTGCGTACGAGGTCCCGCGCGTGAGGCATCATGTCGTCGATGGATTTCGGCCTCTTCAAATAAGAAGGCCAGCGGGAGGCCGGGTAAGCAGGGGGCTTTGCGGCCGATTCCTTCCGCTGCACTTGTGCTCCCGTGTTCGCCATTACGATCATTAGCATCGCGACGGATAACAGCCACAGAACCTTCCTACACGAAGACTTCATAAGCCTCGCCCATACTGTAGGATCACAAATTATGGTTACAGCATGTCTGTAGCGTTTCGTATCTCTTAACGGCGAAAGAAAAAACGTGCCAACCGAGCGAAGAAGAACCCAGGGATCCCCGTGCCCGGCCGGATGCCTGCCAATATTCCTCGCGTGCAGAACTAGAAGATCACTTTGACTGCGAACTGAATTTCCCGCGCCGTGGTGGTTGTCCTGGACAGCAAACCCGACACGCCCGTCGGTGCTCCTGTCCCATCAAAGATGTCCGTGTTGTCGGGCGTGGTGGGCGGAGCAAAGTTGGCATGGTTGAGAATGTTAAATATTTCTGCGCGGAACTGCACGTTGAACCGCTCTGAGATTCTTTTGATGTAATTGTTCTTGAACACGGAAAAGTCGAGGTTCGTGAGCCCAGGGCCGATCAGAATATTGCGACCGGCATTACCTCGAAGATTGAAGCAATCTGGAAAAACAGCTGGGACTGCGGGCCCGGTTGGCGACTGGAGGCTCGGGGGAAATTGGTCGCAGTTTGCCGTCCAAAACGACATGCTAGGTGCAGACGGGACGGCAAAGCACTCGGTCTTAATGTAATTGTTGGGATTTCCGGGATTCGTGAGGGTCTTGCACCCGGAGCCGCCAAGCCGGTTTGGGACGTCCCAATCGTCGCTGCTGAGCGAACCTAGCGGGTCCGACCCCGTGCCCCACGTGGCAGTGAACGGCACCCCGTCACTAGCCGTGAAGATAAGCCCCAGTTCCCATCCACCCAAAGCCCAACGCGCTGGCGCGGAGAGCGATTTCGGTGATGGAACCTCCCATGTACCATTCAGAACAAACGTGCGCCCTACATTGAAATCGGAGAGCCCACGGTTCAGTCTCAAGTCGAACCAAGGGAGGCTGGAGATCGAGTTCCCGAAGGTGTCCCCCGCAACCGACGCCGAGCTGGTGTCAATGCTCTTACTCCAGGTATAGGTGCCCTGTACCTGAAGGCCGTGGCTCATTCGCTTGGCCAACTGTGCTTCAAAGGCATTGTAGGAAGAGTGTCCCTTATAAAACATTCCCCGAATTGAGCCAAAGTTCGGGTTGATGGGGTTCGGGGGGTTCCCCGCGTTGGGGCCTGTTGTGAGATTGCCGCTGGCATCTACTTGCGGCCACAGATATCCGACTGAGGTCTTAGTAGGTAGAACGAGATTCGCTTCATCGACCCGGAAGGGTTGATGCACACCACGCGAGCCCACATAGGCAACCATCACGGCCAGGCTCGGCGTAATCTGCTGTTGCACATTGAGGTTCCACTGCATGACATAATTGCGCTTGGGTTTGGGTTCAATATATGTCGAGCGCAAGGTGTTCGCCGGAAACGAGGTGAGGCCGGAGAAGAATGAACCCTGCCCGGGACTGTTAACCGCGGTATATTGAAAAAAGGGAGCCGCTTGGGTGGTCAGAAGCACGAACTGATAGGGCAGCGGCAGCACATCGAACATCCCAATCCCCCCCCGAACTGCGGTTTTCGCGTTGCGGAACGGGTCCCATGCAAAACCGACGCGCGGCTCAAGATTTTTCAGTGTGGGATTGCTGAAGAAGGGGTCGCCAAGATGAGGGTTGGCGTCCGAGAGGTTTCGTAAGTTAGCAAGCTTGCCGCGAGTCTCAGTCGGCACCGTCGACATCTCGTAACGCAGACCGAGATTCAGGGTTAGATTCGGCCGCCAGCGCCAGTCGTCCTGCACATACAAGCCGAAAATAGTCTGGCGAAGATTGCGCGGTGAAAGCGTGCTCGCGATTCCGCCCTGAAATTTAGTGGGATTGTTGGTGAGAAAATCGCGCAAAGTGTCGAACCTCCAGATTCCATTCGGATCAGTATCGGCAACTACATTAAGCGCCATGCGTTCCACGGCGACGCCGAATTTAATGGAATGTGTGCCTTTGCTGATCAACGCATCGTCGTACCCCTGGAATGAGTTCCAGTGGTAAAAATAAGTCGGGCTGCCCCCGACTCCGCCTGTAAACGGAGTAACCCCAGACATAAAAACCTGGGCCGCGTCCCGCCCCGCAAATGCGGAGCCCCCAACGCCCAGATCCGTCCTGGCTGCGTCCGGATTGATCGCTTTTAGGCTCTGGTTATTGTTCACGGCTTCGTGGTTGTACCCAAAACGGACTGAATTCGCGAAAGTAGGCCCAAACATGTGAGTCTCTTCCGCCGCAAAGATCTGCCTCGAGGTCAGGGTGTCGAACACGACATTATTCAGTCCGTCGGGAGAAGAGTAAGGGGTTTTGTCAAACATGTACGTGCCGAAGAGGCTGTCGTTGTCGGAGAGCTTGTGATCAATACGGGTCGTGACGAAGTTTTCGCTAACGGCCTGCTGACCAGGGAAAGTGAATACTCCAATATCTCCATTACCAAGGAGGGGTCCGTTGGGCAGATGCCAGAAAGTGAAGTACGCCTGCGCGTTTGAATCTACGCTGACCGCATTAGGGGTGCAGGGATTACTTGGGTCGCCTAGTGGGATCGAGCACAACTGCCCATTCCGCGCAGCCTGGGACGGCACTGTCGTAAATGAGGTGATGCCCTTCGACTGCCGAATGCCTTCGTAGTCGGCGAAGAAAAATGTGCGGTTCTTCAGGATCGGTCCGCCAATCGCTCCCCCAAACTGGTTGCGCTTGAACGGCGGAATCTTATCTCCATCGAAAAAGTTCCTGGCGTCCAGTGCACTATTCCGGAGGAACTCGTAAACGCTCCCGTGAAACCGGTTTGTTCCCGAACGCGTAATCGCGTTGACCACTCCTCCTGAGGTCTTGCCGTACTCCGCCGAGTAGTTGCTCGTCAGGACAGAAAACTCCTGAATCGCGTCCACGCCCAGGCTCCCTCCCAGAACGCTGCCTGGAGCTCCGTTTGAGTAATCGTTGAGGCTAACTCCATCCAAACGATAATTGTTCTGCTGCGGCCGGGCTCCGGAGATCGTCAGCTGTTGTCCGAAACCGCGATTTCCTCGATCGGTGCCAGCCGCGAAGGTTGGCTGCGTCTGGATCGCATTAACACCAGGTTGCAGTGTTGCCAAGTCCGTCCAACTGCGGCCGTTTAGAGGCAGCTCGCGGACAGTAGTCGCATTGACCACGGCGCTGATGTCCGAGGTGGAAAGCTGCACGGCGGGAGCTTCGCCGGTCACCAGGATCGTCTCAATAGTTCTGCCGACCTGCAGCGTCAGATCCAAAACAGCTGCCGCTCCGACAGTCAATGCGATGCCACTTCTCACTTCCGTCTTGAATCCGGGAGCCGAAAGCGTTAGCTCATAGTTTCCGGGCAGCAGGTTCGGCGCGCTGTAGGTGCCGTCTTCGTTTGTGGTAGTGGTCCGGCTAACGCCCGTGTCGACATTCCTGATGGAGACTTGAGCGCCGGTAATGACTCTGCCGCTAGTATCTGAAACCGTCCCTGAAATCGCTCCGCCCGCCACTTGGGCCTGAACGTGTACTGGTAATGTGGCAGCGTAAATGAGCACCAAAGCGAGAAGACTTGCACCGAACGTTCTGTTCGAATGGCAAACCATCGGGGGGCCCCCTTTTGTGTGCGGGTTTGTATGGGGAGAGCTTACCTCAACCGAAAAGAATCAGAACACATTAATGGCGACTTATATACCACCGCCTGAGCGAGACGAGACATAAGGAGACGATTTCCGGGTGCCCATCTATAGGCAAGAGCAGCGAGCCGAAAACGTGATACTGTGCGCTAAGTGTGCTTGTTTGTGGGGGCTTAGATAGCCTATGCCGAGACGCTGCACAATTTGCCATCATTCCCGGCACGATGAAATTGCTGTCTCGCTATTTCGAGACGGAACCCGGACCACCGCGAGACAATTTCAAGTGTCACGGTCGGCTTTAGATCGGCACAAACGGCATTTGCCCGACAGGATCGTCAAAGCGCAGCAGACCGAAGTGGTGTGTGAGGCCACCCTGAAAGTCAAATCTCACCCGGCCGTGAGTTGTGCGATCTATACGCGCCATTGTCCGGATGTTTGCGAGGCCGCGTGGAAGTCGCATCAGGAGCAGCGCGATGCCTGTAAGGCTTTTGTTGCCTCTCACCGGCAGCACGGCTGGCGGGCTCTTCCTATTCGCTATATTGACAGTGACAGTTCCCTGTCAACCATGCAGAGATCCTCTGCGCCGACTGCTCGAGCATGTCCGGAAAGGCATGATCCATGTAGTCGTGGTCTACCGGCTCGAGCATCTGAGTGCCAATCGCCCCGAGCTGGCCAAGATCATCGAGCTGTTGTACCAGCACAAGGTATCGTTAGTTTCTTTGAGCCCGCGGTTAAATACGAGTGAGCCCGCAGGCCGCCTCGCCGTAAGCTTACTGCTCTCATTTGCCCGCTTTGAAAGCAAGCTGAATACAAAACCCTCAGGCGATGGTTGCTCCGGTGACGCCCCTGAGACTGTCCCTGAGCGGCAGCAAACCAGCTGAGTATGAGAAATTCCTTCAGAACTCGCAGCAGCAGAGCAGCGAATTTCAGCACACGATTCGGACAGAGTTTCTTCTTCTCGGGCCCGGACGCAAGACGGCTTTTCTCAGCTGGGCCCAGAAGGCATTCAGGTTCCGCAAGCCTGCAGCCTAGAACACAGATTCAGCGAAGACAGCGTGAAACCGGGTGTGTGGTGGGCGTTCGACTCGAGACGATCCGAGATAGTTGCCCTCCGGTTGATCACCACATCGGCTTTGAAGCCAGTATCAGCGCGGCAATCAAGCGACGTTAATCATCATTCGGCTTACATGGCCGCCCTAAGACCTTGAAACCATAGAGCGAATCACGGAACCGCGCCTGGATCATGCAATGCTCTGCGGACCAGCCACTTCCAGGAGGCCCTTCAGCCTGAGGATCTCCTGAGCATCGAAATTTGCGGTGGCCGCTGCGATGGCGACTACAAGGTCGAGTGGCAAGGAACCGGCCCGGAAATACAGGTGAATTTCGTGCGCGATGGAAAAACTGTTGCCACGGTGCCAGGAACATTGAAGACGAATGACCCCCAAGTGGTTGA
>Ga0137393_10001793_pt1 | contig 13739 bp, 15 predicted proteins | sample 15con2h34BmetaG_FD_101396 | JGI IMG/M metagenome (GOLD analysis project Ga0137393, IMG submission 101396) | Vadose zone soil microbial communities from Angelo Coast Range Reserve, California, USA - 15con2h3.4B metaG | ecosystem: Environmental > Terrestrial > Soil > Vadose zone > Saprolite...
CCGCCAGGCGAATGCTGCAACGGCAAGTCGAAGGGCTGATCGCGCACCCGAACCATGCCGACTCCTCTCGACCCGCGAAAAAAACCAACGAACGTTAAGATTCACGTTTCGAACGGCACGGGCGTGGATGTCACCTGGGCCGACGGCCACGCGAGCCACTACGAATTTGCTTATTTGCGCGAGGAATGCCCCTGCGCCACCTGCAACGATGCGCGCGAGAAGAAAGCAGCGCTCGGCGAGGTGGGTTCCGCATTCAAATCATCTCCAGCGCTGCCCATGTTCAAACCCAAACCGCGCGCCCAGGCCGCCACGCAAGTCGGCAACTACGCCATTCAAATCAGCTTTACCGATGGCCACTCCACCGGCATCTACAGCTACGATCATCTCCGCAACATTTGTCCTTGCGCCGAATGCGCCAGGGCTTTCCGCGCGGCCACGGGCTAGATTATATTTTCGCAGCCTCGCGGTGACCACGCTGGGGGACCAGCTAGACTTAGCGCCCTAAAAATGCGAGCATTTCAATCTGCGATTTAACGAAACCCAGACATGAACAGCATTCCAAATAGCCCTGCTGCCGCAGGCAGCCGCGGCAACGGTATTCCGCGTGTTCTTGTTGCCACGACGGCGCTCCTGAGCTTCATTTCCTTCTGGCGCGCCGCGGCGATCGTGCTCAACGATCTGGCCTCTTCCGCGTATTACGCCGGCGGCGAAGCCGAAGGCTACATCGGCAAGGCCGCGCCGTGGTTCATCCTCGGCATCATGCTGTTTTCGTACGCCGTGCGCGCGATTTACGTCGAGAGCTGCAGCATGTTCGTGCGCGGTGGCGTCTACCGCGTTGTCAAGGAAGCGATGGGCGGGACGCTTGCCAAGTTCAGCGTCTCCGCGTTGATGTTCGATTACATTCTCACCGGACCCATCAGCGGCGTTTCTGCCGGCCAATATATCGTGGGTCTGTTCAACGAAACATTCGACTATGTCCACCTGAATCTCCACATCTCCCCGGGATTCGGCGCCGCTTTATTCGCCATCTTCGTCACCATTTATTTCTGGTGGTACAACATCAAGGGCGTCCACGAATCCAGCCAGAAAGCCATGCGCATCATGCAGGTCACGACGGTCATGGTCGTGATTCTGATCGCCTGGTGCATCTACACGGTCTGGCTCCGCCATCCCGCGCTTCCCCCGATTCCTCATCCGAAAAACCTGAAACTCGAGCCCAACGCCATGGGCTGGCTCTACGGAGTGCACTTCGCACATTTTGCCGGGATTCTCGCGATCTTCATCGGCCTCGGCCATTCCGTGCTGGCCATGAGCGGCGAGGAATCCCTCGCGCAGGTCTACCGCGAAATCGAGCATCCCAAGCTTCCGAACCTGAAGAAAACCGGGCTGGTCATTTTCATTTACAGTCTGGTGTTCACTTCGTTGGTTTCATTTTTCGCGGTGATGATCATTCCGGACAACGTGCGCCAGAACTATCTGGAAAACCTCATCGGCGGCCTGGCGATGAATCTGGAAGGGCCGTTTCTGGTCCGGCTGGTCTTCCACGCTTTCGTCGTCGTAGTAGGCACGATGATTCTCGCGGGGGCCGTGAATACCGCGATTGTCGGTTCGAACGGCGTGCTCAACCGCGTTTCCGAAGACGGCGTTCTGGCGGACTGGTTCCGCCAGCCGCATCGCCGATTCGGCACGTCGCATCGCATCATCAACATTGTCGCCCTGCTGCAGATCATCACCATCATCATCAGCCGGGGCGACGTGACTTTTCTCGCAAACCTCTATGCCTTTGGCGTGATTTGGAGCTTCGCGATGAAAGGCCTGGCGGTGCTGATCTTGCGGTACACGCATCCCGGCGATCGCGAGTACCGCGTGCCGCTGAACTTCACAGTTTTTGGCGTGGAAGTTCCGCTCGGCCTCGGCCTGATCACGTTGACGCTGCTGGGCATCGCCGTCGTAAACCTCTTCACCAAGAAAGACGCGACCATCGCCGGCGTGACCTTCTCCGTGGTGCTCTTCATCGTCTTCACCATTTCCGAAAAATTCACGCATCACGCCCGCGGCAACGTCAAGCACGTGGAAATGGACCAGTTTCATCTGGAGATGGAAGGCGAGCTGACACCCGAAGCCGTCGGCGCGCGGCCGGGCAACATCCTTGTGCCGGTCAGCAACGTTCACGCCCTTTATCAGCTGGGCAACGTGCTCGATCGCGTCAAACCCGGCCGCCGCGATGTAGTCGTGCTTCACGTGCGCTTGCTGCGCCGCTCGGCCTCCGGCGAATATGAACTCGAAGCCGAACAGCTCTTTGGCAGCATCGAGCAGCAGCTCTTTTCGCAAGCGCTCGCGCTGGCGGAAAAGCGCGGTAAATCCATTCGCCTGGCCGTCGTCGCCGCCAACAATCTCGCTGACGGTATCCTGCGCGCTGCAACCTCGCTCAAGTCCAGCACCATCGTCTTGGGCCATTCCACGCACGAGAGCACCGAAGAGCAAGCCCGGCTGATCGGCGACGCCTGGGAAAAACTCGGCGACCAGCGGCCGCAGTTCAACTTGGAAATTCACCTGCCCAATGGGGACAAGGTTTACAAGGTCCTCGGGCCTCACGCGCCCAATTTGACGGCAAACGAGGTCAATCTTTTGCACCGGATGTGGCTGCGTTTCAGCGATGCCGTGGCGCCGCAGGAAATACACCATCACGACGTGGTGCACTTCGCGCTGGAAGAAGTACAAAAAGAAATGGATGAAGGGCACGAAGACGACGTGGTCAACCGTTTGCGCGCGCATCTGGAAGCCAACCAGAAGAAAAAGGCTTCCAAGAGCTGAAGTAGATCAGTTTCAGTTCTTAGTTTTTAGTTTGTGGTTCTTAGTTTTTAGTTTGTGGTTCTTAGTGTTTTCTGGTGCGTGGAATGTCTCTCATCTCTGTGACCGTTTTTCCTGCCAAGAATTGATCACCAATTACCAACCACGGATCACTGCCTCAGGCGAGCTGCGTTGTGCAGTGGCCGCAACGCTTCGCCGCGAGGGGAATCGGCATGGCACACTGTGGGCAGTCCTTGGTTGTCGGTACCACAGCTGGCGCTGGTTTTTTCGTAAGCCGGTTCATTTGTTGAATTACTAGGAAAACCACGAGCGCGACGATCAGAAAATTGATTACCGTGTTTAGAAAGATTCCATAATTCAGGGTCGGTGCGCCTGCGTCCCTGGCGGCCTTAAGCGTTTCATAGACTTTGCCGTCCAGGCTAAGGAACAAATCCGAAAAAGTGACATGTTTCAGTAATAGTCCGATCGGAGGCATGATCACGTCTTCCACCAGCGACGACACAATCTTCCCAAAGGCCGCGCCGATAATGACGCCGACCGCCAAATCCATGACATTGCCACGCATGGCGAATTCCTTGAACTCTTTCAGCACGGACGTTCTCCTTTACTCTCTTCGATCAAGATATTTGATGGCCCGGGTGATTTCCCAGAAAACTGGGGAACCGTCTATTGCGGAGATTATAGTTGAAGGAAAAAAGAAAGTGAGGCAAGAAGGCGTTTGAATCCGTGAGTTTGCCGCCTGGCTCTGTTAGGGCAAGATTTCTTACCGTAGCCGAAAGACCAAGAACGATGCAATCATGCCGCGCAATACCAGCAAGGCGCCGCAGGCCGCCAGCATCGGACCAACCCAGAGGAACGGCACCCGGGTAATCACGAGCATGAGGACGCCCAGAAGTGCGAGCGACAGCCCGCGCGTCCAGTTTTGCCAGCGCAACCACCACTGGCCCGGCTTGTAGAGCGCGCGGAGTCCCCAAAGAATCAGCCCCACGCTGAGAATCAGCCAGCCGTTGCTGTGCCGGTCAACGGTCCGGCCGTAAACGGGGCCGGCAAGGCCGAGCCACATCAGTAGAGCGCCGAGCAAGACGAAGATCAACTCGATCAGGAATCGCAGCAACCGCTCGGGCGTGAGCGTGGCCATGGCGAGCGCTTACGCGACGCGTTCGATGCGCAGCTTGTTGATGGACACCGGTGTTTTCGGGCGGTCGCTGGAATCGCGCGGCACGTTCGAAATTTTGTCGGCCACGTCCTGGCCTTCGACGATTTCGCCGAAAATGGTGTGCTTGTTGTCCAGCCATGGCGTCGCCGCCACGGTGAGAAAGAACTGGCTGCCGTTGGTTCCCGGCCCGGCATTGGCCATGGAGAGCTTTCCGGTCTTCGAATGCTTTAGCGAGGGATGAAACTCGTCCGCAAATTTGTAACCCGGTCCGCCCGTTCCGGTGCCCAGCGGGCAGCCGCCTTGAATCATGAATTGCGGAATCACGCGATGGAAGATCAATCCGTCGTAGAACGGCCGTTTTTCCTTTTGGCCGGTCTTTTCATTAGTGAATTCTTTGGCGCCTTCGGCAAGCCCGACGAAATTCGCAACGGTCTTAGGCGCTTCTTTTTCAAGCAAGCGCACCACAATGTTCCCCTGTGACGTTTCAAAAACAGCGTAGGTCCCTGCCGCCCGGCTCATGCAATCTCCTTGTGCCCTGAATCATCGTACACGAGCGGGAGCGTTGCGCGCCAGATCACCGCGGCCGGAAACTTTTCTCCCTGCCGGAAGGCGCGACAGATTCAGGCGCAAACTCGAAAGCTCCCTTTGTCCTTCTCACCAGCCCTTTTTCTTGCGGAGTTCCGTGATGTGCGCGGTGTGATGCTTCCCATGCCACTCGTAAAGGAACAGCAGCCAGTCCACGGTGCGCTCGCCATGGTCCGGGTGGATGAGAACTCTTGCAAAATCCGCGGTCTTCAACGAGCGCCACAGCAGAACAAAACGCGTGTGCACCGCATCCAGCAGCGCTTGCGAAACCTCGATGGGCGTCGATTTTGAGTCCGCCAGTTCGGCCCAAGCCGCTTCGTTGTACGGTTTGATGGTCGGCTTGTCCTCGGTGAGCGCCAGCTTCAATCGCACGTAAGCATTGAGGTGGCTGTCGGGAACGTGATGTACGACTTGGCGCACCGTCCAGCCGCCTTCGCGGTACGGCGTGTCGAGTTGCGCGTCCTTCAGGCCTTTCACGGCGGCACGCATCTTGGCCGGCGTAGCCGCAATCTCTTCAATAGCCTGCTGGCGCCGGGCAGTCGTCACTGGCGCGGGCATCTCAAAATCTCCTATCGGGTAGCGTGGATCCATGCTGAAGTTCTCCTTGGGCAGCGCGATATTTCTTTGGACTATATCGACACGTGCTCCTGCCGGTCAACGCCGCCGGCGGAAAGAACACTCTCCAATTTGGCCGCCCACATTCCGAACCGCAGGGGAGGCGATGCTACAATATCCGCTCCGTTGTATCCGGCGGGCATGGCACTGAATCTAATAGGTGGAGAAAGATTGAATGTATAACGTCCTCATCATCGGCAGCGGCTGCGCCGGTCTCACCGCCGCCATCTACGCCGGGCGCGCGAACCTGAAGCCGCTCGTTTTGGACGGGCACGAGCCCGGCGGCCAGCTCTCGCTCACGACCCACGTCGAGAACTACCCCGGTTTCCCCGATGGCATTATGGGGCCGGAGCTCATCGAAAACATGCGCAAGCAAGCGCAGAGATTCGGAGCGGAGTTCAAATCCGGGGCGGTAACCGAAGTCGACGTCAGCAAACGCCCGTTCAAGATCATCGCCGGAAAGGACACCTACGAAGCGCGGGCTTTGATCGTCGCCGCGGGAGCCTCCGCGCGCCTGCTGGGCCTGAAGGGCGAAAAAGAATTGATCGGCCACGGCGTTTCCACTTGCGCGACCTGCGACGGCTATTTTTTCCGCGGCAAACCCATCGCGGTGGTGGGCGGGGGCGATTCGGCCATGGAAGAGGCCAATTTTCTATCGCGTTACGCCAGCAAGGTGCACCTGATTCACCGCCGGAATGATTTCCGCGCCTCCAAGATCATGATCGATCGCGCCAGGGCCAATGAGAAAGTCGAATTCGTCACGCCTTTTACCGTGGAGCAAATTCTGGCTCCCCAAGGCCACGTGGAAGGCGTGAGCCTGCGCAACCAGCAGACCAAGGAGACCAGCGAGATTGCGCTCGACGGCGTATTCGTCACCATCGGACACGATCCGAACACCATCCTCTTCAAGGGCAAGCTCGAAATGGATTCCAATGGCTACCTCCTGGCGAAGCACGGCAGCCTCACTACCGTTCCCGGCGTTTTCGTTGCCGGCGACGTGCAAGACCACCGCTACCGCCAGGCCGTGACCGCCGCGGGCTCCGGTTGTATGGCCGCCATCGATGCCGAAAAGTTTCTGGAAGAGCACAAAGACTAGTTTCGTTCTTCCTTCGCTGCCATAATTGATCCCGCATGCTCCGGTCGACGCTGCTCAAGCTTTCCGAAAGCAAAGGCTTCGCCAATTGGGTCAATACCAATGGCACCACGCGCCGCATGGCCCGCCGGTTCGTCGCCGGCGAAACGCTTGACGAAGCCGTAGCCGCCGCCCGCGAGTGCAATAACGCGGGCATGCACGCCAGCCTCGATTACCTCGGCGAAAACGTCGCCACCATTTCGGATGCGCAACATTCCCGAGACGCTTATCTCGAGATTTTTGAACGCATCGCTCAGGAACGGCTGCACGCCAACGTTTCCGGAAAGCTCACGCAACTCGGCTTGGACATTAACATTGAATTTTGCGAAGGCCTGGTTCGCTCCATCGTGGAGCGTGCCGCAAGCTTCGATAATTTTCTGCGCATCGACATGGAAGGGTCTGTTTGCACCCAGCGCACCATCGACCTCGTCAAACGCGTTCGCGCTCGGAATCCCGCCATCGGCACGGTCATCCAGTCCTATCTCTACCGCAGTGAAAAGGACGTTACGGATCTATTAGCCTACGGCTGCCGCATCCGCTTGTGCAAGGGCGCGTACAAGGAATCAGAAGAAGTTGCGTATCCGCGGAAAGCCGATGTGGACGCCAATTTCATCCGGCTGATGCAAGTGCTTCTGTCCAGCGGCTTCTACCACGGCATCGCCACGCACGACCCGCGCATGATCGCGGCCACCATTCGCCACGCCGCGGCCCAGCAGATTTCCAAGGACGATTTCGAGTTTCAGATGTTGTATGGAGTGCGCACCGACCTGCAGCGTCGGCTCGTCAACGATGGCTATCGCGTCCGCATTTACATCCCCTTCGGCCGCGACTGGTTTCCTTATTTTATGCGCCGCATCGCCGAACGCCCCGCCAACCTCGGCTTCCTGCTCCGTAATTTCTTCCGGTCTTAGCGGCGCGCACACCGTTCCGCAAGGGAGAATTATCTAATCGGCCCTTTGGAAAATACCAGCGCCGTAACGCGGCTGGATATTCGGTGGGCACGGCGGCAGCAGGCTCAGAAAATCTCGATTCACATTCCGGAAAAATCCGAAATTGTTGTCAATGTACTTTGGACGGAGGATAGCGCCATAAATGGACAGGCAGATTAAGCCTGCGAGTAGAGCCAGGAATCCCGCAAAAATGCCAAGGCCCTGGTAGTCCGCTGGCATCCATGTCCCAGCGGCAATCATCTCGGGGATGCAGCCGAGAAGCAGGAGGATTGCGGCGAGTCTCAGAGCCTTATATCGCTCCCGATGCTTCGAGCAAAGAGGAATATGAACGACCATACGCTTGTTGGCGGCCATGGCCATGATCAGGTATGGCAGCACCCCAATGAAAATGAGAACTGCATACCACTCCGGATGCCAGCTGAATTTCCGTTTCAAAAGCGGCTCATTCGTAGGTCTACCGCATTTAACACAATTCTGCGGAAGCACGGCGTCGTGCAAAACCACTAGAAGTCCCCTGCCGCTCCACGCTCCGGGGGAATCCATCACCCCTGTGATGCTCATGGTCGCGCAATCTCCAAAAGCAACTACGCTTGTATGCTCAAAGAATCTTCTAACGACGGCAACGAGTACCACGAGATGTACGAGTACGCAAGGAAAGGTTATTGTTTCCGGCACACGGTGACGCCGTCACGCAGCGGGATCAAGACGGTGTAGAGCTCCTTCGAAGCGTACACCAGGCGGTTGAATTCCTGGATGCCCAACGTGCGGACGTCATCTGGCGCCGCCGGCCGCGCGGCCTTTCCCGACCACAGCGTATTGTCGCTGATGAACAAGCCGCCGCGGCGCAGCTTGGGCAGCGCCACTCGCAGCGAGGCGGGGTATTGGTCCTTGTCCACGTCGTTGAAGATCAGATCGAACTTGCCCGGCGTTTTCTGCAACAGATCATGCGCGTTGCCAACGCGCACATCAATCCGCTTGGCGACGCCTGCGCGTCGAAAATAATCCTTCGCGCGCCGCGCTTTCTCCGCATCGCCGTCGGTATAAATCACTCTTGCCTTCGGCCCCGCCGCGCGCGCCAGCCAAATCGTCGAATACCCGATGGCCGAGCCCATCTCAAAAATCCGTTTGGCGCCGGAAACTTGCACGAAGAGCGCCAGCATCCGCGCCACCGCCGGCCCGATGATCGGAACGTCATTCTGCGCCGCGTAATCCTCCATCTCCGCGACGACCGCGTCTCGCTCAGGCAGCAACTGGTACAGATATTCCTCGACATCGTCCTGAATATACCCGCTGCGCAAATTCTCAGTGCGAATCATGGTTCCTCTCACAGCTTTGGCGTTAATTGCCACCCGAGGCCAGCAGCGCGTGAATGGCCGCTTCATACTTGTCCCGCGTGCCTTCTCCAAGAAAATGTCCTGCCTGCCGGCCGTCTTTCCCATAGAAGATCGAAACAGGAAGCGATCCAGTCCAGTCCGCAAGCACTGTTTGCCTGAACGCAGCCTCACCTCCGGCCTTTTTCCGGTAATTGGGAAACACCGGCCTGTAGCGGGCCAGAAAGCGCCGCATCAGAATTAGATCGCCATCGTCGTCCATACTAACACCCACGACTTTCAGCCCTTGCGGCGCATACTGTTTCGCCAATTCGTTCAGCAGGGGGTACTCGTCGCGGCACGGCTCGCACCAGGTCGCCCAAAAATTCACCAGCAACGGTTTCCCGCGGTATTGTTCCAGCAATTTCTGGTAGGCCTGCGCGTCAATGAGCTCCGGATCGCGCGGAGCCGCGCTCTTCGGAGCCTGCTGTGCGGCCAAGGCCGTTGCTGCCGCCAACAAAACTAGGGAAACCAAACAAGTCTGCATTCTCATGGTCAATCCTTCCACTCTCATTCTATCCGTACGCCTGCCGGTTGAGAAACTCCTTCCCACCGCGTACAATTCCCTTAGCCGCTTGTCGCTTCGGACAGCGCGTGATATAAGGATTTTTCGCCGGTTGTGCCGTCCCGCTGGTTGAGCCACCGGTCCACTGTCCGAACAAAGGAGACCCTTAATGGCTTACGTGATTGCCGAGCCGTGCATCGGCACAAAAGACACCGCGTGCGTGGACGTCTGCCCGGTGGACTGCATCCATCCCCGCAAGGACGAACCTGCGTTCGAGGCCGAGACGCAGCTGTATATCCATCCGACCGAATGCATCGATTGTGGCGCTTGCGTTCCCGTCTGCCCGGTGACTGCCATTTTCGCGCTCGAAGATCTCCCCGAAAAGTGGAATAGCTTCACGCCAATCAACGCCGATTGGTACGCAAAACAAGGAAAGTAGCCCGGTCTTATTTGGCACAACTGGTTTTTCAGGATTTGAGCGGCACGCCCAGGCGTGCCGCTTTTTTCTGACTCGCCACCCTGAAAATTCGGCCCTGACATATGAGCGGCGATTAACGCTCGACCCCTCATTCGTCCCCACCGGCGCTGCCCGCCACGCCAACTCTTTTTGCCTGGGAATCATCTACTATCGTGAACGCGGCATCCGGAGGTCTTGCGTGAAGCGCGAAAAACCCTGTCTGGTTTTGGCCATCTCCTTCTTGAGTCTGCCTTTTTTTTCGATGGCCGCAGCCCAGGCTCCCGTTGTTCATAAAACTCAGCCGCAACGCCGTCCCGCCACGCTCGAAGGCCGCTGGACCGCTTCGCTGGAAGCCGGCGAAGCCGTCCTTCATCTCGTTCTCCATGTTTCCAAAACGCAAGACGGCTCCTTCAAAGCCACCATCGACAGCCTCGATCAAGGCGTTTACGGCATAGAAGTGACCTCTTTCACCCAAAGAGATTCCATTCTCCAGTTCAATGTTTCTTCCGTGGGCGCTTCCTTTGAAGGAAAAATTACCGCCGATCACCGCAGCATCGAAGGCGACTGGATTCAAGGCAGCGCCAGCTTGCCGCTGATTTTTCACCGCCAGCCCGCGGGAGCTGGCGCAAAGAATCCCTCCGATTCGATCGCCAGCGCCGAAGGAGTGTGGCAAGCCGCTCTCGAAGGCAACGGCATGCGCCTGCGGCTGCAATTGCACGTCTCGCATGACGATCAAAAGCAGCTTGTCGCCGCCCTCGACAGCCCCGACCAGGGAGTCAGCGGACTGCCCGCCGTCAAGGTCAGCCAGAAAGACGCTGCCTTTCATTTTGAAATTCCCGTGGTGAACGGCGTTTATGATGGCACCCTCAATGCCGCAAAATCGGCCATCACCGGAAGCTGGGCACAGAACGGCGCCGAGCAGAAACTCGTTTTTCAACGCTCCGACCAGCTTCTTGATCTGCTCCGCCCGCAAAATCCAGTGAAACCGTATCCCTATAAGGAAGAAGATCTCACTTTCCCGAACGCCAAAGCGAAAATCTCCCTCGCAGGCACGCTCACTCTTCCTTCCGGCCCGGGCCCGTTTCCCGCCGCCATTCTCATCAGCGGTTCCGGGCCGCAGGACCGCGATGAATCGCTCGTCGGGCATCGTCCCTTTCTCATCTTGGCGGACCACCTCACGCGAAAAGGCATCGCCGTTCTTCGCTTCGACAAACGAGGTATCGGCAAGTCCACCGGCGACTTCCCCAGCGCCACGATGGAGGACTTGGCCGGCGACGCTGAAGCCGCCCTCGCTTACTTGAATACCCGCAAGGAGATCAACCCGAAAAAAATCGGTCTCATTGGCCACAGCGAAGGCGGATTGATTGCGCCCCTGGTCGCCGCGAATTCGCCAACCGTCGCCTGGATCGTGCTCCTCGCCGGTCCCGGCATGAAGGGCGAAGACGTCCTCTTGCTCCAATCCGAGCTCATCTTGCGCGCCGCCGGCGTGAACGAGGGCGAGGTCGCCCGCACCCTCGCGTTCAACAAACAAACCTACGTCATTGTCCGGCAGGAAAAAGATCCCGTGGCCCTCGAAGCTAAACTGAATGAGCTTGTGCAGACCACCAGCACCGGCGCGGCGCTCCCGCCCGCCGCTGCTCAGGCGCAAGTCCGCCTGCTGGTTTCTCCCTGGTTTCGATTTTTCCTCGATTACGACCCCGTCCCCACCCTGCAAAAGACGCTTTGCCCGCTCCTGGCCCTCAACGGCGAAAAGGACCTGCAAATCCCGCCCAATGAGAATCTCGCTAAAATCCAGAAAGCCTTGCAGGACGCCGGTAACCATGATTTTCAAGCCACCGAATTGCCCGGCTTGAACCATCTCTTCCAGCACGCCCCGACCGGCTCGCCCACCGAATACGGCGGCATTCTCGAAACCATGGCCCCCGAGGCTCTCGGCGCAGTATCCGATTGGGTGCTGAAGCACGCCGCGCCCTGATCGAACCGCCCCTCCGCATCCGTACGACCGCCTCCCGCATCCAAGGCACGTACGTCATTCGCGCTTTCCTCCTGCGCTGAAATTCATTAATTCGCGTGTCGGGTTATGATGTTAGCGAGAAAAAACTGTCCCCATGCCGCAGAAATTCCATCTCTCTCTGCTCATTCACGCGCACCAGCCCTGCGGCAATTTCGAGCACGTCCTCGAAAAAGCCTACGACACCTGCTATCTTCCCTTCATCGAGCACCTCGAAAAGCATCCCGGCGTCCATCTCGGCCTTCACTATTCCGGGCCGCTGCTCGGTTGGATCGAGGAACACCGGCCTGACTATTTCGTTCGCCTGAAAAACCTTGTCCAGGCCGGCCAGGTGGAACTAGTCGGTGGCGGCTTCTACGAACCGATTCTGGTCTCCATCCCGCCTGAGGATCAGCTCGAACAAATCACCCGCCTTTCCGCTTATCTCGAGAAACATTTCGGCAAGCTTCCCTCCGGCGCATGGCTTGCCGAGCGCGTCTGGGAACCGCAGCTTCCCACCGTCCTCGCCGCCGCGCACGTCGCTTACACCCTCGTCGATGACATCCATTTTCTTTCCGCCGGCTTCGAGCCGGAAGAGCTCTTCGGCGCCTACATCGCTGAAGACCGTGGCCGGACCGTGTGGCTCTACCCCGGCCAGAAAGCCCTGCGCTATCTCATCCCTTTCGGCAAAGTCGCGGACGTCATCGCCTATCTGCGCGATGCCGCCAGCACACACCCCGGCGGCGTCGCCGCCATGGGCGATGACATGGAAAAGTTCGGCGTTTGGCCTGGAACCCACGAACACTGTTACAAAGACGGCTGGCTCTCCGATTTTTTTACCGCCCTCGAGGAAAACGCCGAATGGCTGCAAGTTTCCACCCCCGGCGATTATCTGGCGGCACACACACCGCTTGGCCGCGCCGACCTCCCCACCGCTTCCTACACGGAGATGATGGAGTGGGCCCTCCCCACGCGCGTCCGCCAGCGCTATCATGAAGTCCTCAAGGAATTCACCGCCCGCCCGGAAATTCTTTCTTTCCTTCGCGGCGGTTCCTGGCGCGGTTTTTTTCGCAAGTACCCCGAATCCAACCTGCTGCACAAGAAAATGCTCCGCGTTTCCGCGCGCATCGCCGCCGCGCCCATGCGCCACGATGGCTCAAAGACCAACGATGAATTGCTGCAAGCCCGTGACCTGCTCTTGCGCGCCCAATGTAACGACGCCTATTGGCACGGCATTTTTGGCGGTATCTATGCCCCGCATCTCCGCACCGATCCTTGGCGCAATCTCATTCGCGCCGAAGCCATCGCCGACCGCCAGACGCCAGGCGCCCTCGCCCCGCGCGTCGAGCTCGTCGACTACGACGCCGACGGCGCCAACGAATTGCTCTTTACCTCTCCCGAAGCTCAGGCGCTCTTGAAGCCCAGTGACGGCGGCACCATCGCCGCCCTTGATTTCCGCCCCTCGGCCGCCACGCTCGTCAATTCCATCCTGCGCCGCCCCGAGGCTTATCACACGCGCTTGCGCGAAGCCGCGGGAAAGCCCGCCACCGGCGCCGTCGCCAGCATTCACGAACAGACCCGCGTGAAAGAGCCCGGCCTTGAAAAATACCTTCGTTACGATCGCTGGCCCCGCCACGCCTTTCGCGTCCTGATCTTTAATCCCTCGCGCACCCACACCGATTACGAAGCCCTCGAATTGCGCGAAGCCGCCGGATTCGCCGGCGGCGTTTACACCGTCAAAAATTCCGCGCCCTACGAAGCCGAGCTTTTCCGCGCCGACTCCTTGGCGCTGCAAGGCAAAAGTGACTCTGCCGCCGCCAAACTTCTGCTTCTCAAGCAGTACACGTTCAGCCCCGCCCCCAACGGCTTCGAAGCCGCTTGCGAAATCACCCTGAAATTTAAGGAAACGCTAGAAAAGCCGGTCGCCGTTGGCATCGAATCGATAATCAATCTCCTCGCCCCCACCGAACCCGACCGCTTCTTTGAAACTCCCGCCGGCAAGAAAAATCTTCGCTTCAGCGGCGCGCTGCCCGGCCCCATCCTGCGCATGGAAGACGGCTGGCAACGCCTCCGCGTCGGCCTACACGCCCCGCTTGTCGAAGAATTCTGGGTAGCCCCCATTGAAACCGTCTCCGAATCCGAAGAAGGTTTCGAGCGCGTCTACCAGG
>Ga0137393_10001799_pt1 | contig 13717 bp, 7 predicted proteins | sample 15con2h34BmetaG_FD_101396 | JGI IMG/M metagenome (GOLD analysis project Ga0137393, IMG submission 101396) | Vadose zone soil microbial communities from Angelo Coast Range Reserve, California, USA - 15con2h3.4B metaG | ecosystem: Environmental > Terrestrial > Soil > Vadose zone > Saprolite...
CTCGTCGTCGGCCAGGAGCTGCACGTCCGCGGCGTGGTGACCGGGCGCCTGGTCCAGCGCGGCAACACCATCGTCGTCCGCGCGACGCTGACGGATGTGAAGCGCGGTACGCAGGTGTGGGGACAGCAGTACGACCGCAATCTTTCCGACGTCGTGGAGCTGCAGAAGGATCTCTCCGAGGAGATCTCGTCACAACTGCAGCCGCATCTGACGGGCGAAGAGCGCAAGCTGCTGAGCAAGCGCCGCCCGGAGAGCAACGAAGCGTTCCAGCTCTATCTGAAAGGCCGCTATTTCTCGACGAGGTTCAATGACGAGGAAGCGATCCGCAAGGGAATCAGCTATTTCAATCAGTCGATCGAGCGCGATCCCACCTACGCACTGGCCTACGCCGGTCTGGCGTCGGCCTATTTCTATCTGTCGAATCTCTTCATGCCGCCGCGCGAGGCGATGCCGCGCGTCCGCGAGGCGGCCGAGCGCGCACTGGCTCTTGACGACTCGCTGGCCCAGGCCCACACCAGCATGGCCCTGGCGCTGGTCTGGTATGACTGGGATTTCGCAAAAGGTGAGAAAGAGTTCCGGCGCGCCATTGCCCTCAATACCAACGATGCCGATGCGCATCAGGCGTATGGCGACTTCCTGGCGGCGATGGGCCGCTTCGACGAGGCCTTGGTGGAAAAGCGTCGTGCCGAGCAGCTCGATCCGCTGTCAGTCACCGCCAGTTGGGACGTCGGACGGACCCTCTATTACGCGGGCCGCTACGAGGATGCCATCGAGCAGGCCAAACATACGCTCGACCTCGATCCGAGCTTCCCTTACGTCTATTACCTCGAGGCACAGATCGAATTCCGCAAGAACAACATGCCGCAGGCGCTGGAGTTGATGAAGCGCGCCATGCAACTGGGCGGGCATAAGCAACTGCTCATCACGAACTGGGGAATGATCAACGCGCGCGCCGGCAACCGCGAGGAGGCATTGCGCGCCATGGACGAGTTGCGCGCCCGCGCGGCCGGCACGTACACACTCCCCCTTTTCCTGGCCCGCATTTACGCGGCCTTCGGAAACAACGACGAGGCCATCAAGAACCTCGAGAAGGTCTACAACGACCGCTCCGAATCCGCGGTCTGGTTGAAGGTCGATCCATCGCTCGAGTCTCTGCGCAACGATCCGCGCTTCATCGCATTGATCCGGAAAGTGGGGCTACCACCATGATCGCGGCATGAACAGTTACTGGCAGCCCGGAACCTGCACCGCCAGAATCGACTTCGCCGGCGCGATATAGACCGCGCGGTCGGAGGTAGGCACATTCTGGATTGCCGCCAGCCACGATCCGTCAAACTGGCTCGGATGGCGCACCATGTCCTGCGTGATTTCCGACCAGGCCGACGTTTGGGTAGACGTCAGAATCGCGTTGGCGTCGAAGCGTTGAAGTCCTGCAGCGGCCGGCCCGAATTGGATCACCAGCGGATCGAACGCAAACGTGACGCGGGTCTCGAGAAGGTAGAGATCCGGTTCGTACGACAGCAGCTTCACGGCGTCGAGAACGATCGCACCTGTCTCCATGTGGTCGGGATGGCAGGTCGTGCCGTGACGCGGGTCGAAGGTCAGCACCAGACTGGGGTGAAATGCTTCGATGTAGTGGGCCACGGACGTGACGACGTCGGGGCGGTCGCCGGATGCCGATCGCCAGTCCGGCTTATCGACTCCGGCCGTGTTCGGGTAGGTGAGAAGAATGGATGTCGCGCCGAAGTATTGCGATGCGGAGCCGGCCTCCGCGCTTCGAACCGATGCGATATCCGGATGGCATCCGTCCGAGCGCAGGCAGGTCCCACCCTCACCTCTCGTGAGGATGAGGAACGCGCACCTGGCGTGCTCCTGGCGGCACCATTTTCCCAGCAGCGGCGCCGCGATCGATTCATCATCGGGGTGCGCGGCAATCCACATCACCGAGGAAGGGGTGGGGATGTTGCTCGGCGGGAGCACGGCGCGGGCGCGGCCGGCGAAAAGGAGAGACAACGCTAACAACAGAGGCATACCACATATACGAATGCTGGCCGCATGCCGTCGGCGTCAAATAGTTTGCCGACGAGGGTAGGGAAATCCCTCCCTCAATCCTCACCTCATTACATGTCCATGCGCGGCTCCGGCCGTCGTTCGCGGCCTGCCATCGAGATCGACCTCGGTGCATTCGGGTGGGACCGCGCGATCATCTCCACGCTGCGTCATTCGACGCTGCCGTGGATCGATGGGTGTACGCCATCGATTTCGCTCGAGGCGATGCCGCTTGGCGGCGCGGGAGAGTTGGGGGCCAGGGACCAACTTTCGCTGGTCGGGCAGTTCGCGGCACATCAGGCGTTGCTTCACTTCGCCGGTTTTTCCGATACCGAACACGATCCTGCCGAATGGGCTGTGGTCCGAAAGCGGGGGAACGACTGCCGCCTCGTGCGCGTCGGAGCACGGGCGGCGGAGGATGAGACGCCGCCGACGCTGACCGTCATCCAGCAGTTCGCCGAATCGGTCGGCGCGCCGGCGGTCGAGTCGCTGCGTCAGTCGTGGGGACGGGCGGAATCGGTCTACCTGGAAATCGAGGCCCGTCTGCGCGGCGACGCCGCGGCCGACCTCCGCTGGATGCGCGCCGCCGCCTGGGGCGAGATCGCGTCTCCCGGTCCGGAGGCACTCAACGAAGTCCTGCGCGGAAAAACGCGGAGCTTCCGAGGGAGCGGCGCGAGCGACGCCATCCGAGCGGCGGCCTCACTGGGAGGCGAGCAGGTAGTGGAAGTGGGGACGGACGCCTCGCCACTGCGGCGCTACTCTGCAATCAGCGCGCTCGCCGCGATCGCCGGGCCGCTCGACAAACGCGGCGAGAGCGAGATCGCGGAACGCGTCGTCGAGGCCGCATCGCGGCAGCGGCTGATCTTCTCCGTAATCAATCGCGACCGGTTCGACCCGGCCTCGTCCCGCGTCATCGAGATGCTCGAAGCGGCCGGTGCCGGTGTCTGGATCGCGGCCGACCGCGGCGACGTCGATCTGCCGCCGTCGCGTTACTTCGTTGTGGCTCCCTTCCTCAGCGCGCGGCGGGAGGTGGAGGCGAGGATCGAGAACCGGGCCTGGCTCGAGGCCTTCATCGAGTCCGATGCCCTTTCGCGCTTTCTCGATACCGGTGCTCTTCCCGCAAGCGAACAGATCCCTGTGCTTGCCTCCTTGCGCGAGCCGCTCCGTTCCTACATCGCGGCCATCGCACTCCTCGGCACGCGCGTTCCCATCGACGTTGCCTCGGCGTTTTTCCGGCAGCTCATGTTCGGGGAGGGAGTGGAGGATCTCGTCGTCGAAGGGGTTACGACGATCGATGACAACCATTTCGTCTTCTCCTCGGAAGCCGTGCGCGATGCGGCGAGGCGTCTGATTCCGGCCAGCTCGCAGCCGACGCTCTGCAGAGTGGCCGCGGAGGTACTGACGGAGACTACCGGAGGCCTCGCCGCGGCCGCTTCGCTGCTGATCGATGCCGGCGATCCACGAGGTGCGGCAGACTTGCTCGAACGGGCTTCGCCGTCCGAGGCGTTGCCGGTATTGCGAGACTTGCCGCGTCACGCCTTGACTCCAAAGCTTGCCGAGGTGCTCGCCCGCGCGTTGATCGAGGGAGGGCGCTACCGCGATGCGCGCAGCGCCGCGCACATCGTGACCGGCGACGCGCGCTCGTTGATCGAGGCCCGTATCGAGCGGCGCATGGGTGACTACGGCCCGGCGCTGGCCCGGCTCGATCGGATGGCCGTGCTTCCGTTCGAAGCCGAGCTTCTGCGTGCTGATCTTTTCTATCTCGAGTCCAGGTATGACGACATGCGCGCCGCGCTGGACGCCTCCGTGCCTTCGACGGATGAGGATCATGCGCAGCTTGCCTATCAACGCGCGTTGCTTGCGTACGAGTCGGGTGTCGCCGGTGACGACGCCCCGCCTCCCGCTCATTACCTCGCGGCGCGACTGGCCACGTACCTCGCGCTTTCGCGCGGCGATCTCGATGCCGCGGCTCGCCACGCGGCCGAATCGCTCGATCGCGCCCGTTGCGTGGCTGAGCGGATCGATGCGGCGCTGGACAGGATCTACATTCTCTTCACCGCCGGCTCCTGGCCGGAAGCGCGCGATGAGGCTCTGCGAACGCTGGCACTCGTGGAAGAAACGCAGGGCGACCGTGCGGCCGGAGGCATCCTCTTCATCCTCACCTATCTCGCCGCTGACGACGGACAGTGGGCGCACGCGGCGCAGCAGCTTCAGCGCCTGCGGCATTTCTTCCGAGGCACTGGCGATGAGCGGCGGCTCCGCGAGCTCGACCTTCTCTCCGCGCATCTCGACTTCTCGCGCGGCCGTTTCGCTGAGGCAGTGCGCGCGGCACAGGTGATCATGGACGCGGACGTCGCGCCGCAACTGCGCGAAGCGGCAGCGCTGATCCTCGACGAGATCGATTGGATCGAAGGGCGCGTTACGCCGCTACGCGCGAATGGCAACTCGGGCAACATCGAGCTGCGGAAACGGTACGACGCCATGCGCATCCGCCGCGATGGTGGAAGAGCCGTTCTCGGCGATGCCAACACCGGCTCGCAGAAACTGAAGCGTTTCCGCGACGCGCTCGGCCGCGGTCTCACCGACGTTGCCGAAGCGCTTGCCGCGGAGATGAAGATCGATCTGCCGAGGCGCGAGACGAGTGCGGCGGCGGTGGAGCTGCGGTTCCTGCGCGATGCGGCGATCCGCGAGTTTCCATTCAGCACACGCGATTTCGTCCCCACCTCCTGGCGCTTCGCCACACGCAACCGCCTCGGGCAGTGGCAGGAGATCGGATCGCTCCCTTCCCTCTCCGCCGCGGAGCTCGACGTCATCGCGGCCGGCGGCGAGACAGACTGGATCGTCTGCAGCGAGCGCGAGCTGCTTCTTGTCGAAGGGATCAGCTCCTGGCCGCCGGAATCGGGCGATGCGCTGGCGGCGCTCTTCCGCACGCGGGCCGAGCATCACCGCATGCGCCGCGTCATCGAACAGAACGAGAGCGTGACTGTCGCGAAGAGCGAGTCGATCGACGGAATGATCGGCGACTCGCCGGCCATGCGGGAGATCTTTACCCTCATCACGCGCGTGGCACGCCGCGACGTGCCGGTCTGCATCCTCGGAGAGTCCGGCACCGGTAAGGAGCTGGTCGCCCGCGCCGTGCACCGGCACTCGCCGCGGCGCGGGAAGACCTTCACCCCGGTCAACTGCGCCGCCCTTCCTGAAAACCTGATCGAGAGCGAGCTGTTCGGGCACGTGCGCGGTGCGTTCACCGGCGCCGACCGCGATCGCGCCGGTCTGATCGAGACCAGCGACGGCGGAACCCTCTTCCTCGACGAGATCGGAGAGATGCCGCTGTCCGCGCAGGCCAAGCTCCTTCGCTTTCTGCAGGAAGGGGAGTTCCGCCGCGTCGGCGATACGGTCAACCGCTCCGCGGACGTCCGTATCGTCAGTGCCACGAACCGCAAGCTGGAATCGGCGGTCGAAGACGGGCACTTCCGCGAAGATCTCTACTACCGCATCGGAGGAATCGAGATCGCCCTTCCGCCGCTGCGCGGCCGCCCAACTGATGTTCCGATGCTGGCCGCGCACTTCCTGGCGAAGGAGCGTGAGAAGAGCCGCGGCGGACCATCGAGACTGACTGCTGATGCCGAGTCGGTGTTCCTCTCCTACCGCTGGCCCGGCAACGTCCGCGAGCTGCAGAACACGATCCGGGCCGCGCATGCACTGGCCGGCGAAGCGGCGGCCATCGATGTCGAACATCTTCCCGAGCGGATGCGCAGTGCAGTCGTCCGCTCCGGCGGCGGCGTCAGCTCGTACCAGGACGCCGTGACGCGCTTCCGCCGCGAGCTGATCGAGAAGTCGCTCGTGCAGGCCAACGGCAACCAGAACCGTGCCGCAGCCTCACTGAACATGTCCCGCCAGGCGCTGGCGTATCAGATCCGCGAACTGGGAATCCTGGTGAGGACGAGGTAGCGTCTTCACGTCGCGTTGTCGGTTAGCGATCGGTTAGCCCCCGGTTAGCCCTACGCATTTCTCACGGCTCTCACTGGAATCGTCGGCACTCTGTTACTCGTCGAGAGCCCTTCTCCCCCAGCGCTTTTCAGCTGGGGGAGAAGAGCCTGCCCTGAGCGAGCGAAGCGAGTCGAAGGGTGCCGACAGGAGGATGAGGGGGCGTTGGTTCTTGCCGAGCAGTGGACTAATTTCATGAACGGGCGTGGGAAACTCATGAAAACACTCAACTTCAGCGCGAGAGCCGCCCCCTCATCCGCCTTCGGCACCTTCTCCCCCCGCAAGAAACCGCGGGGGGAGAAGGACTCTCGACGAAAGGGCATGGTGCGTGGTTTAAGCAGACTGTGAGAAATGCGGTTAGTTATTCGTTGCTCGGGTGTCGGATGATTGCGCAGAGAGCCTCCACGGGACCGAAATCGCTCCAAATTGGATCGATATCGAATCAAATCGGATCGATACCGCTCCAATTTGGATCGATGCCGCATCCAGTTGGACCGATACCGCAACGGTTAACCGACAACCGACAACGCGCGAAGCGCAAATCAGTGCGCGGCCTGATGCTCCGCCTGCAGCCTCTTCGCTTCGCTGATCACCTTCTCCTGAAGGCTTCGCGGCACTTCCTCGTAGTGGGAAGACTCCATGTGGAAGCTTCCGCGGCCCTGGGTGATCGAGCGAAGCGTCGATCCGTACGTGAGCATTTCCGCGAGCGGTACGCGCGCTTTCACGGTCTGCGCGTCCCCGTCCGCATCGACCCCTTCGACGCGCCCGCGGCGTGAATTCAGGTCGCCCATGATGTCGCCGATGTACTCGGCAGGGGCGGTGATGTCGACGTGCATGATCGGCTCGAGGATCGTGGCGCGGGCCTGTTCCATGGCCTGTTGATAGGCCAGCGATCCGGCGATCTTGAAGGCCATTTCCGACGAGTCGACATCGTGGTATTGCCCATCCTTGAGACGGACGCGGAAATCGACCATCGGGAAGCCGGCCAGGAAGCCTTTCTTCCGCGCGTCCTGAATCCCTTTCTCGACGGCCGGGATGTACTGGCGTGGGATCGAGCCGCCGAAGATCTCGTCGACGAACTCGAAGTCGGCACCGCGCGGCAACGGCTCGACTGTGATCTTGCAGTCGGCAAACTGTCCGTGACCGCCGGACTGCTTCTTGTGGCGCCCATGGGCGTCGGCCGGCTTGGTGATCGTCTCGCGATACGGCACTTTCGGCGGATGAAGAATCACGTCAACGCCGTACTTCTTCTTCAGCTTGGAGACGACGATCTCGACGTGAAGCTGTCCCTGGCCGGAGATGAGGAACTCTTTGGTCTGCTCGTCGCGGCCGAACTTGATCGATGGATCTTCTTCGATGATACGGCCGATGGCGACGCCGAGCTTGTCTTCATCGCCGCGGGCTTTCGCCTCGACCGCGAACGAGATTGCCGCTTCGGGATAGTGAATGTGCTCGAGCACGATGGGATGCTGATTCGTGGCCAGCGTGTCGCCGGTGTGGACGTCCTTCAGCTTTGCCACCGCGCCGATGTCACCGGCCTTCAGCTCCGAAACCGGCACTTGCTGCTTGCCCTGGATGAGCTGCAGTTTGCCGACCCGCTCTTCGTGGTCCTTGGTGGTGTTCCAATACGTGTGATCCGACTGGAACGTGCCGGAGTAGACGCGGAACAGCGAGACACGGCCGGAGAAGGGATCGGAGAAGGTCTTGAACACGAGCGCGGACGGAAAGGCTTCGGCGCGGCGATCGAAGGTGATCGTCTCCCCTTTCCTGTCTCTGCCGTCGATCGTCTTCTTCTCGTCGGCCGGCGGCAGAAGGGCCACCATGGCATCGAGGATGGCGTGCCCGCCGATGTTGTGGGAGGCCGAATCGAGGACGACCGGGAAGATCTGGTGATGCCCGACTTCGCGTTTGAGGCCGTCGAGCAACTCCTCCTGGGAGAGGCCGCCCTGATCGAAGAAGCGCTCCATCAGCGTGTCATCGCCCTCGGCCACTTTCTCGATCAGTTGCGCCCGCCAGTCATCGGCTTCGCTCTTCTGGTCAGCCGGGATGTCGGTCTTCTCGTACTTGCCTGAACCGTCGGCGGCGTACTTCCAGGCCGTCATCGACACGAGATCGATGACGCCGGTGAAGTCTTTCTCCTCGCCGATCGGAAGCTGGATGGGGACGACGTTCTTGCCGAACTTCTTCTGCAGCGCCTCGAGCGTGCGGGTGAACGAGGCGCGCTCGCGGTCCATCTTATTGATGACGATGATGCTCGGAAGCTCGAACTCCTCGGCGAACTTCCAGACGCGCTCGGTCGAGACTTCGACGCCGGTGACGCCGCTGACGACGATGGCCGCCGCGTCGACGACGCGCATAGCCGTGCGCGTCTCCATCACGAAGATGCCGAAGCCGGGCGTGTCGATCAGATTGATTTTCGTGTTCTGCCACTCGGCGAATGCCACGGCCGTGGAGATCGAGTGTTTGCGGTCGATCTCGTCCTGATCGAAGTCGGTGACGGTCGTCCCGTCGTCGATCCTGCCGAGCCGCGTGATGGCGCCGGCGTTGAACAGCAGTTGCGTAACCAGCGACGTTTTTCCGGTGTCGTTGTGGCCCACTACGGCCACATTCCGGATCTCAGAACCCGAATAGACCTTCATGTTGGCTGTCCTCGCATGGGGATTTCACAAAAAGGAGGTGAATCATAATTTAAAATGAAGCGCCCCAACGGAATCCCACGAATCAACAGGCGAGGCGCGTCGGCGTGCTGACGTAGCGGGGTATCATTGACGGCTCACGCATCTCCCATCGAATCGGGAGCTGACGCGGGGGGAGAGCGGAACCAGGTGAAGCTCGGCCGGTATGAGATCGTTCGCGAGCTCGGCAAGGGAGCAATGGGGATCGTCTATCTGGCGAAAGACCCGCTCATCGGCCGGCTCGTGGCACTGAAGACCATTCGCCCGTCGGCGCATGCCGATGATGAGGACACCCGCGAGTTCCAGGCGCGCTTCGTCCGCGAAGCGCAGGCGGCCGGCATCCTCAACCATCCGTCGATCGTCACCGTTCACGACATCGGTCAGGACGAACCCTCGGGGATGTCATTCATCGCCATGGAGTACGTCGAGGGACAGAACCTCAAAGAGATGCTGGCGCAGGGCCGTCCGCTGTCATTCGAGCAGGCCGCCGACATCATCGCCCAGGTAGCCGAGGGACTCGACTTCGCGCACTCAAAAGGGATCGTTCACCGCGATGTGAAGCCGGCCAACATCATTCTTCTCGAAGGCAACCGCGCTAAAATCACCGACTTCGGCATCGCCAAGATCACGTCTGGTGTGGCCAATCTGACGTCGACCGGCCAGTTTCTCGGCACGCCAAACTACATGGCGCCCGAGCAGATCAAGGGAACCCCGGTCGACGGCCGCAGCGACATCTTTTCCCTCGGCATCTGCCTCTACGAATGCCTTACCCACCGCAAGCCGTTCGGCGGCGATTCCCTGACGTCGATCTCGTACAAGATCGTCCACGAGCCGTTTCCGCCGCTGCATGAGATCAATCCGACGATCCCGGAAGGCTACGGGGTTGTCGTTACGCACTGTCTGGAGAAAGACCCGGCGAAGCGGTACCAACGCGGCAAAGACATGTCCAGCGCCCTGCGCGCGGTACTCCGCGGCGAGCGGCCGGTGCGGTCGTCTGAACCGATGTTCGACGACGCCACCGTCGTAACTCGCGGGGACCACGACAAGCTGCCGACGATGGAGATCCCTTTCCCCGAGGCCGATGCTCCCGGCAAGACGCAGGAGCCGCCGCAGCCGCTCGACACCAATCCCCGTCCCGCGGACACCCGGCAAGCTGCCGTCCCTTCGTCCGCGGTGAAGCCGGTCCAACCACCGAAGCCGGCCGGGCCGCCGATCTGGAAGCAGCGCATCGACCCGATCCTCTTCATCGCCATCGCCAGCGTGCTCCTGGCCGCGCTGGTCGTCCTGATGATCGTGATGAGTGCGAAGAAAGTCTCGGTTCCGGCCGTTGATAAGGTCGCCGAGGCCAAGGTCGCGAAAGAACGAAGCCTGCGTAACGAGGGGAATCGGCTGCTCCGCGACGGCCGCGTCAGCGATGCCTACGCGCGGTACGAGCAGTTTCTGAAACTGGCGCCGCGTTCGCGGGCGATCCTCGGCCTGATGCAGAAACTGTCGCAGATCCGGCAGCAGGATGAAGCGGGCCGGCAGCAGCTCACCACGGCGCAGCAGAAGTTCGATGAGGGGCTGGCGCTCTACAACCAGAAAAAGTTCGCCGAGTCCATCCCGCTCTTCGAGGAATCGTTCCATCTGAATCCAAGCTCCGACGCCACCGCACAATATCTCAAGCTCGCCCAGCAGGAAGATCAGCGCGTGAAGTCCGAAAGAACCGCGACGCGCGCGGCGCGGACGAGCACACAGCCGCGTCCAACGCAGACGGTTGCTTCGACCCCGGGACATCCGCTTACGACCACACACACGATTCAGCCGGCGCCGCAGACGCCGAGCGGTCCCGCCTCGCTGACGACGGTGTTCAACAGCACCGTGGCTGACGGCTACATCGTCGTTCGTGCAGGCGCCGATGAGGTAGCGCGCGAGAATCTCTACAACGAGCGGCGTTTCTTCCGTTCGCGTACACCACGCCAGGTGAACGTGACCAAGGAGTTCCCGGCCAAGAATGCCGATCTCGATGTCTGGGTCGTCATCCCGTCGCTCAGCGTGAATGATCACCACAAGCTGACCGCCCAGAACTTCGAGCCAGGCGTGAACCGCAGGCTCGTGGTGACCTTCGATCCGAAGTCGAAGAAGGTCGACTACCAGTTCAATTGACCGCCACATCGACCTTCGCCATTGCCTCGCGCGGCGAGTTATGGCTCCGCGGCACACTGATGGAGTCGCGGTTGATGCACGGCGAGGCGCGGCAGCACGGTCAGGTGATCGATGCCACCGACGTCCGCGACGAACGCCTCGTGCGCGCCTGCGACGATGCCATCGACGCCGTAACGTCAGCGATCGCCGCGCTGCACGACGCGCGCGTACGGACGGTTGTGCGCGCAACTCGCGAGAACGGCGTCGAGTCTGTCGAGACCACACTGACGATATCGATCGGCGGCGTCTCGGTTGTGACGACTCCGGCCGATGCGCCGATCGATTCCGAGTTGTTGCGCATGCTCGCTGACGCGAAACCGACAATGTCGATCAGCTCGTTGCCGATCGTCTGGCAGAACGGATCGGCCGCGGTGCTGCTTCATGAGGCCATCGGTCACGCGAACGAACATGGCTCCGCACCCGTCTCGTGGCCGGCGTGGCTTTCGGTCGACGCGCCGCTCGTAACGCGGCGGGAGACGTTCCGTGACGCGCCGCTGCCGAGGATGAAGCATCTCATCGCCCGGCAGACGGGAGCGCCATTCGCGCAGCCCAGCCAACATATCGAAGTCCAGCTCATCGCCGGAGGCGCTTACGATCCGGTCACGGACATCGTGACGATCAACGTTGCCGTCTCCACGGCCGGCCCGTTCACCATTCGTCGCACCCGGGCTCAAATCGCCGCCGCGCTCGCCGGCGCCGCGGGCGAACCGATCCGCTACCCCGGCGTAATCTGTTCGCGAGAGGGGCAGGAGCTCTACGTCGCCTCCCACGCGCCGGTGATGCTCACGGACGCGCTCACATGAACGATGCCTATCGCAAATGGGGACGCGTGGTCCGCTACGAGAACGGCGTGACCATTCGCGTCGAAGAGGCGGGGGAGGCGAGCGAGAGGGATGGCGTGTTTCGGGCCAAACCGGAACAGAGAAGAGTGTCTGTGCCACATACATCCGAGGTTTCAATTCTGGAAAGTGCTGGACCAACAGTCGATTCCTATGTGGCACAGACACTCTTGTCTGTGCGGCCTTCGGTCATCGAACGTCTGATCGTCTCCTCCGGCATCGCCCAGCACGAAACCAACGGAGTCACCTGGATCGAGGAATCGCGACGGGTCCACGTCGCGCTCATCAACCCGCCGCTGCGCGTCCTGATCGACCTCGCTTCGTTCGATCGAACGATCATCGCAACGATCGCCGCCGCCCTGGCGCGTGCAGGCGACGAGCGCAAGGCCCCGGCCCGAATGCGCCTCGCTCCGAATGTCTCCGCCGCTCTGCTGCCGTCACTTGCCGGCGAGCTGGCGATGGAGCAGACAGGCGGCGGATTTGACGGCAGGGGGCAGCCGATCGAGACACGCGCCGTCACACCCGATCCGCCGCCGAACTGGTACCGGCCAGGTTACGCGGTGCGCCCCGTTCGTGCATGGCTCAACATCCGCGCGCTGCCGTTCGGCAGCATCGATGCGAGCGCACCTGTCGCGGTGGCGCTCCTGGCACCCGTCGACGGGACGACCCTTCGCGTTCTCTGCGTCGACGGCGATGAGATCTTCCCCACGACGCTCGACGCAACGCACATCATCGCCGTCTCCCGCGGTGAGCCAACGTGGTACCCCTTTGAAGCTGGTTCGTTCGGCGTCGAGATGATGCTTTAGAATCGCGGCTCCGATGCCCACGAGCATTCGACAGATTGAATTTCTGGCACGGTCGATCGTCAACCGGCTGGAAGACCGCGGCCTCGTCGAGTTTGGTGACGCTGAGATCGGGATCGACGTCGTCACCAGGACTCTGGAGGAGAACTTCGCCGCCTATGACGCCATCGAATCGGAAGCGCGTATCCGGCTGGCGAAATCGATCGGCACACGCGAGCCCTCCGAGGGCGAGGTCGCGGATGCCATGAGGCGAGTGGCCGCGGAACGGAACTTCACACTGTGATCGAACAGGACATTCAGGAGCTGGAGAATCGGAAACGCCAGAGCGAGCTTGGCGGCGGCGAGAAACGGATCGAGCGCCAGCATGCCGAAGGCAAGAAGACCGCCCGCGAACGGATCGCACTTCTCTTCGATCCCGGCTCGTTCCAGGAGCTCGACCAGCTCGTCGTCCACCGCTCCACCGACTTCGGGATGGAGAAGCAGCGCATCCCCGGCGACGGCGTCGTCACCGGCTACGGCACGATCGGCGGCCGGCTGGTCTATTCGTACGCGCAGGACTTCACCGTCTTCGGCGGTTCGCTCTCCGAAACGCACGCCGCGAAGATCGTGAAGGTCATGGATCTGGCCATGAAGAACGGCGCGCCCATCGTCGGCCTCAACGACTCGGGCGGCGCACGCATCCAGGAAGGCGTCGTTTCCCTCGGCGGCTATGCCGACATCTTTCTCCGCAACACGCTCGCTTCCGGCGTGGTACCCCAGATCTCCGCGATCATGGGGCCGTGTGCGGGCGGTGCCGTCTACTCGCCCGCCATCACCGACTTCATCCTGATGGTGAAAAAGACGAGCTACATGTTCGTCACCGGTCCCGATGTAATCCGCACGGTCACGCACGAAGAGGTGACCAAGGAGAAGCTCGGCGGCGCCGACACGCACAATCAGACCTCGGGGGTTGCCCACTTCGCGGCGGAATCGGACGAAGACTGCCTGGCTACGATCCGCGAGCTGCTGTCGTTCGTACCGTCGAACAACATGGAGGAGCCGCCGCGTGCCGCCAACAGCGATGACGTCAACCGCGTCGATGCGCAGCTCGACGACTTCATCCCCGATTCACCGAACCAGCCGTATGAAATCCGGGATCTGATCCGGACCATCGCCGACGAGGGCCACTTTCTGGAAGTAC
>Ga0137393_10001804_pt1 | contig 13703 bp, 13 predicted proteins | sample 15con2h34BmetaG_FD_101396 | JGI IMG/M metagenome (GOLD analysis project Ga0137393, IMG submission 101396) | Vadose zone soil microbial communities from Angelo Coast Range Reserve, California, USA - 15con2h3.4B metaG | ecosystem: Environmental > Terrestrial > Soil > Vadose zone > Saprolite...
AGCGGCTGAACAGCTATGCCGAATTTCTGGACCAGCCGCAGGTGCGCGAGACCGGCTTGATCCAATGGCTGAGCCAGGCCGGCTTCAACCGGCCGGTACCGGTGCCCGCGCTGCCCGGCATGCTGCCGCAGGCCGATGGCACGCCGCGCGGAACCGCGCCGGTCACCGGCCAGCATACCGCCGCGATCCTGGCCGAGCATGGCTACAGCACCAGCGAGATCGAAGCGCTGCTTGCGCAGGGCGTGGTCGCCAACAGCGAATGAAGAGCGTGGCGAAAAAAGCCGTGGCCGTCGGAGGCCGAGCTGTGGGCGCGCATGACCAGGAAGTACGGCCTGAAGAAATTTGCGTCGCGGATCGCCAATCGGTGGCGGACCCATCTCGGCACTCCCGTAGGGTTCGGAAGGTCGATGGCAGATCATCGAAGAGATCGCGCTGACGGGAAAGAAACCATGAACCAAGCCGTCATCGCTCCTCTCGATCCCAGCCGGTACCTTCGCACGCCCTGGAAGAACGGCGGCGGCGTCACCATCGACATCGCCTTCGACGGCGATGTGTGGCGCTTCAGCCGTACGCCCATCACCGTTGCCGGACCCTTCTCGGACTATACGGGCTTCGACCGCATGCAGGTGCTGGTGGCCGGATCCGGCCTGGTGCTGCAAACACCCGCCGGCGACATCGATGTGCGCCGGCCCTTCGAGCCGGTGCGCTTCGCCGGCGAGACGCCGATCGTGAGCCGACTGGAGGCCGGGCCGGTCGAAGTCATAAACCTGATGGGCGATCGCAGCCGGGTGCGCATCGATCTTTTTGTCGTGAGCGCCAACACCACGCGGCGCTTGGGGCCGGGCCTGCACATCGCCTATTGTCCGACCGGTCGGGCGACCCTGAAGCTTGAGGGTGAGGAGCACGACCTGCAGGCCGATGGCGGTCTCAGGATCGAGGAAACGAACGGGACGGTCGCAACGTGCAGCGCCGGGCGGATCGTAATGGGGAGCGTGGCATGCGTATCGCGGTAGTCGGAGCGGGCGGCGTCGGCGGCGGCTATGGCGCGGCGCTGGCCAGGGCAGGCGCCGACGTCACCTTCATCGCCCGCGGCGCGCATCTCGCGGCGATGAAGAGCAAGGGCCTCAAGGTCGAAAGCCCGCGCGGCGACACCCATCTCAAGCCCACACAGGCGACCGACGAGCCTGCGTCCGTAGGGCCGGTCGATGTCGTGCTTTTCTGCGTGAAGCTCTGGGATGTCGAGAGTGCGGGCGCGGCGATCAAGCCAATCGTGGGCAAGGGCACCGCCGTCATCCCTTTGCAGAACGGCGTCGATGCGGCGGAGCGGCTGGCGCCGATCGTGGGCAAGCAAGCCGTGATGGGCGGTGTCGCCAATATCAGCGCCACCATCGCCGAGCCCGGCGTGATCCGCCAGACCGGCACGGTGATGCGCATGGTGTTCGGCGAGCTCGATGGCACCCAGAGCGCCCGCGCCGAGGCGTTCGCGGCGCTGTGCGGCAAGGCCGACATCGAGGGCGTGCCGAGCCAATCGATCCTGGCCGAGCTCTGGATGAAGTTCATCCTGCTCGCATCGAACGCCAGCATGATGGCGCTGACCCGGCTGCCGATCGGCAAGCTGCGCGACGATCCCGACATCGCACCCTGGTTCACCGCCGCCTACGAGGAAGTGGCCGCGGTCGGCCGCTCGGCGGGCGTCGCCCTGCCCGCCGATGCCGTCGACAAGACGTTGAACTTCAACCGCAATGCCCCGTCCCACCTCATGGCCTCGATGGCCGTCGACCTTTTGCGCGGCAATCGCATCGAATTGCCGTGGCTGTCGGGCAAGGTGGTCGAGCTGGGCCGAAAGCACGGCGTGCCCACGCCCACTCATGCCTTCATGTACGCGGCGTTAAAACCCTACATCATGGGTGCGCCTGCCTAGGAGAAACCATGCGCGTCTTGCTGATCGCCCTGTTTGCCCTCGCCGCAATCGCCCCGGCGTCGGCCGCCGACCTGAAGCTGCTGACCGCCGGCGCCTTCAAATCCGTGGCGCTGGAACTCGTGCCGGAGTTCGAGAAGAAAACCGGCCACAAGGTCACGGTCGAAAACGACACCGCGGGCGGACTCGCGCGGCGCATCGCAGGCGGCGAGTATTTCGACGTCGTCGTGCTGCCTCCGGCGGCGCTGGCGCCATTGCTCGGCAGCAAGGCCGTTGAAAGCAGCGTGAAACCGCTCGCCCGCGTCGGCATCGGCGTCGCCATCAAGCAGGGCGCGCCCGTGCCGGACATCTCCAGCGTCGATGCTTTTAAGCAAACCCTGCTCGCCGCGCGGGCCATCGCCTATACCGATCCGGCGTCAGGCGGCACCGCCGGCATCTATCTTGCCAAGCTGTTCGAGAAGATGGGCATTGCCGAGCAACTAAAACCCAAGAGCGTGCTGGTGAAGGGTGGCCTGGCCGCCGAGAAGATTGTGAGCGGCGAAGCCGAGATCGCCATGCAGCCGGCGAGCGAGCTTTTAGCCGTGCCCGGCGTGGTACTGGTGGGGCCGATCCCGCTCGAGGTGCAGAACTACACGATCTATGCCGGCGCCGTGAGCGCGACCGCGCGCGACCAGGGCGCGGCCGATGCGCTACTCGCCGCCCTGCACGGGCCGGACAAGGCGGCGCTGCTCAAGAAGAAGGGAATGGAGCTGCCGTGACGTCGTCCTGAGTCGCGCGGATCAGATCCGCGCTGAAGCGAAGGACCTCATCGCCGCTTGCCACGGCATGAAATTAAAATGCGCATGGCTTCGAAGCCCGGCGCTGGCAACCATTTCGCGGAACTAGGCATCGTCGAAGTCTTGCGCCCGATCGCCCAACAAAAAACGCGGCCCTGCCCCGGCTCGCGCGGCGCGGTCGTTGGGGTTGTAGAGGGCGCATCGGTCGAGCGACAAACATCCACAGCCGATGCAGCTGTCCAGCAGATCGCGGGTCTTCTCGAGCATCTCGATCCTTGCCTGGAGCGCACCTCGGATGCGCTTGCTGATCGCCTGCCAATCCTGCCGTGTCGGCGCTCGGCCTTGCGGCAGCGTCGCAAGCTCGGCCTCGATTTCCGTGAGCGTCAGCCCGAGTTGCTGGGCAATCAGCGCAAACGAAAGACGTCGGATATCCGAGCGCATGAAGCGCCGCTGATTGCCGCTCGTGCGGATCGCCCTCACGAGACCCCGCGCCTCATAGAAACGAATCGCCGAAACGGACATGCCTGTTCGCTGGGAGAGTTGGCCGATTGACAGCAGCGATGCCGGCGTCACGGTACCTCCGCCAAAATGCTTGACCTCAAGTTAACTTGAGATTGTACGATCCGCAAATGAGCAATTCGGAGCTTTTCCAGAGGAGCCCATGGCGATGTCCAGACCACGCATCGAACACGTGAACCTCACCGTCACGAACCCCGAGCGCGCTGCCGAACTGATGGAGGCATTGTTCGGCTGGCGCGTACGCTGGCGCGGCGCTGCGCGAGACGGCGGTTACACGATCCATGTCGGATCGGACGATCACTACATTGCGCTCTATACGGGACGCAACGTGGCCTATACAGCGGACGACTTCGCCAAGGGGCGGCCTCTCAACCACATCGGCGTCGAAGTCGACGATCTCGATGACACCGAGGCGCGAGTCGTGGCCGCTGGCCTTACACCCTTCTCTCATGGCGACTACGAACCCGGGCGCCGGTTCTATTTCCTTGATCCCGACGGAATTGAATACGAGGTCGTCAGCTATCACTGAAGTCCGACCGCCAGGACTTCGTTCGCATTCAATGCGACGTAAGTGGGATGAGATCCTTTTGCTGCGCTCCGGGGCGGGGGTTACCCCGCCCGCGATGACTGGAGCTCTTGGATCGCGTCCGCCCACGCGCTGATCGTATGGTCCATGTCGGCGCGATCGTGGGCCAGGCTTACATAGTACTTGCTCTCGCCCTTCATGATGCCGCGGGCGCGTAAAAGCTGGTTGAAGCGCTTGGCCATCGCGGCGTCGGCCCTGAGCGTATCGCGATAGTCCTTGATCGGCTGGTCGGTAAAGTAGATGTCGAACAGCGGCGGTTCGCCGATCACCTGGGCCTTGATGCCAGCCTGCTTCACGATCTCCGACAGCGCGCTCATCAGTTCGCGGCCGGTGGCGAACACCTGCTTGTAGGCGCCGGGTCGTCTCAAGACTTCGAGGGTGGCGAGGCCGGCCACGGCGGCGACGGGATTGCCCGAGAGGGTGCCGACCTGGAAGATGAAATCCTCGTCTTCCACCGCCAGCCGGTCGAAGTGCTTCATGATGTCGGCGCGGCCGGCGACGCCGGCGAGCGCAAAGCCGCCGCCCACGATCTTGCCCAAGCTGCAGAGATCGGGCGTGACGCCGTAGTATTCCTGGGCTCCGCCATAGGCGAAGCGGAAGCCGGTCACGACCTCGTCGAAGATCAGCGGGATGCCGTGCTTGGCCGTCACCGCGCGCAGCGCCTGCAGGAAGCCCGGCTTGGGCGGGATCAGGCGCTGGAACGGTTCGACGATCACGCCCGCGAGCTCGTCCTTGTGTTCCTCGATCAGGCTTTCGGCCATGCCGACGTCATTGAACGCCGCCACCAGCATCTCGTCCTGCACCGACTTGGGGATGCCGGCCGAATCGGGCGTCGGGCGCGGGAAGTTGCCGGGCCGCTTGGGCGCCAGCGACATCAGCGCATAGTCGCTCATGCCGTGATAGCCGCCCTCGAACTTGAGGATCTTGTCGCGCTTGCGGAAGGCGCGGGCCGCCCGCATGGCGTAGAGATCGGCCTCGGTGCCGGAGCAGACAAAGCGCACCTGGTCGGCGCACGGCACGGCGTCGCAGATCGCCTCGGCCAGCGCAATGCCGTGGCGGTTGTTGCCAAAGAAGGTCGTGCCGAGCGGCACCTGCGCCTGGATCGCCGCCGTCACTTCGGGATGGCCGTGGCCCACGAACATCGGTCCGGAGCCCAAAAGGAAATCGACATATTCGCGGCCGGCCTCGTCCCAGATGCGCCCGCCCCTGCCCTCCTTCAGGATCACCTCGGCCGGCATGTTGCCGAAGCTGCCGCCCGGCAGCACGCGCTTGGCCTGCTCGACGAGGTCGCTGGTCGGATCGGGGACGGTCTGGATGCTCATGGCTACTCCTGAAAGCGAACCTGCCGGGCTTCGGCCAACTCAACGAAGCCGCGGCCAAGCAGGCGATTGTGGTGGGCGATGATGAGGTCTGCGCCAAGCACCGGTGTGTCATACGTCGTGTGAGCGTCGGCCACCAGCACGACACGATAGTCCAGCGCCGCCGCGCCGCGGCAGGCGGAATCGACGCACATCTCGGTCTGCATGCCGGCGATGACCAGCCGATCGATGCCGGCATCGCCGAGGCGTCGATGCAGATCGGTGTCGTGGAACGCGCTGCTATGGCGCTTCTCGACGACCATCTCGCCGGCGTGCGGCGCGACCATCGGATGGTGCGGCCAGCCCGGCGACCCTTTGGCGAGGACATGGCCGGGACCGCCGTCGTGCTGGATATGGACGACCGGCACGCCTTCGGCGCGGGCGCGGCCCAGCAGGTCGGCGATGCGACGCACGACCTCCTCGCCGCGATGTAGCGGCGAGGACAGAGAGAACATGCCCTGCTGGACGTCGACGACCATCAATGCGCTCGCCACCGCGACTCCTACTCGATCGGCACGAAAATCGAATGGCGCATGTTGCCCGAGACGGCCTTGGAAAAATGGCCCTTGCCGCTGACGTCCTCGACCAGCAGCACCTCGCCCGCGCCGATGATGCGCGTCTCGCCGTCGCTCGCCTGGATGCTGACGCCACCATCGAGGTTGATGATGTATTGCCGGCGTGGCGCGGGATGCCATTCGTAGTCGTAGCTGCCCGGTGTCTGGCGGAAGATGATGCCGGTCGCCGGGAAGGTGGCCGAGGTCTTGCCGCCGCGGCCCTCGTGCTTCCATTCGACCTCGATGTCGCGGAAATGCGACTCGCCCTTGTCGTCGACATAAATGTTATGGATGCGCATGAATTTTCTCCCGGGTGCGGTTTTCCCGATCGAGCTTAGAACGAACTCTAGAATTTCTCGACCCACGGCCTGACCTCGACCTCCCAGCTCCACGCGCTGCGGTGCTGCTGGAGCGTCGCCCAGTAGGTCTCGGCGATGGCGTCGGGGTCGAGCAGGCTGTCGGGCGAGTTGGCCGGCACCGGCCTCGAAGCGCTCCTGATGCCGCCATCGATCACGAAATGGGCAACATGGATGCCCTTGGGCGAAAGCTCGCGGGCCATCGATTGCGCCAGCCCGCGCAGAGCGAACTTGCCCATGGCGAAGCTGGCCGACAGCGCGAAGCCCTTCACGCCCGCGGTGGCGCCGGTCAGGAAGATGGCGCCATGCGCTTTGGGCACCATGCGCTGAGCCGCCTGTTGGGACACCAGGAAGCCGCCGAAGGCGCTGACCTCGATCGCGCGCCTGACGTCGTCCGGCGGCAGGTCGACCAGCGCACCGCGCACCCGGCCGCTGGCGTTGTAGACCACGACGTCCGCGGTGCGCCCGCCTGCATCGAGCGCCGCGAACAGGCCCGCAACTTCCTTCGGATCGGCGGCGTTGCAGGCATGAACCTCGGCGCCGGTCTCCTTCGCAAGTGCAGCGAGCTTGTCGGTCTGGCGGGCAGCCACTGAAACGGCGAGGCCGTTTTTGGCAAACAGGCGGGCGAGCGAAGCGCTGAGCCCCGGGCCAGTGCCAACGATCAGCGCAGAACGGTATTCGGGCTTTTCCATAAGGGTCTCCTCGTTGCCGGGGATTCGACGCGGGTATAGGCTTCTGCGCAATAGGGAAGGAAACCGCCATGGATCAGGCTCAGCCTGTTGGCCGCATCGACGTCATCTCCGACGTGATCTGCCCGTGGTGTTACATCGGCAAGCGCCAGCTCGAGCGCGCGCTCGATCTCCTGGAGCACCAGCGTCTGCGCTTCACCGTCGCCTGGCATCCCTTTCAGCTCAATCCCGACATGCCGAGCGAGGGCGTCGACCGCACCCAGTACCGCATCGCCAAGTTCGGCAGCGCCGAGCGCGCGCGCCAGCTCGACGAGCGCATCACCGAGACCGCCGCCGCGGTCGGACTGGACTTCCATCTCGAGCGGCTGAGCCGCACGCCCAATACCTTGAACGCCCACCGCCTGATCCGGCTGGCCGGCCAGAAGGGCGTGCAGGATGGCGTCGTCGAGGCGCTGTTCGAGGGCTATTTCGGCAACGGCGCCGACATCGGCGACGACAAGGTGCTGGCGGCGCTCGGCGCCGAGGGCGGGCTGGACCGCGATGACGTGACGGCGATGCTGTCGGGCGATAGCGGCCGCACCGAAGTGCTGGCGGCCGACCGCAAGGCGCACAGCTGCGGCATCCAGGGCGTGCCGAGCTTCGCCCTGCAGGGTCATGTGCTGTTCTCGGGTGCCGTGCCGGCGGCGGAAATGGCGCAGGCCTTCCGCCAGGCCTGGGACATCCTGAAGGCCCGCGCGGCGTAGCGCCGCGTCCTAGTTGCCGCCGCCGCGCGTGCTCATGGTCGGCGAGGAGATCGGGCCCCTCACCGTCATGACATAATCGGCCGGGCCGCGGCGGCCGGTGTCGAGCGCGATCGTTGTGTCGGTAATCGCTTGCGTCAGGCTCGTGCGGCTGGTGATCAGGGCGATGGCGTTCTGGCCCTGCACCTTGTGGTTCTGCAGGGTCACCGTATTGCCCGAAAGCAGCAGCTCGCCCGTGATCGGGCTCTGATGGTTGATGAAACCCGCCAGCACCGCCGAGTTGAAGCCCATCTCGGTGCTGAAGACGCTGCCCAGGCCGGTGGCGAACGAAGCGAAGCCCAGCGAGCCGCCGGCGACCGCCGGGTAGAGATAGCCGCTCACCTGGCCGCTGCCGCTCAGCGTGTTGCGGATCTGCTCGGGCGTCGTGCCGCTGCCCTTGAGCTCGATGTTCATAACGGTGATCTTGCCGTCGACCGAGACCATCAGGTGCTGGTTGCCGAAGTTGTTGGTGCCGGCGGTGCCGCGCAGCATCTCGGAGAGATAGATGCCCTGCAGGCTGCCCTTGAGGTCGAGCGCCAGGGTATCCTTGCCGGCATCGATCGTGCCGTTGAAATCGACGGCGCCGCCATAGAACTGGCCGGTGAGCTTGGCGATCTTGAAGAGGCCGTTCCGCAGGCTCGCCTGCATGTCGGCGTAGGTCACCTTGAGCGAGGCGATGGCGATGGCGCTGGTCTCGAGGTTCAGCGTGGCGTCGAAGGCGCGCAGCGCCGAGAGATCGACCGGCTTGCCGGTCGCCACACGCGGCGGACCGACGGACACCGGCAGCACAGGCGCCGCGGCCGGAGCACCTGCCGCCGGCCTGGCTGCGGCCACCGTCTGCGCCGGCGGCGGGCTCGCCGCGACGCCCAGCCAATGATCGAAATCGAGCGTTCCGGGGATCCGCAGATTGGCTTTGATATTCGGTCGCTTGCCCAAGGCGGCGTCGATATGCCCCGCCATGGGCGTGCCCATCGCCGTGAGGTCGCCGTCGAAGCTCGCGCGCTGGTCGTCGCCCTTGAAGGCGCCAGCGGCCGAAATCGCGCCAATGCCGTTCTGTCCACGACCCGTCGCCACCGCGAGCAGCCGGCTCGCATCCTGGGTCTGCAGCGTGAAGCTCGGGAAGTCGAAGCGGAAGTTCTGCCCCAACGACAGCGCGCCGGTGGCCCGCAGGGTGCTGCCCAGCAGGGTCGCGGTCGCGTTGCGCAGGGCGATGGCGTCCGCGGTGCCGACCACGCCGCCGCCGGCCGATACAGCGCCGAACTTGCCGTTGATGAATTTCGGCAGGCCGGCATAGTCGATCACCCTGTCGGCATCCGGCATGGTGGCGTTGAAGGTGAGGTCGTAGCGCAGCGCCGTGGCGAAATCGGTCATCGAGCCATGGAGGTCGATCTTGGCGCCCAACAGGTCGGCGACCTTGACCGAATTCAGCTTCAGGAGATTGCCCTGGACCGACGCGTCGGTCTCGACGCCGCTCAGCGTCTGCTTGCGGAACACCAGCTTGGCCAGCTTCACCTTGAGGCCGAACACCGGCACGGTCTTGTCGGGCAGCGGCGGCGCCGGCGGCACGATCGTCGCCGGGGTGCTCGCAGGCGCCTTCGGCGCGTCGGTCGCCGCCGTGGCGGCGCCGGCGGTCGGCGCGATCGGCGGGGCCGGTTCGGGCGGGAGATAGGCATCGAGGTCGAAGCGGTCGAGTTGCAGCGTCGCCGTCGCCGTCACCGGCACCGCGAAGGTGACGGCGCCGCTGCCGGTGGCGTGCTGGCCATCGAGATCGACCGCGAGATCGCCGATCTGCAGGCCGTTCGCCGTCGAGGCGAGCGTGCCCTTGAGGTCGAGCGTCTGCAGCTTGTCGGCCGGCACGCCTGACGTATCGATGTCCAGCCAGGCCAACGTATCGCGCAGCTTCGGCCCGGCGAGGCTGATCTCGCCGCTGGCTTGCACCGGATTGGCCGCAGGCTTGGCGATTGGCGTCGCGGCCTTGGCGGGCGCCGTTGCCGGCGCCACCGCACCGGCGGCGTGGGCTTGCAGGACCATGCCGCCGGGCAACACGGCTTTGAGCTGCGGCACGGTGATGACGCCCTTGTGGATCTCGACCGCCAGCGCCAGGTCGCGCACCGTGCCCTTGCGATAGAGCACCTCGGCGATATCGAGCGACAGCGAAACATCCATCTCGACGGGGAACGGCGAGAGCGATCCGGGCTTGGCGACCGTGGCAGGCTTGGACGCCGGCGGTGGCGGCTGGAAGGCGCCCGGCGTGGCCAGCAGCGCCAGCCACTTCTCGACATCGACCTTGGGCAAGGTGACGTGGCCCCAGAGCGATGGCGTTTTCGTCTCCTCGAGCGCCAAAGAGCCCAACGCGGTCTCGCCGGCCAGCGACATCTTGAAGTCGGTGACGGCAAGCCGCGTCGGCGAATACTCGACACCGCCGTCGAAGGTGAAGGTGCCAACCACCGGAGCGTCGAACTTGGGCTCAGCCTGTCCGGTCGCTCGAACCACGGTGGCGATGAAGTTGGTCAGCACGCCGGTCGACACCGCGAGATGGCCCTTCACATCGGCGTTGGCGCTGACTTCGCTGACAGTGCCCTTGAAGTCGAGCTTGCCGCTCGACACCTGCAGGCTGAACGCGGTCTCGTGGCCCTGGGGCTTCGGTTCGCCAAGGCTGAAATCCAGCGACAGCGGCACGCCGTTCACCGTGGCGGTGCCGGCAATCGACAACGGCCCCTGCAAGGAGCCGACCGAGGCCGTCGCCTCGACCTGCTCGGCTTTGAGCGTCTGTTTGGTTTGCGGATTGGTGTAGCTCAGCGTGCCCTGGACGATGCGCAGCTTGCCCACCGCGAGATGCAGGCCGGCGGCCGGCGCGCCCTTCGGCTGGGCGGCGCCGGCACCCGGCTTGAACTGCCAGTTGGGCACGCCGTTGGCATCGGTCTCCAGCACGATGGTCGGCTGGTAAAGCGTCAGCCGGCCGACCTCGACTTGGCCCTTGAGCAACGCCCACCAGGATGGCGAGGCGCCGATCCAGCGCACATCGATCATCTGGGCGCCCTCGGCGCCGGCGGCATTGGCGAAATGAACCTGCTGGGCACTGACCTGCGGCACCGGCAAGAGCGACAGCCTCATCGGTCCTTCGATCACCAGCTCGCGGCCGGTCGCCTCCTTCACCGCCTGGATCAGGGCGGGCTTGTAGGCTTCGACGTCGACCAGATAGGGCGCCGCCACCGCGGCGAGCAGCAGCGGGCCGAAAATCGCGGCGGCCGCCCATCCGATCCGTCTGCGCACCGACATGGCCATGGCTTATGCAAAACGCATCACAGAGCGAGAGGCTGCCAATCCAGCGAGCGACAGCAAACCGCCCGGCCTGCTAGCCTTAGAGCAACAAACGAACCCGAGGAAACGAAATGAACGACCTAGCCTTCGGTTTCCAGGCCGCGCCGGCGAGCGACGTGCACAAGTCCGACCAGTCGCTCTATCGCGAGGTCATGGAGGATTGCGCGCTAGGCCACCGGCTGGGCTACGACGCTGCCTGGCTGCTCGAGCACCATTTCAGCGACTACTATCCCACGCCGAGCCCGTTGCTCTTCATGGCGCACATCGCGGCGGCCTTTCCCGACCTCTCGCTCGGCACATCGGTGCTGGTGCTGCCCTGGTACCATCCGCTGCGGCTCGCCGAAGAGATCGCCATGCTGAACAGCATGACCCGCGGCACGCTGCATCTCGGCATTGGCCGTGGCACTGCAAAAATGGAATACGACGCCTACAACGTCGACATGAACGAGGCCCGCGCGCGCTTCGCCGAATGCTACCACATCGTCGAGAAGGGGCTTTCGGGCGAGCCGTTCAGCCACGACGGATCGTTCTGGAAGATCGAGCGGCCGATTCGGCTGAGGCCCGAACCGATAGCGAAGAAAGTGCGGTTCTACGGTGCCATCGGCAGCCCGGGCAGCGCCGAGGTAATGGGCGATCTCGGCGTGGCGCCGATCTGCCTGTCGACCTTTCCCGACAAGCTGCTGAGCAGAATTCTCGACCGCTGGCGGGCGCGGGCCGGCGCGGCGGCCAAGGATGCGATCCTGCCGATCTCGGTCAAAATGTTCATCGCCGACAGCGACGAGGAGGCGCGCCAGCTCGGCCGCCGCTACTACCCGCCCTACTTCGACCTGCAGTGCAGTCACTACGAGTCCGACGCCGATCCGTGGGCCGACATTCCCGAGTACCAGGATTTCAGCCGCATGTTCGCCAATCTGCGCAAGCTCACCGATCCCGCCGAGCTCGGCCCGTTCATGGACTCCAATCTGGTCGGCAGTCCGGCCACGATCTGCCGGCGCATCGACCAGCTCGCCGCGCTCGGCTTCAACTATTTCATGGTGTCGTCGGCCACGCCCGGCACGCCGATCGAACTGCGCCAGCGCATGATGACCCGGTTCGCCGAGGAGGTGTGCCCGCGCTATTCGCGAGCGATGAGGCGCAAGCAGGCGGCGTAGCTCTCGCTGGATGTGCAAGCAACGACTTCGCTCAGGATGACATCCCCGCTAGAATTGACGCGATGCAGCGGCTCGACACGCGGCGCAATACAGGGAAGGAACGACAATGCGGCCGATCATCTTGGTGGGTGGCCTCGCGGCTGCCCTGGTGTGCTCGAGTGGCGTTGCGTTGGCTCAGAAAAGCGGCGGCGTGCTCAGGATCTACCATCGCGACAATCCGCCCAGCGCCTCGATTCACGAGGAGGCGACCAACTCCACCGTCGTGCCGTTCATGTCGGTGTTCAACAACCTGGTGATCTACGACCAGAGCAAGCCGCAGAACAGCCCGCAGAGCATCGTGCCCGATCTCGCCAAGTCGTGGAGCCTCAGCGCCGACGGCAAGGATCTCACCTTCACCCTGCAGGAGGGCGTGAAGTGGCACGACGGCCAGCCCTTCACCGCCAAGGACGTCGTCTGCACCCTCGACATGCTGGCCGGCAAGAGCGAGCAGAGACTGCGCCGCAACCCCAGAACCTCGTGGTACGGCAATGTCGACCACGTCGACGCCGCCTCCGACCACGAAGTCACTATCCATCTCAAGCGGCCGCAGCCCTCGATGCTGGCGCTGCTGGCGTCGGGCTACTCGCCGATCTACCCCTGCCACATCCCGGCGGCCCAGATGCGCACCAAGCCGATCGGCACCGGCCCCTTCAAGTTCGTCGAGTTCAAGCAGAATGAGGGCATCAAGCTCATCAAGAACCCCGACTATTGGAAGAAGGGCCGGCCCTACCTCGACGGCATCGAGTTCACCATCGTGCCCAACCGGGCGACCGCGATTCTGAGCTTCGTCTCGGGCCGCTTCGACATGACCTTCCCATGGGAGGTGACGATCCCGCTGCTGGCCGACGTCAAGAGCCAGCTGCCCGACGCCCAGTGCACGGTTACCTCGATGAACGTCACCACCAACCTGATCGTCAACCGCGATGCGCCGCCGTTCGACAATCCCGACCTCAGGCGCGCGATGGTGCTGGCACTCGACCGCAAGGCGTTCATCGACATCCTGAGCCAGGGCAAGGCCGACATCGGTGGCACCATGCAGCCGCCGGAGGGTGGCTTCTGGGGCCTGCCGCCGGACGTGCTCGCTGCCGTCCCGGGCTACGGGCCCGACATCGAGAAGAACCGTGAGGAAGCCCGCGCCATCATGAAAAAGCTGGGCTACGGGCCCGACAAGCACCTGCCGCTGAAAGTTTCCACCCGCGGCATCTCGATCTACAAGGACCCCGCGGTGATCTTCGCTGGCCAGCTCAAGGAGATCTGGATCGACGCCGAGATCGACATCATCGAGACCTCGCAGTGGTTCATCAAGGTCGGCAAGAAGGCCTATTCGGTGGGCCTGAACACTACCGGCAACGGCGTCGACGATCCCGACCAGAACTTCTACGAGAACTTCGCCTGCAAGTCGGATCGCAACTACACCGGCTACTGCAATTCCGAGATCGAGAAGCTGTTCGACGTGCAGTCCGCGGAGCCCGACCTCGACAAGCGGCGCAAGATCGTGTGGGAGATCGACCGCAAGCTCCTGGAGGACGGCGCGCGGCCGGTCATCCTGTGGAACCGCTCGGCGACTTGCACGCTGCCCGCGGTCAAGGGGTTCGTGCCCCAGGTCAACAGCGTCTATAACGGTTTTCGCTTCGAGGATGTCTGGCTCGACCGCTGA
>Ga0137393_10001819_pt1 | contig 13652 bp, 17 predicted proteins | sample 15con2h34BmetaG_FD_101396 | JGI IMG/M metagenome (GOLD analysis project Ga0137393, IMG submission 101396) | Vadose zone soil microbial communities from Angelo Coast Range Reserve, California, USA - 15con2h3.4B metaG | ecosystem: Environmental > Terrestrial > Soil > Vadose zone > Saprolite...
GGTCGCGCAGCCCGGTCCGCGCGGCGACCTCGTCGAAGATCTTCACGACCTGGGTGCCGAGGCTCCCGGCGAATTCCCGGCTCCCGCCGAGCGCGTTCTCGCCCGCCACCCGGCCCTGCTTGTGGGCGGTTGTCCCCAGCGGGAGGTAGCTCTCGCCGAGCAGCCGGTGATACGTGATGACGCAGTCACCGGCGGCGAGCACATCGGGAAGGCTGGTTCGCATGCCCCGGTCCACCGCGATGGCCCTCTTGAAACCCAGCTCCGCTCCGGCATCAGCTGCCAGCCCCGTGTCCGGCCGGACGCCCACGACCACCAGGACCATGTCGACGTCCCGCCTGACCGGCTCACCGCCCGTGGTGGCGGCCTCCACCCGCAGCCGTCCTTCGCCGCCTGCCGGGGCCTGGCCGATCACCTTGACCGCGGTGCCCGTCAAGACCTCAACGCCGTGTCCGGCCAGTTGGGCGTGGACCAGGGCACCCAGTTCGGGGTCGACGGTGGGCAGTACCTGAGGCAACTGCTCCATTTGAGTGACCGACAGGCCGCGGGCCACCAGGGCCTCGGCCATCTCCAGCCCGATGTAGCCCGCACCGACGATGACCGCGCTGGCGGGGGAGGCGGATTCAAGTGTGCGCATGATCGCGAACGTGTCGCCCATCGAGTGCAGCAGATGCACGCCGTCGCCGGGGCCCAGGGCGCCGGGACCTTCGAGCCCGCGGATCGGGGGCCGGACCGGCACGGCGCCCGTGCCGACGACGAGTTTGTCGTAGGCGAGCAGTTCCTCGCTGCCATCGGCGGCCGTGACGAGCAGCTTGCGGGCGGCCACGTCGATCCGGCGGGCGGTGGTGTCGAGGCGGAGCCGCATGCCGGTCGCCTCCAGGTCGGCGACCGTGCGGTGGGCCAGGTTCCGCCAGTGGGTCACCTCCCCCGAGACGTAGTACGGGATGCCGCAGATCGAGAAGTTCGGGTAGGCGTCAGCCACGACCACCGTGACCTCGCAGGCCGGGTCGAGCTCCCGGGCCCGCAGCGCGGCACTGATGCCGGCGTCGCTGCCGCCGATCGCGACCAGATGCATGAGGGCTCCTGTTCGGTTAGCCGGTCACCGGGGCCGCCGGCCGTCGGCGCCCCGGCTGGCCGGCGGGCCATCGCCGGCCACCACGCCACCCGGATCACCCAGGCGGGCTGAGCCGGTGTCGGTCTCCGGATTCTCGCGGCCCCGCAGGTGGGGGACGATGATGTCCGCCGCCTCGGCCGGCGTGACGCCGGGATAGAGCATCCTCACCACCCCCACCGCCAGGCCGCCCCCGATGATCTGGGCGGCGATGAAGCTCGGCACGGAGGACGGGGCGATACCGGCGAAGGTCGCGGAGAACATCCGCCCGACAGTGATCGCCGGGTTGGCGAAGCTGGTGGAAGACGTGAAGAAATAGGCCGCGCCGATGTAGGCCCCGACAGCGGCCGGGGCCGTCCGGCCCCGACCGGTGCGGGCCAGCGCGAAGATCACCAGTATCAGCCCGAGCGTGGCGACGATCTCGGACAAGAAGTGGCCCGGCGACGCGCGGTGCCGGGCCGAAATGCTCACTGCCGCCCCGGAGAACATCAGGTTGGCCAGCACCGCGCCGCCGATGCATCCCGCTATCTGGGCCGGGAGGTAGGCGGCCGCGTCCCGCCACCGCAGCCCGCCGAACGCGGCGTCGGCGAAGGACACCACCGGGTTGAAGTGGCCACCGGACACCGGCCCGAACATCAAGATGATCGCGAATAGCCCGGCCGCGGTCGCCGTCGCGTTCTCGAACAGCTCCAAGCCCACATTGCCGCCGGAGAGTTGCACGGCGGCGATGCCCGAGCCGATCACGACGGCGGCCAGGAACGCGCTGCCCAGCAGTTCGGCTACGAGGCGGCGCCACAGCACGACGTCGTTCACGGCGCCGCCAGATGCCCGGGCCCGGCGCTGAAGAGCCCGCGGCGAAACCTGGCTGTGGCACCAGGATCGCTCGCGAGAGGAATCAGCCGGACTCTAGGCATGCCTAATCCCCGGACCCCGGTAGATTGACTCTCGTCGATGTGGCAAGTATTGAGAACACATCGACGAAAGTCAATGGGAGGCTCCATGCCGACGGCGCGCAGCACGACGGATCTCCCTCTTGCCGCCGACGGCGCGCTGTGCGGGCCACCGCTCACCGAGGTACCCCTCTCCGAGGCCGACTCGGTGGGCCTCGCATCGGTGCTAGCTGCCCTCGCCGATCCGGTACGGCTCCGGCTGCTGTCGATCGTGGCCGCCCAGGGCGAAGTCTGCAGCTGCCATCTCCAGGAACCGCTGGGCAAGAGCCAGCCAACCATCTCCCACCACACGCGGGTCCTCGCCGAGGCCGGGCTGATCGAGGGGGATAAACGAGGAAAATGGACGTGGTGGCGGATCGTCCCCGAGCGGCTCGCCTCGCTGCGCCAGGCGCTAGGCGGCGCTTAGGAGCGCAAGCGTCCAGGACGAGCGGACGGTGCTCACGCCAGCTGTCAGCTGGCCATCTGACGCGCCACTAGCGCAATGCCGTGGCCCCATGAGGCGAGCACGGCAAGGTAGGCGAACGAACCCGCAAAGACCACGCCAGCGGCAAGAATAACGATGACGGCACGGCCACGGCGGCGACGATGCGGCGCAGCGCGCTGGATGTTCCCGCCGCCAGCAGAGCCTTCGACAGGGGACGAAGGTGGCCCGGCAGGTGTGATGGAGCCACTATGCCGCAGACCAAGCGGGATCGGACTGCGGTTGACCTGCGTCCATAGCCGTGGATCCTGATCAGTGGGGTCGCTTCTGGCGGCGCCGTAGCCGTGGATCCTGATCAGTGGGGTCGCTTCTGGCGGCGCCGTAGCCGTGGATCCTGATCAGTGGGGTCGCTTCTGGCGGCGCCGTAGCCGGGCGATGCCGCTGGCGACGAAGCCGGTCAGCATTGCGCCCATCATGAGCAACATGAAGATCCCTAGGGTGCCGGTCATCATGATTTCTGTTCTCCTGCCTGTTGGGGCCAGGCCTGCTGGCCTGCGATCCAGGTCTGGGTGATGTGGGTGCCCGGGTCGAAAGGGTCTCCGCTGCAGACGACCAGATCGGCCGGCTGCCCGGCAGCGAGACCGCCGCCGGGTCGGCCCAGTGACGTGGCGGCGGCCACGGTCGCTGCCCGGAGGGCTTCTTGTTCGGTGAGGGCCTGGTCTGGTTGCAGTGCCTGACCGTCGCCGATGTGCCGGTCGACGGCCGCGCGGAGGTTGGCGAGCGGGTCCAGCGGGCCGCTGGGGTGGTCGGAGCTGATGGAAAGCGGGCACCCGGCATCCAGGAGCAGGCGTCCACCGAAGACGGTGCAGTACCGGTCCGCGCGGGAGCCTGACAGCATCTGGCCGTACCGGGGCAGGAACCCGGGCTGGTAGGAGACGGTCGCGCCGCTGGCGGCGACGGCGTCGGTGGTGGCCCGATCGAGCAGCATCAGGTGGTCGATGGTGGCCACACCCTGGGGCACGCCGACCTGCCGCAATACCCGGGCCGCTTGGTCCCCGGCGAGGTTGCCGAGCGCGTGGATACGCAGCCTGATGTCGGCGGCGGCGTAGCTAGTCACCAGGCCGGCAAGCTCGGTGTCGGTGTAGCGCAGGTAGGGGGTGCGCAGCCGCCGGGGGCCGACGATCGTCTTGCGCCGCAGCGCCTCCCGCAGCGGGCCTGCGCCGTTGAGCCGCCACGATTCGCGGATCGCGCCGGAAAGCAGCCCGGCGACTGCGCGGGAGGGTAGCGCGATCGCGCACCGGTCACCACCGTCGGCGAACAGCTTGACCTCCCGCCCGGCTTGGCCGTACGGGCCGTCTGGCGCCTCGGCTGGCCCGGGTGGCCGCGAATGCATGCCGGTGTTCGATCCGGTCGCCCACGACAGCCGCAGCGGGCTGGCGCCGTCCAGGGCGGCCATATGTTCGTGCAGGTCCGGCGCCACATAGGGATCGTGGGCGTGGGTGATGCCGTGGGCCAGGTACCGGTCGGCCTCGGCAGTCAACACTCCGTGCGGGCCGGCCTGTTCGGCCTGGGCCGCGCAGTCGGCGAGTGCCCGCTGCAGGGCGATCCCGAACGCCGCCTCCCACAACTCCCCGGTCAGCCGCCGACGCCGGTCACGACCCAGGTCATCGCCGAAAGTGGCCTGGACTGCGCTCCCGGCCAGGCCCGCCGCGTCCAGGCCCGCCGCGGAGATCGCGCCACGGTGCATGTCGGCTGTGCTGATCAGCACGGCCCGGCCTGGCGCTGCGGTTTCCAGCTCGCCGGCCGTCGGTAGCCTGCCCTGCGGCCACGTCCACCGTTCGACATTCCAGAACAACAGCCAGGGCGCCTGCGGCGAGGCGGCCGCCGCGAGGCGGAGGGCGTCTAGCGCATCGCCAACAGTGCGCCAGCCCGATCCGTCGCCGCCGCGGCCGAACCAGGCGGCCTGGCTCAGATGCAGGTGCACGTCGACGAACCCCGGAAGCACATGGCTGCCCGTTAGCTGCACTATTCGGTCGGCCCGGGGCGGCGGCTCACCCTCACCACCGACAGCGGCTATCCGGTCACCTTCCACCAGCAGCCATGCCCGCGCTGGGACGCAGGCGGCGCCGGCCCAGACCGTCGCGCCCAGGAACAGCGACCGGCTCATCGCGGTCACCTCCGCCAGCGAGACTGCGCGGGGACCAATCCAAGCGGCCGGTAAAGCGTGCCTGTCATGGTTCTCCGATCGGTGATCTGAAACTGAACCCTGCTCTCCATTTAATAGGTCGAGCGGCGCTCATGTCAAGAGCACCGTTCGGTAAGTTTGCGGTGCTCTGCCTGCGGTGGCATGCTGGAGGCATGAGCCCGACCGCGCCGACCGAGCCGCCCGCGCTGTCGCGGCGCGAACAGAACCGGCTGGCCACGATCGAGGAGATCAAGACGCTGGCGCGTCGCCAGATCGGCGAGCACGGACCCGGCGGGCTGTCCCTGCGGGCCATCGCCCGGCAGATGCGAATCGCGTCCTCGGCGCTGTACACCTACTTCGCCGGCTACGAAGACCTGATGGGCGCCCTGTGCGTCGACGCCTATCAATCGGTCGCCGACGCGCTTATCGCGGCCCGCGACGCCGAACCCGCCGGCGATCACGCCGGGCGATGGCAGGCGATCTGTCACGGCTACCGCCGCTGGTCACTGGACAACCCCGGCGACTTCGCGCTGATCTTCGGCACCCCGGCACCCGGCTACCAGGCACCCGAAAATGTCACCGGACCAGCGGCGGCCCGCTTTGCCGCAGTACCCCTCGGCGTCTACGCGGCAGCGGTCCAAGCAGGCGCCGCCGCCCCTGACCGCACCCAGGTCCCCGACACGCTCACGACCGGGCAGCTCATGCGGCACCTCGCCGGCGAGGGCGGCGGCGGCCTGCCCCCGCGCCTGGCCGGCATCGCCCTGAGCGCCTGGGCCTCGGTTCTCGGCTACCTGACCCTCGAGATCTTCGGCAGCCTGACCCGGCTTATCACCGACACCGACGAGCTCTACCGCGCCCACGTGCACACGGTGATGCTCGGCATGGGATTCGACCCGGACCTCACTACCACCGCCAGCGCCCACCGCGCAACCACGCCGTAAAGCCGACCACGGGTCGGACGATTAGGGCCGTCCGGGCGGCTGGGGATGGAGACGTCTGGCGCTGTCAGCTCGATGGTGGCCGCGCTCATCTGCTCGCTCCCTTCCCGGCGGGCGCCTGCGCCGTCGGCGTGACTACTCCACGGCGGGGTAGCGGGCCCGCTTGCCCGCCTTGCCGAAGCGGCGCAGCCGCAGCGCGTTGCCGACGACGGTGACCGAGCTGGTGGCCATCGCGACCGCGGCGAGCACGGGCGGCAGGATGCCGGTGGCCGCTAGCGGGACGAGCACCAGGTTGTAGCCGAAGGCCCAGCCGAGGTTCTGCCGGATGATCCTGCGGGTCGCGCGGGCCAGCATGACCGCGTCGGCGCCGGCGCCGACGCCGCCGTAGACGAGGGTGATGTCGGCGGCGGCCATCGCCGCGCCGGTCCCGGTGGCGACCGCGATGCCGATGTCGGCGGCGGCCAGCGCGGGCGCGTCGTTGATGCCGTCGCCGACCATGGCAACCGGGCCGCGCTCGCGCTGCAGCTGCGCAACAAGCGCGGCCTTGTCCTGAGGTAGCAGCCCGGCATGGACGGTGCCGATGCCGGCGGCACGGGCGGTGGCCGCGGCCGCCGCCGGGGTGTCACCAGTGGCCAGCACCGTCTCGAGCCCGAGCCCCTGGAGCCGGGCGATGCCCTGGGGGTGTCGGGGCGCAGGGTGTCGGCGACGCCCAGCAGCAGGCGGATGCGGCCGTCGATGGCGACGGCGACTGGGTCTGGGCGGCTTCGGCCAGCTCGCCTGCAAGCCGGTCTGCGGCAGAGGTGTCGACGCCGGTCTCGGCAAGCCAGCGCAGCGACCCGGCCTGCACCTGCCGCGCCCCGGCCGTCTCGGTCACGCCACGCCCGGCCACGGCCTCCACGTCTCCGGCGCTTGCCGGTGCGAGCCCGCGATCTTGGGCCGCCGCTACCACCGCGCGGGCCAGGGGGTGCTCGGAGGCGGCCTCCGCCCCGGCGGCCAGCGCCAGCGCCTCGAAGCCGTCACCGCCGTCGAACGCCGCGACGCGCACGACCGCCGGATGGCCGGCAGTCAGGGTGCCGGTCTTGTCGAGCACGACGGTGGCCAGACCGTGCACCCGCTCGAGGCTCTCCCCGCCGCGGATGAGCAGCCCGAGCTGGGCACCCCGGCCGGTTCCGGCCATGACCGCGACTGGCGTCGCGAGCCCGAGCGCGCAGGGGCAGGCGACCACCAGCACGGCGACGGCGGTAATCAGGGCCGTTACGACACCGGACCCGGACGCAAGTCAGCCCGCCAGGGTGAGGGCGGCCATTGCCAGGATGACCGGGACGAACACGGCCGAGATGCGATCGGCGAGCCGCTGCGACTTCGACTTTTCCTTCTGGGCGGCTTCAACGAGCGCCATGATCTGGCCGAGCACGGTCTCGGCGCCGGTGCGAGCGACCCGGAGCACCAGCGGCGTCGGGCCGTTGACGGTCCCGCCGGTCAGCTCGTCGCCGGGCCGCTTGTCACGCGGCATCGGCTCGCCGGTCAGCATCAACTCATCCACGCTGCCGGCGCCCTCGGCCAGATCGCCGTCGGCAGGCACGCGCTCGCCCGGGCGCACCAGGACGATGTCGCCGACATGCAGCGCTTCGACCACGCGGCGAGACGGCGCCGCCCAGGTCAACGAGCTGGGCCAGACCACTGTCCCGGGCATGTGCGCCACCGGCGACATGTGCAGGACCCCCGGCGCCGCCCGCCCCGTCGACTCAGGTAGTGATGGCGGCTGCGGCCGGAGCCCGCGCCGCTGCCGTCGTCACCCAGGAGATGCTGTTCGCCGACTCCTGCGGCGGTCAGGGACCGGTGACGCCGGTCGCCTCGCGCGCAGCGGGCGCTGCGGACAGCCGGGAAGGACCGTTGCCCGGCGCAGGCCAGTAGCGGCCAGGATGCCAGGATGACGTACCGGTTACCGGGCAACACGACCAGAAGCGCCTGCTCCCGGAACTGCCTCAGCGGACTGAGACGGTCACGCCATGGACCCCGGCTTGCGGGCGACACCGAGGATATGGGCGTGGGAGGGCACGAACTGCAATGGCCGGTAGGAGAACCGGTGCAGCTCCTCGATTTCGAACCCGGCGGCCCTGATATCGGCCGTCGTGTCGCGGTTGAGGTGGCAGCCGCCGCCCGCGCGCGCCCACAGCGGCGTGACCAGGTCCTGGAAGGCGCCCGCCAGCGAGCTGGCGGAGCGGACGTGCTCGAAGAACCGCAGCTCGCCGCCGGATCTGAGCACCCGTCGCAGCTCGGCGAGGGACCGGCACGGGTCGGGGACCGAGCACAGCACCAGGGAGGCGACAGCGGCGTCAAAGCTCCCGTCGGCAAATGGCAGCGCGTCGGCGTGCCCGGGCACCACGCGGACCGGCATCGCTGCGTCGGCGGCGGCGCGCTCGGCGAGTGCCCGCAGCCGGTCCTCCGGCTCGACGGCGATCACCTCATCCACCGTGTCGGGGTAGTGGCTGAAGTTCATGCCGTTCCCGGCTCCTACCTCGATTACCCGGCCGGTGAGGTCGGCCAGGGCCCGGTCGCGCTGGGCGGCGGTACCCCGCCGCTCTGACTCGGCGCTGATCCGCTCGTACATGCGGGCGAACCGCGGGTGCTGGAACTGGCAAAGATCACTCATGGTCTTCACCTACATTGCTCGGAGCCGCCCTCACCCGGACGGGCCTGCCGTAGCCGGCCAGCGCGTTACTCTTTGTGTCGCGTTGGCGGGAGGGCGCGTCACCGATGATTCTTAGGTGATAATAGGTCGGACGGAAGACCATCGGAATCACGGCGGGGAGGCGGTGTGCGGAGCTTCGGCGAGCTTGAGGCCGCCATCATGGACCGGGTCTGGCTGTCGAGCAGGCCGGTACTGGTGCGCGAGATCTGGGCGGACCTGCGGCCCGGGCGTGAGCCCGCCTATAACACGGTCCTCACGGTGATGGAGATTTTGTACCGCAAGGGCTGGCTGGCGCGGGAAAAGGACGGCCGGGCGTTCAGGTACCGCGCGACGGTGACCCGGGAGGATTACACCGCTGGCCTGATGGGCGAGGCGCTGGAGGCCAGCCAGGACCGGGTCGCCGCGCTGCGCAGCTTCGTCGAGCGCATCGACCCCTCCGAGGCGCGGCAGCTGCGCCGGATGCTGGATAAAGCACTGCGGGAAGAGGCCGACTCGTGATCGTCGCCCTCGCCCTGCTCGGCTACGCCGCGCTGCTGCTGACCGCAGGAGTCGCTGCGCTGTCCAGGGCTCGGTGGCCGGACAGCGCGCCGCGGCTGGCGATCGCCGCGTGGTTCGCGCTGACCGGCTCGGCGGTGGCCTCGGTGCTGGCCGGCGGGCTCGCGCTGATGGTGCCGACGGTTCGGGTTAGCGCCGACCTGGCCGGGCTGCTGGCCTCGTGCGTGATGGCACTGCGTGCCCAGTACGCCCACCCCGGCGGGGCGGCGCTGACCGGGGCGGGAGCCGTTCTCGCCCTCGCCGTCCTCGCCCGGGTCACCTGGTGCACCGCCCGGGCGCTGGCCCAGGCGGCGGGGACTCGCCGCCGTCACCGGCTGCGGCTCTCGCTGGTCGGCAGGCCAGACCTGCAGCTCGGCGCCGTCATCGTCCGCCATCACGAGCCCGCCGCCTACTGCCTGCCCGGGCACAGGAGCCGCATCGTGCTCAGCACGGCAGCGATCGACACGCTCGATGAGGGCCAGCTGCGCGCCGTCCTCGCGCATGAGCGAGCGCACCTGCGCGGCCGCCACCACCTCCTGGTGACGCTTGCGGGTGCCCTGAACGCGGCCTTCCCGCGCGTGCCGGCGTTCCGCGTCGCCTACGAGCAGGTCACCCGGCTGGCCGAGTTCCGCGCGGACGACGAGGCCAGTGCAGTAGCACATCGCCTAGCCGTTGCCGGGGCGTTGCTGAGCATGGGCGCCGGTGTCCCCGACGCGGCACTGGGTGCCGCCGGTACCGCGGACGCCGCTCGGGTGCGGCGACTGATCGACGGCCCGGGCGCGATTAGCAAGACCCGCGCGGCCTCGATCGCGTTCACCGCCACGGCCATGGTGCTGGTGCCGCTGCTGCTCCTCGCCGGGCCAGCAGCATCCGCCCGAGGGATGAATTACTGCCCGCACGGCCCGGCGTCGGCCGCACAGGCGGTCGCCGCGGCGCCAGCCGCCCCCCTGGCCCGCAGCTGAGCGCGCCGGGACATCGGCCGGCAGACGACTCGCGAGGCTATGGGGTCGTCGCGATTCCGCAGACCTTCTTCCTGGACGCCGGACGCCATGTCATCAGGCGAGTATTCGGCGCGGTGACCCTCGCCGAGCTCACCAGGGACACCGCCGAGCTGACTTCGACATCTGGCCCGCGCGCCAGTGGATCCCCTGCGGCTGCCGTTCAGGCCAGGCTGCTAGAAGGGCCGCTGTCGGCGGGCTCCTGAGCTGTCCGTCCGGCGTCCTGAGGCCCAGCTCAGGCGCGAGCACGATGTCGCGGAAGCGCGGAACCGCAGCTGGGCCGCTTGGGGGAAGTGCGGCGTCCGGGCCCACGACCGGATCACCTAAGGTGTTTAGGTGTAAGCTGTTCGCGGTCCAGATCGCCGAGGGGAGTGGCATGCATCAGGTGCTGTTCGGGACGGCGCTTCTGGTCTCGTTCCTGGGCGGAGTAGTGGCGCTGCTGGCGCCGTGCTGCGTGTCGGTGATGCTGCCGGCGTATTTCGCGACCGGGTTCGGGCGGCGGTCCGGGATCGCGGCGGCAACCGGGGTGTTCGCGGCCGGCGTGGCGACCCTGATCGTGCCGATCGGGCTGGGCGCCTCGGCGCTGTCGGCCGCGTTGCCCGCCCATCACCTGCTCATCTTCTCGATCGGGGCTGCGGCGATGCTGGCGGGCGGGATCGCGGTGCTGGCCGGGTGGAAGGTGATGCTGCCGATGCCGGCGTTGCGCTCGCCGTCGGGGCATGGCTACGGCGCGGCGTACGGCCTCGGGCTGTTTTCCGGGATCGCGTCGGCGTGCTGCGCGCCGGTGCTGGCCGGAGTGGTGGTGCTGACCGGCTCGGCGGGTTCGTTCGGCGCGGCGCTGGCAGTGAGCCTTACTTACGTGGCCGGGATGGTAGGCCCGCTGGCGGTGCTGGCGCTGGTGTGGGAGTGGCGGGACTGGGGTTCCTCGCGGCTGCTGCACGGCCGCCGGGTCCGGCTCGGGTTCGGCAGGCTGGCCCGGACGATGCCTCTGGGCAGCGCCGCCTCCGGGGTGGTGCTGATCGGCATGGGGGTCGTGACGCTGGTAACCGCGGCAACAGGCCCGTCGATGCCCAGCACGGGGTGGCGGCTGAGCCTTGACGCGTGGCTGCAGCATGTCAGCTCGGTGACGTCCCGCGCGGCGTCCTGGCTGCCCGGCTGGGCCGTGCTGATTGCGCTGGCTGTGCTGGCCGCGGCGCTGGTGACGCAGGCCCGGCGCAGCCGCCTGCGTGCCGCGGATCCGGCGCCCGGGACGGAAGCTGCCGGCGGGCTGTCCCCGCCTGACATCGGGATCCCCGAGATCACCACGAGCGCCCGCGACGGGCAGGAAGCGGTCACCCATGAGCGGTAAGTCCAGGACCGGCCAGCGGCAGGGTCAGGTGCCCGGCCAGCGGGAAGCGCGCCCGCCGGCCCAGGGAAACGGCGCGCCTGAAGCCCAGCGCCAGGCGACGCCGTCCGCGCAGCGGAAGGTGACGCTAGCGGCCGAGCGGAAGGCGAAGGTGGCCGCTGCACGACAAATCCGGCGCCGGGCCGAGCGCCGGCGCCGGATCGCCCTGTGGTCCTGCGTGGTGGTTGTCGCAGTGGCCGCCGCGGTCGGGGGGCTGTTCGCCGTATTCAGCAATGCATCCCACGCGGGGCCGGGCGCCTACCCCTACAAGGTCGGCAGCCCAGGGCCGGGCCAGGCAGCCCCGGGCTTCACCCTGGCCGCGAGCACCGGCAGGCAGATCGGCCTGTCTCAGTACCGCGGCAAGAGCGTGCTGCTGTTCTTCCAGGAGGGCCTGACCTGCGAGCCCTGCTGGAACCAGATCACCGACCTGGAAAAGCACGCCGCCCAGCTCAAGGCGGCGGGCGTCAGTCAGGTGATCTCAATCACTGGTGACCCGATCGGCCCCGTCATCCAGAAGACCCACGACATGGGCCTGACCACCCCCGTGCTGGCCGACCCCGGCCTCGCCGTATCCCGGGCCTACAGTGCCAACGCCTATGGGATGATGGGCAACTCCGCGGACGGGCACACGTTCATCCTCGTGGGGCCCAACGGGGTGATCCGTTGGCGCGCCGACTACGGCGGGGCTCCCAAGTACACGATGTTCCTGCCCACGGCCACGATGCTGGCCGACATGAAGGCCGGCGAGCACCCCTCATGACCGCCATCACGCTGCTCACCCAGGCGGACTGCGCGCTGTGCGAGCACGCCAAGCAGGTACTCACCCGGGTCAGCAACGACCATCCGCTTGAGGTCACAGAGATCGACCTGGCCAGCGAGCACGGCCGCGCGCTCGCTGCCCGGGCGGGCGTGCTGTTCGCGCCCGGCGTGCTGGTGGATGGCCACCCGCTCGGCTACGGAAGGCTGTCCGAGCGCAGGCTGCGCCGCGCGCTCGAGCGAATGCCCACCCCGACCGGCCGCCCGCCGAGTTGAACTGGAGGAATGACATGCGCAACCTGATCCACCTGCTGCCCGCGCTCGGATGCCCGCTCGGCATGGGCGCCATGATGTGGTTCATGATGAGGCGCCCGGGCAGCGGCCAGCAGACGCAACAGCCCGGCCAGCTTACGATCCAAGACCAGGAGATCGCCGGCCTGCGCGCCGAAGTGGACCAGTTGCGCGCTGCCCAGCCGATCCCGGCTGCTAGCGAGGGCCGGGGCGAGGGGTGAACGCCGTGGCGGGACGAGCGGACTCGGCTCCGCGCGGAACGTCCGCCACCGGCGGATGAGCCTGGGCGGGCGCAGGGCACACCGGGTCATCCGGCGAGCTTCCGGCCTGCTCGGGGCGCTGACCGTGACGGGAATCGTGCTGGTCGCGGTGGCACCGGCCGCGTCGGCGCATGCCACGCTGCTGTTCACCTCCCGGCCGCCGACAGCGCGGTGCCGGTCTCGCCGAATGCGATCACGCTGACGTTCAACGAGCCTGTCACCCTGGTTGGCAAGCCGGTGACCCTGGCTGGCCCGGGCGGGCACAAGATCACGCTTGGCGTGGCCCGGGAGAGCGGCGGGCGCAGCGTCGTCACTGTGCCGGTGACGGGCCGGCTGCCGGATGGGGTGTACACGGTTAGCTGGCAGGTCATTTCCAGCGACGGGGATCTGGTCGGGGACCAGTTCAGGTTTGCGGTCGGCCCCGCCCCGGCGTCGCTGGGCAGCGCCCCGGCCGCCGCGCGGCCATCCGTGCCCGGGCAGTGGCCGACCGCGATCTTGCGCTGGATGCTGTTCGGCGGGCTGGCCGCCGCGCTCGGCGGGCTGGCCGGGTCGGCTCTGGCCAGGCTGCATGAGGGGCGTGCCCCGGCTCCGCCGCCATCGCCGTGGGCGCTGCGCGGGTCGGTGCTCGGCGCGGCCGCGAGCGTGGGGCTGGCCGCGCTGATCCTCGGGGGTGGGAACCTGGCGGCCGGCTTTGCGCACCTGTCGGTGCCGCGGCTGCTGGCCAGCGGCCCGGGGGTGATCACCGGCGTCGAGTTCGCGTCGTTCACGGCTGCGGCGGTCCTGCTGCGATGGCAGCAGCGCAGCTGGGCTGTGCTGCCGCTGCTCGCGGTGGCGGGCGCGGAGGGGCTGCGCGCCCACCCGGCGAACGTCGTCCCGGTCGGCGGCGCGCGGCGACAACCTGCTGACGATCTGACCGGCCAGTACCTGGGCATCGCCAGCTGGCGCGGCAGGACCGTGGTGATCAACTTCTGGGGCTCCTGGTGTGTGCCGTCCTGTCGCTGGGGGCCCTGATCGCGGTGGCGGGGTGGGTGGCCATGCAGAACTTCGGCGGCGTCCTGACCGGTTCCGCCACCGGCGTGGGAACCGGCCCGGTCCTGGTCCTGGTGGCCCTGGCGTTCTGGCCGCTGGGCCGGAC
>Ga0137393_10001822_pt1 | contig 13646 bp, 19 predicted proteins | sample 15con2h34BmetaG_FD_101396 | JGI IMG/M metagenome (GOLD analysis project Ga0137393, IMG submission 101396) | Vadose zone soil microbial communities from Angelo Coast Range Reserve, California, USA - 15con2h3.4B metaG | ecosystem: Environmental > Terrestrial > Soil > Vadose zone > Saprolite...
ACCCGAGATTTGAGAGCTCGTGTGCGGTACTACTCGATCTCCCAATGCATTTTTGTTCCATTTGCGCAGTCCTCGAATCAGGGTTTCGAATCCGATCAACGTTCTTGATTCCGCGAACCTCAGCTCGGGAAGCAATCGTCCAGCAAGGCAGAGTGAATAGAGACTTACCAAATAACAAGTCTTACCCACCTCCGACAGACCAATCACCGGTATGACAAACGTCGGGGTTGAATGCATGAGGTCGTTCGCGTCTAAGTATCCGAGTCCGATTCCGGACCTAAAGTCGCGGCCACCAGACTCCGGTGAAACAGTCTCAGTTTCGGAAGCACCTTTTTGCGCTTTAAAAAAACTGCACTGGAGGGGACTCTTTTCGCCCCTAACACAAACTCCAGTCGTCGCGGCTTCGCAGCCCTCATGGGTGCAAGTGCCGCGAATGGGCGAAAGTTCATCCGGCATAGACTGCCTCGTTCACCATCCGTTCCAAAATCCGCTGTTTGTAATGCCACACTGCCCAATCGGTGATGCTCAATTTGATCGTACTGCGCAAACCCGTTTGGCCCATCCATTCCGACAGGTCCAGTTTTCCATCTATCGCTAGCAAGCTTGGAAACAGCGCTGCATAGGTATTAACAGTGGTCGAATTTGACGGTCTTTGGGCTTTCGCGCCGAACAAGTCCCCGATCTTGAGGCTCTCCTCTGGCTTGGCAACAATATTCTTAATTACAGCCTCGATTACTGGGACCGTCGCTAAGGCTGGCGGAATGTTGACCAACGCGCCCGCATCCTCCGCGATTTCAATCCACGCCAGTTTCGCGTTGACTCCAGAGAGCGGCTTCCCAAGACGTTTCGAAAATCCCGTTTGGAGCCACCAAAGAATATCTACTTCCTCCCGATCAGCCGTCGTTTCGCGCTGTATTACCTTGATAGCCTGATCGAACGCAGAATGTGTGTCGTTGAGAACCTTCTTTAGGGCGTCAGGGAAAGTCGCATCGTTCACCGCTGGTAGCGAGGCGTCCACTTTCGGTACGTTTGCCGAGCCGCCACGCGCGCGAACATTCCTGGCCTGAGTTTCGAGCAAAGTTGCCGCTCTTTCGCTCGCATCCAACGCTACTTTCTTAAATCCAGGATGCATCTTTCGGTGCTCGACCTGCGGCCGAATGCCATAGGCCAGTATGGCTGCGGCTCGAAGCACTGTTGGAAAGTTCTTCTGTTTCTTGAAGCTTTCCGACTGCTGAATAATTAAATCGAGCAGCCCCAAGGCCAGAACTTGCAGTTCAAACTCACTCGACACGACACTGAAGGCTTGGTCCGCATCGGTAATGCTTTGTACAAGCCAACCCAGCTCTGTGCCAACGGCGGTCCCCAGGACAACCGTCCCAAGCTGCGCTACGGATTTAGCGCCCTCTTTTGTCGCTTGAGCTATAGCGGCGGATAATCCCTTGTTTCGCCTCTCAATCCTCTCGTGATCAGCCTTTATTTCAACAAGTACATAAATATCGGCAAGGGTCATATTCACACCTTCTTAAATGGATTCGGTGAGTCTAGGTGCCTGATCGCGACAATCTGGTCCCATAACGTGGCTTCGAGGTGATCCCGAATGATCTTATCGAATGCAAGCCGCTCCAGATTATGAGTCAGAGCAAGTCCCGGGTCTTGTAAGAGTTTCATTGACACCAGAATCTCCAGTCGTTCGACTCGGGACAATTCATGCCAGAACATGCGTCGTAACCGGGAGAGTGCCTCCGACATGTCCCGCGCCTCCACTTTCTCCTGCGCCGTCCGTTGAGGACTCCCCTCCCCTGTTTTCTCCGGTTTGGGAGACTCCCAGTCTGTTCGCCATCTTTCCAGCTGAAATTCGTAATCTTTCGACTCAAACTGATCGGCATTCGCGTCGAAGCGCATGCCTGTTCGATTCCATCTCCGCGGCTTGACCGTGACGATCAGGAACATTCCGCCTGCGCGGTGCTCCGCGCGGAATTCCATCCAATTATAGTAAAATTCGTATCTGTCTAGCTCTCCAGGAGGGTTCACCGCCCCAGAACGGATTTCAAGGCGCGCAAGACCGCCTCCTTTTTCCCGCCTCTCAATGTCAAAAACATGCTCATGCCCCATCATCAGAATTCGTGATTTCGCGACAATCCATTCCTGGGCTTGTACTTTGTTCTTGAGCCATTCCAGGGGATGATGCACCAGGACTATCAATTCCTCGCCAGAATTCAACTCAAGGGCTGCAGTATACTGCTTAGCTGGCAGAACAAGGTCGCCGGGGCTGTCCTTCATTAAGCAGAATAGCGTGCTGTTCAGCCCAACCATCCGCAAGGACACCGGGCCAAGGTCAGCCAGATCGGCGGTCCAGTAAGCCTCGTCGCCAGATCTAAAATCGCCCCCTTCGTACCCGGCCGCGAAATTCCGAAAAGCCTGCAATTTCGCAAGGATAGCAGATTCACTAGTTGGATCACCGAGCAGTTTCCCGACTTCGTCGTTTAGCTGCTCGAGCGACAGGCCTCGAATATCCTTGCACAGTCGCTCGGCTAAATACCCAATCTGCGTGAAATCGATATCGTGGTTGCCCGGCACAACATAAATCTTTTTGGCCCCGCAGGATGCCATCGCTTGGTCCAGCCAAAGTGAGGCTTCCTTGTACTCTGATTGCTGTCCGGAGTATGCCACGTCACCGGTGACTACGATGACCTCCGCCGGAAACGCTTTTAGATCTTCCAAGAGGGCCCGTTGCACTTCCTTGTGTATGTATTTGTCCTGCGACTGCGTCGCCTGACCAAAGTGAATGTCAGATATCTGCACTACGCGGAGTATACGAGTTGGAGTCGTAACGCCCCCTCAGCAGAAATTCGGAATTACTCATCACACCAAGCAGTAGAGTATGAACCAAATTGCAATTTCAGCGTGACAGAATTAGCCGAGAAGTCATCAAACATCGATATCATCCTCGCGGACTCTAGTCCAGAGCCACAGGCCCGCACTGAGAATCAGACTGGGTCAAGAGCGGAGCTTTGAGCAGACTGCCACGCACGAAGACCAGGATGCATCGTCACTTGGATCAGCAATTCGTAGCGTAGTGGTTCCGCCCGCGGATTCTTCACAATTTTTGCATTCCTTTGAGGCCACGCGCCCTAACCGGGCGTCTTCTTTCTCACGATCGCCTCTCCCACTTGTTCATTTCTTGGTGGCACTTCTGGTGGCACTTGGGTTGGCGATTTCTGGCGAAATGCGGCGCGACTGGACTCTTCGCGATTCTCCCATCTGATTGAAACGGCGAGTCTTGACGCTTTCAGGCAGTTCCTGGCGTAATTGCTAAAATGGCTTAAAAGGCCGCTGCTCTACCACTGAGCTACGCCCCTATGGCGCGAATTTCTTATTGTAGCATGCCGACCCGCGCCACAAAGAAAGAGGCCGTCGCTGGAAGAGGCCGCCGCGAATTGCTCGAGGCGCCGCAAAGAAGATGCGGCCGCGTCTGCGGCGCATGCGCGAAAACTGACTGCGGGAAGCAGTTGTGGAGTCACGGGCAAAGACGCATGCAGCAAACGAGCGGCGCCTGTCGCAGAAGTCAGGTAAAGGCCTGCTCCGCTGCGCGCGGGCGTTTGCGCCTCCATTCGTAATCTTTGCGCAGCTTGGCCTGGTGTTTTTTGACTTGAGCTTCGAGTTCGCTAAAGGCTTTCTTGCAACTGGTGCGCACGGTTGCGCCGGTGGCGGTGGCGTGCAGCGTTCCGGTCGGCAGGGATAAATTCAGGGAGCAGGAAATCTCTTCGGTGCGCGGAGTCTTGGAAAATGCGCCGTGCAACTGCACGAGGTCCGGCGAGTAGCTCTGAAGCAGTTTTCCCAGTTTGGCGGCGTGACGTTCGACTTCCATCTCGACCGGCTTGTGCGACTCGACATGCTTGTAATTGATGGAGAGTTTCATGGTTGCACCTGTAGGAAAAGCTGAGAAGGGAGAGGAGGGCGCGGTTCGGCTCGTTGCTCCGCATCGCTCGAAAGCATAACAGCCTGGAACGCTGGGAGCAACGGCGACTGGAATTCTTGCACTAGCCTGCGTTGACACTGTTCCACCCTTCCCTCTACCCTGCTTGGGGCGCTCGCTGCGGCGGGCACTACTTCATGCCACAGCGCAAATCGCAGACCAAGCCGCCGTCAAACGAGACCATTTCACCGACCGGTTCCACGGCAGACAGCATCGTGCGCGTCGGTCCCGCGGGCTGGTCTTATCCCGACTGGATCGGGTTCGTTTATCCATCGAGGCGTGCCAGAGGATTCCACGAGGCGACCTATCTTGCGGAATTCTTTGACACCATCGAGATCAACACTACGTTTTACCAGTCGCTGCGTCCGGAGCACGCGGCGCAATGGATCGAGCGCGTGGCGGCGAATCCGCGGTTTGTCTTCACTGCAAAGCTCTGGCAGCGGTTCACGCACGACATCCGATCCACGACATCACGCTCGGCCGCGGCGGATGAACGCGACGTTCGCGCAGGCTTCGATGTGCTGCGCGCGGCGAACAAGCTGGGCGCGGTGCTGCTGCAATTCCCTTTTTCGTTTCATCGCACGGCGCAGACGATTGCTTACCTTTCGGCCTTGATAAAACGTTTCGTGGACTATCCGTTGGTGGTGGAAGTGCGCCACGGCTCGTGGGACTCGCCGGAGACGCTGGTATTGCTGAACACCAGCGGCGTCAGCTTCTGCAACATTGACCAGCCCATCATCGGGCGATCTCTCAGGCCGTCTGCTGAGACTACCTCGACCGTGGGATACGTGCGGCTGCACGGGCGCCGCTACGACACGTGGTTCAGCGACGATGCCAAGATCCCGGCGCATGAACGATACAACTATCTTTATTCCTCTGAAGAGCTTGCACCTTGGGTTATGCGCGTCCGCAAAGTCGCGGAGCGGGCTCGCGAGACGTTTGTGGTGGCCAACAATCATTTTCAAGGCAAGTCTGTCGTCAATGCCTTGCAGCTCATCAACATTCTGAAGGGAACGAAGGTGAAGGTCCCGGAGCCGCTCCGACGACAGTACCCGCAGCTCGACGAGATTGCCGATAGTCCGCCCGCCGAGCCCATGCTCTTTCCCTTGGGAGGAGGTAAGGACGCAAGGAAGTAAGGATGTAAGGACAGAGATTCCTTCCGGATTTCCATTCAACGTTGTTGTCCTCCTACCCCCACCCCGGGTGGTTTTTTGCAAAGAGTGCGGAAACGATTGAAAAGAAAAGTGTTGAACTTTCTCGTTGTGCAAAAGAGTGCGCAAGAGTGTGAGAAGAAAGGGGATAGGTCGAAGAATGAGTAGCCACAGAGACACAGAGGCACCGAGCGGGAGAAGAGAGGAGGGTGGCTTGTTTCTATTACCTGGTTAACCATAATCACCATCCCTCCCCCGGCTTTTTGTAAGTGTTGCATCTAAAGGGCTTAGCCAGGCCGTAAGTCTTTTGTTTGCAACACTTGCGGGGAGACGCATAAGTGTTGCAGCTTAAGGACTTAGGGAAGGGTAGGTATGGAAGTAAATAGGTAAGGAGGTAAGGAATGTCTGCACGTCCCGCAACCCCATTCCGGATGCAAAGAACGCACCTGAACGTCCCACCGCCGGAACGATGTCGTCGATCCCTTCGACGATGCTCAGGGTGAAAAATCACGACCCATGCTAGCATGAATTAAATCTTGTGTCAAGTGATATTATAGTACTAGTATTTAGCGAGTTGACATCTTTTGTTCGAAAGATTTTGCAAAGAGAAGAAAACAAAGGGGTAGAGTTCACTGGGGGCGGCGGAACAAACTAGAAGGCGGAAACTAGAAAGCAGAAAGTGGAGAAATGCCCCAACCGCCGCTGACAAGTAATCTGTGGCAATCCCCAAACGGAAGTGGTTAGACTGCGGAAAGTTCGATTCCCTCAAGGAGGGTGATATGGGACATATTGGGGGCACTATCTCGGCATTAGACAAGCAGAAGCTGGATTTGGAAGAAAGAAAGATTCGCATCCAGGAAACGAGGGTCCAGCAAGAAGGCGAGCTGGAGGAAAAAAAACTGAAGGTTGCCCGGCTGAGAGCTTGGGGAATTGTTGGTCCACTGCTCGCGGTTACTCTGACAGTTATATTCAATTTTATCAAAGAGCGTGAGAAAGAAGATGCGGATTTTGAAGTCAAGGTCGCAGAGATCGTAATGAATACGCAAAGTCCAGATGAGGCAAAGACCAAAGCGGAAGCACTGAAGATACTATTTCACAAGCGCCTCGATCAGGATTTTGCCAAAGACTTCCATGCGGAAGCGTTTACAAATCCGGATTACGACCCGGACTATGGGGCCAAGCTAGAATTGCTCCGAATGGTCTTACAAAATCCCAAGCAGAAAGACGAAATTGTGACGAAGTGGGTTACCTTGTTTCCGAAACAGGCAAACTGGGCCAATACCCTGAAGTAGATCAGCGCATTTGAACTGTAGGCGGGTAGCAGAGAAGGATCGCCCGACAATACTTTCGGTTATTTGGTGGCTGGCCCACCCTCCTGGAGAGGTGTTCGATAAGGGCCACCGGTTCGGAAAAGTGGAGGCACGGAGCAACAAAAAGAAATGCCAACTTCCCCACCCTTGCGCAACCCAACCCGCAAGGAAGGGGCACCCGCGCTAGGCGTCGCGCGCCGTGACCGTTTCCAGAGGTTGCACATCCCGCTCCACCTTGGCAGCGATTTCGTCCTCAGCTACTTCCAGGTCGTAGTGGCGGACGCAGATGAGCGGAGAAACGAATTGTTGGCAAAAGAAGAACACAGAGGCAAGAATCTTCAGGTGACCAAAGCACCTTATCCTGTGGACCCGCGCAAACCACCACGGCGAAGGAAAAACAGATAGTTTCTACAGCCGCTGCCACTCACCAGACTTCGGCAAGCCGACGTGCTTTATCAGTCCTTGAGTTTTCGCGTCCCGTAATCCCCAGCGGATTCCATTCTTCCATTTAGGTTCTATTGGGGCGGTATTTGTGAAGCCCATGTCCCGGCACTCTTTCGGCCATTTTGCATAGATGCCCGCGTACAGACCTTTGGTCCTGATGATGGTCCCTTTTGGGAACTCCTTTATGAACAGCACGACTAAATAGCGCATGAGTTATTTTGTGGTACCGAGGCTCTTCTGCGCAAAGTAATCTACTTTGTCTTGCAAGTAGTAGGTCTGTCGGTCGGGAATCAGGTTGCACGCACCGCCCAAGCCTTGGGCCTCTGGCTTCCGAACATCCAGAGCGATCACGGTTTTGCGCTTCAAGTCAAAAATCGTCTGCGATGTCAGGCAGATGCTGGAATCGTCCGTGGCGATAATTTGAGTGGTACTCCACTCAACCACTTTTAGCCAGCCCGTGCTCACATCCAACAACCCACCCGGTGACATCGCCATTGCTTGCAAACAGAATGCTTCGGTTCCCGTTAAGACTTTCCCGCCGTGACGGAAGCAGGACAATTCTGTTACCGCTTCTATAGGTTCATTTTTCTTTGTTGGGTTGTCAGGCCTCCAGACCCCGCTGGCAGATACCCAACCGCCATCCTTATCCAAAATTATCTCAGCCAGTTTTGGCTTTTGTGCCCCGGCGCTCGCCAGAGTGAGGACACCAAACGTAACCACGAGTACCGCCCGCTTCATGATGCGGATTCTAGCGCGATACGGAGTTGCTGTTTTAGGAGTAGAATGAAAAGTGAGAGGTGCGATATGACAGTAAATGCCGCTGTTCAAAAACTCAAAGCGGACGCCGCTGTGCACGAACAGACTGCCATAGCATTGTTCGCTGGAGTCCAAAACGGGCGGGAATATCGGCAGAATGAAATCCTCGCGGAGAATGGCGCACGATCCGCTCTCAAAGCTGAGGCCGAACTAAGACTCGCCGCATTGGTTGAATCCGGCCAGCTTCCCTAATTCACCGTTTGTGAAACCGGGGTGAATTCCCCGACAAGATGCTCTAGGGCAGAACCAACGGCTGTCAAACTCTTCCTCGGTGACGTCGTTGCCCCTTTACATCGCCCGTGTACCCGGCGTGTACCTCGCTTGGGCGAATCGGGTGTTTTTGGCGTTTTTCTCGTTTAATGGAATCAATAACTTACGCGTTTTCAGCGTCGCTTTTAGTCCGATCCCCACCGCCCCTACCAGTATCTTTAGCATGGGCCTGCTTCCGATATCGGCAGACGAAAGGATAGATCTCGTCGGCGATCCGGTAATTTTCGAAAACAATGGCAAAGGGCGTTCCTATCACCCAGAGTCCCCAGCGAAGTTGCCTGAGGGCGTCGCTGGCGGCGGCCTTCTATGCCCGCCGCTTCCCTTCCATGGCTTCCCGCAGGAGCTTGTTGATCCTGGTTTGGTATCCGCTTCCCTGGCGCTTCAACCAGGCCAGCACATCGGCGTCCACGCGAATCGTCACCGGCTTTTTGATGGGGCGGTAAAACTTCCCCACAACCGCCCCTCTCCATTCCCGCACTTCCGGCGCATCGGTCAAATCGATCTTGTCGTCCGGCATACGCGCCAGCGCAGCAAGCTCCTTTGCCACTTTCCTAGAGACCTTCCTCATAAATCCTCCTTTCCCACGGCGTCGCCTAGCGCGCCGAGATGATGCGTATGTACTCCTCTCCGCCCTCTTCACGATGGGTATGCACCACCAGCAGCAGTACCACTCCGGCGGGCATTCCCACTGTCTTCCAGCGCTCCTCCCCTTCCTCGGCGTGGTCCGGCACGCCGATGGCATGGGGATCCTCAAAAACGAGCGTCGCCGCTTCGAAGCTCACGCCGTGCTTTGCTCGATTGCGGCGATTCTTCCTCTCGTCCCACTCGAAGGTCATCACTGTACCTGTCTTCTTGTACATACTATAGCATACGTACAGAAACTCGGAAGTGGGAACTGAAAAATCGAACCCCGAAATTAAGAGGAGAAGAGGCCGGACTACGGGAAATGCGCAGAGGGATAATGCCGGCGTTCCGGAGAGAGGTGGAGAAAATGGGATCGGGGGACGTCGTCCTTTTTCTTCCCGGCTATATCATTTTGGTGCCGCAACTCCCTTTATTCGTGGGGGGTTGTCCTCCATGGAACCGATGGAGCGCCGACGCACAGAACGGCTCAAGCTCGCCATCCCGCTTAGTGTGTCTGTCCTAAACTCGAGCGCGCCAGGACACGGAACGGAGTCCGTCAACGTTTCCGCGGGAGGGATGTACTTTGCAACGAATCTGCCCGTAAGCCGCGGCACCGGGGTTCAGCTCCAGTTTAAGATGCCTGAAGAAGTCACCCACATGCCCGCAAGCGACTGGGTTTGTATGGGGCACGTCGTTCATGTAACGCCTATCAGTGCTGCGAACGGTTGGCTGGGCGTGGGGGTGCAGTTTGACTGCTACGAAGTTGTGCAAGGGCAGACTAGGCCCGCCGATTCCGTTCCATGGCTTCGCGAAGGAGCTTGTTGATCCTGGTCTGGTAGCCGATTCCCTGGCGCTTCAGCCAGGCCAGCACATCGGAGTCAACGCGAATCGTCACCGACTTTTTGATGGGGCGGTAAAACTTCTCCACTACCGCCCCGCCCTATTCCCGCACTTCCGGCGAATCCGTCAAATCGATCTTGTGGTCGGGCATCCGCGGCAAGCGAAAAGCAGATCCCTCGCTGCGCTCGGGATGACAAAAGTAGGAAAGGGACGGGCTGAAGCCCGGCCCCTACACACGCGCCAACTGCCCGTAAATTCCGGACTAGGGCTTTGCGGCGGACGCGGCCTGGACGCTGGTTGCCTGGGCCCGGCGGAAGGCGTCGAAATCGGCCCAGACGTGCTGGACAGTCTTGTCGTCGAAAGCTTTTACGGTGGGATCGCCGCCCTTCGAGGAATAGATTTGCACCTTTACCTGACCGCAATCCGGATTCACGGCGTCCGGCGAATACATGTAGACCCCCTTGTAGGTGGAATCGTCCATCTTTACCAAGCGGTTTTGGACCGACACGGTTACGGGAACCCTGCCAGGATGGATTGGCTGCACCTCTTTGTCTCCACAAAATAGCTTCATGGCCTGGAAATCGGTCTTGAACTTGAGTTTAGCCGCCGAATTGATGCTGAACGAACGGCCGAACGCCGATCCCAAACCCTCCTTGGCCTTGGGCATCACGTATATGGCGAATACTGCCGGATGCTCGCCGGCTTCCTCTTCCCACTCCTTCGGCTCCTCAGCAGGGGGCGTGCTCTCATTCGCGCTTTGTTGTTTCTTGTTGCGCTTATTATGCTCGCGCTCGGCCTGCAGCCGCCGCTCCTCGTGTTCCCGGTAATCCAGGGGAGGCGTGGAGAGGGCGATATTAAAATCTCCGGCGGCGAAATAATAAGGACGCGGATCGTATTTCTCCGCACGCAACGCTTCCTTGAGGCCTTCGATCGGATAAGGAGTGAGAGGCTCGACCGGAAGGAGAGCGCCGGGCGGCGGAGTGCCGGTGGCTTTGGCGCGATTCTGCTCGAGGAGCGCGAGGGCCGCTTCAATACGGACAATACCGGACACGCCGGGCCCGCCTTCTCCGCGAGTGCCGAAGGTAGTCAACCCAATGACCTGTCCCGCGCTGTTGAACAGGGGGCCGCCGGAACTGCCTGGGTTAATGTTGATATCCGACATAATGGTATGAGGCTCGACCTTGCTAACGATGCCGGTGGTGATGATCTTATCGAGACTGAGCGGGCTGCCGATGGTGAACACGCGCTCGCCTTCCTGGACAGGGGTTCTGCCGGCCTCGGCGCGATAAAGGGGCGCGGAGGAGGCGTTTGGCAGGGCGGCCATATTTACCGAGAGCAGTGCGACGTCCTTCTGGGGATCCGCGGCAATCAGCTTGGCTAGGATCTTATGCGTGCGATCAAACTGCACGGCCAAATACTCCGAATTGCCCACGACATGCTGGTTGGTCAGGATGAGGCCTTTCGTGTCCACGAAAAATCCCGTGCCGTGCCCCGATTCGCTCCTGACTGTCACCACGGTGTTCTTCAGCCGCTTGAACTGCTCGGTGAGGTCATTGGAGGCGGCCTTTGCCGAGGACGTGGAAGCAGCAATCTCCTCGACCTTGGCGTTGTCATTGGTCAGGTCAATGTTCTGCTCGGCGCCTGAAAGCGATACCTGAATATTCCAAGAAAAGCGCTTGCCACCCAGCTCGGCCGGCTTTGGCGACGAAGCCGTGCACCGGCCGGGCGGAAGCTGAGCTTCCGCGGTTCCCTCGAGGCTGGTCTTCACCTCGGTGGCCTTTCCCCCACATTTGAGCGATACCAGGAAGAATGGCACCGGCTTCTGACTGAGTTCCTGGTCCACGAGGATGACCCGGACGCGAACTTTGACCAAATTACGCTGTGCGGGCGTTGTGTAAGCAGACAAGAGTCCGAACAAGACCACCGATAGGTAGCGTTTCATGACCTGCCTTTCGACGTGAGAGCGATGCTCCTATGATCGGATGGCTTGCGCCACGGATCAACAACGGCAGATCACTGCGATTCCAATGAGTTAATCGGAGTCCTGGGTGAAAAATGGGCGGAACATTGTTTGTTCAATTTCGGTGGTTCGCGCACTGGGAAACACAAAAGAATGCAGCGCTTTTGGCGCGCCAAGGGGGGGCTGATCAAATCGGGCCTAAAAATTCCTAGGCTGTGGCCACGCGGAACCGTTGAGACCGACTGGATTTTCTTTTTTTTGATTTGGGGGGATGGGACCAGCCGCCGAGATTTAGGGCTACGGACATGCAGGCGTCGCGGAGTTGGTCGGCGAGGGCGGGGTCGACGAGGGCACGGGCTACGACCATGCCGCCGATGCACAGGGAGGCGATGCCTTGGGCGGTGGCGCGGCGGGGGCGGCCGTTCTGGGTGAGGCTGCGCTCGAGGACGCTGACCATGGAGCGGAAGACGGTCTCGAAGGCGCTTCTGGCGGATTTGCCGCTGCGGGCGACGTCGGTGGGCAAGGCTACCATGGGGCAGGAATCCTCGACGTTTTCAAAATGCTGGCGGGAGAGATAGGCGCGGACGACTTGGGGGCCTACGTCGCCAGAGGAGAGGTCCACTTTCACACCTTCCCAGCAACTTTTCCAGTTGGGGTCGGTGAAGAAGCAGGTGAGGACCTCGGCGTAGAGATCGCTTTTGCTTTGGAAATAGCTGTAGAAGCCGCCGTGGGTGAGGCCGGCGCCGGCCATGATCTGTTGGATGGAGACGCTTTCGAAGCCGTGGCGATTGAAGAGCTTGCGGGCGCTATCGATGATGGATTTCTTGACGGCTGGGCGGTGGGATGAGGGGTAGGGCATGGTGGCTCCTTGTTCGTGAGGTGCTGAAGTATGCCCCGAAAGGGTTACCGTTTCCAGGAAAAGATTATCTTGAACATATTTTGGCGAGGTGGTGTGATGCGGGTGGTCGCGCGACAAAATTCTGGAGGAGAAATGATGAGCGAGAGAAAGGATTCGAATGGGCTTGTGGAGATACCGACGCGGCGGCAAGCGATCGTCGGTGTGGCGATGGCATGCGGGGGACTAGCTCTGGGTGCGACGAAGAGTTGGGCGGGAGCGGAGGAGGAAATTTCGCATACGGCGGAGGCAATTCACCAGGAGCCGGTTTTCAAGGTGAGCCGGAAACGCATATATGAGGCACTGACGGACGCGAAACAGTTCGACAAGGTGATCCAGATGAGCGGGGCGGTCAAGTCGGGAATGGCGAAGGCGCCGAATCCGCCGGAGATCGGCCGCGAAGCGGGCGGGGCATTCTCCCTTTTTGGGGGGTATGTTACGGGGCGGCACATCGAGCTTGTGCCAGACGAACGAATCGTGCAGGCGTGGCGAGCGGGTGGCTGGGACCCGGGGATCTATTCGATTGCAAGATTCGAGCTTGTAGAGCAGGGAGCGGGGACGAAGATCGTATTTGACCACACCGGATTTCCCAAAGGCGACGGGGAACACCTGGCGGCGGGATGGAAAATGAATTATTGGGAGCCGCTGGAAAAATTGCTGGGTTAAGGGCGCCAGCGGTTACTTCTTGAATAGATTTTCGAAGGCTTGGCGGGCGTCGGCGTGGCGCGGGGGGCCAGAAGGGAGCGCGGAGCCGGCGGCTGACGGTTGCGTGTAGGAAGTTGGAGCGGTGTCTTTTTCGATGGTCATGCGAAATTCGTAAAAGGTGCAGGAGTTCTTGGCGTCCTTGGGGGAGATGCGTTCCGGAATAGGCTGTGTGCATTCGAACTGCGCGCCGGAATCGAAGAAGCGGCACTGTTTGCAGCAGTGCAATTCGAACTGGCACTTGGGACACGTGCCATTGGCATCGAAACCCGGGGTGAGGACGGCGCCGCAATTGGCGCAGCGCGCGCGCGTGACCGTTCCGACCATGCGCGGGGTGCGGGGGCCGAATTGATCGGCGCCGCGCGGCCCGCCGGCGGGCGGCTTGCGGTCGCGCGACTTGTCCTTCTTATCTTGCTTTTCCGCGTCGCGGTAACCGCGGTGACCGTACTTTCGATCCACAAATACCTCCGTCCGCCCGTTTCGACGGACAACCACAACTACAACTGGTACTCTTGCGCTGTCGCGCTTGCCAACCTGGCTTGTATCCAATCGGATTGTTACACTCGGCCGGACCGCGCAATCATTCCCTAGAGTTTGCTTGCAGAGATGCGTACGTCCAACGAGCAGGAGATGGGACCTCTATGTTTGTAGCGCTGTG
>Ga0137393_10001832_pt1 | contig 13602 bp, 11 predicted proteins | sample 15con2h34BmetaG_FD_101396 | JGI IMG/M metagenome (GOLD analysis project Ga0137393, IMG submission 101396) | Vadose zone soil microbial communities from Angelo Coast Range Reserve, California, USA - 15con2h3.4B metaG | ecosystem: Environmental > Terrestrial > Soil > Vadose zone > Saprolite...
ATCAGCCAAATGAGGGCAAGAAGCGCGAGGCCCATCCACTAGCCTCCCCAGTTTAAGATTTGTCGGACTTTCTCCAAACCTTCCGCTGCCTGCCCGTTCCTGGGGAAAGCTGCGGTCGGCCACGAAGTTTATCACAGCGCCATATGACATACGCAAGATGTTGCTAGCTGCGGTTAGCAACCGATATTCAATCCGAGAAATTCAAACGCAGCATTGATCACATGCCTAAAATTGTTTGGCTTTTCCTTAGTGTACCTCTGTGTCCTCTGTGGTTAATGCTTTTGTTTTTGATCCTGAAAATCCCGCGGTCATCATTTCTCCTGCCAGCTAGGCACGCGTCCCGGTGTCCACGGCGCTCCAGCAGCTTCCATATCTTTTTCCAGTTTCGCCAGATCCACTTCGATCAGGGTCCGCAATTTCGCCAGTTGTTGCGCGAACTCGTCCGACGCGATGGCGTACGCATCCATATGAGTTCTCGTCGGTCTGGTAATCGCGAAGCGCTCGCCCTCCATAATGCTGGTGACGCGATCGTTGATGGAAGTCGGCACGTTTTCGTTGCGCGCAGCCAAAGCCACATCTCCGCGAAGTGCCCGCAAGATGTCCCGATTGTGCTGCGCGATCGAATCGGCCACAGGCCCGAGTTGCTTATCGGCAGATGGCGTTTCATGCAGCGCTTTGTGAATCGCAGTAAGCCGGGTCTCTAAGTCCTTGGCGCTGTTAACCGCACCGGAAACTGCGCGGTACAAGCGTGCGACTTTCTTTTGGAATTCGTCGCGTGCCGCGCGGTCAGCCGCATTGATGCTGGATACAGTGTCGGCAGCCACGTTGAACGATTGCGGTCCACCCAATTCCGTGATCACTCCATCCTGTTTCTGAAATAACCGGACAGAATATTTTCCCGGCATCACCAGAGGACCAATGGTGCCTGCATCGGGAAAGTCGCCTTCCGATTGGTCAGCCGGTTTTTCGGGAGGCAGTGACGGCGCCGCGTAACGCAAATCCCACGCCGTCCGGTGAAAACCCTCGCTGAGCGCCCCACTTACGCGACGAATCGGCTCCCCCGACTCGTCATAGATCATGAAGTACGTCTCCGGCGCGGGTTCCTCGGCCTCCGCCCGCAATTCATCATTGCTGGGGTAGGGAAGTGTCTCACCTTTCTTGGTTGCTTCCTTTTCAGCCTCTTGTCGTTTTTCTTTCTTCGTCTTCATCTTTTCCTTCAAGTAATAGGTGAACACTGCTCCGAAAGGCGGGTTATCGGCCGTGTAGAAGGCATCGCCCTGAAAGGCTTTCTTTGTGCCGCCCAGCGGCCGCCGCTGAATATACAAAAGTGCGTCCTTTGCCGGAAACATCAACGTTGGCTGTTGTAGCGCGTCAGGTTTGATCTGGCGCAGAGGACTGATGTCGTCAAGGACGTAAAATCCTCGTCCGAATGTCGCCACGATGAGGTCGCCCTCGCGCGCGTGAATCACCATGTCGCGCACCGCAACCGTCGGCAACCCGCCTTTCAGTTGGATCCATTTCTTACCGCCGTCAATAGTGAAGAATGCGCCGAACTCCGTCCCTGCGAAAAGCAAGTTGGGATTCGCCGGATCTTCAGCGAAAGCCAGCACCGGGCCATTCTCCGGCAGATCGCCGGCGATCGATGTCCACGTCTTGCCAGAATTAGTAGATTTCAGCAGATATGGCTTGAAGTCTTCCTTCTTATGATTGTCAAATGCCGCATACACTGTGTCCACGTCATAATGCGAGGCCGCCAGCCGGCTAACGTAAGTCGAGTCCGGAACGCCGGAAACTTTCTCATACCTCATCCAGGTAGCCCCACCGTCCTGCGTCGCCTGAATCAATCCATCATCCGTGCCGACATAGATCGCGCCCTCTTTCTTCGGTGACTCCGTCAGCGAAACAATGTTGCCGTAGAACGAAGTGGACTGATTCTTAGCGACAGCATCAGGCCCCCAGACTTTGCCCATGACCGGCAACTTATTACGATCTACCTGGCGAGTCAGGTCTCCGCTCACCGGCTTCCAGGTATCGCCGCGATCGTCGCTGCGAAATAATCTGTTTGCCGCGAAATAAAGCCGGGTGTGCGAGTGCGGGCTGATGATCAGCGGCGAATCCCAGTTCCAGCGCAGCGGAGGCTCGCCCTTGCCCTCTTGTGGCTGGATCACCAGCTCTTCGCCGGTGCGGTGGTCGTGGCGCACCAACACTCCGTATTGTGATTCCGAATAAATGGTGTTCGGATCTTCAGGATCAAGCTGCGATCGGAAGCCATCGCCGCCGGTAGTGACATACCAGTCGGAGTTCATGATGCCGTTGATATTCTTTGTGCGCGACGGCCCGCACCACGAGTAATTATCCTGCGTTCCTCCGCAGACGTTGTAGAAGGGAAGTGCATTATCCACGGCAACGTCGTAAAACTGCACGGTCGGTAGATTCGCCTTGAAACTCCAGCTCGCGCCCCGATCAAAACTTTCCGCCACGCCGCCGTCGGAACCGAGCAGGTAGTAATCCGTATTACTTGGGTCAATCCACAGAGCGTGGTTATCGCCGTGATGGTTCGCCTCGTTGATGCGATGCAGCGTTTTGCCGCCGTCGTCGGAAACCCGCATGTAAACATTCATGACGTAAATGCGGTCCACATTTTTCGGGTCAGCGACAACTTGGCCGTAATACATTGCGCCCAGATCGAATTCGTTTCGCCGCTCCCATGTCGCGCCCTTATTGCTGGAGCGGAAAATCCCGCCTTTGCCGTTAGCCGCTTCAATCGTTGCGTAGACGACATTGGGATCGGCCGTCGAAATCGCCAGCCCGATGCGTCCCATATCTTCGGTAGGCAAGCCGGATTTCAATTTGTTCCACGTAGCTCCGGCATCGGTGGATTTGTAGATGGCACTCTCCGGGCCGCCATCGATCAGCGTGAATACATGACGCCGACGTTGATACGCCGCAGCATAAACAATGTCAGGATTCGACGGATCAATGGCAACGTCAGCTACGCCAGTGTTCTCGCTGATACTGAGCACCTGCTTCCAGTTCTTGCCGGCGTCAGTAGTCTTATAGACGCCGCGATCTCCACCCGGACCCCACAGCGAGCCTTCTGCAGCAACGTAGACCACCTTGCTATCGCGCGGATCAATCACGATACGTCCAATGTGCTCGGATTTTTTCAGCCCCAGATTCTTCCAACTCTTGCCGCCATCCTCGGAGCGATAAACCCCGTCGCCATATGCCACGCTACGCTGGCTGTTGCTCTCGCCTGTCCCCACCCACACCACGGACGCATCATTTGGATCAAGCACCAGCGTCCCAATCGAATAAGAACCCTCCCCGTCAAATACCGGCGTCCAGGTCGTACCGGCATTCGTGGTTTTCCACACGCCCCCGGAAGCCACGCCCACGTAATATTCCCCCCTGTTCTTGGGATTGACGGCGAAAGAAGTGACCCGTCCCGAAGCTACCGCCGGGCCAATCAGACGAAACTGCAGCCCCGAGAAAGTTTCAGCATTCATTCCTGCCGGCTTCTTTTCCTCTTCCTTCTTTTCTTTCGGCTCCGCGGCGGATTTGGACGACTCGGCTTTCTTACCTTTGGGATTCGACTTGGCCGGGGGAGGCTCCTGCTTCTTCGTCTCTGGAGGCTTCGTTTGCGTGAACAGCAGTGATGAAAACGTGGAGAGCACTAATGCCAGCACAAATCCAACACGGCAGGGTGAATTCAAACTAAACCTCCTGATTGGCTACGGGGCCAGTTATATTTAAAAGTTTCAGACGTGCTTCCTGCAAACGACGGAATATACGGCATGATCGCGGGTGCGTTTGGTTTCTAAAAGCAGTCGGTCCGAAAGTGGTCTCGAGTAGGTGTTCATCCCCAGAATCACGGATTATAATCGCACCTCAATGCCTCTCAGCGCCGGAACCCGATTGGGCCCCTACGAAATCATTGCGCTGCTGGGTGCCGGCGGAGAGGTGTACCGCGCCCGCGCGTTGCCGAGGGGGAAGTCGAAGAAAATCTGCTGTCCTTTGGAGTGGCACAGACGCCGCCGGAGATCCGCGACGCGAGCATGCGTTCTGAAGCAGACAGTGGGCTATGCCCCATCCGCCTCACGATAGAATGATCCGGCAATGGCGAAGAAAATTCATGGTCGCGGACACGATACTCACCACGTCCGCCAGCCAAAGAACTACTGCTTCGGCTGCGGCAGAAACAATTCTCAAGGCATGCGCCTTAAGTTTCTCTACGACGAGAATAAAAATTGCTTTGTTTGCCGCTTCCGGCTCGGCAAGCGCTACACCGGTCCGCCGAGTCACTGTCACGGCGGCATCATCGCCACCATCCTCGACGAGGCCATGGGCAAAGTGAATAAGCTGCGCCAGGTGGTGGCCCTCACCTCACAGATAACCGTGCACTACCTGAAACCAGTGCCGCTGAATAAGCCTCTACGCGTGGAATCCCGCGAAGTGCGTGTGCGTGGACGACGCCACATCAATATGGCAGAAATCCTCAACTACAAGGGCGAGGTACTGGCCAGCAGCCACGGAACATTCATTGCCGTCGATGCCCAACGCATGTTTGCCCGCTTCGCGAAGAAATGAACAAGCGAACGCGTCGCGCACTTCCAATAGTGTCATCGTGACGCACCGGAGTTGGTCGCCTTAGCTTCCCAACAAAGAGCCTTATCCTAGGCCTGTCGAAGGGATCTCTGCATATTGACCCTTCCAACTGTCATCCTGAGGAAGCGAAGTCGCGAGCCTGCGAGCGGCTGCGCGACCAAGGATCTATGCACTCGCTCGCCATAACCAGCGCGGCGTGGAAGATACAATTCAGGCAGCCTTGGAAAGGTATACCGCTACATGCCCCAGAAACTGTAAAATACTAAGTACGAGCGCCCGGCGCGATCACGCGCCCATTCTTTAGGGTTTTACCCAAACGATCCAGAAAAGAGTCACCTATGTCGCAAAACAATGGAAGTTCCACCAGCCTTCGCCTCAAGACCGGTTTAGCAGAAATGCTGAAAGGCGGCGTCATCATGGACGTTACCAACGCCGATCAGGCAATCATCGCCGAACAGGCCGGCGCCGTGGCGGTGATGGCGTTGGAGCGCGTGCCCGCCCAGATCCGTGCCGAAGGCGGCGTAGCCCGCATGGCGTCGCCAAAAAAGATCCGCGAGATTATGGCGGCTGTATCCATCCCGGTCATGGCCAAGTGCCGCATCGGACATTTCGCGGAAGCACAAATCCTGCAGGAACTGGGTGTGGACTACATTGACGAATCCGAAGTGTTGACTCCGGCGGACGAAGCCCATCACGTTGACAAGCACGGCTTCAAAACTCCGTTCGTCTGCGGCGCGCGCAACTTGGGAGAAGCCTTGCGCCGCATCGCAGAAGGCGCAGCCATGATTCGCACCAAGGGCGAGGCCGGCACCGGTGACGTTGTGCACGCAGTCAAGCACATCCGGCAAATTGTGCAGGAGATGAAAATACTTACCGTGCTCAGCGAAGAAGAGCTGTACGCCAAAGCCAAAGAACACCAGGCGCCGTATGAATTGGTCCGCATGGTCGCCAAGGCAGGGAAGCTGCCCGTGCCCAACTTCTCAGCCGGAGGAATCGCTACCCCTGCCGACGCCGCGCTGGTCATGCACTTGGGCGCAGAAGCAGTATTCGTCGGCTCCGGAATCTTTATGAAAGATTCCACCACCTTCGCCGATCCCGAAGAAGCCAGCCGGCGTGCGCGTGCCATAGTACGCGCCACCACCCATTACAACGACCCTAAAGTGTTACTTGAAGTCAGCGAGGACCTCACAGGCGCGATGAAAGGTCTCGCGGTGGCAGCGCTGGATGAAGCTCACATGCTGCAAACCAGGGGGTGGTAACGTGAGGGCAAGACTTCGGTCGTGTCGCTAGGCCTGTCATTCTTGTCATTCCGAACCGGCTTCACGGTGAGGAATTCTGCTTTGGGGAGTGTTTCAGGAGCCGCTTTCCCACTTAGGCCGTCCCCTACCGTTCGTTAATGGGCGGATTGCCAAGTGCCTTCTCTATCCGGAGAGCATCATGAAGATCGGGGTCCTAGCCATACAAGGCGATTTCGACGCGCACCGCAAGCGTCTGGAGGAACTAGGCGCCGAGGTGATGCTCGTTCGCAAGCCCCAACAGCTTGACGAAATAGACGGCCTGGTCATCCCCGGCGGTGAGTCCGGAGCATTCTTGAAAATTCTCGGAGAGCAGGGAATTGAGAAGCTCAAAGAATTCGTGCGGCTGAAACCGACATTCGGAACCTGCGCCGGCGCCATCATGCTGGCGAAAGAAATTACCAACCCTGAGCAGACGGGCTTGGGCGCGCTCGACATCCGCATCCGCCGCAACGCCTACGGCCGCCAGATTGACAGCTCCATCCGCACCGGCCTACTGGGAGATTCGCCCCTGGAAATGGTTTTCATTCGCGCCCCCAAAATTGAAAGCGTGGGACCGGGAGTGGAAGTCCTCGCTACCGAGGGGACGGATCCGGTAGTCGTTCGCCAGGGTAAGGCTATGGCCGCTACATTCCATCCGGAACTCAGTGACGACACGCGCGTGCACCGCGCGTTCTTGGAGTTGATCTGCAACGGACAGCCTTACTAACCTGCCTCCCTCCGATTCTCGACTAAACCCTCAAAAATCCGACACACAAGAGCTTGCTGTAGCCTTGACCTGACGAGGACGGGCACCACTACTTTGCCGGCAGAAATTCAATCTTCACATCTCGGCTTGCGGGTTTGAAATCGAAGTCCGCGGTCACAAAAACTCGCTCTCGCGAATCCACTGCGAGTTCAATCCCAGTGGGGAAGTCTCTGAGGCCATTTTTCTCGGCAAGGCCTGCGGCCTGGGGTTCTCCGTTGCCAAACCCTGGGGGAGATCGCGAGCCCTACGACTTCATCCTCAACGGCGGATACGGATTCTTGCGCGTGCAGGTAAAATCCACCGCCCGCTACGCCGAATCCCGCTACCGGGTAAAGGCAGGAGGATGGAAGCGCACCTACAGGCGCGACCAAATCGATTTCCTCGTCGCCTACATTTGTTCCCGAGAACTTGTGGTACGTCGTCCCCATCGCAGCCTTCGTGTCACGAAAGAATTTGCGCTTCTATCCCCACGGCGGACGCAAAGCACGATATGAAAAATATCGCGAAGCCTGGTGCCTGATGGCCACCCCCACCGCAGAAGCAAAAGATCCAAAACAAAAAGCCATAAAAATACAAGTACGGAATCCAAAACAAACAACTGCAAAAACCAACGACGCAAAAACAAAAGCCGCAAACGCGAAAGACACCAGAAGAAAAGACGCAAGAAGAAAAGGAAACCGCAACTACGTCGCCTCCACCAAGTCACTCGCATCTTGCCGCGCCGCCGACCATTCAGTCCGCTGCGCCATCTGCCCCCTCCGCAAATAGCCCGATGTTGGGGGGCGCCGCACCCCTGCAGCTCGCGAAGTTAGATAAAAAATTACTCAATTACTAAATTACTCAATTCTTAAGAACGGGACAGCCATCATTGCAAAACCGTGAGCGGTCATCCAAAAAAATCCGGCTTGCGCTGAGGACTGTCCCGCTTGCTCCGCAGAGAGAGAGATGGGTCTGCGAGGCAAACTTAGGAAAGGCTGATTCCGGAAATATGGCTGACTAACAACGAAGAACGGACGAGGCTGGAACGAGTGGCGAGCTGGGGCTTATCGCATCGTGACCTGGCGCCACACAGGATCGCGCAAACAGGAAAAATAAAAGCAGGCACTGACAGGTGATCGAGATCGAAGACGTCGCGCACTGGACCAGCGCTATCAGCAGCGCCAGCCCCAAGCGCATGGCTCGCAGGGACGTAACCGGGCCATGCGTCGCCGGGTACGGTCCGCTAGCCACCGGAAACAGAAGCACAGCCAGCGTGCCGACAATCGTCAGCAAGGCCAATGCGGATGCAACCCGGTGGGCGCTCATGCAAAAAGATTATGCCACCCACCACGTCATCAAACCAGCCTCGGCGTGGCAAACACGATTACCGAAGTTTGGGCCGTGAAGGTAGCACAAATTACAAATTAATCAAGGAATTGCATTTGCCTCCACGCAGGCGGCATTCTACAAAGCCACAGCATTGTGTGGCGCGGGGCGCCTCGCCCGCGAATGCCGCCATCTGCATTGCTGCCGCGAGGAACTGGTCCGTTCGCGGAGGAACAAAAATTACAAATTATTAAATTACAAATTACCCAATTACTCAATTCCCCCCGCCCCGCGTTATACTGGCTTCATATATGCGGGCAGAGCCGCAAAAGACGTTTTACCTCGAAACTTTCGGCTGCCAGATGAACGTGCATGACTCCGAAAAAGTCATCGGTACGCTCATTTCCCAGGGCTACCGCCAGGTCTCGACCGTCGAAGATGCTGGCCTGATTCTCTACAACACTTGCTCCATCCGGGACAAAGCCGAGCAGAAAGTTTTTCACCGCCTTGCCGACTACAAAAAACTCCAAGCCCAGGGAAAAAAGTTTGGCGTGCTGGGCTGCGTAGCCCAACAGGAAGGTGAAAAGATTTTCGAGCGTGCGCCCTATGTTTCGATGGTCTGCGGCTCGGCTTCTTATCGCAATTTGCCGCAGATGCTGGTACAAGTCGAGGCAGGGAAGCAGCGTGTCACCGGACTCGACGATCGCGAGACCGACGAGTGTTTCGAGACTGAATTCACCGCCCGCGCCAATCCGCATCGCGGTTACATTACGATCATCGAAGGCTGCGACAAATTCTGCGCCTACTGCGTCGTTCCCTTTACCCGCGGCAAAGAGCGCAGCCGCAGCTCAGACTCCGTCCTCGCCGAGGCCCGCCAGATGGCCGATCTCGGCTATAGCGAAATCCAGCTCCTGGGTCAGAATGTAAATTCCTATCACGATCCGGCAGGGAAGCAGTCCTTCGCCGAATTGCTGGCCGCCGTCGCCGAAACTCCCGGGATCAAACGCGTACGCTTCACCACCTCGCATCCCCGCGATTTCGGGCGCGATATCGTGCAGACCATCGACTCAGTACCGACCCTCTGTAATCACGTTCATCTGCCGGTGCAAAGCGGTTCCACTCGTGTCCTGGATGCCATGCAGCGTCTCTACAATCGCGATCAGTATCTCGAACGCATCTCCTGGATGAAAGCCGCAAAACGCGAGATCAGCATCACCACCGACGTCATCGTAGGCTTCCCGGGCGAGACCGAAGCCGACTTCAACGAAACTCTTAACTTGCTGGATGAAGTCGAGTACGACGGTATCTTCGCCTTCAAATATTCGCCGCGACCGAACACCCCGGCTTTGCACCTGGCCGATCCGATCTCTGATCAGGAGAAATCGCGTCGGCTCGCCATCCTGCAGGACAAACAAAAGCAGATTCAGACGCATCGAAACCAACGACATCTCGGCCAAATCCTTGAGGTAATGGTTGAAGGGAAGAATGAGACCCGAAAACAGTGGATCGGACGCACGTCGCAAAACAAAGTCTTAAACTTTACATCTCATTCCGATCCCGCAATCGGCGCCTATGTGCAGGTAAAAACAACAATCATCTTTCCCAACAGCCTGGTAGGCGAAGTGGTGGTATAAGAACCGGAAGCAGCCCAGATTGGCAGACCATTGCCGGGGTACACGTTGCTGGGGGGACCCAATGGAAGTAGAAATGAAAATCCGCGGCCTAATGATGGATCCGGTTACTAATATGCCGATTGTGATCCTGAAGGACTCCGGTAGTGACACGGTGTTGCCGATTTGGGTGGGGATCTACGAGGCGAATGCTATTGCGCTGGAAATTGAAAAGGTGACTACGCCGCGGCCGATGACGCATGATTTGATTAAAAATGTCCTGACTGGGTTGGATACGCAGGTGCATAAAGTTGTCGTGACGGAATTACGGGAGGATACCTTTTACGCGGTGATCTGGCTCGAACGCGAAGGGCGGATTATCAGCATCGATTCGCGTCCGTCGGATGCGCTGGCGTTGGCGTTGCGGGTGGATTGTCCGATTTTTGTTGAGGACGATGTGCTGAAGAATTCGAAGTTGGCATCCAATGTGTCCGATCGCGTCACCAGCGAGGAACTGCGTAAGTGGCTGGAAGGGTTGAATGACGAGGACCTTGGGCGATACAAAATGTAGAAGAATTGAGTAATTGGGTAATTGGGGAATTTAGTAATTGAGGTGCCGGCCGATTTTGTAATTTAGCAATTTCTAATTTGTAATTTAAGACCCTTCCTGAGCGGGTTCGAACGGTGATAGCCAGAGCTTTTCAATTACCCAATTACTAAATTGCTCATTACAAATTTCCCCATGGATCCTGCTGAGCAACTGCAACGTATTTATCTTGCTGGATTTGAGCTTCAGACGTTTGACCGGTTTCCGAAATGCGTGGGCGTGATCCGCGATAACTGCATCGCGCTACTCGTTGTCGGCACCGACGGTATGCAGATGCTCGGTACTCCGGGATGGCGGATGGGAGAGGTGATGGGAGTCTTGACCGAGCACCGAGGGCGCCACGTTTTCCAGGCCAAGCAGGAGCTGGTAGAAGCTACTCCAGAGCGTCTTCAGGCTTTGCGCCGCTTCACCCAGGACCTTCAGGAACTACTGCGTACCACAAGCGTCACTTCGTGATTACGCTGCTCGGCTCAGGTTGGAAAGTTACGTCAGCTATGCCGGAGGCATACTCATACCTGCCAGGCTGGACAAATGCTTGCGCACTCCAGCAGCTTGAAGTTTTCGGGTATTGTTGTCGGTGAGGAATTCCAATCCGTAGTCATAGCCACTGCGATTGCAGATCCTGGCGTCCACCCTTAGCGGCGCGGCCGCATACGGGGGCGTAAGCTCCACGGCAACTTTATCCCCCGGCTCTAATTCAGTTCCGGCGAATAGCCCCATGCCACCTTCGCTGAGAGAAGTGCCTTTGCCACAGTAAATCCGGTTTCTCAGGGTTCCAGCAATGATGATTCGAATTGCAACATCGACCTTGTACCGAAGCCAGCGCCGCGTATAAGCGCGACGTAAAGTGCCGCCTGTGGTTGGTGGCCTGGTCATCAAAGCCTCGTGGTGAATATCGGCCACAAGGCGTGTGGCTTGAGTTCTTGATGTTTCCTAGCACCCAAGGCGCACAAGATTAAGGCTGTCCGCGGCCATGCGGCCTGTTTCCAGCCCTTTTCCCGTGACTTTACATAATACTTGTTATCGGACATTGTAAGCATACCTGAGCAGCAGGCCTTGACAGCTTAGGTTTCCAGCGGGCAGTATCCCCCCTACCATGAACTCGGCGTGGGGTTTACTCGTTGGGGCACCCTTGTTGGCCTATAGCGCGCTTGCCCAAATTCAGTCCCCAGCCGCCAGTGGCACGATCGTCCGCCCAAAGATTGTTGGCGTCGCCCACATTGGGCTCAATACCGATAATATGGCGGCGGCCCGGCAGTTTTACAGCGGAGTTCTGGGATTCCAGGAGCCTTTCAGTCTCGATAGGCCTCCGAACGAAGGCACCGGCCTGTTGCTGACCTACTTCAAGGTTAATGACCATCAATACATTGAAGTCTTTCCTGAACTCAAGGACCCTAAGCAGGACCGGTTGTCTCACATCTCATTTGAGACCACCGATGCCGAGCAACTGCGGGCTTACCTCGCCAGCCGTGGCATCAAGGTCCCCGACAAGCTCGAGCCCATGCTCGACGGGAACCGCGGCTTCGACGTCAATGATCCCGATGGACACGATGTCGAGTTCGTACAGTTCATGCCGGGCTCGTTGCACAGCCGTAACTTCGGCAAGTTCCTTCCCGATAAACGCATCTCGCAGCGCATCATTCACCTCGGAGTTGTGGTCAAGGATCGCGCCGCCGCCGATCATTTCTACAAAGACATTCTCGGCTTCCACGAGATCTGGCACGGCGGCATGACGGACAAAGACACTGACTGGGTGGACATGCGTGTCCCGGACGGCAGCGACTGGCTGGAGTACATGCTCAATGTGCATAACCCTGACCCGCAGGAGTTAGGAGTCATGCATCATTTCGCTCTGGGCGTGCCCAGCGTGAAGGCGGGTTATGACGTCGCGCTCAAACGAGGATACAAACCGTCGGAGAAGCCAGAAATTGGCCGCGACGGCAAGTGGCAGTTCAATCTCTACGATCCTAATTACACCCGTGTGGAACTGATGGAACCCAAGCCGGTGCAAAAGCCTTGCTGCGCGCCCATGCTGCAATAAGCTTTAAGCGAAAAGGCGGCATTTGTTTGCACTTGTCCATTCGAAACCATTGCTTTGGCCTATACTGAGGCTGTGCAGCCGCGAGCAGAACGAACTGCAATCGCCTCGCAGAATGGGCTCGCGGTTTGATTGTCGGTTCCCTCGCCTCGGCCGCCTTGCCGCCAGCCACGCGCTGACCACTTTCTTCACACTTGCGTGCGCACTCTCATGGCTGGTTTTCCTGCCGATGATCATCTTCCGCGCTCCGATACAACTCACCATCCTAGCCAGCTTCGGGCCATCCTTGGCGGCACTCATCACACATCGCCTCGCAACTGGCAGTTACCGGGCCTTCCGCGTCTTCGCAACATGGTCACGGACTCTCATCGCCACCGCCATCGGCATTATCCTCGTCATTGTTGCCTACGTAATACTGCCTGCAGTTATGACAGCCGACCCACGCAAACTTAACTGGAGCATCCTGACATCACTAGCCGTATACAACTACTCGACGCTACTCGGAGGTCCGCTCGGCGAAGAGCCAGGGTGGCGAGGCTATGCACTCCCTCGGTTGGAAGCACACTTCGGCCCAGTTCCGGCCTCAGTTCTGCTTGCGCTGTTGTGGGCGGGGTGGCACCTGCCGTTGTTCCTAGTATCCGGCTGGAGCAGCTCGCCGCCGTGGATCTACGTACTCATTCTGATTGGCTTGTCTGTCATCATGAGCTACGGCGTCAATCTGGCGCGCTTCAGCGCAATCACCGCTATCTTCATGCATGCGGCCTTCAACACCACTTCGAGATTCCTGAATGGCCTTTTCAAAGACAGAACAGTGGAAATTTGAAACTGACGACCCGCGGCGACCGCGAAATTGTGATGACACGCGTCTTCGATGCGCCGCGCAAGCTGGTCTTCGACGCCTTCACCAAGCCTGAGCTGGTGAAGCAATGGTTGCTCGGACCGCCGGGATGGTCAATGCCGGTCTGCGAGATTGATCTAAAGGTTGGCGGCAAGTACCGCTATGTGTGGCGGCATGACAAGAACGGGAACGAAATGGGGATGGGAGGGGTTTATCGCGAGATCGTGCGGCCGGAGCGGATCGTCGCCACCGAAAAGTTTGACCAATCCTGGTACCCGGGCGAAGCGGTGGACACGACCATCCTGGTCGAGCAAGGCGGAAAGACCACTCTGACCCAGACCGTCCTCTACGAGTCTACTGAAGCTCGTGAGGCTGTCCTCAAGTCCGGCATGGAGCGTGGCGTGGCTGCAAGCTATGACAGGCTGGCGGAGTTGGTGGCGTCGCTGCAGGCTGGTGGCATGGAGAAAAAAGCGAGGGAGGCATGAGCGAAACGCAGCGTCCGCGACGCATGGTCGAAGCATTGGCTCCGTAGATCGCAACTACTACAGGCGTG
>Ga0137393_10001833_pt1 | contig 13602 bp, 11 predicted proteins | sample 15con2h34BmetaG_FD_101396 | JGI IMG/M metagenome (GOLD analysis project Ga0137393, IMG submission 101396) | Vadose zone soil microbial communities from Angelo Coast Range Reserve, California, USA - 15con2h3.4B metaG | ecosystem: Environmental > Terrestrial > Soil > Vadose zone > Saprolite...
CAAGAAGCTCTGCGATTTCAAACCCGGTCATGGCCGCGAAGTTGTAAACGTTGAGGTTGCACTCGGCGCAATGGCGCACCCGGTCGTCGCCGGCCATTTGTGCCCAGTCCGATGTGCAGGGCGAGGCGATTCGCACGTCCTTTATATGGACGAGGTCAGCGGAGGCCGGAACCGGCCTGGATCGCCCGTGGAGGGCTGTCCATTTGAACATACGTCCCCCTGATGCTGTGCTGGAAGGAGAACGCTCCAATTCCGAAAACTTGCGGAAAAAATCTTACGAAAAGGCAAAAAAGGTATAAAACCGGTAAAACTATCTAAATCGCCTCCTTCAAGTGTTACTTTTTTGCTTTTTATTCTCCTTTCTATTGCCTGATTGGGATTGCCGGCCGCGACACGCCCGTGGAAGGCAGCAGCGCGGGAGACATCGAAGGGTCGTGTGTAATCGTGGTAGTGCCCTGCACCAGCGGCGCCTCACCGACCACAATCGTCTCTGATACCGCCTCCCCGATCTGCAGTTTGACCTTCACTTCGAGAGTCTTGCCATCGTCCAGAATCACCGCACTCTGGGCGCGCCTGAACCCTTTTTGACTGACGACCAGAATGTAGTCTGACGCCTTAAGGTTTTGGAGTTGCAGCCGGCCCGCTCCGTTCGTCGCGCCTTTTATTTTTTTCCCGCCATCCTTTCGAACCAGGACGACCTGAGCGCCGGAGACGAGAGCGTCCTGAGGATCGACCACCGTGATTTCCAGCCCCGAATCATGCCGGACGGCCTGCGCCGAGGGCGAACAGGCTTTCGGCTGGACCTTCTGCCAGGCGGCGGCATGAACGCTCATCAGCGCCGCGACCGCCAGACCAGCCACCCGCGAAACCCGCCGCGCCACAAGAGCGCACAGGCCCCTGGGGCAATCCTCAGTCAGCATCGTTCCATCGGCCCGGCGATAGATGCGAACACAGAGGCGGCTGCCCCGGGAACCCGATACCAGATCGTCGATCTCGTCCTGAGTCATGGCCGAAAAGTTATACACGTTCAGGTTGCATGCGCTGCAATGCCGTATCCTGTTGGTGCCGGTCATCTTCGACCATTCCGCCGGGCATGGAGAAGCAATGCGAAGTTCCGGGCGTTCCGGCGTTTTGTGTTTGCCAGTCGGTTTAAATCCGAGCATGGGCCCTCCTGAATTTACCTTGCTGGAGATAGAACGGGCGGCTGCGGGAAACTTGCGGGGAAAATCTGAAGTATGGGGCGGCTTTGCCGGACCTCCGTGCGCGGCGGAGCAGTTTCCTCACCCTTGGCACGCGGCTTCACGCCGCGAGCCGAGCGTTCGGAATGACAATCAGTGTAGTGGGGAATGGATCGATCTTCCACCCTTCGCGTTCCAGTTCGACCGCGTGTTAATCTCAATCCATCGAGACCTCATGGAAGAAGCCCCCAAGATCGAACTGATCCGCGAACCGGATGATGAACGGGACTCCCCGGCTTCAGGTTCACCCTCAACCGTACGACTCAACCACTGGCTCGCCCGCCTTGTGGAGCGCGGAGGCAGCGATCTGCTGCTGGTTCCCGGCGCGCCCGCGAGCATCCGGCTGCACGGCGAAATCGCCGCCATTGAATCGTCTCCGTTGCAGGGACATGAAATCGAAAGCTCTGTGCTTCCGGCCCTCTCGGAGCACGCCGCGCGTGTGTATGCCGAGTACCGCATCGCCGATTCGTCCTACCGGGTCGCCGGGCTGGGACGTTACCGCATCAATCTCCATCGCGAGCGCGGGCAGGCAGCCGCTACCATTCGCTCGCTGCCCGTGAAGATTCCGATGCTGCGCGATCTGAATCTGCCACCTTCGGTTGAAGCGCTCTCCCGGCTGACCCGCGGTCTTGTGCTCATCGGAGGCCCCGCCGGTTCCGGAAAGACGACCACCATGTCGGCGCTGATCCACGAGATCAACCGCAACTCGGCCCGGCACATTCTCAGCATCGAAGATCCGGTGGAATATGAGCATCAGCATCTGCGCAGCGTGGTCGAGCAGGTGGAAATCGGGACCGACGCCCCCGACTTCCCCACCGCCCTGCGTGCGGCCCTGCGTCAGGCCCCGGACGTTCTGGTGGTGGGCGAGATGCGCGACTCGGAAACCATGCGCATCGCCGTGGCCGCCGCCGAGACCGGACATCTGGTCTTCTCGACTCTGCACACCACCGATGTGGCTTCAACCGTCGCGCGCATCTGCGATTCTTTTCCGGCGGAGCGGCAGAACACCATCCGCCAGGAACTCGCGCTGGCGCTCTCGGCGGTGCTGACCCAGGTGCTGCTCCCCAGCAAAAACGGAGGCCGATACCCCGCCGCCGAACTGCTGATGGTGGGCTACGGCGCGCGCCAGCACATCCGCCGGAACGCCCTTCAGCATCTTCACCAGGAAATCACCCTCACCAAAAAGAACGGCTCTTTCGGTCTGGAAGAATCTCTGCTGCGCCTGCTGCAGAGCGGACACATCTCCCGCGAAGACGCACTGCAATGCGCGGTGCATCCCGACGATCTCGATACCATGCTGCGAAATAACACGCGGGTATGAGCAAAAATCAAAACCTTAAACCCTGAAACGCAGAGGAAGCGAAGGAAGCAGAGGTTTTTGGGGGTATTATCGCGAACTCAGCAATAATCTTTCCGACCTGCGAAAAAGGTCTGACCAATGTTACAGTCCCCAAAACCTCTGCTTCCTCCGCTTCCTCTGCGTTTCAAAAGGGTTTTAAATTTCAAATTTTAAATTTGAAATTTAAAATCTTCTTCCTGTGTTACGCTGGTGCTGATTTTCAGGGGAGCACATGCCCGAAAGACAATATGACGTAGTTCTCTACGGCGCAACGGGTTTTACAGGACGACAGACTGTGCAGTACTTCGCCCGCAACACCCGGCCCGACGAACTTCGCTGGGCGATTGCGGGACGCAATCCTCAACAGCTGGCCACCGTCAAACAGCAGGCGGGCGAGGGCGCGTCCGGGGCCGACATCATCATCGCCGATGCCCGCGACCAGAAGGCCGTTGACGCCATGGTCGCAAAGACGCGCATCCTGCTCAGCACCGCCGGACCTTTTTCGCTGTATGGCAGCGGCATCGTCGATGCCTGCGTGCGGCTTAAGACCCACTATGTCGATATCACCGGCGAAACACCGTGGGTGCGCGACCTGATCGACCGCCATCATGCGCAGGCCGCCGCCGACGGCACGCGCATCGTTCCCTGCTGCGGCTTCGATTCGATTCCCGCCGATCTGGGCGCGTATCTGGTCGTCCGTCATATGCAGCAGGAGCTGGGCGTGAGCTGCCGTCAGGTCAAAGGCTACTATCGGTTCTCCGGCGGGCTCAACGGAGGCACCTTCGCCTCGGCGCTCAACCAGAATCAGTCCGGCGGCATCGCGCGCATGCAGGAAATGTTCCTGCTCAACCCGCCGCGTGAACGCAGCGAAGACGAAAAGCGCAACAATCACGATTCCCGCAGCGCGCAGTTCGATCCCGACATTCATGCCTGGACAGTTCCCTTCTTTATGGGGATGACCAATTCGCGCATCGTCCGCCGCAGCGCGGGCCTGTTTGAACAATGGCAGCAGGCCTATGGACCGGAGTTCGGCTACCAGGAATTTCAAAAACTCAAGTCGGGCCTGCGCGCCAAAGGCCTTCTGCTTTCGCTCGGAATGTTTCAACTCACGATGCGGAACGGCCTCGGACGCCGTTTTCTGAAGGCTCTCGCTCCCAATCCCGGTCAGGGCCCGTCGGAAAAGACCATGGATAACGGCTTTTTCCAATGCGAACTGGTGGGCATCGCCACCGACGGAAGGAAGGTACGCGGCGAGATTTCCGACAAGGGCGATCCCGGCAACCGGGCGACGGTGAAGCTGCTATGCGAATCGGCGCTGGCTCTCGCGCTGAATTTCGATTTCCTGCCCGGAGGCGCGCGGCGCGGCGGCATTCTGACACCCGCTACCGCTCTTGGCGATGTAGTCGCGGGACGGCTGCGCAAAGCGGGGATGAAAGTCGAGGTTGGTCAGTAGCGCTTAGAGCGAATTTAGTAATTGTGTAATCTGGTAATTGAGTAATTGAAGCGCTGCGCGGTACTCAATTACCAAATCACCAAATTACACAATTACCCAATCCGCTTTAGAGTATCGCCACTCGATCTCGTCCGCTGTTCTTTGCCTGGTACAGAGCGGCATCGGCCACTGCCAGGACCTCTTCCGCGGAGTTGTTATCGGCGCACACCGTTGCGCCAATGCTGGCAGTTACCTCAGGCGATGAATTCAACGTCTGCATCGGTGTGTCTCCGATGGTCCGGCGAATTCGTTCCGCGGCCTGCCGGAGCTGATCGCTGTCGCATCCGGGCAGGACAATCAGAAACTCCTCCCCGCCATAGCGGCCCACCAGATCATAAGACCGTGTGCTGCGCACCACGCGGTTTGCGGCTTCCTTCAGAACGTCGTCGCCCGCCAGATGTCCGTGGGTGTCGTTGATTCGCTTGAAGTGGTCGAGGTCCAGCATGAGAACGGCGACGGAGCCCTGCGATCGAAATGCGCGATCCAGTTCCCGGCGCAGCATGGCCACGATCGCTCCCCGATTCCAGATCCCGGTCAGCGCATCGTGGGTCGCCTGAAACCGAAGGTTCTCGCGGGCGTGAATCAAATCCTTCTGCAGCGTGAGAATGCGGCTGCCTGTCCTGAGGCGGGCCCGCAATTCATCCCGGTCAAACGGCTTGGTCAGATAATCGTCCGCCCCCGCCTCCAACCCGTGCACCACGTCCTGCTTGTCATCCTTGCTGGTCACCAGCAGGATGTACTGATAGGGAGAATTTCGCTGCTCTCGAATTCGACGGCACAACTCCATGCCGTTAATCCCGGGCATGATCCAGTCCAGAATGAGAAGCTGGGGCGGACCTTCCTGCTGCAGAATATTCCACGCCTTCGCGCCGTCTTCGGCCACCACCACGCGATAGCCCCAGTGCTCCAGCCAGTTTTCCAGTATTTTGCGGAACATCGCATCGTCTTCCGCAATCAGGACGCTGTTGGAAAGACTTCCAGGCTGCTCGGGGCCTGAAGGCAGTACGGTTGTGAGTTCTTCCACGCTCATTGTTTTCTTCCTGGTTTTTTTCCTGAAGAAGCTGCCCGTGATAACTCGTCCCGCGAGTCGCGCATCGACTCAAGCAGCGCGGAAATCTCCCGGTCGAACGCCATGAAGATCTCTGCGGCTTTCTCCAACTCGTGTTTCCCGCCCAGCTCCTCAAGTTCGCGCGCTCTTTGCGACGCGCGTGAAACTCCCAGATAACCCAGCTCGCCTTTCAGGCTGTGCGCGGTCCTTTCCACGGCTTCCGCGTCTCCCTGCGCCAGTGCGAGCCGCAGGACCTGCAGATGATGGGGAGCCTGGTCGACGAATATCTTTACCACCTCGTACAGGAGCGATGGATCCCCACCGAGCCTCGCAAGAGTCCCGGTGACGTCCCATAACGTTGGCGTTGGCGGCGATAGTTGAGGAGCGTTCATATCCATTGATCTTCTTATCTTTCTCTGAGCCACGTCGACAGGTTCAGCCGGAATCATTGCCTTCCACCGCTCGCAAGGGCCGCCAGGCGGGCGCCGATTTCATGGAAACACACCCGGGCCAGGCCCGCGGTTGGCAGGCTAAACTCTGTTGCTTACATCGGCAGGATCGGCGCATCAGTTTAGCGATATTCTTCTTCAGCGCCGAATACCCTGGCAACCCGTGGTTTACAATGCTCCTCGCATGAAGTCCTTATTGTTCGCGACATTATTCGCAACCCTCATTCTGGCGGCCACCCTCGCCATCGCCCAGGAAAAACCCATCGTCCTCCAGGCCGATACGGTCTTCGACGGACAGGGCCACGTGCTGCACAACGTCCGGATCGTGGTTCAGGGCGGGCGGATTCTCCGTATCGACGAGATCGGCAAGACCGCACCCACTTACCGGCTGTCACATCTGACCGTTCTTCCCGGCTTCATCGACGTACACGATCACATCACCTGGCACTTCGGCCCCAACGGACACATCGAAGACAAGGCCGAGACACCGCAGCAGGCGGCCCTGGCCGCGGCCGCCAACGCATGGGCCACTCTGATGGCGGGCTTTACCACCATTCAGAGCGTCGGCTCACCCGAGGATAAAGACCTGCGCGCCTCGCTCCGCAGCGGCGCGATTCCCGGCCCCCGGCTGCTTTCTTCACTTGAGGTCATTGAAGACCCGAAGCTCACGCCGCAGCAGATTCGCGAGTCCATACGCAGGTTCAAAGCGGAGGGCGCCGATGTGGTCAAGATCTTCGCCTCGCGCAGCATCCGCCAGGGCGGCGGACAGACGCTGACCGATGAGCAGTTGCGCGCCGCCTGCGATGAGGCCAAAGCCCAGGGACTCAGAAGTCTGGTCCACGCCTACCGCTCGGCCGTCAGTGCCGCCGCGCTCGCGGGATGCACCCAGGTGGAGCATGGCACCTTCGCCACCGATGAAGACCTGCGCGTTATGGCCGAACACGGAACATACTTCGATCCTCAGATCGGCCTGGTCATTCACAACTATCTCGACAACAAACAAAATTTTCTGGGGAGCGGCAGCTACACCGAAGAAGGCTTCACCAAAATGCAGGAAGCGCTGCCCATCATCGCCGAGATGTTCAAACACGCCCTTGCGACTCCCGGCCTGAAGATCGTCTTCGGGACCGATGCCGTGGCGGGCGCGCACGGCCGCAACGCCGAAGAATTCATCTACCGCGTCCAGGCCGGCCAGGACCCGATGGACGCCCTGGTCGCCGCCAACGCCCGCGCCGCCGAGTCCCTCGGAATGCAGAACGAAATCGGCACACTCGCGCCCGGAATGCAGGCCGACATCATCGCCCTCGACGGCGACCCGCGCCACGACATCACATCGGTACGGCGGGTCGTCTTCGTGATGAAAGGCGGAAGGATTTACAAGAACGAGGCGCCCGGACAGGAATAGAAAAACAAGAAGATTTTAAATTTTAAATTTCAAATTTGAAATTTAAAATCCCGATTCTTTCCTACTTCCCCAGCGGCAGCGACAGCGTCGCCTCACACCCGCTGCGATCTTTTCTGTTCGCAAGCTGCAGGGTCCCTCCGTGGGCTTCGGCGATCTGGCGGCTGAGAATCAGACCGATTCCGCTTCCTCCGGTCTTGGTGGTAAAGAAGGGCACGAAAATATTGTCTCCGTTGAGCAGGCCGGGACCTTCATCGCAGACGAAAATTTCCACCGCATGGGGGCCGACGCTCCAGCCCACCGAGACCGCGCCGGGCGACTTCAGCGACGGATCGAGCGAGGCATCCACGGCGTTGCGGATCAGATTGATCAGAAGCTGTTCGAGCTGGTCGGGGTCGGCGTCGACAATCGCAGGCGGACCTTCGATCACCGCCACCGGCAGGCGGCGCTCCAGCGGCGCGGTGCGGCGGACCAGCGCATCGATCTCAATCTGCCTGCGCGAGGGCGCGGGCATGCGCGCCAGTTGTGTATAGGCCTGCATGAAGCGCGCCAGGGATTCAACCCGGTTTTCGATGACCTGAAGTCCCTGCTGCATGTCCTCGTTGATGTCCGGGGCCAGCCCGGAACGCGCCGCCAGCGACGACAGCGTTCCGGCGATGGACTTGATGGGAGCAAGCGAGTTGTTCAGCTCATGCCCCAGCACGCGGATCAGCCTCTGCCAAGCCTGCCGCTCCTCTTCGCGCAGGGCGCGGCTCATGTCCGAGATAATCAGGAGCTGATGAGGAACTCCGTTTTCGCGGAAGGCGGTATGACTCACAGACCAGCGGCCGTGCTTGCCGGGGAAAGTCATCTCCACGGTCTGCGGGCTGGACGCATCGAGAAACCGGCTCAGGCCCAGTTCATCGCCGGTCAGCCCGAGGATGCGCGGGGCAATCATGCCGATCAGCTGTTCTCCGGCGCGGTTGACGATAGTGAGCTTCCGGGAGCGGTCGAAGGTAAAGACCGCGACGTCGATTTCCATCAGCACTTTTTTCAGCAGGGCCGTGGCTTCCAGCGAGCTGACGTTTTCATGCTGCAGGCGGTCGGCCAGCGCGTTCAGCTCGAAGGTAAGGTCCGACAGCGAATCCTCCCGCACGCGGCTCCGCACGCGGAAGGAGAAATCGCCCTCACGAATCGAGGCCACCATGTTAGAGAGCGTCTGCAGAGGACGAATCACCTGCGCCCGCAGCACCGAGCCGCCCACCAGCCAGGCAATGAACAGCATCAGCACCAGGCTCCAGCGTATCTCCCGGGAATAGCTCGCGCTGAAAAGAAGAATCAGGGCCACGGCCGTGGAAGGCAGGGCCAGCAGCGCGGCCAGCAGAAGAACGAACTTATCGTAGGTAAGCCACCGTCTTTTATACCAGCGCGTACCCGCGGAAACCTGATTGGACTCCGGATCAGAGGCCATATTTTTCCATGCGGCGGTAAAGCGCGCTGCGGCTCAGGCCGAGCGCTTCCGCTGCATGGCTGATGTTTCCGGAATGCCGCGCCAGGGCCTTCTTAATGAGAAGCGACTCGACTTCCTCAAGACTCATGTCTTCGATCCTCGCGGCGCCCGCCTTGTCGCTTTCAAGTCCCAGATCGCTGGCCTGAATATGCTCGCCCGTGGACATCAGCACTGCGCGCTCCACCGAGTGGTCGAGTTCGCGCACGTTGCCCGGCCACAGATGTTCAAGAATCTGCTGCCGCGCGGCCTCGTCGAACCCGGCGATCTTTTTGCGGTAGCGGTCGGAGTAGAGCTTGAGGAAATGGGCCGCGAGCAGCGGTATATCCTCACGCCGCTCGCGCAGCGGAGGAATGGGCAGTTCCACGGTATTCAGGCGAAAGAGCAGATCGGAACGAAAGCGGCCCTCGGAGCTTTCAACTTTCAGATCGGCGTTGGTCGCGGAAAGCACCCGCACATCCACCTTCCTGGTCTTGGAAGATCCAACGCGCTCCATCTCGCCGGTTTCCAGCACGCGCAGCAGTTTAGCCTGCTGTTTCAGAGGAACGTTGGCGATTTCATCGAGGAACAGTGTGCCCCGGTCGGCCAGTTCGAATCGTCCGATGCGGTCGGCGCGCGCGTCGGTGAACGCGCCCTTGACGTGGCCGAAGAGTTCGCTCTCGAATGTGCCTTCGGGCAGTCCGCCGGTATTAACGGTGATCATCGGCCGGTCCGACCGCGCGGATAGCGCATGAAGCGTCAGGGCCACAACTTCCTTGCCCGTGCCGTGTTCCCCGGTGATCAGAACGTTGGCGTCGCTGGGGCCGATGCGGCTGATCAGCGTCAGCAGCGGCTGCATGGCCTTCGACTCGGCGATAAACACCGGACGGTTCTGCGCGCGCAACAGCTTGTTTTCCGCTTCCAGCTGTTCGGCGCGGCGGACGGTGCGGTAAAAATCCACCTGAGTGCGCACAATGCTCAGCAGGCGCTGATTGTCCCAGGGCTTCTGAACAAAATCGCGGGCGCCGCGGCGCATGGCTTCCACCGCCAGTTCCACGCTTCCCCAGGCCGTCATCACCACCACCGGCAGCTTGCTGTCGAGCGACTGAATGCGCGAAAGAAGCTCCATGCCTTCCTGGCCGGAAGTCGTGTCGCGCTGGTAATTGAGGTCCATCAGAATGACATCGAACTCGGTGGCCTGCACCGCCTCGACCACCGCCGCCGGAGTGCTGGCGGTTTCCGTCTGGTAGCTCTCGCCCTTGAGCAGCAGGCGCAGCGCTTCGCGCACGTCGGCCTGGTCGTCGGCGATCAGCACGCGCGCGCGCGCCGGGGCCGCCGGCCCCGCAACCACAACCTCCGCCGCCGATCTGCTCAATGCCATAATCTCCTTAAACCCTCGCCCCCGCCGCCACGTTGGCCGTGTCGTTCACAATCCACCCATCCTTCAACTGGATCACCCGGCTGCCGTAGCCGGCGTTGATTTCGGAATGGGTCACCTGAATGATCGTGGTTCCCTGCTGATTCAGCCTGCGGAAGAGTTCCATAATTTCGAGCGCCTGCCCCGAATGCAGATTGCCGGTGGGTTCGTCGGCCAGAATGATCTTCGGATTGCCGGCCACCGCGCGGGCCACGCCCACCAGCTGCTGCTGTCCGCCGGAGAGCTGATTGGGAAACAGGTCTTTCTTGCCCACGATCTGAAACCGGTCGAGGATATCGGCGACCATGGCGGCCCGCTGGGCCCGCGGTATATCGCGATAGGAAAGCGGAACGTCGATATTTTCCTGCACCGTCAGGTTGTCGAGCAGATGATAACTCTGAAACACAAAACCGACGTGCTGGCGATTGAGCTCGGCGCGCTTCCTGCGATCCAGTTTGTGCACCGGATGCTCGAAGAGCATGAATTCGCCCGCCCATCCGTCATCGAGCAGGCCGAGAATGCTGAGCAGCGTGGTCTTGCCCGCTCCGGAGGGCCCCATAATCGTGACAAACTCGCCTTCTTTCACCTGCAGATTCACACGGCGCAACAGCCACGTAACGCCGGCGGGACTCTTTACGGTTTTTTCGACATTCTGCAGTTGAATCATGGGGTCTCAATCCTGTTCAAAATTTGCGTGACTGGTTGAAGGTATCGCGACGCATCCGTGCAGGCTTGTGGTGGGGAAGGTCCGCTGACGTTCTGCGGACGAATCCGCACGCACTGTAACGCCATAACATTTCGCGGAATCATGGTGTGCCCGCGTCGAGCCGGACGACAACGAAATAAAAGACAAAGAAATAAAGACCAAACCTGACTAGGCCGCGCTGCCGGTACTGCCGGTGTCGTGGATCGCTCCCAGCGCCCACGCCGCGTTCTTGCGGGCCTCCGCCGAAGGCGACGTCTTCAGCACCCGAATCAGGGGATCGATTGCCGGACGGCCAATCTGCGCCAGCGCCACAGCCGCCTCTTCACCCAGTCGGGGTTTCTCGTCCCGGGCCGCCAGACGGTACTGGGTCGGATCGATCTGAGTGGTATCTCCCAGGACTGCGGCCAGCGAGGTAATCGCTTCCACCGCCGAAGCCCGCTGCCTGCCCAGCCAATAAGCCGCCTCCGCCTTCTGCTGGGCGCTGCCGGACTTCAGCACAGCCACATAATGCGAGATTCCCGTCAGGCTCCCGGCACGGGGCGAATCTGTCCGCCTCGCTCCGAAACCGCACAGCAGGAAGATTCCCGCAATGATCGCCAACGCCGCTATCCCTGGTGTCGTTTTCCGCATAAGTTCGCCTCGCTGGGCTACCTTTTACCGCATATACGCACACTACGATCCGGTTGTTTCACGCTGCAATCGACCGCACTTTCATCGCCGAACACTCGAACCGTCTAAGCGATTGAAAATTAAGGCCCATTATAGATTCATTCCGGCGCCAACTTCAATTTTTTTGTTCGGTAATGAAATCAAGTGTTCGAAAATGAACAGACAGGCCATCGGGACATCGGGTTTGGTTTTCCGATGTCCCGATGTCCCGATTCTTACTCTCTCCTTACTGCCAAACATAGCCGGCCACGCCTTCATCATTCATCCCCGACCGGGCGACCCGTTCCCGCTCTTGCTCCGAGGCGGTATAAAAGTGCTGGCCGGTTCCCGGATTGTAGAAGCGGAAAAGCGGTACAGTCCCCCGCCACTGTGACGTGGCAATGTATCCCGCAATCCCCAGGTCCTGATAGCCCTGATCGATGGCGCTGTCGCGTTCACTCGGATCCACGGTCAGTAATGAGTCTCCTTGCGCGGAAACCAGCCGGTAAAGCGGTGTCATTCCTCTTCCCTCTGAGCTCATCAGGCTCCACGCCGCGCCCTCGGAACGGTAGCCACGGGGCGTGATGTCATCGGGATTGGGGCTATACATGTGTGCACCATCCCTGTTGACTCCGCGATAGAGCGTCACCCTGTTGCCGCCGGGACCCCGGTCGCCGTCCCTGTCATAGTCGCCGCCGCCTTCCTCATAGCGCTCTGCAATGACGTCAGGCGCGCGCCCTCGGCGGCTCCTTGCCGTCTGGAATTGGCCGGCCCTGATCAGATCGCCATCGCGCTCAACGATTTGCCATTCGTACGTTCTGCCCGGCCTTAATCCCGTAAGCCGCGCGAAGTGGCTGGGTCCTTCTCCCCCGGCGTAAGCCGACCGCCACTCGCTGTCGCTGCCGGCCTCGCGATAGAGCACCCGGTCCGCGCGGTTGGCGGTGGTGGCCCATCTCATAGTGGCCGACTCGCCGCTGATGTTGGTGACGTCCGGGCCCTGAGCAAAGGGGACGCGCCTCTCTCTGCCCTCGCCCTCTCTTTGTGCGAATGCAACTGTTGCCAGGAACATCAGCGACAAGCCTAAAAGCGTGACTGTGCGTTTCATAATTTTCGCCTCCCGTTCATAGACCACAGATCAATGATAAATGATAGACGATGCGCAACCCGACCGACTTGATGGCCGGCCTCGCCGTCACGTTGGAGATGCGTCGGAATCAGAGATTCGCGAACCGGCTGCCGGCGATACCCGAAGGCTGTTTCAATCAGCCGGCTTTTAGACGTAGCAGGCTACGTCTACGGGATACGGCCACGCCGAAGCCTGATCTTAAAAAAGCGCCTCAATCCGCGATACCGCGACAAGGCGCATAAACAGCGGCGAAAACCCACCGAAAGCGGCGTTGCGGATCGAAATTTGTTGCGCAACAGGACCCAAATCCTCCGCAAAAACTTGCCCGTTCCCGGGCAAACGCCCGGACAGCGGCGCGCGTGACCACCGCTGCCTTTCGCTACCCGTCGTTTCAGTTGTCAAAGAACCGCTCCCGCACGCCCGAGGTCCCTGGGGACACAGCTTCTACGTCCTCAGTGTGACTTACAGAAAGCGGAAATTCAAGATGGTGCTGTCGAAGTGCTGTCAGAAATTTTCATTCGCGTCATTCGCGGCGCAGTGCTTTGGCAAAAGGCGGGCCAAGCCAGGCTTTTGCCTGACTTCAGCCGCGTCTGCCTTTAACAAGACTGTTGTCACGCGTTATCGCATTTCACTGGAACAGCGGCACTGTGCGCCTTCAACGATCAATCTGAGATTGGCCGCTGTGCGGCGGCTACGCTGACCCTACCTCAAGGGCAAATGAGCATATCGCTCCGTTTGGCATATTTTGCAAGAAGAATGGCGTCTTTTGCTAGTGACTCCCGTGCGTTATTCGGCCAGAATGAAATTGTAGCCGGGTCCAGAGAGACTCGGCGAAGTTGGGCAAAGATTGCTGAATGTCATAAGGGTAAACGCAAATGAACGAAAACGAAACCGCAGCTCTGGTAAGAGCCTTTAATCGCGCCTACATCAACGGCAAGTTCGTCACACCCCATGGAACCCAGGTCGTTGACCTGGTGAATCCGACCAACAACACGGTTATCGGCAAGGTCACCATGGCGGATGAGATCGACACCCGACAGGCCATCGCCGCGGCCAGGGAGGCGTTCAATACTTTTTCGCAAAGCGGCAAGGAATACCGCATGGACTGCCTGCAGCGGTTGCATGATGCCGTTGCCAGGCGAATGGATCAACTCGTTGACGCGACGGTTCTGGAATACGGCGCTCCGCAAGACCGCGCGAAGGGCTCGAACAACCTCGCGGCGAACATTTTCCTGCACTTCAAAGAAGTTCTCAAGGACTTCGATCTGGCAA
>Ga0137393_10001836_pt1 | contig 13594 bp, 5 predicted proteins | sample 15con2h34BmetaG_FD_101396 | JGI IMG/M metagenome (GOLD analysis project Ga0137393, IMG submission 101396) | Vadose zone soil microbial communities from Angelo Coast Range Reserve, California, USA - 15con2h3.4B metaG | ecosystem: Environmental > Terrestrial > Soil > Vadose zone > Saprolite...
CATTGATTGGCGCCAAGCCGCCGATTGACGAAGACATCGCAGAGGTCGCGAGGTTGGGCCGAAATAGAACAGCCGATGATCTGCGTGCGGCTTTCGACGAGCTTCAGCGACGCGGCGTCGTACAGAGGCGGGGGCGCCTCGTGACGCTGCAACCGTTGCCGATCGCGCTTGCTCTCGCCGAAAGACAATGGCGTCAATGGGCGCCAAAAACTTGGGATGAAGTGCTGGCCGGTTCCGTTCCCCAACATTTGCGAGAACGTGCTGCAGGCCAGCTCGCACTGCTTAATACAACTCCCATAGCGACCGATGTTGTGCGACACGTCTGCCGATTCGACGGGCCGCTTGGCTCCCTGGAGCTATTGGCTAAATCGGGAAACTCAGAGGTTCTTTCATCACTCGCCGAGATCGATGCCGTGGTCGTCGTAAACCTGATCGGGCGTCTGCTCAAGCCTCTCTCGGGCGACGATCTCAAAGCCGTGAGTGACGATCTGCGCCGCCATCTCGCTTGGGCTCTGGAAAAGATCGCGTTCGTTTCCAAGACCTTCGAGCAAGGCGCTACCCTGTTGCTCAAACTCGCCGTGGCGGAAGATCAAACATGGAGGAACAACGCGACCCGACAGTTCAAAGGGCTCTTCCCCGTCCATCTCGCCGACACGGAGGCGGGGCCAGAAGCGCGGCTTCGGATGATCGACGAGGCTCTCGAAAGTCAGGACACCGGAACGATAAGAATTGTTGTCGATGCTCTGCTCGAAGGTGCCAAAACCGACTTCTTTTCTCGAAGCGTCGGGGCAGAAACGCACGGGAGCCGGCGGGCACTTGAACCTTGGACGCCAGAAACGTCGAAGGACGCATGGGACTATGTCAGGGAATGTCTTGAACGGCTCGCCGTATTGGCAACTCTTTCCGACGAAATCGGCACACGCGCTAAAGTTGGTCTGGGCCACAGCTTCCGAGCGCTGGTTTCCCGAGGGCAAATCGACCTCGCGGAGCAATTAATTGCGACCGTTACGAAGGCTCGCGGCCGATATTGGCCTGAAGCGTTCTCCAGCTTGGGTGATGTCCTTTCCTACGACAAGGACGGCCTTGAGGCGGGAGGCGAACAACGAGTTCGCAAGCTAATCGAAACCCTCACACCAGACGAGCTTGCCGATCGGGTGCGTTTCCTTGTGACAGAAATGCCTTGGGACTATGCCGGCGACGAGAAACACGACTTCGATCTCATGAACAAGCGTCAGGGCGATGCCGTCCATGAGCTCGTCGAGGATCTCCTAAAAGAACCGGAGATGTTGGCCAAGTTCCTCCCTCAAGTGAGCCGCGGTGAACAGCGAATGTCATCGGTGTTTGGCCGGGCTCTGGCCGAGCGCTCATCCGATCCGCTCGTTTGGCAAACTCCGGTCATGGCCGCCGTCGAATCCGTTCCTGAAAAAGAAAGAAATTTTGCCTTGCTGGCTGGATATTTCGCCGCTCTGGCGGAACGCCATCCGCGGTCTGTCGAGAGATTCAAAGAACAAGCATGCCAATCCGGGGTTTTCGCTCCCGCCCTGCCGGTGGTTTGTTGGAGCACGGGGATCTGCGAAAACGACATTGCTCTCGTCTGCAAGGCACTGGATGCGGGTTTGATTACAGCTTTTGCGTTGATGCAGTGGACCTTCGGTGGGGTGCTGGCGAAGCTTTCGCCTCCGGCTGTGGCGCCCCTGTTCGATAAGATGTTTGGCTTGGGGGGGGACTTCTATGTTGTCGCCCTCAATCTTATGGGCATGTATGTCCACGGGCGCGCTGCACGTTTGGAAGAGTTGCGGCCTCAACTCCGACTTGCTGCAATTTTTGCGGGTCAGCGATCGAAGCGCGGTGGATCGCAGATGGATGCCCACCAGTTCAAGGAGATGATGGGATGGATTCTGGCCAAAGGACGAGAAGATCCCGACGCCGGTGCGATCGCGATAACCCTAACCAAGCAACTGATCGCTAATGTTGACAATATGGGTCAAGGATTAATCAAGCCTCTGTTGCCGGGACTCTTGTCCGGCTTCCCTGAGATTGTATGGCCGTTGGTTGGTCAAGCGATTGTATCCGAGCGCAAGCGGGCGTGGAAGTTCGAGCAGGTCCTTGGTAGCGGGTTCGCCTTCGCCGACCGCCTACAACCTCCGATTCTATCTCTACCTGACGACATACTATTCGCTTGGTGCCACGCTCACCCGGATGTCGGACCCGCATTCGTCGCCGTCGTCGCGCCGGTGCTCACGAACCGCAACCCTGATGCCGGAGATACAACATTTCATCCCATCACCAAGCGACTGCTCGACGAGTTTGGCGAGCGTGAGGACGTTTTACGCGGGCTCGTCCGCAACATGCACACGTTTGGCTGGACCGGTTCTCGAACAAGGTACTATGCACTTTATGAACCGCCACTTCGTGGACTGGAAAATCATTCCATTGGGGCCGTCCGGCGCTGGTCAAAACAGATGTTGAGTCATCTCAGTAGTGAGATCAATGCAGCACGTGATGAGGATGACGAAGAGCAGGCAAGTTGGGGAAATTAATACCGGGCCGAACGCTCTTCGAGAATTCGCATGTACGCAAAGATGACAACATGACCGCAGATTCCGTACCCGTCGAAGCACTACGCCCCGTTGAACCTCTGCGCGTGCCGTGATTCAACGGAGAATTTGTCGAACGGAAGTGATTGAGCGGCTGGCTGCCTCTGAGAGGAAACTGGACCTGCCGTGGTTGCAAAGGCGGTAACCGATATGATGGATGAGCTTGAAGGGTCAAAACAGACGGGGAGGTTTACTATCTCACCCGGCACGGACGTGTACGGTGAACTCACGCTCGCGGGAGCGAAGACTTCGCTTTATCTCCACGACAAGGAATTCTTCAACACCCACGCCATCCCCGGCCAATGCATAAAAGGCGTCCTGCACGACTTGACGAAGATCTCGCTGATCCAGTGCATCACGACATCCGGTACGGGGTCCGGCCGTCGCGGAGATGAGAGCTATCATTTCGCCAACATCTTTCCTCACTTTGTCGCGTATGGGGATCATCATATTGACCCGAACGAAAAGACGATCACCGAGGTCCGCTTCGTCGTGGACGACGCAACCACTCTGTTTTATGACTTCGATGCCTTCGGCATCTTGCTTGATGCGAAGCCCTACATAGAGCAGATTGCCCATGCCAATGCTCTTCCCCGCGAGATCAAGACCGGGCCCGATCCGCAAATCCTCTACTTCACGGGCAAGCGTGAGATTTTTGTGGCAGACACGGTGCTGGGAAGAGTCTCGGCCGTGCACAGCCCTAGCCACAATCTGGGCGGACCTAATGGGGTGCATCTGAAGAACACGATCTTTGTTACCATCGCCTTCAAAGGAGCCGTTACATTTGACGATGCGACATTCCATACTTTAACGCTGCTCAGATATCTGGGAATGTTGGCTGGCCGTCCGCAAAACCTTCTCAAGTTCAGCCTGCGCATTGGATCCGATCCGGATAGTTTCGTTTTTCTCCGCGTGTATTGGAGCCTGCCGCCTAAGCGCGACCCGTCCCACGAAGAGAACAGACCGCACCCTGCAGAAGTCCTGCTGGATGCCGCAAGGCAGCCGGAGCAGTTTGCGCGTGTCCTTACAAGCTGGCTTGAGCGGCAGCAGGCATGGCATGACGCCCGACTGCAGTTTTCCAATTCCTTTGCTGATCAACAGAGCTACAGTACCGACCGGCTGATCGGCTCAGCGAACATGTTTGACATCCTTCCCAGCTCAGCCGTGCCAGCCGACGTGCCGCTCACGGACGAACTGAAAGCTGCCCAAGAGGCCGCACGAGAGATTTTCGGTCCCTTGCCGCCGAGTCCTGAACGCGACAGTGTTCTGGGTGCTCTGGGTCGGATCGGAAAGAGCACTCTGAAACGGAAAATTCGTCATCGTGCTCAGCCGCTCATCGACGCGGTCGGCAATCGCTTCCCGGAGCTTATTTCTGTTATCGATGAGGCCGTGAACTGCCGGAATTATTACGTTCATGGCGGCAAGCGTCGCTTCGACTACAGCGCAAATTTCAACGCCGTGAACTTTTTCACAGATACGCTGGAATTCGTGTTCGCAGCATCAGACCTGATCGAAGCCGGGTGGGATGCAAAAGCCTGGAGCGAGATTCCCACGAGCATGTCCCATCCGTTTGGCAGCTACCGGGTAAATTACTCTCTAAGCCTTCAGAACCTCAAAGCTCTTCTCGTGACGGCAGCCACGTCATCAGTCCCTGTCAGTCCTCCCACGCCGGATAATGGGGCGGCGGCCAACGCAAAGAATTCAGCATGACGTTCAAAGGACTAAGTGTCGGCATCGTTCTCGGGAGTCCAGACAAACTCTTGCGCCGTGCGGTGAGGATTCAAGCAAGTTAGCTGAAAACATAGTGGTGAAGTCCGACGAAGCTGCGAGACGCTGCAGAAGTGCGGCGGGCACTCTGTGGCCCGGTCGACGGCCATCTGCTTCAACCTGCGGCGCAATTGGCGTGGACCAAGACCCATACTCACCGTTCTAACGAACGCCTGATCCTCAAAATCCGACACACAACCGGCACACAGCCAATCAGAATCAATCAATATTTATGCGGGTCCTCCCTTTTTAGGGGCCTGATGGGCCGTCAGTTAGTGAGTCTGAACACAAAACGGATTGCCCCGAATGGGATCCCACGGATTCTCAGTAAGTCCACTTCTCGTGGCAAACGGGCAACCGATTCAGTTCGTCCCGGCACACGCGCCAGTGCGGTATGAGTTGATCCATGAGGGCGACGAAGTGGGCATTGTGAGTCGGCTCAAGCATGTGAACCATCTCGTGGACGACGATGTATTCTAGGCACTCGCGTGGTTTCTTCGCGAGATCGGTGTTCAATCGGACGCTGCGTGAAGCGGGGTTGCAGCTTCCCCATTTCGTTTTCATCTTTTGCACGAAGACACGCTGCACGTTGACACCGATCGTCGGCTCCCACTTGGCGATCAAACTAGGCACTGCAGCCTTGATTTGTTCTCGATACCACTGGGCGACAACATCTTCCTTTCTGTCGTGGCTCGCTCCCTGGTTAACCCGTAAAATCAGGTTGTTGTGCTTCAGCTCGATTCGCGGCGCGGAGGGTTCCTCAATGAGTTTCAGCAAGTAGCGCTTCCCCCATACGTAGTGGCTCTCGCGGTCCAAGTACTCGCGCGGCGTCTCGCGTTCTTGTTCACGCAGCTTCGTCTGCTGCTGCTTGATCCAGCTCAGTTTGGAGATTGCGAAAAGACGGATAGTGCCGAGCTTCATGTGGTGCGGGGCTGAAATGCGCACTCTGCCCGTCGGAGGATTGACACTGAGATGGACATTCTTGATGTCCTTCAGCACCACATCAACCGCGATCTCGCCAAGCCTCAGTTGGTTGATCATCAGTATTCGCTTTGCGCTTTGATGATAGGAAAGATCCGCTCTACTTCACCCACATCCCGCAGTACGTCAAACAGCGCCGCCTTAATCACTTGTTCACGAGCCAGAATCCCGCGCCAGCCGTCTGGGCGCGTCTTCCTAATCGTCGCGTCAATGCTCAGCGCCAACTCTTCGTTCTGATTCAGATTGTTATAGAGGGCGCGTTTTGCCGGAGTGTTCAGCGCTTTCGGCGTTCCTTCTGCTTGTCCGGCTTCCACCCTCTTCGCAAGTTCGGCGATGCGCTTCAGGTATCCCTCATACGCGATAGCCTTTGTCTTTCTGGCGACAATAATCTCATCCAGCAGCGCCGACATCTTTTCGTAGAAGGCCGGGTCGTTGAGCTGCTCCTTGATGATCTTGCGGCGGACGTTGTTCTCGATAGTTTCCGCAATCGCATTCTTGTTCCCCTTGAGGCCGCCGAGTTCTTTCGATATGGCATCCGCGATGCCAGTTTTCACGATCAACTCCAGGAGGCCCATATTGTCGAAAGGTGAAATTTTCCTCGGTTCATCGGCTTCGATGTAGGTGTCGATCAGGTGCCGCATGTCGGCTTCATACGGTTTGAGATCTAGACTCTCGCCACTCGCTTTGCGGATGATCTCACGGACATTCAGATAGTGGTTGAGCTGCTGCTTAATGCGGATGACGTCGGCACTGCTATATCCAGCTTGTTCCAACTCGTCGGCAATGTTGGCATAGGCGCGCACTAAGGACGCGGTCGCCTTGTAGAGCGCGGCGCGTTGTGGTTCCCGCTCTTGGAGGTCGGCCGGAATCTCCGTATTGCCGCAGAAATAGTGAATATGCTCTAGTTCATCCTTTGGCGGTTCGACAGGCTCGCACAGCAACGGGAGGGCCTCCAGCGCATCGTCGAGGTGTTCTTTCCCTTTCTTAAGGCGATCCTTCAGCAGCACTTCTGGATCGACGCCCCCAGCGCTGTGATCCAGCTCGGAGGTATAAACCGCGATGGCGTTCTCGACTTTCTTGAACAGGTCTTTGTAATCGACGATGTAGCCGAAGTCCTTGTCCTCGCTGTCCAGCCTGTTGACACGGCAGATCGCCTGGAACAGGCCGTGGTCCTGCATGGACTTGTCGATGTATAGATAAGTGCAGGGCGGCGCATCGAAACCCGTAAGCAGCTTGTCAACCACTACGAGCAGCTTCATGTTAGCGGGTTCCTTTATGAACAGCGCCTTGGCCCAGTCCTCGTATGTCTCGGTTTTCGTCATGCCCGGCTTGGCTTCGATGTCCTTTAGCAAATCGTTATAAGTGTTGTAGATGAATTGCTTGTCTGTCTCGGTGTTTGCGCCGACTTCCTCCTTAGTCACGTCCTGCGCCTGTGGATTGTAGGAAGTTACGACAGCACACTTGCTCTTGAACGGGGTCTTTTGGAAAAGGGAAAAATACTTGCACGCCTCGTAGATGCTCGACGCCACCAGGATCGCATTGCCGCGTTCGCTGGAAAGGCGTGGCTTCACGCTGAAATCGAACACAATGTCATTGACGACTCGCTCCATGCGGGACTTGGAGCTGAGCACTTTCTGCATCGTGCCCCACTGATTCTTTAGTTCGTCCCTCTGCCAGTCATTGAGTCCCTTGGTCTTGGCCTCGAACCATGCGTCGATCTTGTCCTCGGAGCCGAGGCGCTGGTCGATGTCCCGCGCTTCATAGATCAGATCGAGTACCACTTCGTCTTGGACCGCCTCGCTGAATTTGTATGTGTGGATGTAACCGCCAAAAACTTCCAGGCTGGTCTGCCGGTCCTTCTTGAGAAGCGGTGTGCCGGTGAATCCTATAAAAACCGCGTTGGGCATCATCGCCTTCATCACCCGATTCAGCTTGCCGCTTTGGGTGCGGTGGCATTCGTCCACGAAGACGAAGACCTCGCCTACCGTCTGGCTGGGCTGTGCTTCCAGTTCTTTGATGAATGCCTCAAAGTCGTCCACGTCTTTCTTGCCGAACTTGTGCACCAGCGAGCATAGAAGGCGCGGCTTAGCCTCGCCTAGTTTTTTCATCAGGTCGCGGCCACTGGTGGTGCTCTTGATGGGTTCGCCCGACTCTGTGAAGACCCCCTCGATTTGCTTATCCAGTTCGTCGCGGTCGGTGATGATGGCCACGCGGGCGTTCGGGTTGTTCTCCAGAATCCACTTTGCAAGCAGCACCATTACGATGCTCTTGCCGCTGCCCTGGGTGTGCCAGATGATGCCACCCTTGCGCTGGCGAACATGCTCCTGCGCGGCCTTGATCCCGAAATACTGGTGTACGCGCGGCAACTTCTTTATCCCGCCGTCGAATAGCACGAAGTCGTGCATTAACTCGATCAGTCGATCCTTGGCGCACATCTTCAGCAGATATTTGTCCAACTTGAAGCGGCTGTCGTCGTGCTCGTCCTCCTTCCACCTCAGAAAGTATTTCTCCGGCGTTCCCACAGTGCCGTATTGCAGGCCCTCGGAGTCGTTGCCGGCGAAGACGAACTGCACTGTGCTGAAGAATCTTTGATTGAACTCGGGTTGCTGATTGGAAAGGCACTGGCGAATGCCGTCGCCGATGGTGATGCGGCTATTTTTCAGTTCCAGTATTCCGATGGCGATGCCGTTCACATACAACACCAAGTCAGGCCGCCGTTCGTGATTGCCGCGCAGCGTGACCTCCTCGGCGATGGCGAAGTCGTTCTCCTCCGGTTCCTTCCAGTTGATGAGGTGAACCGTTTTCGTGACTTTACCTGCCTCGGTCTTCACCGGCACACCGTAGCGAAGCAGGTTGTAAACCGCTTGGTTGTTTCCGTAGAGGCTTCGGCTGTGGTTGTTCGCCTCGGTACGCAGCTTGTAGAGGGCTGCGCTGATCTGAGCGGGGGTGTAGCCGCAGCCTGTCAGATGTGCTGTCAGAATCTCTTCCTCAATGTTACTATTGCCATCGCGGTCGATCCAATCGCCGAGGTAGCGGTAGTGCAACTCATCGCGGAAGAGGGCGATGACGCGGTTTTGCGTGGCGCGTTCAGGTAGGCCAACGTGCACAGAGGGCATCATAGCGGAGCCTTGCGTTTGTTGCCGAGTCCTGGTCGCCGGCCCTCTCAGGCCTGCAATGCGGCTGCCTCCACCAGCTGCCCATTCGGGGCCCAACCTAATTATCAAACCGTCGCGGAAGAGGCTACTACCGTCTCGCTCGATTTCCTCATTACGGTCCAGCTGGGATGCAAATGAAAGCATCGCGGGCGTGTCGCGTTGGCTAATGATTGTCAAGAGATTGCGATCTAACCCGACATAAACACTACCGTCGCGAGACAGTGTGAGCGTGCCTCTTGGAGTATCGATGCGGGGACCGTCGCGTTCAATGAATTCAAGAATCGGTTGGTAGTAAGAATCAAAAAGACCGAACTCGTCAATTATTAGATCGGCGGCATCGTCATCCGCTGGAGGGTCAACCCACAATAGCTTCCACTCATACGAGCCGTTCATGTAGGCTGAGGAAACAATACCTTCCTTCACCTTACGAGCGTTTATTCGCTTCACTGAGGTGGCTTGCTTTTTCCAATCCTTAATCTCCTCGTCTGACGGAGACGACGCCCTACCCTTAGTCTCAAAAACGAACCATCTGGCTTTAACGTCCTTTCCCAGAAAGTCTGGCCTTCGTTTGGTTGTGCCTCTGGAGATCTTGATCTTTGGGTGGAGACGTTCGAAGTCAACCAGCCAAGGAATTGCCAGTTCCACATAGGCCGCGTGCGCACAAAGTGCATTGCCAATGAAGAATGACTTTTTACCCTTATCTGTACTTCCGGCAGCCACGTACTCTGGGGTCGAAACTAACGCCGAGCTGCCCATGTCTAACGCACTTCGCAACGCACTGATGCGCATATCGATGTCTGCTTGAGCGGCAGTAGACTTTGCCTTGGAGACGGGCGTTTGCCCGGCCGCAACCACCGCGCGAAGTAGTGCCTTTTCCGTGAATGGAAGCTTGAAAATACCATTCCTAGATTTGGGTGAAAAGTTCTTCTTGGTAAAGGTGATGTGCTTCATACTAGGCGCGTTCGTCCCGTGAGAAGCTCCTGCATCATGCCCTGTTTGAGCTCGCGGGTCTTGGCCAGCTTGGCTTCGAGGGCGGCGATCTCTGCCTGCATATCGCTGAAAACGTCTGCGACGGCTTTCTGTTCGTGTTTGGTAGACGGGAGAGGAAGTTTTATCGATGCGATCTGAGCAAAATTGAGGCCTTGCCGATTCCCCCCTGCTTGGAAGCTCTGAATTTGACGCTGACCTAATGCGGACAATAGCAGCAGATTGATGAGCTTTGGAATGGCGGTCTCTGATCTGACAATGCAGACATGCTGATTCACGTTGCCGCCGACTAGCGTTTTATCTGCCAAAGCGCTGCGGCCAATCGACGCTCCAGTAATATTCAGTAGCACGTCATTTTCTTCCAGTTCCGTGGCGCAAAACTGGTTGTGAGTATCGTCATCAATAAAGGCCAAGTCTTTAAGAAGTAGCTTGCCCCAACCCACATTTTGGCTTCGAACGAAGGGACGGCCATACTCTTTGTAACGTTGGTTTCCTCCTGTTGGCGTAATGCCGCTTCCGATCTTCGTCGCAATTTCGCGAATCGTAACTTGACGCCAATCTTGTGGAATCAGGCCTACTTCGGTCTTATTGTAGACATCGAGGCTATTGAAACCGGGGAGACGCTTCTTGCCGGTGAGCAATTCCTGCATGGCGCCCTCTTTTAAGTGGCATTTTTTGACGATCAATTGTTCGACAGATTCGATGAGAGAGTCCATATCTCTCAAAGCTGCAGCGATGGCTCGTTGTTCGGCTGTGGTGGGCGGAATGGAAACTTCGATTTCATGCAGATCGTTGCGATTGACTCCGGGCACGCCAGTCTTGGCACTATGGGAGTCGAAATCGATCGTCCTGAGCAAGTAGGAGACAAAGAGTGGGTCGTTCCCGTGGAAGTCGCGCACATACAGGGTCGTGTTCAGAGGCCAAAAATCACAGTGAACAAAAAAAACCTCTCCAATGGTTCCGTAGCGTCCAGTGACAACCCCCGGTCCCTTGACCATGGCGTTGTAGTGCATGTCCTCGACACCAGATGAAGTCACGATTGGAACCGGCCCTGCCTTACGCAGTCGATGCGGAAGATCATAGCCACGTTGAAGCGTGGCCACGCTTCCAAGACGCGCGGTCTTCCAGCTGTCGCTCACCACGAATACCCCATCGTCTCTAGGTGGTGCCTTATTGTCGTTTCCAATTCGGAAATGCGGTTTACCATCTGCGGGATCGGGGTATAGTAACGTTCGGCGAGTTCCCTCACGCGTTCGGTCAGAGCCTGGCTTATGTGATCCATTTCGCCGTGAATGGCGGCATACAACGCGGCGAGCCATTTGTCATCGATGACCAGAATCTTGGTCTCCTGCTCCGTCAGCCTCGGATACTTCTTGTAAGCCTTTGCGTCGAGGTCGGTCTCGGCGTCTTTGAGTTTCTTATTAAGGTCAGCTCCCTCGGTCGCCAACTTTAGCCATTCATCTAGCACTGCCGCTTCGTCCTTGGCTTCGCTGTCGCCCTCAATCTCTTGTAGTCGGGCAACAACGTTGGCCTTGGTCACCTTTTCAAGTTCGGAAAAGAATCCTTCATCGCCACCGTGTTCCTCTTCCAGTTCGGTCATTCGAGAAGTGACGGTCTCCAATTCGACTTCCAGATTCGTGATGGCTTCCTGCTCCCCGGCGAAGTAGCGAGCGAGCATGAGTGACTTGGGCACAAGGTCGCAGGCCCAGCCCTTGTCCTTCTCTTTTCCTTTTTTATCCTTCTTGATGATGCGGTATGTTTCGGCCTTCCATCCATCGGCGGCAATGACGTAGCAGTCGTCCTGCATGCTTGTTGCCCAGTAGTCCATGAGGTGCTGATAAACGTCGTACTTGTCGATGAGGGGCTTGTCGGAGTAGTGGACCAGCAAGTCTTCTGAAAGTGCAGCAATCACTTGTTTGGGATGGCAGCCTGTTTTTAGCTGCCGCAATGTCTTGGCGCTCTCGTCACGCCATGCGGCGAAGTGGGCGTTCATATCCTTAATAAAGTTAGCGAACTCTGGATGGCCGTAGATCGTGGATTTGATAGCAACCTTGTCCAGGGCAAGATCGACGTAGGCGGGCCGGTTCGCCTTGAACAACACCTGCCGAAGATTCGGACAGATTCTCCAGTAACGGGAGAGAGCGTCCACGTCTGGCTCGGGAATGCCGCCGCGCAGGTGGCCCTCGATGTCCTGTAGATCCTCGGCCTGCTGGCTGTCAATGTAGCGAGGCAGGTTGAGGTTGAAGTCGTTCTTCTCGATCTCCTGGACCGGGACCATGCGTGAGTATTTCGCGACTTCGAGCCGCCGGTTGAAGACATCGACGATCTTGTGAATTTCCTGCGCACGCAGTCTGTTCTTAGGGCCGTCCTTCATGAAGTTCGCGCTGGCATCGATCATGAAGATGCCCTTGCGGGAGTGAGCGTCCTGCTTATCGACGACGATGATGCAGGCAGGGATTCCGGTGCCGTAGAAGAGGTTCGGGGGCAGGCCGATGATGCCCTTGATGTATCCCTTGCGCACGAGCGCTCGGCGAATGTCCGCCTCCGCATTGCCGCGGAACAGGACGCCGTGCGGCAAAATGCACGCGCCTTTGCCGGTACTCTTGAGCGAACGGACGATGTGGAGCAGATAAGCATAGTCGCCCTGCTTGGCGGGAGGGACGCCGAAATGCTTGAAGCGTTCAAACTCATCCTTGGCCGGGTTAATGCCGGTGCTCCAGCGCTTGTCACTGAACGGCGGATTGGCGACAACGTAGTCAAAGGTCTTGAGCGTGCCACCGTCCTTGAACTTGGGAACGGCCAGCGTGCTCCCCTGCTCGATGACAGCAGTGGGGTTGTTGTGCAGGATCATGTTCATTCGGGCCAGAGCGCTGGTAGCGGCATCTTTTTCCTGGCCGTAGAGCGTAACCTTCGTCCCGGCTTCGTCGCCCACTTTCAGGAGTAACGATCCCGAACCGCAAGTCGGGTCATAAACAGTGGTTGCGCTGGTCGTCTCCGCGTCATGGATACCAATGATTTGCGCGATGACACGGCTGACCTCAGCTGGAGTGTAGAACTGTCCCTTGCTCTTGCCACTCTCCGTCGCGAAATGCCGCATCAGGTATTCGTAGGCGTCGCCAAGAATGTCATCGCCGTCGGCGCGGTTCTTACTGAAGTCGAGCGATTTGTTTTCAAAGATGGCGATGAGGTTAGTGAGCCTCTCGACCATCTCCTTGCCACTTCCGAGCTTTCCGGGCTCGTTGAAGTCCGGCATGTCAGACAGTTTGTTGGCATTGGCCAGAGGGCCGATGATTTTCTTATTGATCTGGTCGCCGATGTCAGGCTTTCCCTTGAGGGCGACCATGTCTTTGAAACTGGCGCCGGGCGGGATGGTGATCGGCGCATACGGCACCTCCGCGTACTTGTCGCTGACATACTTGATGAATAGCAGGACAAGGACGTAGTCCTTGTATTGGCTGGCGTCCATGCCGCCGCGGAGTTCGTCGCAGCTTGACCAGAGAGAGGAGTAAAGTTCAGATTTCTTGAGAGCCATGCCTAACGTCATCCTGCAATGTAAGCGGGGGAGAAGGCGAATTATCGCACATCAAGTGGGATCACCGAAGAGGGCCAGCGCCTGGCGCGAAGGAACAATGACTTAGATTTGCTGAAGCACTAAAGACGCGCAATGTCTTTCTGGATGCGGGTGAGAATCGTTTCCAATGGAATTTGGCCGCGATAATAAAGTGGAGCCGTCTTTGAATATTCCGCTTCGAATTGGTTGCGGACATTCTCGTCTTCGAGGGTAAACGCTCCACTTTTTGCTACGTCATGATCCAAAGACTTGAAGCGCTTCTTTTTGTGCTCCAAATACTCCGCGCGGTCCCGATGAATTTCTGCACTGCGTCCACGTCGAGAAGTTGATGGATGTCGTAGTAGTGTCTCAGGAAATTCGTTGGGACTTTTCCCGTTGCTTTGAACTGGCCGTATTTTCGAACCACAGCCTGGACCTTTTCCACGAAAGTGTATTCGGGGTTGTAGCAGTGGATGCCGCGGGCTCGGTTGTCGGCGTATTGAAGCTTCTTGGCCTCTGCGAACTGGACGACCCAGGACGAAATCGTAACAGAGCGG
>Ga0137393_10001857_pt1 | contig 13508 bp, 9 predicted proteins | sample 15con2h34BmetaG_FD_101396 | JGI IMG/M metagenome (GOLD analysis project Ga0137393, IMG submission 101396) | Vadose zone soil microbial communities from Angelo Coast Range Reserve, California, USA - 15con2h3.4B metaG | ecosystem: Environmental > Terrestrial > Soil > Vadose zone > Saprolite...
CGGCAGGTGGGCGCTCTTCTTGACCTCCCCGGTGGTCGGGTCGGCGGCGATCAAATCGCTTTCCCAACGTTCGCTCGTCTGCGCTTGGCCTCCGTTCCAACCTCTCTCCTGGTTGTGCTTCTCCCGGTCGATTGTGATGGTTGAACAGTTCGAAACCGACGGGATGTAGAGAAGCTTGGTACGGGCGCTGAACGAACTCGGCCAATAATTGTTGCCTCCGAGCAGCGATGGACAAACCCTTTTGGGCGGTTCGTTTGGGTTGAGGTTGCCGGCACCAGCGTAGGTCTGGATGTCCTTCGCGGGATCATACTCGAGCGGCTTACCGGTCTTCTGGTCGATACCTTTGGTCCAGTTCACGTCCGTATAGGGCTTGGCGAGCGCGATCGCGCCGTTTGCTCGCTCCATCGTGTAGAGGAAGCCGTTGCGAGCCGAATGCGTGATCAGCTTGCGCTGTTGGCCGGCGACCTCGCCATCGATGAGGATGTGGGTGCCGACCTCGTCGTAGTCCCACATGTCGCCAGGGGTGTACTGGAAGAACCAGTTCATCCGGCCGGTTTCCGGGTCCCAGGAGATCACGCTGTTGGTGTAGAGGTTGTCGCCGGGACGATAGAACGGGTCGAACATTGGCACCGGATTGCCGGTGCCCCAAAACGTCTGGTTGGTCGTCGGATCGTAGGTGCCGGTGACCCATACAGCGGCGCCGCCGGTCTGCCAAGCGTTGGTATTGCCTTTCCAGGTTTCACTGCCCGGCTCGCCAGGCGCCGGGATCGTGAACTTGCGCCACAGCAGCTTTCCGGTCGCGGCGTCGAGCGCCGCCACGTAGTCGCGCACGCCGCTGTCGCCGCCCGAAGCGCCTACGATGATCTTGTCCTTGACCGCTAGCGGCGCCGCGGTGATGCGCAACTCCGGCTGATCGGTTGTCATGCTCGCTTCCCAGACGACCTTGCCGGTCTCCTTGTCGGTCGCGACAATGCGCGCCGGCCAGTTGGCGGCCGTGATGACGAAATTGCCCCACAGCGCCGCACCACGGTTGGTCTGCGGCCGTTCCTGCTTGGGCTCCATGCGCCACACGATGCGGCCGACGTCGCCCGAGCGCACGTCGATCTTGTAGAGCACACCCCATGCGTCGGTAATGTAGAGGAACCCGTCTTCGACCAGGGGCGTTGCCTCAAGCCATTCGTTGCCAGTGCCGCCGCCGAGCGGCACCGCGTAAGCGAGCTTGAGGTTCTTGACATTGTCCTTGGTGATGCGGGCAAGCGGGGAGAAGCGCTGACCGTCATAGGTGCGGTGGTTCATCAGCCAGTTGTGCGGCTCGCGGTTGGCATCGATGAGTCGCTCCGACGTCACCTCGGCGGCGAACGCCCATGATGCCGTTGCGAGCACGCTGCTCGCCAACAATGCGATGCGGATCGAATTATTGCACTCTGCCATGAGGTCCTCCCGTTCGCGAAAGTCTACACCACTCCGGCGCGGAAGTCCGCAGTCCACAGGGTAGGGAACGTTTAGGCGTCCAACTCGATCGAAGCGCGGGCTCGAAGCCGCGCAATAAAGCGATCGCGCCTACGGCCCCTGCTTCCGGGAGCGATTGAAATATCGCAGGTCGGGGGGAGGCTGATCCTTCCTCGTCGGCATCAGGTGTCCGTCCGGGCTCAGCATGTAGTTCTGCTTTCCGATCGCCACATGGTTGTTGTGCTCGGCGCAAGTGACCTCGCGCCAATAGGGCTGGCGATCGGGCTCGCGATGGTAGCTCTTGGTTACAATCCAAGGGTGCGTCAGCGCATGATCGATCACTGCGACTTCGTCGTGGAGGATGTTGGGATCGGATTTGTCGAGGTAAATCCGCTCCCTGACGATAGTCAGGTTGTCTTCGTGCAAGGGAATGCCGCTGGTGTCGTAAGTGCGGGGCCCATTGAAGCCGCGCGTCTCGACCTCCAGGACGTCGTAGCGGCCGTCCCCATCCGTATCAATCCAAGTGCCGATGGAGTACCCGAGGTAGGTTGGCTCAAGTTCCGTGGGCCAATCGCGTCCATCGGTATAGATGCGGCGATTGTCGTTGATATGCTCGACCATAAAGTAGGTGGTACGCGGCGTGACGACCACCTCAATCTGGCCGTAGCCGTTCGTGACCCTCGGCATGCCGGGTGAAATACAGGCATTGGTCTGGGCCAGACCCTGGCCGCCGGCGGCCTGATCCTTGAGGTTGGACTCGAACAGGGCCTGATATTCAGGAGTCAACGGCGCCTGTTGTCCGGGACCCCAAGTTTTGCTCGGGTCAAATCGCATGGGGTCGCCGATCGGACGCCACTGGCCCTTCAGGTCAGGATACCTAGTCTCGTCCCAGGCCCGACTTTCGGCTAACATGATGCAGAGTGCCGCCAGGGAGCCGAACGCAACCACCCCGCTTCGGTATCGCATGGTTGTTCTCCCTTGTTGCTGCGACCAACAGCTTGGCCACGCCTCCCACTGCCGGACCGCTACCGGTCGTACGTCTTGAAATAGCTCAGATCGGGAGGCGGCTGATCTTTGCGGGTGGGCATGAGTTCGCGATCAGGGCTCAGATAGTAGAGCTCCGTGCCGATCAGCACGTTTGCAGTAGTCGCCGCGCAATCCTCCTGGCTGTGAATCGGGTATTTGCCGGGATCGCGCTGGTAGCTTTTCAACACGGCCCACGGCCGCGTATAGGCATGGTCGATCAACGTGATCTCGTCGTGCAGGATTGTCGGATCAGCCTTGTCGAAAAAGATGCGCTCCTTCACGATCGACTGGTTGTCGGCGTGGACCGGCAGGCCGGTCGGGTCCAGAGCCCGCGGGCCCTTGAAGTGGCGGGTCTCAACTTCGAGCAGGTTGAAATGGCCGCTGCCGTCCTCATCGATCCATTTGCCGATCGAATAACCCTGGAAGCTCGGCTCGACCTCTTTCGGCCAGTCGCGCCCGTCAGTGTAGATGCGGCGATGATAGCCGCTATTGTGATTGAGCAGGATGTGGGTGACCTCCGGCAGCACGACGATTTCCATTTCACCATACGCCGTCATCGACGCCGGCATACCGGGCGGCATGCAACGTGCGCCAGATTGCCAGTTGCCCTGGCCGCCGATCGCCTGGTCGGCCAGGCTCGCCTCATGAATCGCCTGATACTCGGGTGTCAGCGGGGCCTGTTGGCCCCGGCCCCACGGCTTGGTCGGATCGAACGACGGCTGGCCGCCGGGCCGAAGATTAACCCTGCGCCATACGCCGAAGAGGTCGGGATATTTCGCATCGTCGAAGGCCTGGGCCGTCGCTATCGACGCCAACAGCCCCGCAATCGCTATCGAGATCGATCCTCGGAAAAGCATGGCTGTTCTCCCTGTGATCAGGATCCAAGGGCGTGCAGGCGGAGGGCTGCGCCGGGCCGAAAAGGACCGTTGAAGCAACGGCGCTGCCGGCACGAGCGCCAACGCGCAAAAAACCGAAGCCCTCCGCGCGTGCCGTTCGGACGCCTCGGGCGCAACGCTACCCCATTTCGCCGCGAGCTGACAATCATGATCATACCGACCTCAGGTCGTTCTCCATGTCCGAAAGCCAAGAAACTGGATTTGACTTCGCGGGTGCCGTTGTAAACGGTGAAGCATTAGGCCACACTTGAGGCAATGCAGGAAGCGATGCGATTAGCCTCCGGAATTGAATGGCCCTGCGGGAGAGTAATGGAATCATGTCATTGTTCGCGGCGACCATACGTTCGGCTTACGCACGCAATGCGCAGCGGATCGGAGCTTTTGCCATTGGCACATGCATAGCGGTTTGTGCCGACGGCAGCGCCTTCGCCCAGGATAGCGAAAACACCCCGGCGTTTATCTCAAACCCGTCCACCTGGGGCTGGGTCCGTATAAGGGAGGATGGCCGCAACGCCATTTACGGCGACGGTTGGCTTGATCCGCCGACCGGACTGCGCGGGCCGATCAGAAACCATCCCGACTATCCGCTACAGGGCAATCTGGATCGCGGCCTGGGCCGCCAAGTGACTCCCGCAATCGGCAACTTCATGGACCCGATTCTCAAGGGCTGGGCAGCTGAGCAAATGCGACTTTCGAACGAGGAGGTGTTTTCCGGCAAACGCGGGATGCCGTTCCTGGCCACGTCGCGATGTTATCCGGGAAGCGTTCCCGGACAACTGCTTTGGACGACGGAGCCGTTCTTCTTCATACAAAGCGCGAAGATGAATGTGGTGTACATGTTGTGGGAGCGCGACTCCCTCACTCGCCGCATCTACATGACCGACCAGCACTCCGAAAATGTGAAGCCATCTTGGTTCGGCGAATCGATCGGGCGTTACGATGGCGGCGAGTTGGTCATCGATACCACCGGCCTGTCCACAAAGATGAGCTTCCTCGACATGTACCGTACTCCGCACAGCGAAAAGCTCCACGTGACGGAGCGCTTCAAGCTAACGGCGGACGGGAAGTTTCTCGAAGCCTTCGTTAAGATTGAGGACGAGGACGCCTTCTACGAGCCAATGTACATGATGGCGCGCTGGCGTAAGCAGGAGCGCGAATGGCGGGAGTTCATCTGTGCTGAAAACAATAGCGACAAGTTCAGCCACAATTTGTTCCCGCTCCCGGAAGCGAAAACGCCAGATTTCTGAGCACAAGAGCCCTCACTATCTCGATCTTTGATCACGCCAATCCGGTTGCTTTGACCCTGACGATGATCAGTGCGCGCGGAGTAGAGATATTCGCGAAGCGCGCCCAGATAGTCGCACGTCTGCCAAAATGCAGCGAATGGCTGTAGTTGACCCGTCTCTGCCGACTACGCTGCGCGGCAACTTGGCAGTTATCCGGGATACACCAAATCGTTGCGCTAATGCAGTCGGCAAGCCCCCCCGTCACCAGAGCTACCAGATTTGCGACAGTGAGGAAGTATGCATCGGGGGCGAAGTTGACAGTCATTCCTCAGCCCTAATGCCTTGCTCTCTCGCGATGGCGCCCCACAGGTTCATTTGCTCACGTAGGAACCTCCGCAATTTATCCGGCCCACTCAGATCAAGAGCGATCTGTTGCGTATCGATCAGCTGATTGATGATATATTCGTCGCGCAAACTCGATGTAAATTCGGCGGCCACTCGATTTATGATGAATTGCGGGGTTCGGCTCGGCGCGAATAATCCCCACCAAGCATAGGCCTCAAAGTCGGCAAAGCCAGATTCGGTGATGGTTGGCACGTTCGCGAGAGTAGGCACCCGAACGGCGCCAGTTTGAACGATCGGACGAACCGCTCCTGTTTGCAATTGGGGCAAAGTAGCTGCCGTGCTAGCGATGGCCAAATCCACATGTCCCGCGATTAAATCGTTCATCTGCGGGCCACCGCCTCGATAGGGCACGTGTACGAGGGTGATGCCAGCGCGCTTCGATAGCATCATCATGGCCAAATGCCCAATGCTACCGGCTCCCACCGTTGCCAGCGATATCTTCGAGGGAGCTTGTTTTGCTGCCGCGACCACGTCGGCGAGGGTTTTGAATGGTCGCGACATTGGTGTCGAAAGCACGTATGGCGCCGTCCCAATCAACAAAACCGGATCTAAGTCCCTTTCTGTGTCGTAAGAAATCGTCGCAACGGTAAACGGGTTGGCTGCGTGAGTGTCGAAGTCGAGCAGCCAGGTGTTTCCGTCAGGGGCTGATTTCGCAACAATCCCGGCTCCGATCGTTCCCGATCCACCCGGACGGTTTTCGATGATAACAGTCGTGCCGAGACGCCGCTGCAACCCGGGTTGAGCGAGTCGCGCGATCACGTCGGTTGAGCCTCCCGGCGCAAATGGAACCACAATTTTGATGGGGCCGGAGGGCCAGCTCTGGGCATAAGCTGCTGAGTAGGTCACCGCCGCAAAGGAGCCCGCGCGCGCTGCCAGATGCAAAAATGTACGGCGTGGAATCCTCACTGTCCCCTCCATTTTCGAAAGCTACATGATGCACGCGATCGGGCGCAAAGAAACTGGCGCCGACCTTGGCCTAACCACAATGCTCCCGACCAATCCGCTGCGGGTCCGGTTTTTCGGCGGAACCTGCCGCACTATCCTTCTACTCGACAAGGTCGCCCGTGACCAATCCGGAAGCGCCAAGTCAAAACACTGAAAAGGGACCGGCGGTAGCTTTCAGGTTCCAAGCACCAGCATTGGAGGAAACTCGACTGCAATTTGCGCCAATTCCGCAACCTTTTGCTGCACGGAGACAAAGTGCGCCAGAGCTCGCGGGGATGGTATTCAAAGGAGGTGCCCCCAAAGGACAGCTGGTGTGCTCGGCACATCTCCTGGTCGCTATGCTGGTGCCGACAATGGGTGGACCATGGTGTATCCCATGATGATGGTCCAGGAGCTCAGAGATAGCTTCAAACAATCCTAATATCCCCGACGTCGGCGGGGCGGCACATCGCTCGGTTCCGATTTGCCCGAGTTCGTGGTGCCGAACATCGTGGCGCCCGAAAGGTGAGCTAGCCTGGGCATTCAACTGGGCGCCTGATATGAGCACCCGGACCTGTCGAACAGGCGAAAACCGGCCTGCGAGCGGGGCAGGTGAAGTTGGGGGCAGATGTCACCCTGCAGGCCGACAACGCGCCTCGCGCCGGGCCGCAGTCAGGACGCGCCTATCCAGTACCTCGATATGTCGGCTCTAGCCGCGATCTGAGGAAATCTGCGCCACTGATCGGCGGGTACTTTGCAGAGCGCTTCGCGTCTATGCACGTCGGCAGGCAAGCAACTACCGCATCGGGATCGGGATCGAGGAAAAATGCGATTGAGTAGCGATCCTTGCCAAGTGGAGTGACAACCTTGTGCGGCGTTGAAACATACGTGTCATTGGTCCAGCGCATAAGGCAGTCGCCGATATTACACACGTAGGCCCCCTTCATAACGGGAGCGTCAAGCCAGCGGCCGCCGCGTTCACGGACCATCAAGCCCCCGCTCGCATCTGTCGCGAGCAAAGTAACGTTGCCATAATCGGTATGCTCACCGGCTCCGAGCTGCCCCCCATCCAACGGCTTGTCGATCGGCGGATAGTGCAGCAGCCGCAGCGTGGCCATCGGCTTTTTGAACTTGTCGTCAAAATATGACGACTCGAGTCCGAGATCGAGTGCGAATGCGCGGTGCAAGGTCCGGCCGAGATCCCACATTTGCCTGTAGTAGGCGAGCATCGTGGTCCGAAAGCCAGGTACATCTGGCCAAACATTCGGCGCGCGGAACGGCTTTTTTGCCAAAAGGTCAGGGTCGTCAGGCGCAAGTTCAAGGCCGATATTGAATGCCTCCTTCATATCCGGTGGCTTGCTTGGGTCAAGCGTCTCCTCCCCAAGCTTGATGTAGCCGCGATTGCCGCCCGGACCGACGAAGGCCGCCCGAGTTTTGACCGAGGCAGGGCTTTTGAAGAACTCGGCAGATTTGTCAAAAGCAGCCTGAAGATCGGTCGGCGCGACACCATGACCGGTTATGTAAAAGAAACCGATGCCGCGGCAGGCGTCGCCGATCTCTTTCGCAACTTGCCGCTGACCATGTTCACCGTGAAGGAGGGGTTCGATGTTGATGATAGGAATACTCGACATGGGCGCCACCGTTGTAAAAGGCGACCAGACTGGTGCCATCACCGAATCAGGTGGCAGGCTTCTTTTGGAGTCAACCGCGTGTGCTGCGCAAAGAATCGGCGGGATTCCGGGGTAATTTTTAAGCGGCAAGGACAGCAATCGACGCACCGACATTGTGCAGGTCCGCCGGATGGCGTCCCGCTCAGGCTAGTGACCCGACCAGCGCACTACGCCAGCGATGGCACCGCAAGCGGAAGGCGCGGCCAACCGTTACGGCGCCGCTCGACGTGGGGGCAATGAGTAAATCTTTGCGAGACGAACCAGCGAAGCACGGTCGACAGGGTCGTCGCGGACAACATCAATTTCGATGCCCAGAGCCAGCTGCCGGAAGTACACCGTGATCGAGCCACCGTCCGACGGCTTCGACGGATCCCCCGGCCGAACTCACATCACAGAGGACGTCTGGCGCGAGCTGTGCTACCGCGTCGAGAAGTGCCGCCCTTGCACGAGGTATTGTGCGGATGCCTGGAACTGTTTTGGGCATAGGGGATCGGCTCCGAGGAAACCAGCCGCCCCCACCGCGGATTTCGTCGTAGCAAGGAGCGACGTCGAAGACGTGGACAAGTGGTTCGATGAAGCGGACCCGAAAACGAGGAGATTCGAGGCGGCGTGGTGCAAGTAGAAATTGACGCCCTACGTCAGCAAATACAATCTGCTCATTCCCGATCGAACGCCCGCGTTCCTCGGGCTTGACCAAAGCTATGCTAATATCAGAGGCACCCCAAATACTCGCGAGCTCAGCGGTCTTATAACATATTTGTAGTTCTTTTCGCTGACGGTCATGTTGATGAGGATGGGGATTCCACGACGCCGAGCCTCTGCCACAAAGGTTCTTGATGTTTCAAACGCTCCACAGCGGCCCCTAACCACATCGTGCACAGCCCCGCTCGGCCCATCAACCGAGACGATCAGGTGAACGCGCGGCAGGCATGCGATCGCGTCGAGTTGTTCGTGCCGGAGCACCGTTCCTTTGGTGGTGATTGAAACTGCACCGTCGCGACGGTGAGCCAGGTGGCCGGCCCGTTGACCGTCACCCATCAACGCCGAGGCCTGCGCATTCATCTTCGGTGGCTGCGCGCCCTGCTCGACCTGGAAGCGGCGGATGTCGTCGCCGACCGAGGGACTGGGCCGAGCGCGCTCCTTCTACATTGACCATTGGACCCGGAAATGGTGTCGGAGCAGCATCGATCGGGTTCGCCATAGCTAAATGATCGCTACGGCCCGGTTTTCTGCGCGCCTTTGAACTCGGTCGCCTGCCTTAGCATCGTCAGCACCCTTTCCGAGGGCCCGGCGATCTTCTCGACCATTGCCTGCAGCTCCTCGCCGCCCATTGGGTTGATGTAGATGCTGGCTTGCTTGGCCGCGGCGATGAACTGCGGATCAGCGAGTGTCTCGTCGAATGCCTTGCGCAACGCTCTCACTCTATCTGCAGGAACATCCGGAGTGGTGAGAATCGGCCGCCCGACGGCCACGTCGCCGGAGAGAATTTCAAGAATTTGGCGCTGGCCTTCACTTTCACCGAGCTCGCTCCACAGCGGCACATCGGGCAAATCCGGCTCGCGTCTAGGGCCGACCTGGAACAGGATATTGATCTTGCGGTCGCGCAGCCAATCCGCATGTGTGGATTTCATTGACGCCCAGGAATCGCTGCCGCGCCCGTCCAACTCGCGCCGCTCCACGGCCAAGTTGATGTCGCCGCCGCCGGAATAGCCCGGCACAACCTTGAACTTGGTGCCGAGTAGATTGTTCGATACCTGCGGATACAGCACCGAGGGAGAACTCGCCCCCGTCGCGCCAATGGAAAGTGTTTTCTTCTTGGCGTCATCCATGGTCGCCACGCCTGACGCAGCCGATACGAACATGATGTTGTTGACCACCGCCAGATTGCCGATCCAATTGAATTTGCGTGCGTCGAACTGAATGCCTGGCTGGCCGAGCGCCTGGTCGGTCGGCGTCGCCTGGCCGAGACACGCGATTGCGGTGCCATCCTTGGGGGCGACGGCGTAGAGCCAGTTCGCCGCGCGACGGCTGCCGGCGCCCGGCATGTTCTGGGGCACGACTGTAGGATTGCCGGGGATATGCTCGCCGATGAATCGCGCGAACAGACGAGCATAGATGTCATAGCCACCGCCGGTGCCGTAGCCGACAACGAAGTTGATCCGCTTGCCGCGGTAGAAGTCCGCGACGTCGTCGGCGGCGGCCAGCGAGGCGGTGGCGCCAGGCAGCGTTGCGGCAACAAGCATCGTGAGAACTAGACGGCGTTTCATGAACAATTCTCCGTCAGTTCATCCCACCTTCCTTCCGCACCGGTCGGGATGAAAAGAGTATGCAAAAGGCGGCCACGGGGCTGCTTACTTCTCCAGCGCCAGCGAAACCACCTCAGCGGGTTCAGTCGGAGTGCCGACGGTGAATGCGATGTACTGCTTGCCATTCACCATATATGTCATCGGCATGCTCCCCATCATGCCGGGAATACTCAGCTCGGACAGCAAGGCTCCAGTCCTCTTGTCGTACGCACGGACCATGTGCGCCCCGCCCCATCCTTCACCTGCGATCAGCAACGTCTTCGTGACGAGAAGCGTGGCGTGCAGGTTGATGCCGCCGGTGTTCGGCAATTTGATGCCGTTGAGTACCGGATTCTGAGATACGCGTTCGGGTGTCGCGCCGAGCGGTACCATCCATGCGAGCTCGCCTTTGTTGAGATCGAGCACGGTGATCCGGCTGTACGGCGGCTTTAGGATGGGCAGCCCTTTGACCGACAGATTGGCGCTCGGACCGCGCGAGAATCTCACGTCCGATTTCGGATCCTTGGCAACAGTGATGATCCCGGGACCAGTCTTCGACGGGATGTAGAAGTAGTTTGTTTCAGGGTCGAAGCCCCCGCCCTGCCAAAGCGATCCCCCGGTTCCGCCCGGGTTGTACCAGGTGCCTTTCGTCCCCTCCAACCTGATCTCGGACGGCGGCGTGAACACAGGGCCCAGCCGATACTGCTTGGCGATCCTTATCGCTTCAGCGCGAAGCTCCGGGGTAAAGTCGATCAGATCGTCCTCTACATAACCCTGGTAATCGTACGGCGGCGGCTTGGTTGGATGCGGCTGCGTCGGCCATGCGCGTTCTCCGGGTACATCACTTGCCGGCGCAGGGCGCTCCTCGAACGGCCAAACCGGCTGCCCGGTCACGCGATCCAGCGCATAGGCATACGCTTGCTTCGTCAGCTGTACGAGTGCTCTAACCGGCCTGCCGTCAACCGTCATGTTCACGAGGGCGGGAGCTGCCGGAAGATCGTAGTTCCAGATGTCGTGATGCGTGATTTGATAATGCCAGATACGTTTGCCGGTTTCGACGTCGACGCAGACAACGGAGTTGCCAAACAGATTGCCGCCCAGTCGATGACCGCCATAATAATCATCGGTCGGCGTTTCCACCGGCAGATAAGCATAACCCAGTTCGGGATCGACGGAAATGGGCGCCCAGACGCCGGTGTTGCCGGTGTATCCGTTAGCCCCGCTTTCCCAAGTATCCGCTCCAAACTCTCCTGCCTTTGGAACCGTATGGAACACCCACTTTTGTCTGCCGGTCCGCGCATCGAAGGCCATCACGTAGCCGGGCGTATTTCTCATTGAATCGGGAGTGAAGCCTTCTTCGAGGGCAGGTGGGACAATGACCGTATCGTGGAAGACCATGGGCGGCGAACTGTTGCCGATGCGCGTAACGTGGTCGAAGTCGACGTGCAGCTCTTCCATCAGATCGACGGCGCCGTTTTTGCCGAAAGTCGTCACCGGTACGCCCGTCGCGGCATTCAACGCCACCAGATAGAAGCCGGTCGTGACGACGAAAATCCGTTCCTCCTGACCATCCGTCCAATGCGCAACGCCGCGCCCGGCATTTCTCCTGGGCGCTTTGCGATCGCGGCCGCCTTCGTCCATCCCCATCCACATCCATAACTGCCGACCGGTCGCTGCGTCGATGGCGGCCACCACCCGTTGACCGCCGGCGGCCGTATATAAAACGCCGTTGGCCATGATGGGCGTCGATTCACTTTTATAAATTGCCAGCCTCGGGTCCCCGTTTCCCTGCGCGGTTCCCCCCAGCGACGGTGGCGCGGGTCCGATCGCCGGCTTCCACCGCCAGGCGATCTTCAGATCCTTGAAGTTATCTTTGTCGATCTGGTCGAGCGGCGAATAGCGCGTGCTCATCGGATCACCGTTCAAATATCGCCACTCGCCCGATTTCGCGGTAACGGATGGCGCCGCCTTGGCCTCGCGGCCTCGCACTGGCAACGTCCCCACCATGGCAACAAACAGCACCAAGATGAGAGAACTCAGAAACGTGAACCGCGATCGTGCCATGCTTCCGTCCATTTCTTTTCGCTCCGCATCGCAATGTTCAGCGTTAGCGCGATCTTTACTTCTCGCGCGGCACACCGCCTCAAAAGCCAATTCTGCACCACGAGGTCGCAAACATGACCGCCATGCCAAGCCTGACATTCGCGGTTCGATCAATTCGACCTATGTCCGCGCCGGCACACGCTTGCCGTTGAGCACGGTCGCAATCGGAAACAATCGCTGGCGGCCGGTGCGCCTGCCCTCATAATTGTCCAGGAATTCGAAGCTTCCTTCCCGCAGCTCCATAATTGCAACGTCCGCCGGCGCTCCGATATTCAACGTGCCGCGGTCGCTGAATGCATCGAATACTTTGGCCGCGTTGGTGGTTGCGCACGCCACCACTTGGGCCAGCGGCATGCCGACCATCAATAATTTCGACATGACATTGGGCAAGTCGACGACCCCGGTGGCGCGCGACGTGGTGGTCCAATCGGTGGAAAGCGTGTCGGGCCAGAAGCCCTGCTTGGTGGCGCGCTCCACCATGTCCCAGTTGAAGTGGCCGGTGCTGCCATTTCCGAAGTCAAAAATCACGCCGCGGCGGCGCGCAGCAGCCACGTCAGGGATGAGGCGGCCCTGGTCATCGAGGATGCCGTTCGGCGGCGGTGCGAACATGTGGGTGACGATATCGCCCCGCTTGAGCAGCGGGAGAATGGCGCGCATCGGTGAAACTGACTGGCCGATGTGGATCATCACCGGCAGATTGAACGATGTGGCCGCCTCCTGGGCACGACGCAGGCCTTCAAGATCGTTGGCGCCAGCGACGTCACGTGAGAGCCGCGCCTTAACGCCGACCACGATATCGCGATTGCGTGCGATCGCCCCGCGCACCAAGGAGACGTTGGCTCGGTTGATATCCATTAACTCGCCGCCGGTGAAGCCGAGGCGGGTCGCGACATTGACCAGGGCCCGACCGATTTGCGGCGCTCCACGCACAACAGCAGCGATTTCGTCGATGTTGTCGGGTCCTCCCGAACCGGCGTCGACAAAGCCCGTCACGCCATCCTGCAATGTAAGCGCCGGCGAATCCTTGCCACGGCCTGCGTGAGTGTGGATATCGATCAGGCCTGGAGTGACGATCTTGCCGCGTGCATCGATCGTGCCGGCGGCATCGCCCATGATGTCGGCCTCGATCGCCACGATGCGGCCGCCGGCAATTGCCACGTCGCGGCCGCCGTCAAGCCCGACCGAGGGATCGATGACGCGTCCCCCCTTGATGAGCAGATCGTAGGTTGCGGCCTGTGCGTTCGGAATGCGGGTCACCATCGCAGCGCCCGCAACGGCTGCACGGAGAATTTGGCGCCGGTTCATCATGGCATTGCCTCCTGTCGAAAGCGTAATCCGCGCTCATTGCCGAGGCTGCACGCGGACCATGTACCCGTTGTGATCGACATACCAGACCGTGATCGGCGTGGTGGAATTGTCGATCCAGGTCCTGCGGTCATGCGAGTAGGGCTCCGGCAGCACATATTCGATCCAGCGGTCCTCTTTGGGATTGAACCGCACCATGCGGCCGCCATGCAGCGCGCC
>Ga0137393_10001867_pt1 | contig 13479 bp, 9 predicted proteins | sample 15con2h34BmetaG_FD_101396 | JGI IMG/M metagenome (GOLD analysis project Ga0137393, IMG submission 101396) | Vadose zone soil microbial communities from Angelo Coast Range Reserve, California, USA - 15con2h3.4B metaG | ecosystem: Environmental > Terrestrial > Soil > Vadose zone > Saprolite...
AGCGCACCAGAACAGGTCGACCAAACTCCTACGAGTTCAAGTGGGTGAAGTCAAGCTCTCGGGCCGCGACGTGGGAGTCCGCACCCGTGGACGCCAATCCCCAAAGCGAGGCTGAGGCCCCCCAGACAAGATCTGCGCGATTTTCAACAACCATCTGAATTTCCCAGGAAATTCAGATGGTACACCGCTTGCTAGGCCTCTGGCGGTCGACAACTCAACTCGCGCTCGGGCGGCGCTCGCGCGGATCAACGCTTCCGCTCACTCTCGCGGCGGCGCGCGAGCCCAGGTCGGCCCGATTGGGATCGAAGCGCAGCACCCGGCCACCCGTTTGCGCGGCGCCGAGGCGTTCATCGCCTTCAGCACCGCGCGCTATCAGGAGCACCACGTAGGTGAAGTCAAGCTCTCGGGCGGCGACGTGGGGGTCCGCACCCGTGGACGGCAATCCCCAAAGCGAGGCGGAGGCCCCCCAGACAAGATTTGCTCGATTTTCAACAAACCCATGAATTTCCCAGGAAATCCCGGATGGTACACCGCTTGCGAAGGTCTCTGGCGGAGGCTTTTGAATGCGAATCAGCAGACCCGCCGGATGGTTGATCGCCCTCGCCCTGGGGGGCTGCGGCGGAAGCTCCAACCTCACCGCAGACAGATTGGCCGACGGCTCGCCGATGGCCACGCCGACTGCGGCGGTGGACGTCAGCGGCGCCCGGCGCCTCACCCGGACCGAGTTCGACAACACCGTTCGCGATCTCCTCGGGGACATCACGAGCTCCGGGTTTGGAATGCTCCCTCCCGATGCCTATGACCCGTTCGACAACGACTATCGAACCCAGCTGCCTTCGCCCACGCTGATCGAAGCGCTCGAAGTGCTGGCGACCAATGCCGCCGCGAGGTTGGCGGCGGATCCGGCAAGGCGAAGCGCGATTCTTCCCTGCACCCCTTCCGGTCCCGCGGACGCCACTTGCTTTCGAAACTTCATTGTTCGCTTCGGACGCAAGGCGCTTCGCCGTCCCCTTTCCACCGACGAGGTCCAGTCGCTGCTTGGCTTTCAAGCTTTCTCTGTCGAGGGGAACGACTTCTTCATCGGAGTGCAACTCGTCATCCGCACGCTCTTGCAGCACCCCGAGCTCGTCTACCGCCTCGAAGTGGGGACGCCGGTCGACGGAGCCGATGGCATCTTTCGGCTGAACAACTACGAAGTGGCAACGAGGCTCTCCTACTTCTTGTGGGGCACGACGCCCCCGGACTGGCTTCTGGACCTCGCCGACGCTGGACGTCTCCAGAGCGCGGAGAGCATCCGATCCGCGGCGAGCCGGCTACTCCAAGATCCCCGCGCCAACGCCCGGGTGGCCCGCTTCCACGGACTTTGGCTGGGTTACCATCAGCTGCCGCACTCGGCCGAGCTGACTCAGGCGCTTCAGACGGAGACGTCGGCGCTGGTGAACAAGGTCGTTTTCGAGGATCAGGCGGACTACTTCGAGCTGTTCCGATCGAACCAGACGTACATCAACGATTTTCTCGCCGATCACTATGGGCTCCCGCGCCCCGGCTCGTCGTCCTTCCAGTGGGTCAACTATGGTTCCAGCGGCCGCAAAGGCATCATGTCGCAGGGAGCCTTTCTTTCCGCCGGAGCTAAATTCAACGACACGAGTCCCACCCAGCGCGGCATCTTTGTTCGGAGCCGGCTGCTGTGCCAGCGAATCCTACCGCCACCTCCCTCGGTCAATCCGGATCAGCCGCCCACGAGCCCGGTCAGTAGCTGCAAGGTGGACAGGTATGCTTCGCACGCCAGCGTTGGCAGCTGTGCGGCTTGTCACCAGAACCTCGACCCCGTAGGCTTTGGCCTCGAGAATTACGACCGCGCGGGTCGTTTTCGCGCGACGGACGATGGGCACCCCGAGTGCCCGATCACCGGAAACGGGCGGATTGCGGAGATGGGCGCCTTCAATGGCCCCGCTGCCCTGGAAGATTTGCTCCTGGCCTCCGGTCAGCTTGAGCAGTGCGTCGTCACGCAGGTTTACCGCTTCGCGATGGGAAAACAGGAATCAGCGGATGACGCGGGATTGATCACTTCGCTCACCACGAAATTCCGGGGCAACAATCGATCTTTCAAGCAGCTTCTGCTCGATGTCGCCTCCAATGAGACCTTTGCCTTCCGCAGAGCGGAATAGAGAGAGTCCAGCATGCCGCCATTCAAGCTCAGTCGCCGGACGGTGCTCAAGGGAATCGGCGGTGTCAGCCTGGCTCTCCCGCTCCTCGACGCGATGGTCGACAGCTCTCCAGCGTTTGCTCAGACGGCCCTGCCGAAGCGCTACGTCCTCTGCTTTGGGGGTCAATCGCTCGGATGCGACGGCGATCCACTCCACAATGATTACGTCCCCAACATCGTCGGGCCAAACTACGATCTCAAATCAGCGCTTGCCCCCTTTGCCGATCACAACAACATCAAGAACGAGATCAGCGTCGTCTCCGGTCTGACGATTCCGAGCGCCAATGGCGGGAGCATTCCGCCCGGCGGCCGCGATGATTTTTTCCACGTGTCATCCTTGAGCCCATTGCTCTCGGGCGTCCGATCGCCGAGCCCCGAGGCGGTCTGCTATGGGCCTTCTTCGGATCAGCTGATGGTGGATGTGCTCGCGGGGAGCTCTACCTTCCGGTCGCTGATCTTTCGCATCCAGGCGGATTGGTACCTGAGCGGATCGGCTCCCTTCGGTCGCGACGCGATTTCCTACCGGGCAAATCCCCGGGGGTCTCCCATTCCGATTCCGCCGACGATCAGCCCGGCGCTGGCCTTCAATGCGCTGTTCGGGAATTTCACTCCCTCGCAGGACCAGCAGGAAGCCGCCAGACGCAACTTCGAGCTTCGCTCGCGCCGCAGCGTGCTTGACCGCGTCGGCTCCAGCAGCGCGGCCCTCCTGCCAAGGCTCGGCACCGCCGATCGCATTCGACTGGAGCAGCACTACGACGAGATCCGCACCCTCGAGCACCGCATCGCCGCGATCCCCCCGGTGCAGACAAGCACCTGCCAGAGACCGCCCGACCCCGGCGCCGACCCAGCGCTCGGTGGGGCGCAGCACATCGACGACAGCGGGATCCTCGTCTACGATCAGAACCTCGGCTACAGCGGCGAGGAAGAACGCGCGCGCGTCTTCTGCGATCTGATCCACATGGCGATCACCTGCGATCTCACCCGGGTCGTTTCCCTTCAAATGACCATGTTCCAGTCGCACATGAACGTCTTCCCGCTGACCGGTCAGCCCTTCGACGTGCACGAGCTTGGCCATTCTCCCCTTGGAACGCTGGGCGTCTCCCGGGCGATCGCCTGGCACATGAAGCACTTTGGCTATCTGGTGGCGAAGCTCCGCGACACTCCGGAAGGTGACGGAAATCTATTGACCAACACCGCCCTGGTGTTTCTGCACGAGGGAGGACACGGTCGCGATCCTTCCAGCGGTTCGCTCGAGAGCTCCCACAGCACCGAGAACATGGCCTGCCTCATCGCCGGGCGCGTGGGGGGTCTCAGCCCCGGCCGGCACGTCGTGGCGGCGGGCAAGCATCCGGCCAATGTGGTCCTCACCGCGATGCAGGCGGCGGGATATCCGCAAAATTCTCTCGGCGAAGTCAACGGCGACATCCCCGCGCTGAGGGGATAGCAGGCACCGCGCCATCCAGGCGCCCACCGCTTGGAACCTCGGAAGGCCGTTGCTACAGTCCGCCCGGTCAACGGAGGGTACCGCCTTGGACGTCACACGAAGAGGATTCCTCGAGGCGCTGGGAACGGGTGCTGCTGCCGCGACGCTGCCCCTGCCCCTTGCGGGAAGGGCGCTTGCGGCGGCGAAAAGCGATTCGATCGGACAGCACGTCCGTACTGACGTTCTCCTCAACAGCAACGAGAATGCCTATGGGCCCTCCCCGCGGGTGCTCAAGGCGCTTCGCGATGGAGTGTCCGAGGCGCATCGCTACCCGGACAAGGCCCGCTAGGAGCTCCCGGAGAAGATCGCAAAGTTGCACCACGTCTCTGCGGATCAGGTGCTGCTCGGATGCGGCTCGGTCGAGATCCTCAGGGTGGCCTCGCAGGCGTTCACCGGCCCTGGGAGAAAGCTGGTGATGGCCTCGCCCACCTTCGAAGTGCCCGGACGTTTTTCGGAAGCGCTGGGGGCCGAGGTGGTGCGCGTCCCGCTGAACCGCGAGTTCGCGCACGATCTGCCGGCAATGCTGGCGGCAGCGGGAAACGATACCGGGCTGGTCTACCTCTGCAATCCGAACAATCCGACTGCGAGCATCACCCCTCGCCGCGAGATTGAAGCGTTGATCGCGAAGCTGCCGGCGCAGACATTCGTCTTGATGGACGAGGCCTACCATCATTTCGCCACCGACTCTCAGGACTACGTTTCATTCCTCGATCGTCCGGCGAGCAGCGATCGGGTGTTGGTGGCGCGGACTTTTTCGAAGGTCTATGGGCTTGCCGGAATGCGTCTGGGCTATGGAATCGGCTCGCTGCCCCTGGTCGAGCGGATGCGCAAGCTCGCCAGCCCGGAGAATGGGAACATCGCCGTGATGCTGGCGGCGATGGTCGCGCTGGATGATCACCCGGGGACCATGGAATCGGTGCGGCGCAACGCCGCAGCTCGGGATGACTTCATGCGCCAGGCGCGCCAGCGAAAGCTCGCGCCGATCGCCTGCCACGCCAACTTCGCGATGATGGACGTCAGCCGGCCCGTCTCGGGCGTGATCGACTACTTCAAAAAGCAGGGCATTCTGGTGGGGCGGGCCTTTCCCCCGCTCGACACCCATCTGCGCGTCAGTTTCGGGCGGCCGCCGGAAATGGTCGAGTTCTGGCGGGCATTTGACCGCCTTCCAGCGCGGACCGGTTAACCGCGGCAATTGACAACTGCGGACGCGTTCGGCATAAGCGCGCGACGACCGGGTAGCACCGGCACGAGCGCGTAGTTTTCGCCCACCTTGGATGACGCGCGATACAAATATCACCCTAAGCTGCTGGGAACCTGGGTGGGCTTCCTCTATGCGAGGAGGCCCTTCGTGTTTCTCGGGACAGGTTTGAAGGTGGGCGGAAAGGTTGTTCCGCCGTGTCGAACCTGAAAGAGAATCGAGTCCCTCCAACCAAGCTGGGAACGGTTGCCGTCCATGCCGGTGGAAAGCGGAAGAACGCCTACGACGCGATCGCAACCCCCATCGTCGCCAGCGCGACCTACGTCTTCGAGTCTACCGCCGAGCTTAAGGACCACTTCGAAGGCCGGATCGACCGGGAGGAATACGGCCGCTACGGCAACCCGACGGTTCGAGCCGCCGAGCGGAAGATCGCCGAGCTCGAAGGGGCGGACGACTGCGCCCTGTTCGCCAGCGGCATGGCCGCGGCGACCAATTGCCTTCTCGCCCTGCTGAAGAGCGGCGATCACGTGGTGATGACTTCCGATTGCTATCGCCGCACGCGCCAGTTCGTGGGCACGGTGCTCGGACGCTATCAAGTAGCCTCGACCCTGGTGGAGCCGGGGGACTGGGCGGGCCTGGAATCAGCGATCCGCCCGGGAAAGACGCGGCTGATCGTCTCCGAGTCGCCCACCAACCCCTATCTTCGAGTCGCCGACCTTCCCCGGCTCGCCGCGCTTCGCGACCGCCATCCCGGGGTGCACTTGATCATCGACTCGACCTTCGCCACGCCGGTGAACCAGCGGCCGCTGACCCTCGGCGCCGACCTCGTGCTTCACTCGTGCACCAAGTACTTCGGCGGCCACAACGACCTGCTCGCCGGCGCGATCTGTGGCAAGGGCGGCATGGTCAGCGCGCTGAGGGATTTTCGAGGCGTCCTGGGCGGAACGCTCGATCCCCACAGCGCTTATCTGCTGGTTCGCGGCCTGAAGACGCTCGATCTGCGCCTGCAGCGACAGAACAAAAGCGCGCTCCAGATCGCGCGCTGGTTGGAGGCGCGGCCGGACATCGAACGGGTGTACTACCCCGGGCTGGAGAGCCATCCAGATTTCGAAATCGCCCGCGCGCAGATGAGCGGGTTCGGCGGAGTAGTGAGCTTTCTGGTGAGGGGAGGGCTGGACGAGGCTTCGCGCGTCGTCGATGCCTGCAGGCTGGCGACGATCGCGCCCTCGTTGGGAGGAGTCGAAACCTTGATCGAGCAGCCGGCGCTGATGTCCTATTACGAGCTGACGAGCGAGGAGCGGCGGGCGATTGGAATCCGCGAAAACCTGATCCGCCTCTCCGTCGGCATTGAAGACGTGGACGATCTGATCGCCGATCTCTCGCAAGCGCTGGGCGCTCTGGCCGGGGAGAAGCGCTAGTGGCCGATCCCACCTATCGGGTGATGAAATTCGGAGGCTCCTCGGTGGGATCGCCCGAGCGGCTTCAGCTCGCCACCGACCTGATCGCCAAGCATCACTCGCAGGGTCCTCTGGCGGTGGTCGTCTCCGCGATGGGCGAGACGACAGACTGGCTGATCGAGGCGGCGCGCCTGGCGGCGCTTGGGCAAGGCGAGCCGGCCAAGGCGATCGCCCAAAGGGTCGGAGACCTCGCTCGCTCCAATGCGCGTCAGGTTTTCGAAGCCCTGTCCAGTCGAGGCGCCCCTACCGCATCGAGCATCGACCGGATCGAGCAGTTGGTCGAGGGGATGGTGAGTCCGCTCAAGGTCCTCCTCGAAGCGATCGGCTGCGTGAAGGAGCAGACGAAGCAGATGCTCGATTCGGTGCTCTCATTTGGCGAGGGCATGAGCGCCCCCATCCTCGCCGAGCTTCTGCGCGCGCGGGGCTTGCCTGCCCTTTTCGTGGACTCGAGAGAATGGACGAGGACCGACGATCGATTCGGAGACGCGCTGGTCGACTGGGAAGCGACGCGCGCCCGCATCGCCGAGCTGCAACCTGACTGGCGCGGCCGAATCGTGGTGACCACCGGCTTTCTCGGTCAGACGCGCGATGGAAGAACCACCACGCTGGGGCGCAACGGCTCGGACTACACGGCCACTTTGCTCGCGCGCGGTCTGGGGGCGAACGAGGTGAATTTCTGGACCGATGTCCCGGGAGTGATGACCGCGGATCCAGCGCTGGTCGAGGACGCCTTCCCGCTCACCCGATTGAGCTACATGGAGGCGCTGGAGCTGGCGAACTTCGGGGCGCGGATGTTCCACCCGCGGACGATGATCCCGCTCATCGAGTCGGGAATCCCTCTGCGGATTCTCAACACGCTGCAACCCCAGGGCGCGGGAACCTTGATCGACGCCGCCGGAGCGCAGGATCGCGAGCGGGCTACCTCGGTCACCTCCCTGGAAAACCTCGCGCTGCTCGGCGTCGAGTGCCGCCGCCTGTCACAACAAGTTCAGCTCAGCGGGCGGGTGCTGCGGGCGCTCGATGGAGCGGGGATCACCGTCTGGATGGCGACCCAATCGGCGCACGGTCAGGCGGTCGCGGTGGTGGTGCCGGTTCTGCAGCTTCCCGCCGCCGAGGTGGCAATTCGCGGGGAGCTTGCGCTGCAACTCGAGCGGAAAGAAGTGGAGCCGATTCGCGTTCGCGCTCCGATCACGCTCTTGACGCTGGTCGCCGAGGCGATGGGCCAAACGCCGGACGTCGCCGGTCGCTTTCTCCACGCGCTGGGATCGGTCGGCATCAACGTGCACGCGATCGCCCAGGGGGCAAGCTCGCGTTCGGTGTCCTGCGCGATCGAAGCGGCGGACACCGCGGTGGCGGTGCGGACCGTGCACGCCACCTTCCACTTTGCCCAGGAGGACGTCAGCGTGGCCATTCTCGGCACCGGGACAGTGGGGGGCGAGCTCCTCTCGCAGATCGAGAATCAGGCCGAACACTTGAAGCGCGAGCATCGGATTGCCCTGCGCGTGGTGGGGGTGTCCGACAGCCGAAGGTCGCTGTTCAATCCCCGCGGAGTTGATTTGCCGTCGTGGGAAAAGGCCCTCGAATCAGCGCCGGCCCGGGGTCCGTCTGCCGCGGAAAGGCTCGCGGTTCTCGATCAGTTGCAGCGGCTGCCCCTACCCGTATTGGTGGACTGCACCGCCGCGGATGGGATGGAATCCCTTTACGAGGAAGCATTCCAGCGCGGTATCCACGTCGTCTCCGCAAACAAGAAACCGCTGACCATTCCCTGGGCCGCGCGTCAGAAGCTGGTCAAGGCCGCGCGCGATCACCATCGCGCTTATCAGTACGAGACCACCGTCGGGGCCGGGCTTCCGGTGATCGAGACGCTCAAGGATCTCATCCGCACCGGGGATGAGATCCAGGTGATCGAAGGCTCGCTCTCCGGGACGCTGGGATATCTGTGCAACGAGCTGATGCGAGGCGTTCCACTGTCGCGCGCGATGTCCACCGCTCAAGCGAAGGGCTACACCGAGCCTCGACCCCAGGACGACCTTTCCGGAATGGACGTCGCCCGAAAGGCGCTGATCCTCGCGCGGGAAATCGGCCTGCCTCTGGCGCTCGAGGACATCCGGGTGGAACCGCTGGTCTTGCCCGAGCTGATCGCCGAGGACTCGGTGGAGAGATTCTTCGAACGGCTGGTCAGCCACGATGCCGAGGTGGAAAGGCAGATGGAACGGCTGCGCCGCGAGGGAAGGGTGCTGAGGTACCTCGCGCGGATCAACGCTTCCGCTCCCGGCTCCTCCGGCGGCGCGAGAGCCCAGGTCGGGCCGATCGGGATCGAAGCGCAGCACCCGGCAACCCGTTTGCGCGGCGCCGAGGCGTTCATCGCCTTCACCACGGCGCGCTACCAGGAGTATCCGTTGATCGTGCAGGGCGCAGGGGCGGGTGGCGCGGTGACCGCCGCCGGCGTGCTCGCCGACATCCTCAAGGTCGCGCAGATGTTCCGCGGCAACTGAGCCAGGCGCTCTCGCCGACAGCCTTTCGTGGGTCTCTTTCCGGATTTACCGGTTTCGCAAGCGTGGGCGGCTTCGTTGTGGAATTGAATCTTGACTCCCGAAAGGCGGGAGCGTACCTCCCAAGGGCACGGTACGGCCCGGGGGGATAATTTGAAAGCAGTCTTCGCTCCCAAGGCGGGTTAGCCGACCGGACCATGCAACGAGGGCCGTGGGGCGGTGTCCATCCGTGGCAACTCCCTGCGAGTTGCCACAACGAAACGTTGTACTAACCATGGGGAATTCAATGAAAAAGAATCTGTATTATTCCGTCGCGCTCGTCGCGTCGCTGTTCGTCAACACCGCCTTTGCGCAAACGTTCGTTTCCAATCTGAACGGCGCGACCGAAACGCCGGCTCCGCTCGATACGCCCATGGGTGGCTTGGCGGTCGCATTGGTGACCGTCAACGACGATGGTAGCTCGGATGCAACGATCATCATCAGCGCGTTTGCCAACCCAACGCCGATCACCGCTAGCCACGTTCACCGCGGCCCTGCCGGCGTCGGGGGACCCGTCATCTGCCCGCTTGCGGGGCCAGAGTTCACCAATCCCGTTATCGGGACCTGCCACTTCGATCCAGACCAGACCGCCGATCTGTTTATCGGAAACCTGTATACGAACGTCCATACAATGGCTAACCCAGGCGGCGAAATCCGGGACCAGCTGAACGGTATTTGAATCCCGGCTAGAACGCGCAGTTCCCCGGGGTTGCCTTCGACTCTACAGCGGCGAGTACTCCGCGGGCGCGAACAACGGGTGACCGTTTTCGCCTGCTCGCCGAGGGGGCAAGAACCCACCTACGTTTCTGGTGGAGGACGTAACGCCGCAGATCTCCCGGCAAAGGGGTCGGATACATAAGTTCCCCGCCATGGAAAAGCAGCACCCGAACCACCCGGGTGAGCTGAGCACCGATCAATCCGCGGCGGCCCGCGAGCGTACCCCTGGCGAGTTGGAGGCGCGTTCGGAGGCGATCGCGCGGCTGACCGAGGCGGGGTTGCCATTCATGGTTGGAGGGGCCTACGCCTACGGGCCGTATACCGGGATCTACCGGGACACCAAGGACCTCGACCTCTTCGTTCGAAAGTCCGACGCGGAGCGGTGCCTTCAAGTACTTGAAAGGGATGGTTGGCGCACCGAGCGCACCTATGAAGTGTGGCTCTACAAGGCCTTCAAGGGAGAATGGTTCATCGATCTCATCTTCTCTTCAGGGAACGGGGTTGCCGATGTGGACGAGGAGTGGTTCGAGCATGCGAATCCCGGCGTGGTGTTTGGCCATTCCGTATTCCTCATCCCCCCGGAGGAGATGATCTGGTCCAAAGCGTTCGTCCTCGAGCGCGAGCGCTTCGATGGCGCGGACGTGGCGCACATTCTTCGCAGCTGCGCCGCGACGATGGATTGGAACCGCCTGGTCCGCCGATTTCAGCGGTATTGGGAAGTCCTCCTCGCTCATTTGCTCCTTTTTCAGTTCGCCTATCCATGCGAGCGCAGCGCCATTCCAGAGCCAGTGATCAACCATCTGCTCGACCGGGCGCGGCAAAGCATTCGCGACGGCGACTGGGCCGACCGAATCTGCCGAGGCGATCTCCTTTCCAAGGTCAACTATCAGCTCGACATCCGGAACTGGGGATACTCCAGCGGGCGGAGCTGGGACGAGGCAGAGCGATCCGGAGGTGGAAATGGCCCGCGACCCGAGCGGGAAGATCCGCGTGGCAGCGTCGGCTGACCTTCACTGTCGCGAGGACGACCACGGTCGCTTTCGCAATTTCGTGAAGCACGTGAACAGCGTGGCGGATGTGCTGCTGCTCTGCGGCGACCTCACCGATCGAGGCATCGTCGAGGAGGCGCGAACCCTGGCCGAGGAGCTGTCCGGCTTGCGCATTCCTTGCGCCGCCGTCCTGGGAAACCACGACTGCGATCACGGGCTGACCAAGGAGATCACCGAGCTGCTCGCCAAGGTGAGCGTGAGAGTGCTCGATGGGGATCGCTACGTTTTCGAGAAGGTGCTCGGCGTTGCCGGGATCAAGGGCTTCGCTGGAGGATTCGAGAACGCAACCCTGCAGGCGTTCGGCGAGCCTCAGATCAAGGCCTTCGTCCAGGAATCGGTCTCCGAGTCGCTCAAGCTGGAAGCGGCGCTGGGGCAACTGACCACTCCGAAAAAAGTGGTGATCATGCACTACGTGCCGATCGTCGGGACGACGGTCGGTGAGATTCCGGAGATTCGGCCCTTTCTGGGAACAAGCAGGCTTTGTGGACCGATCAACCGCTACGGGGCCGATGCCATCTTCCACGGCCACGCGCACCATGGCTCGCTGAAGGGACAGACGGACAAGGGAGTTCCCGTCTACAACGTGGCGATGCCGCTGCTCAAACAGCACACCCCGGAGCAACGATTCGCGCTGGTCGAGATCTAGAGCGCCGATCGATTCGCAACCTTCAGGGCTTCCCGCGATCGGTCTATGCCTAAATTTGTCGGACCGGGCGAGGGGGCTTGGGAAGAGACGACGACGGCGCGGGTGGTCTGGGCGGGCGAGATCCCTGCGGCGTGCTACGGGCCTCGATGGGTCGGCAACCCAGAGCGGGCTCGAAACGGGCTCTTCGCCCCACCTTCGAAAGCGTGAGGCTCGTCCGCGCCTCCCCATCAGCTGGGTCGGGGGCGCGAAAAAAAGCCGGCGCGGAGGTATTAAGCCCCTCGATTAAATAGCGGGTTCCCCGATTTCGCCGGAAAATCAAACAGGTAGACCGACACATGTCACGGTTTTGTTCAACGCAGGCCCTTAATACCTCTGCCGCTCTAAAAAAAAACTTCCGGGAGGCCTCGGGCCAGTGCGATTCGACCCGAGGGGCTTCCATTAGCGACCGTGTGCCGCCCACGCGCGATTTGAATTCGAGGCTCGTAGCACGCCGCAGGGATCTCGCTCGCCCAGACCACCTACGCCGTCGCCGTTTCTTCTCAAGCCCTGCCTGCATTCGAGGCCCGATCGGATCGCTTCGATGGTTTAGCTGTTCGGTGCTTTCGGAGCGCGCAAGTTCAGTTCGACGATACGCCCGAGGTTCCCCCGTCGGCCCCTTGCGCCGGCGGTTCGATCACATCCGGGAGCTTGGATGGCAGCTCTGAAATCTTGGCCGAATCGATCTCCAGAACGGCGTTTCGAGAACCTCGAACGTAGAGGGTGTTCGCCTTGCCCTTCACTTCCTTGCCCACTTGAAGCCTGGCGAGGACCTTCCCGCCTTTGTCGGCCAGCGTCACCGCTCTCGAGGACGAGGAGATGCCGTACTTGCCCCAGTCTTTCGGATTTTCGTCACCGATCGAGGTCGCCTTGAGCCCGGCGAGCGAGAAAAGCAACGAGGAGATCGTCCATTTCTTCGCCGGAGCCGAGGTGGGTGCGGTCACCCTCCATTCCTGATCTGACCCGGCGTCGGCGATCGACTTCTGGAGGACGATTTCCGCCTCGCCTCCGCCCGGCGAGAAGGAGATCCGGGCGACGTCGTCCCGGTTGAACGACAGCACCGCCTTGTCCCTTAGATCGAGCGGACTTTTGTCGAGCGCGGAAACCGCGGCGAGCGGGACTTCCGCGAGAACCGATTCCTGCCCGGACTCCCGGAGCACGAAGGCCTTCTCGTCGGTTCCCACCTTCGCCTTGCCGAACCGGATACGGATCGGGTCGCCCGACGCAGGGGTGAAGGTCACCTCGGCGGCGGGAGAATTGATTCCGGTTCGTTTCCTCTCCTCTGGTGAATCCGTGACGAAGGCAATCGCTCGATCATTGCGCATCGTCGAGAGCATCGAGGTCACCCCCGTCGCGTCCGCGGGTCCTTGCCTGGGAGACTTGAGCTGCCAGGCGTTTCCTTCGCCCCGACCGAGCAGGTACCTGTTGGCCGTCGACTTGAAATCGATCTGCTTGACCGAGGGCTCGTCAATCGCCAGCACCTCTTTGTCGCGAAGGTCAAAAGTGCTCTTCTCCAGGGAGAGCTTGGCGCTGCCGTCGACCGCGTAGACCGGCTTTTCGTTGCCCCGGCGAAGATAGCTCGACCCATCGAAGGTATTTTCAATCCCGCCGTAGAGGTTGACCTCGCGCCGGCGCGACGGATCCTGGGCGCCCTCGTCCTTCCCATCCGGCAGATAGGCATACGCCGTCACCGTAAAGCGGGGCCGGTCGAGGCCGTACTTGGTCAGGTCCGCGTCGGTGGGGTTCTCCTCGATGGTGGCCTTCACCTTCGCGTTCTGAAGCTGGCTGATCAGCTGGTCGACCGCCGATTTATCCGCGCGCGCGTTCAGAGGGGAGGTAATCCACCAATCGTTTCCCTTCTTCTCCAGCGTGGTGGCGTCGCCCTTGGCCTTCACCACGATCGAGGTGAATACCGCCGCGGGCGGAGGGCCGCCATCCTGCAACTTCTCGCCGGCGCCATGCGGTGCGAACAGCTTCTCCGAGACTTCTTTGCGCTGAGCTTCGCGCTCCTCGGTCTTCATCACCCCGAAATAAGCGTACAGGCCAAGCGCGGCGACCACCGCCACCAGCACTCCGAGCCCGGCGAGGTTTTTTTGCAGCTGGGTCACTGGTTCCGTCTCGCAACCCAGATCGCCAGGGCTACCGCGAGCAGCGAC
>Ga0137393_10001868_pt1 | contig 13478 bp, 10 predicted proteins | sample 15con2h34BmetaG_FD_101396 | JGI IMG/M metagenome (GOLD analysis project Ga0137393, IMG submission 101396) | Vadose zone soil microbial communities from Angelo Coast Range Reserve, California, USA - 15con2h3.4B metaG | ecosystem: Environmental > Terrestrial > Soil > Vadose zone > Saprolite...
CGCATCTGCCATTGCTGGTGGCGCCCGATGGAACCAAACTCTCCAAGCGCCGTCACGGCCCAGTGGTTAGTGTTACAACTTATCGTGACGCGGGATTTTTACCCGAAGCCTTCATCAACTTTCTGTGCCTGCTGGGCTGGTCGCCGAAAAATGATCGCGAGAACATGTCTCTGCAAGAACTGACCGACACCTTCTCGCTCGAAGGCATCAACCGTTCAAACGCCGTGGTGAACTTCAAAGAATCAGATGTGGGGCGGGCGCTCTCGCCTGACAACTTCGCACCCGAAGACACTTTCGATCCGAAGGCGCTCTGGCTCAATGCGGAGCACATTCGAGCTCTGCCCGTGGAAGACCTAAGCGCACGCCTGCTTCCTATCGTTCACTCGGCTGGATTCAACGTCACACAGGGAAAGATGCTGCAGATCACGCCGCTGATCCGCGAGCGCATCAAGCTGCTGCGCGATGTGCTGACGGCCGCCGACTTCTTCTTCGTCGACCAACTCCCGCCCTATGATCCGGCCGAACTCATCCCGCAAAAAGGGGACGCGGCCATGGCGTTGAAAGTTCTGAAGAAAGCGCAGGAGGTACTCGCGCACACTGAGTTCAAACACGATCCGCTGGACCAAGCCCTACGCGCGGCTTCCCAGGAGATGGGGATCAAGGCGGGGCAGATGTTTCAGCCCATCCGCGTCGCCGTCTGCGGCCGCAAGAATGCCCCGCCTTTATTCGAGACGCTGGAGGTGCTGGGCAAAGAACTCACGCTTAGGCGACTTGATCAGGCAATTCAGAAATTCGCATAGGCACCGTATTCAGAATTACTCTGCTGCTTTTTGCATCTCCGCAATCCTGATTCTGATCTATAGCTGTGACCTTAAGCATTTTGCCCGGCGGACCAGAAAGTCCGTTAACAATTCCGTTCATATTCCCGCAAGCAAGAGAGGTCTCGTATGAAAGCAGCCCAAATCAGCAAGCCTGGTGGAAACTTCGAAGTCGTCGAGCGCCCGATTCCGCAGCCCGGTCGCGGGCAGGTGCGCATCAAGGTGGAGGCGTGCGGCCTTTGCCACAGCGACTCACTGGTGAAAGAAGGATACTGGCCGGGGATTCAATATCCGCGCGTTCCGGGGCATGAAATTGCCGGGCGCATCGATGCGATTGGCGCAGACGTTACGTTGTGGAAGCCCGGTCAGCGGGTTGGTGTCGGCTGGCATGGCGGACACTGTTTTCAGTGCGATGCCTGCCGGCGCGGCGACTTCATTCTCTGCCAATTCGAAAAGGTCACGGCTATTACTTTCGATGGAGGCTACGCCGAGTATATGGTCGCGCCCGCGGAAGCAGTCGCTGCGATCCCGGATGATTTGCCTGCGGACCAGGCCGCTCCGTTGCTTTGCGCCGGAATCACGGTATTCAACTCGCTGCGTAATTCGGGAGCGCGCGCAGGAGACCTAGTCGCGGTGCAGGGCATCGGCGGACTGGGACATCTTGGGATTCAGTATGCCCGTCAAATGGGCTTCCGCACTGTCGCCATCGGCCGCGGCAAAGATAAAGAGCCACTCGCCAGGAAATTGGGTGCCCATGAATACGTGGACACCGGGGCCGGCGCTCCCGCCGAAGCGCTGCAAAAGCTGGGCGGAGCCCGCGTAATTCTCGCCACCGCCCCCGATTCGAAATCTATCTCGGCTCTGGTCGACGGACTGGCGGGCAATGGAAAATTATGGGTCGTAGGGGCAGGCGCGGAACCTCTCACGATCACTCCGGTGCAGATCATTGGCGGACGCAAGTCCATACAGGGCTGGGCATCCGGCACCGCCAAAGACTCCGAAGACACGTTGAAATTCAGTTCGCTTAGCGGCGTTCGTCCGATGATTGAGCGCTATCCACTCGAGCAGGCTGCCGAGGCCTACGATCAAATGATCAGCGGAAGAGCGAGATTCCGGGTTGTGCTGACCATGGGAAGATAGGGTATCGGCAGCGATATTCCTAATCTTCCTCTTCCGATTTTTGTGCCGCAGCATTGACTAACCTTTTTGCCTGATCGGGAGTCTAATTTCCGTCGTCGTTGTCTCTGTCGATTACCAACATAGCGGCTTCTAACGTCTGCATAAAAGGTTCGATGCACGCGCACCGGCTGATTCTCCGGTTCCATCCTCTCGTGTTGGCTGGCATTCTCATATCCGGCCAGAACGCTGCCGGCGCCACGGCCACTGTCCGGATCCCCCACGTGTCGAGTCCTCCGCGGCTTGAGGATTTCGAAGATATGACGCCGCGCGGTAATTCAACACAACTGGCAAAAGTTACAGATTTCATCCAAAAAGAACCATCCGATGGCAGGCCCGCGACTCAGCGCACCGACGTGTACCTGGGCTACGACTCGGCGAATCTCTACGCTGTCTGGGTCTGTTGGGATAGCGATCTGCATGGCATCCGTGCTCATCTCAGCCGGCGTGAAGCGGTTACTCCTCCGGATGATGACTACATTGAGCTCACGCTCGATACCTTCCACGATCAACGCCACGGCTTCCTCTTTGATGTAAATCCTCGGGGAGTGCAGGCCGATGCGCTCTGGACTGAGGACAGCGGCGCCGACTATTCCTACGATACGGTGTGGGATTCCGGCAGTAAGTTGACCAAACAAGGCTATGTCATTTGGATGTCGATTCCTTTCCGCAGCATTCGTTTTCATCCCGCAAATGAGCAGGTATGGGGCGTGACGCTGATGCGGTATATCGCGCGCAATGATGAGTACGACTATTGGCCACGCGTTTCCAGCCGCATTTCCGGCCGCCTTAATCAGGAAGGACTCATCACCGGGGTGGAAAGCGTTTCACCCAGTCATAACATGCAGTTCAATCCTTACGGGCACCTCAGAAGCTTGCACGCTCTGGATAATCGCGACCCCATTCAGCCGCGTTTCGAGAATCGGAACGTTCAAGGCAAAACCGGCCTTGATTCCAAATTCGTCTTCCAGGACAGCCTGGTGCTCGACACGACCATCAATCCTGATTTCGCGCAAATCGAATCCGACCAGCCGCAAAACACGGTGAACCAGCGCTTCGAAGTATTCTTTCCCGAGAAGCGGCCCTTCTTCCTGGAAAATTCGAATTTTTTCAGCGATACGAACATCGGCATCTATTCGTTATCGCGGGTGCTCTTTACCCGCCGCATCGTCCAACCGAGCTTCGGCGCCCGCCTTACAGGCAAGCAGGGCCCCTGGAATTTGGGTTTCTTCTTAGCCGACGATCGATCGCCGGGACTCATGGTTCCGGACAGCAGTTCGCTCCGCGGAACACGGGCTTATTTTGCCGTTGGCCGGGTCAGCCACGACATTGGCGACCAGAGCAGCGTGGGTGCCGTCTACGTCGACCGCGAATACCAGGGGAATTTCAACCGCGTCGGCGGCCTCGATGCCAGCTTCCGCCTGGGCAAGAATTGGACTTCGTGGTTTCGCGGCTTGGTCTCTTCCACCTACGCCACGAATGATGTTATCTCGGCAGTCAACACTTCAGGGAACCCAGTCGCTCCCCCGGCTCTCGGTTACAGTTTCGGGCAGGATCACGAAGCCGTGCTCAATGGCTACGGACGGCGCTTCTCATACGAACTGATGGCGCAGGAGATCACTCCCAACTTCCATACTGATGCGGGCTTCGTCCCCCGAACCGACATTCGCAACGCGGCCCAATATTTCCATTTTTATTGGCGACCGGAAGGAAAGCATCTGGTATTCCAAGGACCGGAAGTCAACACTCACGATATTTGGGACCGCAATGGGGTTGGATTGCAGCACGGTTACAGCGGCGATTGGGTGTTCTACTTCCGGCACAATTTGCTTTTTGCTCCGATTGGCGGCATCGAGACTGATGTGCTGCGTCCCATCGATTTCTCCGGCCTGCCAAACAATCATAAGTATGCGCAGGATATCGGAGGTCTCGTGGTGCAGGGCAGTCCCTCACGTTTGATTACCTGGCGCACCACAATTATTCGCGACGGGACGGTGCTAATCGTCGTGCCGAACGGCCAAAAGCCGATTACCGGCGACGAGACTCTTATCAATCACACCATGAGCATCAAACCCACTGGACACCTCGAGATCGACAATACTTACATCCTCGACCGAGTGCTCAACGGTGGTGCGCACCACGCCTCATTCAACAATCACATCATCCGCAGCAAGTGGAATTATCAGTTCACCCGCGCTCTTTCGCTGCGGGCCATCGTACAGTACAACGGTTTGCTGGCGAATCCTGCCTACAGTTCGTTACAAACCAGCCGCAACCTGAATTTCGATTTTTTGATCACCTACTTAGTTCATCCCGGCACAGCCGTGTATGTCGGCTACAACAGCAACTTGGAAAACTTTATCCCTGGTCTATGCACTCCTGCGCCCGGATCATTGGTGGGATGCGACCCCAATGGCAACGGGCTCGTGCACGGCAATCATTTGATCAATGATGGCCGCGTGTTCTTTGTCAAGGTCAGCTATCTTTTCCGGCGGTAAGGCGCGCTGCTTGTTGGAAGCGTATTTCAAAGGCGAAGGAGAGCCTTGCCTTTTTTGTTTACACGAAGTACTTTGTAATATAAAGTCTAGCGGTGATCCCGCTTGACGAACCGTTCCTCTGCGTACTTAAGAAGCGTTGGATCCCTGGGGAGATGACCACTCCACCGGCGCTTGACCGGAACGAAACCACTGGCCGCGTCGAGTCGCACTATGCCTTGCTGATCAATCCGTTTTATCCTAAGGACGCAAATGCCAGCTTCGGCAAACATGTGCTCACGCCGACCCTTGCGCTGACCAGCTTCGCTGCGACCACGCCAGCGAATTGGCGAGTTGAGTACTTCGACGAAAACCTGCTCGACGGGCGCCCGCCATTTCGTCCGGTGCCGCAGGTCGTAGGCATCACGGTGCATCTGACATTTGCGCGGCGTGCCTACGAGTTGGCCGACTGGTACCGGGCGCGGGGTTCGAAAGTCGTCTTCGGCGGGCTACACGTTCTTTCTTGTCCGGACGAGTGCGCTCCTCACGCCGACGCGCTGGCTCTAGGAGACGGCGTGCAGCTCTGGCCGCGGATCCTCCGCGACATAGAAGCGGGGTGTCTGCAGCCGCGATACACTGCAACTTATGAGAACGACTATTCCGACGATCCGCCGCCGCGGCGTTCCATTCTTCCCCGCCACAGCTTTCTGACAACGACCAGCCTGATTGCCACTCGCGGTTGCCATAACCGTTGCGGCTTCTGCTATCTCGCAACCGATGGCCTGCGCATGCCATACCGCATGCGGCATCCACAGCAGGTAGTCGAGGAGTTCGAGGCCGACAATCAACCCTACGCGGTGTTCATCGACAACAATCTGGGCTCGCGCAGGGACTATTTGCATACTCTCTGCGCGGCGCTGCGGCCACTCAACAAAATTTGGAGTGCAGCGGTGACCATCGACATAACCGATGACCCTGGTCTGATCCGCAACATGGCTCTGGCGGGGTGTACAGGTGTCTTCGTCGGATTCGAATCGCTCTCCGATCACAACCTCGCGGACGCTCACAAGAAAACTCCTAAAACGTCCGACTACGCGCGGCGGGTACGCATGCTGCACGACTACGGCATTCAAGTGAATGGCTCGTTCGTCTTGGGATTCGACCACGATCGGAAAGACGTCTTCGCGCGCACCGCGGATTGGGTCGAAGAGAACCGGCTGGAGTGCGCCACCTTTCACATCCTTACGCCCTATCCCGCGACGCCACTATTCCGCCAAATGGAAGGCGAAGGACGCCTTCTTCATCGAAACTGGACGCTCTATGACACCAGTCACGCCGTCTTTCGGCCCAGGCACATGAGTCCGGAGGAACTCGAACACGGCTATGCCTGGATCTATCAGCGTTTGTTCTCACACACTTCAATCTGGCGGCGTCGTCCGGAAGATTGGCAGGCTGTGCCGCTGTATCTGGCTATGTCGTATCTCTACAAACGGTCAAATCGCTTCTGGCACCTCCTCATTAAGCACGACCTGGTGAATCCCGTCTGGAAGCCGCTGGTGGAGATGACGCGCTGGCGTCATGTTCAGTACCGTCGCCAACTAGCGGAGCGTAGCGCGCTAGCCGCCGCTCCAGGTCAGGTTGTTTCGGCAGGAGTCTAGCCTTCTTGTCATGTCATTTCCTTTCAGATTTTCCTTGACAGGCTGTACTGTGTGCCATATGGTGTGTATCACACACTGTATGACGAACGGTAACCAAGCCAACGCTGACCTATTCGAGAATCTCCGACTGGAGCTACGCCGAGGATGCCTGATTGTGGCGGTCTTGGCCCAGCTCCGGACCGAGCAGTACGGGTATACGCTCCGCAAGTCCTTGGCTGAAGATGGCCTGGCAATCGACGAAGGCACGCTCTATCCACTCCTGCGGCGGCTGGAGAGCCAGGGTCTACTGGTCAGTCAGTGGCGGGAAGAAGATAAGCGCAACAAGCGCTTCTACCGTCTGTCACCGGCCGGAGAACCAATTCTTAAACAGCTGTTAGACGAGTGGCAAAGCATCAATGCGTCGTTAGAACGAATTCTTCAAGAGGCATAGGACATTTATGAGCACGCCATCGAACGATCTGCGGAGCGGTAAACCACAGGAACTCCTGCAACGCTACCTACAAGCTGTGCGCTTCTGGCTTCCCAAGTCGCAGCAGGAGGACATCCTTGCCGAGCTGTCGGAAGATCTTCGCTCTCAAGTCGAAGACAAGGAAACCGAGCTCGGCCGCCCCTTGGACGAGACTGAACTCGGAGCCATCCTCAAGAAGTGCGGCAATCCAATGCGTGTGGCCAGCCGTTATCAGCCCGGACAATATCTGATCGGTCCAACTTGGTTCCCGGTTTACCGTTTTGTGCTTAAGCTCGTCCTGTTGTGGGTTCTGATTCCGGTTTTCGTCGTGATCGTCGGGCCGGCAATCGTGCTCAGCAACCCTGATCGCGGCGCCGGCCTTCTCCAGACTTTCGGGAACCTCTGGACCGCCTGGATCATCGCGGGCGGTGTGATTACCCTGGTGTTCGCAATCCTGGAGCGGGTGCAGGTGAAATGCGACGTGGCCGATAAATGGGATCCGCGCTCTCTTCCACCGCTTGCGAAGGAACAAGTCCAATCCGGCGCGAAATCCATATGTGAGATCGCCTTCGGAGTCCTGGCCCTGATATGGCTGCTGCTCGCGCCCCAATATCCCGTCCTGGCGTTCGGTCCTGCCGCGGCATTCTTGAAATTTGGACCGCTATGGCACCAGTTCTACATCCCCATGATCCTGCTCACACTGTTCGGGCTGGCGCATCAGATCATCGGTCTGGCTCGCCCGCAATGGAACTGGCTTCCACCTCTTGGACGGCTGCTTAGCATCGTCCTAACTCTCATCGTCCTGAACTTCGTCATCAACGCGGCAGGCCACACTGCACACAACGAGTGGCATCCTTTTGTCACATTAGTTGACCGGGCGCAGGATTCCGCACGCTATAACCAGATCGCGGCTCTCGTGAACGTCTCGGTTCTGCTCAGTATCGCGGGTACCTGGCTTGGACTAAGCATCGCCGCGGTCATCGAGACATGGAAGCTCTTGCGTCTGATTCGCAAACGCATTCCGCAAGGACATAACGCCGCACCTTTTCGCGCGGCCTAGATTCCTCACCATCGCAGCCTAGCGTCGCTTTCCGTTTCGTTGCGCGGATGATTTAAGCCGCGATGGGAAACTAACTAAAGCCTTATAAGGTGCCGGCGATCCACGCCGGCATTTGCTTGCGATAAGATCAAAGGATGAATTCGTCCACTGCCGAGGCCACAGCCGGAGGAAGTCCTGCTCCCGAGCCTCGCCCATCCAACTTTATTCGCGACATCATTCTCGAGGACCTGAAGACCGGCAAATACGAAGGCCGTGTGCAGACCCGCTTTCCTCCGGAGCCCAACGGCTACCTGCATATCGGACATGCCAAGGCCATCTGCCTCGACTTCGGACTCGCCGACGAGTTTGGCGGACACACAAATCTGCGCTTCGATGACACGAATCCGGAAAAAGAAGAAACCGAATACGTCGACTCCATCCAGGAGGATGTACGCTGGCTCGGCTTCCATTGGGACGGTCTTTTCTACGCCTCTGACTATTTCGATCAGCTCTATGACTGGGCCGCGAAGCTGATCAAGGGCGGGACGGCCTACGTCGATGATCTGTCGGCCGAGGAAATCCGCAAATACCGCGGCACCCTTACCGAGCCGGGAAAGGACAGCCCCTACCGCAATCGGTCGGTGGAAGAGAACCTCGATCTTTTCGAGCGCATGCGGGCGGGCGAGTTTCCCGACGGCTCGCGCGTTCTGCGGGCGAAGATCGATATGGCATCACCGAACCTGAACATGCGCGATCCGGTGATGTACCGCATCCTGCATGCTGAGCATCACCGCACCGGTAACAAGTGGTGCATCTACCCGATGTATGACTATGCTCATGGACAATCGGATTCGCTCGAAAAAGTCACACACTCCATGTGCACCCTCGAGTTCGAGGATCATCGCCCGCTTTACAACTGGTTCATCCAGCAGCTGGGAATTTTCCCTTCGCAGCAAATCGAATTTGATCGGCTCAACCTGACCCACACGCTGCTCAGCAAGCGCAAGCTGTTGCAACTTGTGCAGGAGGGGCGTGTGCGGGGATGGGACGATCCGCGCATGCCAACGCTTTCCGGGCTCCGCCGTCGCGGCTATACACCGGAGGCGATCCGCAATTTCTGTGGAGCTATCGGCGTCTCGAAGACTACGGGCTCGATTGAACTCGCCATGCTGGAGCACTTCGTCCGCGAAGACCTGAACAAGCGCGCTCCGCGCGTGATGGCTGTTCTCCGCCCGTTGAAAATTGTGATCGACAACTATCCAGAGGATCAGGTCGAGGAGATGGACGCGGTGAACAACCCTGAAGATGCGAACGCAGGCTCGCGCAAGGTTCCCTTCTCGCGCGAACTTTACATCGAGCAGGATGACTTCCGCGAGGTTCCTCCGCCGAAATATTATCGCCTCTCGCCCGGCCGCGAAGTGCGTCTCCGCTATGGCTATTTCATCACCTGCAAGAGTGTCGTGAAGAACGACAAGGGGGAAGTGGTCGAGGTGCACTGCACCTACGATCCCGCGACGCGGGGCGGAAATGCTCCCGACGGCCGCAAGGTGAAGTCGACTATCCACTGGGTCTCGGCGGCACATGCGATCGACGCTGAGGTGCGCGTCTATGAAAATCTGTTCGGCAAGGAAAATCCCAGCGAAGTGGAAGAGGGCGGGGATGTTCTTGACAATCTCAATCCGAACTCGCTCGAAGTGCTGACCCACGCGAAGCTTGAACCGTCCCTGGCCAATGCCGTTGCCGGAAGCCGCTACCAGTTCGAGCGCCTGGGATATTTCTGCGTCGATCCGGATTCGAAGCCAGGCAGGCCAGTATTCAATCGCACTGTGGCGCTGAAGGATGCCTGGGCGAAGGTGGAGAAGAAGCAAAGCGTCAAAGGCTGAACTGCCAGCCGCGAAGCCTTAAGACTCACTGTCATGCTGAGCGAAGAACGAGCTTCGCGAAGCGAAGTCCGTTCGCAGTCGAAGCATCCCTACCTCGGGCAGGGTCCCGCTGTTGTTCAGAGTTGCCACAAATATATAAACTAAGCCGCCGTAAAGGTTATAGCGATGCTTCGACTCCGCAGTGACGATCGCTTCGCGCTCCTCACCGCTCCGCTCAGCATGACAGCATCGCGGAAGTGCAGCGACTGGAGGCTGACTTCCAGGAAGTCTCAGGGAAGCAGACGGTGAGTCACAAGCTTTGGTTTCGCTGAGAGCTGACGGCTGAAAGCTGACAGCTAATTATGCACGTGCGGGCTCTGTGCAGGATTCTTTCGGTGAGTCGGCGGTTCCTTTACTACCTTCACATTGAAACTGACGGGCACAGTTTTCGGCGGATAACAGGCGGCATTGTCACAGGCCTGGTAGCGCAGCACGCCGTGCATCACGTATTTTCCGGGAGTAACCGAACGCAGCGGATGCACGGCCAGTCCGATGGTGAAATCTCCGGTATAGACGTTCAGTTTTTCGTCGGGCGAGAAAGGGAAACTCAGATCCTCGCCAGCGGGATATGCAATCTTTCCCAGAATAATGTCGGTGGGCAGATCCATCTTCAGCGCCGTGGGAATGAGGAACTCGGATTTGGGAGCGTTCGAGTTGATGTGATAACCGCGAGGGACCCTAAAATCCAGGTTCACCATGGTCTGCGCGGCGCGAGGAGCCGTGACCACGGGTACGGGAGCAATCGTCACTGAAGGAGGCTTGCCCGCTTGCGCCGAGGCGGCAACCGTCAAGAAAATGAGTACCGGGAGACATGCCGGGCGGATTCGGATTCCGTGTTTACCTGGCAGCGAGATCGGACTGCTGGTCATTTATTTTCAGTTATTTTCAGTTCTGATCTTAGTTCCGCCGAACAAGGTTCCCCCGAACAAGTGTTGCCGAGAGTCCCGCCGAACAGAACCTACCCTGGACTAACATCTTAGAACCAATGCCCCTCGGCTCCTATTATCACTTCTGAGCCTGCGTGGCTTGGACCGGAACGGTGGCCGTCTGATTGTTCGCCGGCTTCGTATTCAATGCTTTCTTGACGGCGTCCTCAATCTCGCTCTTGCCTTTGAGTCCGATGATTTTGTCCACCATTTTTCCGTCACGTCCGATGAAAAAGCTCTCGGGCAGTGCGGGGATGCCTCCGTACTGATCGCCGATCGATTCTTTCCCAATCAGGATGGGATAGTTCACGCCCATGTCCTTGGCAAACTTCGCGATGTCTTCCTTGCTGGCATCATCCAGGGCTACGCCGACGATCTGCAGACCTTGCGCCCCATACTTATTCTGCAACTCCACAAACCAGGGCATCTCGATCTTGCACGGACTGCACCAGGTTGCCCAAAAATTGAGGAGCACGGCCTTACCCCGCAGGTCGGACAATCGAACACTCTTGCCGTCAAGCGATTCCAAGGAAAAGTCAGGAGCGACGGTCGACTTCGCGATGCGAGGGCCTGAGCGGCGAGCCATGTGAAAGCCCACGTACAACATCAGCGCGACCACCAGCGCCACCACTACGAGCACCATTGGATTACGTTTCACGGATCAGAACTCCATTATCGAATGCAGCATCACAAAGCAAACGATTCACAAAGCAAAACGGTTCAAGAACGATAGCCAGTTTGAAATCAAAGTAAAGCGTCCTATCACCAGCAACACGCCGAGTGCGATCAGCAAGCCGCCGCTCGCCACTTCGAGAGCATGCATGTGCGACCGGAAGCGGCTGTAAAACTTCAAGAAGCGCTCAATTCCCAACGAAGTCAGCAGAAACGGCACGGCCAACCCAAGCGAATAAACCGCCAGCAGGAGTATCCCCTTGGCCAGCGTCTCCTCTCCTGCAGCCAGGGTGAGGATCACGGTGAGAATCGGGCCCAGGCACGGAGTCCAGCCGAAGGCGAACGCGAAGCCGATCACGAATGCTCCAATCGGCGTACTGCCGCCTTTCAGACTGTGCATGCGAGTGTCGGCATAGAGTGCCTTGATCTTGAAAATCCCGGTCAGGTGCAGACCGAAAAGAATAATGACGACGCCAGCCACGATCGATAGAGTGTGCTTGTAGCGGGCCGCAACCTGGCCAATTTCCGTGGAGATCGCTCCCAGCGTGATGAAGACCACACTGAAGCCGAGAATGAATCCGAAAGAGTTCATCATGACGCGCCGCATCAGCTGACCGTGGGACGCCTTCAATTCGTCCACACCGACGCCGGAGATAAGCGAAACGTATCCCGGGACCAGCGGCAGCACACAGGGCGAGAGAAACGAAATCAAGCCAGCGAAAAAAGCGGCGATCGGAAGTGGTAGGCTCGACATCAGCTTTTATTGTACCTGCACGGTCGGCGCCGTTTGTCGACGCTCGCCCCACAACTAATGAGACGCGCCGCATCGCTTTTGGTTTCAAACGTGTCCTCAATTCCAGAGACCGCCCCCAGATTTATCGCTTGGCAGGAGGTTGCTGGGAGGGCGCGGGCTGAAGCAACGGCAATTCGTCCGACGAACCCGACAGCATTTTTCGCAAAAATCCAATTGGCAACGTCGCGCTCACTATGGCCCGCTCCCCCTCCTGGCGCACTTGCAAGCTGTCAAACAGGGCTTTCACGTCGGGATCGCTGCCCTGGCTACCCACGGAGCCTTCAGCGCTGTGGAACATGGTAAGAAAAACATTCAGCTTTTCGGCGATGCTGCGCGCGTCGTCGCTCGTACCCGCCAAAGCTTCGGCACGAATATGAAGCGATCCCGGCCGCAGAGGCAGATGTAAGGGGTTGTAACTCGCAGAGATGACTAGATCCGCGGACTTGGAAAAAACGGCGTTCCAGCCGCCGAAGGCGGGTGCCGCAGGCTGAATGTGCGCAACCATCCAAACTGGGCTGGCGAACTGCACGCGTTTGTAGTAACGGCGAAGCAGGGCAGGACCGCCAAACGGTGAAGCCAGGCGGCGCGAACGGTCCACCATGCCGCGAATCACGGCTGGGTCATCCTGATTCGACGCGGCTACGGAATCGACGCTAAGAATAGCGACGCGAAACGCCCGCCCTTCCAGGGGAATGGTAAAAATCTCGAGCGAATTGTAATTTTCGACCGATTGCGCGAGCTGCCTCAGGTAGGCACGCAGCCGCTCGCTGTGAAATTTTCCTACAAATACTTCGGAGAAACGGGGCTCGGGAGCCGAGCCGCCACTCCCGCCATCCGGCCATTTCGCGGGGTAATGGATGGCGAATGCAGCCGCGTCCAGGTCGCGTTCAAACTCGATTCCGGTTTGCTGAATGAAGCGTTCGTATTCCGGGTCATGCGAGACGGCGGGCAGGTTGTTTCCGCCATTTGCTTTCCGGGCCCATCCCAGATTCAGGTAGAGGAAAGCATCGCCGCCGGGCAACAGGCGTGCGGATTCCGGCGGGGCGTGTTTTCGCAGTTGGACGGCGAGAGTGACGGCCGCCGTAACAATCACGACCCCGAGAGCGATGGGGAGAGTGCGCCTAATTCGCATGGAATGCGGTCAGGGCTGAAATAATAGCATCCGGTAGCCAGACTGACAGTGCATGTTTGCCGCCAGGCTTAGGTTGCAAGGTTATCGAAACCTCGGTTGCACCGATAATTGCCATTGTGATAAGTTAACTAATTGTCCCGGACATCTGGAAGGGATTCAGGGTCAATGTGCGCCCGAAAGCGCCGTTGTCCCTAAATGCTGGCGTAGCTCAGTTGGTAGAGCATCTGATTTGTAATCAGAGGGTCAGGGGTTCAAATCCCTTCGCCAGCTCCAGAGTTACGACAACGACGAAACGAATTTCCGGCAGTCGCGGAGTCGATAGCGGCGCAACAGGTTTTTCCAAACGCACTCCATTCGGAACTTTTCCGGCGTGTAGTGATCTTCGCGCGGTCTTGCGTGCGCGATTCTTGGTTTCCCTGC
>Ga0137393_10001870_pt1 | contig 13477 bp, 20 predicted proteins | sample 15con2h34BmetaG_FD_101396 | JGI IMG/M metagenome (GOLD analysis project Ga0137393, IMG submission 101396) | Vadose zone soil microbial communities from Angelo Coast Range Reserve, California, USA - 15con2h3.4B metaG | ecosystem: Environmental > Terrestrial > Soil > Vadose zone > Saprolite...
TGTGTTACAAACCGCGCCGACGTTTCGCCTCACGCGTGATGGCTACGGCAGCAATACGACGCTCTCGGCTGCTCGTAACAGTGGCACCGCTTATGGGACATTGGCAGTAGCGGCGCTTCCTGCAGGCGCATACCTGCCACATAAGGGGCAACTCACCGTTGAGTATGGCGGCGCGCACCCTGAGAATGTGTATATCTGGAATCCGGGCGGCACATACACCGCCGGGGCTACGACCATCAACATTTCAACCTCGACCGCTTCACAGATCAACTGGACGCCCGCGTTTACGCATGCGATCGGAGCGCAGATTTATGAAGCGACGGGCGGGCCACAACTACCTGGACCTGCTGAGATGGCAACCTATGCGGGCGTTATCGCGGCGCGGTACAATGGCACAAAGGGCTACGGCACCATTGAGGAAATCGAGATCGGCAACGAAGAGTGGGACAGTCAGACGCGCTTCCCCGGCAATGCTGACAATGGCGGCGGCGTGCTGGCTCCTGTCATCAATGCAGCCTACCCTGCAATTGCGGCGGCTTATCCAACCTGTATCATCATCCGGGCCTCAGTGCGCAAAACACCAACGCTGGCGCTGACCCACATCACGAACTGGGAAACGCTCTTCTGGTCTAATCTCACGATAGCGACTTCAAGCCCGATCACCGCCGACGCCCATTATTATGTGACCACTGACCCAACGGTGCAAACAGTCGATACGCCAAGTGTGACGACGGAAGCCAGCACCATCTTATCGGTCGCAGCTTCCAACGGTTTCAACAATGTTGCGCTACTCTTTGGGGAGTATGGCTACCTGCAGTGGGATGACGGCAATGGCACTACAGCGACCGTGGCGACAACGGCGCTCACCGCAGGCGTGCCGATCACCTCGCTTACGTGCTCTGCCCTATCAGCGTCTATGCCGGCAGGCACACCGATCACCTTTGACTACAATGGCGGTGCCAATCAAGAGGGCTATGCTTCAAACCGCGTCTATGCCAAAGGTGCCAATGCGCTCGGGGCCACGACGCTGAACATTACCACCGATCCGACCGGGGCCACGTCTGTCGCCTGGACGCCCGCGTTTACGCATGCCATCGGCTCAAACATCTATGGCACGACGCACACGCCTATTCTCGATCTGAACGCGATTGCAGGCTTTACGAAGTCGATGTATGACGCGCTGGCACCGTTTCATGCACACGCCTACTATTTCACCCTCAACGATACGTCTGCGGTGCATACCACCTACACGCCGCAGTGGGCAGACGCGCCGCGCAGCCTGGTACAGACCATTGGCGGCGTGTATACCTATGCGCCTGCCTATTACGTCATCGCCAACTACGTGTGGTTCCCTGCTGCACCTGTGGCTGGCACCTATACGGCGCAGATTGGCGGCAATAACGTGTTTGTCAAGCAGGGCACGCTGGGTGCACAGAACACCATTGGCAGAAGCTCACAGGCCAATTTCACGGTGTTTGATCGTCTCGGCGCGACCCTCTTCCAGCAGTTTCAGCAAGTGCAGATCTACGATCAGAACGGCATACTGGCCTTTTCTGGCTACCTCAACCCGCCAAAGATACAAAAGCCAGGCTTTCAGCCGGCCCTTGAAACGCAAATCACGTGCATTGACCAGCACTGGTTGGCGCTCAAGCGCATCGTTGCGAAGGTCTATCGCAACCAGACCTTCGGCTTCATCGTGCAGGATATGGTGACGAACATCCTGTCACAGGAAGGCGTGACGGTTGGCACGATAGCGGCGGGCCCGATTGTGCCTTTTGCCAACTTTGGCTATTGCACCGTCTCGGCGGCGCTGGACGCTTTGGTAGCGGCGGCTTCGTCGTCAGGCATTCCCTACTACTGGTCCATCGATCAAAACAAACTCTTGTGGGCAGTGCCCTACACCGCCATTGTGGGCGCGACGGTGGGGAGCGCGCAGAGCAACTATGGGGCAGGCTCTTATGGCTCTTCCTCCTATGGTATCGGCAGCGGCGGCACCATACAGATCGACGACGGGCAACGCTCCGGCCTCAAACCAACCCTCACCCCGGGCAATCCCAAATTCAGGAATACCCAGTATGCCGTAGGAGGCGTGGCACAGACGGGCACCAACGATGAGACGCGACAAGGCGATGGGCAGACACGCGCGTTCACGTTCCGCTACCCGCTGGCAGCCGCGCCAAGCACCTTCACGCTCAACGGCTCCGCTGTCACACTCGGTACCAAAGGACAAACCGGCTTCAACTACTACTACGCGATAGGCGACCCGGTGATCTCTCAGGACAGCTCACAAACGCTGCTTGTGAGTACAGATCGCTTGCGCATGGTCTATGTGGGGCAAATCCCCACCGTCTTCACCAACAACAATGCAACGCAGATCGCGGCACAGGCGCTGCTTGATGGCACGAGCGGGATTATAGAGAGCGTGCTCGTCGATAACACGATTGCAACGGCGGCTGACGGCCTCGCCAAAGTCAACCAGCAGCTCTCACAGTACGGCGTAGCGGGCGAGCTTTTTGAATTTGCGACGCGCACGCCCGGCTTCCAACCAGGGCAACTAATCACTGTTACCTACGCACCGCTGGGCTTTGTCAGCACGCAGATGCTCATTGCGGAGGTGGATTTCTCTGACCAGGCCGATGGCATCAACATCTGGTACACGGTGCATGCAGTCACCGGACCATACGACGTGAGTTGGGTGAATTTCTTTGCCAACTTGCTGCAACCGGCAACCATTGCGAACAATATCAATTTAGGCGTCGCGCTCAACATCGGGCTTGCGCCGTCAACCACGCTCGCGCCATCGACCACGCTTGCGCCAGGATAAGGAGGTGTCATTATCACATTTACAACATATGTCAACCAGGGCCCGTATACCAACAACGTCCAACCTCCATCATTGAATGCGACGCTGTTCAACAATCTTGAATCATTCTTAGATCAGATCGTCGCGCCTCTCGTGGCCGATAGCCATGTGACCGCCGATGGGCTGGGCAACGTGACGACGCTTTCCACCACCCTGACCAGCACCGGAACGGGGCTCACGGTGCAGCATAACGCCACGGTGAGCGGCGTCCTGACCACTACGGGCAATCACGTGGCCAATGGCGGGATGAACATTAACACGATCAGGGACAATACCAACGGCAACACGGCCATTGATCTGTCGGCAGGCTCCGGCCTGGTCAAGTTGCCACATGGCGCGACATTGACGGGCGGAGCGTTTAACCTGCTCACTGGCTCCATTTCGCGTCTCTCTATCTTTACCGGGTCGGCAAATTCCTCTGGCACTTTGCAAGCCCATGGACTGGGCGCGACGCCTGATTTTTGTATGTTTCAGCAAACGGTGAGTGGGGGTTCTGATGTAAACGATTTCCAGTGGGATAAAAATGCGAGTGACGGAACAAATGTCAAGGTATGGAGCAACAATGCGTCATCTCGTAGCTATATCGCACTCGCTATCAAGCTCTAAAGAAAGGAAAGGACTCATGGTACTTATCATCATCATTCGTATCGCAATCTTGCTCACCTTCTTCCTGCTCATGGCAGAGGGAGTAGCGGCTATCATCTGGGTCAGGTGGTTCACGAAGCGCTATGTGCGCAAGCATCTGGAATTAGAAGCACGGATAGAGATCGTGGAGCAAAGGACGAAAGTGGTGAAAGAATGATTACACTCACAAGCTGGCTTACGCTCATCAATCTGCTGTTTGTGATCGCCGTGCCTCTCGCTGCATTCATTGCGCTCCGATTTGGATTTGCGAAAGCTGCTGAGGCTGCTGAGAAGCGCGTGCGTGCGGCCCTCACAGAAGAGAATACCTTGTTGCGTGCGAGAATTGAGTACCTGGAATTTGAAACAACGGCCATGCGTGAAGCACTCAAAGAGGAGGGCATTTACATCACGATTGATGGGGAGCGCGTCACCATCAAGCGCACGAGTGAGCCTGATACCACAAGGCATATTATCAAAAAGCCGAAGACGACAGCAGTGAAGAAAATAGAAGAGAAGGAATGAAAATGGTCTGTGCTTTTCTCGACTCGAGCAAGCACAGAGGAAAGGAGGACGAGCGATGCCACGATTACCCGTCGTAGGAAGCGATAGCAACACCTGGGGGGCTACCCTCAATGATTTTCTGAGTCAGGCGCATAACGCCGATGGCTCGATCAAGAACCTGTTCTTTAACCCCAAAGACCCGGCCTATGGCGCGAAATTGGATAACTCCACCGATGATACCGTGGCAATTCAGGCGGCGATCACGGCGGCTGGCGCGGCTGGCGGCGGCATCGTGTGGGGTTCGTCAGGCACGGGCAAGATCTCGGCCCCGCTCAACTTTTCCTCGCCTAATGTGATTTTAGCAGGGCCAGCAGGACAGGCATTCACGCTGACACCCACCTCTGGTTTCACCGGGGCCAATCTCGTCAACATCACCGCCGACTTTTGCGGTCTGAAGAATATCACCCTTGCCGGAGCCTCTACGACTTATAGTAGCAATCCAGCCGCCGATGGTATCCAGATCACAGGCGCCCGTTCGGTGACTCTGGAAAACGTGTATCTCAACTACATCAATGGATGGGCGGTCCAATCCACCGCGACGGCGGGCGTGGCGAACTACTGGAATGATTGGCGCAACGTGCATCCATTCCAGTGCAAGCAGGGCTTCCATATTCTTGGCAATACCGGAAGCGGATTCAACATGGCGCACTATCTCACCGATTGCTGTGCCGATCAGATACAAAATGGCGATGGCTATCTGTTTGAAGACGCGCATGACATCCTCTGCACGAACCTGGAGGGCAGTGTCACGGCAGGCTCAGGCAATACGCTGCACATCAAGGGCGCGAGTGCGGCGGTCTACGTCTCCAACATCGATCTTGGGCCAGCACCGGGGCCGTCTACCGGTGCCTGTGTGCTGATCGAGTCAGGTGCCAATGGCAACCCGAAGCAGGTCACGTTCAACGCGGGCATCGTCGAGGGCGGATTAACGGGCATCACCATCACCGCAGGGACACAGTTGCGCGTCGTGGACGTCGATATCATCAACAACGGGACGCATGGTCTCTCGATATCGGGGGCAGCCGATGCGATTGTGATCTCCGGCTGTCTCTTCAACCTGAACGGCTCGACGGCCGGGGCAGCACGCTACGACTTCCAATCGAGCACCACCGGCCACGTAGAGGTCAATGACTGCTACTTCCTGACGCCACAGGGTTCGCTGACACAGCAGACCAACAACGCTGCTAATGTCACAGCGGGCAATGTGGTCTTCCAGAATGACACGTTTAGCGGTACTGGCTATACCACGGCCAACATCCTCCTCGGCTTCCCAAAGGTAATACGCGCATGTCCTGGGTTCAATCCGCTTGGTAATGTATCGCTGGCTGCCGTGGGTGCCAGTCCATACTCATTCCCTACGAAGTCTACGGATATGATGTACATTTTCACTGCTGGCACATACTCCGTGGTTAGTTTAGGCGGGGTGGCAACGGGGTACGTGGGCACACCAACCGCAGCCGTTCCGTGGACAGTGCGTGTGCCAGCCGGAGTCACACTGGCGATTACATATACAGTAGCACCCACAGCTAATACAACCGTGGTTGCATTTAGCGATTAGTAGAACAGGGTGATGACTATAATGGAAGAAAGGACAATGAACAATGGCCGCAGGTGGGCAAGCGGATTATCTCAATAGTGCAATACTCAACTGGTTGAAAGGCACGACGTTCCTGGCAGCGCCAGCCACAACCTATGTGGCGCTCTTCACCACTGCGCCGACCTCTGACGCGGGCACAGGTGGTACTGAAGTATCGGGCGGCGCGTATGCACGTCAGCCGATCACCTCATCAACGGGTTGGTCGGCAATCAGTGGAGGTGCAACGGTTGCCGAGCAGATCAGCAATGGGGCGGTCATTACGTTCCCAACGCCTACCGTGTCATGGGGAACTGTGGTCGCGGTGGGCTTATATGACGCGGTGACGGCGGGCAACCTACTCTACTTCGCGACTATCACCTCACAGGCCATAGGCGTAGGGGTGGTGGCCAGCTTGGCAATCGGTACACTCATAGTAACAGCAGATTAGTAATAGTGTAATACGAAAGGAGATTCATTATGTCGGTAGGGTCAACTCCTCGTGATAGTGGGAATATCCCACTCGGATGTGTTCTTGTTCCTGGCGATACAACGCCGCAAGCCCTTCGGGGAGGGAGAGAATATACCGATGCGAATAGTAACATTTCGGCATCTGCCGCAGTCTCACTAGAAGACGGCTGGAAGGCAACCTTTTCAGCGACGGTGACCGCGAATGCAGCCTATGCAACACCGACCGATTTGCTGGTATTGCCCGGCTCTGCAACTGCTGGCAAGGTAGTACGCCTGGTACGTTTCGATATCGCCAGTGTTGCGACTGCTGCCGGTATTTACACCGTGCATCTGGTGAAAAGGACGGCAGCCAATACTGGAGGTACTTCGGCTGCAATGACCATCACGAAATTTGACTCCAACGATACCTCGACGGCGGTTCCTGTGACGTACTCGGTTGTGCCTACGAGTGTGGGCGCGGGATCGGACATTATAGCAGATAGGCTCTTCCAGAATACACTCACGCTGCAACCAGAGCGCAGAACGTGGCTTTTTGGCAATGGTCCAATGGAAGCGGTCGTATTGCGTGGAGTAGCCCAGGCATTCGCTGTAAACTTTGGCGGTGTGGCATTGCCTGCTGGCTCTCTGTTCGATATGACGATTTACTGGACTGAAGAGTAAAGCGGGTACGCTGTGACAACGCCCCTCACCGTCTATACGCTTACTGCCAATAGCACGACGCTTGCTACCGCCAAGACGCTGGCTACAGCACTTGGCGGGACGCAAGCGGGCACGGCAACGACGCAGCTAGGCACGGCTACTGGCTATGGTGAGGTCTACTCGCAAATCCATAACCCTGCATGGCCCGCGCTCGGAGCGGTAGCAGCGCCAGATGGCGGCGGCTATATTCTCGACTCAACCATTCTTGAAGGACAAACCATCCCCGCTGGCCCCTGGACGCCAACGTTCAGGGTATTGCTGGGAGCTGGCACTGCGACCGGCGATCTGATTGTCGTTGCGTATAAATACAACATCAATACGCTGTCCTATACGCTGATTGGCATCTGTACCTTTGCCGGGCAGAGTTTGACGACGGGCGCCAACTTCACCTGGGGAGCAACGATACTTCCAGCGGCATCCTTTGGGGTTGGTGATAGGCTCTATTTCGAGACGTGGACAAATATCACCGTCTCAGATGCGACAGGAACGACCATCAGGTGGGCGCAATCCAGTAATGCGACGCTTGGCGTTGCGACCGACCAGGTGATTACTCCTGGCTTTGATGCAACGCCTGCGGTGGGTGTCCCGCGCTTCATTCCGCGTGCGTTAGGCGCGACGATTATCCCTACCATTGTCAGCCAACCGCTCCCGTATGTAGAGCGTGCATTGGGTTCTACGCTGATCTACGAAAACCGCGTATTCATCCCGCGTGCGCTTGGCGGTGACTACATCCCTGATGCATCCCTATGGGTTCCGCGCGCGCTCGGCGGTACAATCCAGGTGGTTCCACTTGCAGGCACTCTTGCGGGTGTTGGGACTTTTGCGGGGACACTCTCACTTGCGACGGCTCTTAGCAGTACGCTTGCCGGAGTGGGAACACTTACAGGAACACTGTCCGCGAATACCGCACTCGCTGTCACGTTCGTAGGGACAGGCACTCTTACAGGAACGCTCTCACTCACTACAGCACTGTCAGTCACGCTTGCCGGCGTTGGTACGCTCTCAGGGACACTCTCCGCAAACACAGCGCTCACCGATACCCTGGTAGGAGTAGGAACGCTTACAGGGATGCTCTCGCTTACTACCGCGCTTGCCAGTACGTTAGTAGGAGTAGGGACGCTCTCAGGGACGTTCTCTCTACGGGTAGCGCTCTCGCTCACCTTTGCAGGGGTGGGCACGCTTGGAGGCACACTCAGCATACCGGGCGTGATCTCGCTCTTTCTCAGTGCGACCTGGGTGACGCGCGATATGGCGGGCACATGGCGAACACGCGATCTGGCAGGGACATGGAAAATGAGAGATGAACAGGGCACGTGGGATAGCCGCGACGACAAGGCGACATGGGACACACGAGACGATCAAGCAACATGGAAATCGAGGTGATCTATGGGATTTAGTCCATTCCCCGCTGGGGATGGTAGCGCCTGGCCACCACAGCTTTTTATGACTGATACCGCTATCTACTCACTTGTGGGGGTAACAAATGCGAACATTGCGATGCATATGCAGGATACACATAACAACATGGCATTGTATGTATGTACGGGCGCATGGGTGATACAGGGGGATGGCTCGGCAGGCAAGGCAACCTTTACGCCAAGCCCGACTGATGTCTCTACTGGCTCTCTGGGCAAGCCTGGCACGTATAGAATCTATCCAGTCGTAACGCTTTCAACCGGAGCGAAGCCGATGGACTGGCAACTGATGGAGGTGGTAGCTCAGCCATGACAGCGATCACAACATTTTTGCAGAGCGCCTTGTGGAGCGGGCTTATTATCCTGCTCATCGAATCGCTGTTCGTTGTACTGATTATGTACGCCGAAAGCAAGGCAGAGCGTGACGCATGGGAGAAGCAGGAGACACGGAAAATGAAAGCGGTGAGAAGATGATAGATTGGTATGCGTTCTGGACGGGCGGGCCAGTTCGCCGCTTCATTTTTGAGCACATGAAACGGAGCATGCGCCTTATGGATGATTTCTTTGACAGTTTCGGACCGCATAAGCATTTTTGGTAAGGAGGTGTGTATGGTAGATTATCCTGAAGCAATCGATATGTTGCTCCCAACCTCGTACAGCTTCGATAGCTGCGCTCCGCTCTCTATCGTCATACATGAGACAGGCGGGGATATGACGCTCGACGCAGTGCATAACACGTTCTTAGCGACAGAAAGGAGTACGCACTTTGCAATCGATCAAAGCGGAAATGTTGCCCAATTCGTCCCCCTCTCTCGGGGTGCAGGTGGAAATTGTTGCGCAGATAAAGACGCCAGCGGGCAATTATTGTGTGACCCATACTGGTACGGCTACCTCCAGCAGTACGGCAACCTCAATCTGTGTACGATCAGTATTGAGCACTGCAACAACTCAACCAACTCCCTCCCGATGACGCAGGCACAAACTGATGCATCCAACAAACTCATCCTGTGGTTGTGTCAAAAGTTCAACCTGAACATCAACCACATCAAGGGGCACAATTCGATCAATCCGAAGAGCAAGCCAGATTGCCCGGGCACATTTAGCTTCGCGCAACTGGCAGCGTACTTACAAGGAGGTTCTATGGTTCCGACAGGATGGCATGATGACGGCCAAATGCTTACAGCGCCCAACGGTGTTGGGGTGCGGCTCGGCTTTCGTGACTATGTGCTCTCGCACAACTGGGACGGGGGCAACTATCCGCTTGCCCCCGAACAAGGCGTCTCACTGCTTGAGGCCAGCAATCCAGGTTTAGGCGGAGGCGACCAACAAGTGTTCCGCTGGTCCATGCTAGGCTACACACAACAGCGCGGCGTATTCCTGGAATGGACGGGTGTGGAGCTGGTAACCGTGCGTCAGCAAGCTATCACGTATCACGACCTGTCGAAGCAGCTCCAAGCGGAGGTTGACAGCCTCAAGCAGCAACTAGCAGCAGCACAGCAGCCGACAGGCATCGATCCTGCTGCTGTCAGGGACAGGCTGACGACTATCGGGTCGGCTATGAGCAATTACAACAACGCTATACAGCAACTCGTCACTCAGCCGTTGTAGGAGGTTCAGGCCATGCGGTGAGATCTGGGATGTATACCTGTATGGTTTCTTCGGGGCTGTATATTGTTCCTTTTGCCAGATCGAAGTTACTAAGGGCATGCACAACCAGATCATAGGCAAACTGCGCGATGAGGGTTTGCATTTCTTCGTAGTGAAGAGACGTATCATCGTCATCAATGAATCTGCACTTGCTCATCTCTTGTAACAGGAAATGGGCGGAGCCTTGAAAATGTGTATCGCGTTCATTATTCGTACTCATGAAAGGAAGTGTATCACATGCAAACCACCAACAATCCATTGCCCGAAATCGGCGTTATCCTCATCGCACTTGGGTTTATTGCAGCAGGTACGACATTGCTGGCACTTGGGAAGGTTGATCTCAATGTGGCGATGACGCTCTACATCCTGGCTGGAAGCGTTGCCGGCATCAATGTCGCACTGAAAGCGCCAAGCCCTACACAGCAGCAATTGCTTGTGCAGGCGCTCGCGAGCCAGGCACAACCTCAACCCTTGCAGGCTCCTGCGCCAGTGGCAATGCCTCAAGTTGTGCCCAATTCGATTGATCCGAAATTTGGTATTATGCCACCAGCCATCATGACCACGGGCGTCATGCCATCGGTGCCAAAGCCATGAACTGTACTGTATGTGGGAAACCGCACACGAAAGAGCAACCGCTGACCGTTGCACACAACGATGAGTGGCTGTGCCCTGGCTGCCTGAAGGAGCTAGATATATACAGCAACCCGATCGGCGGCATGGCTGGCATAATAATGAATGCGGCTGATGTGCCTCTCTATGGCAAAAGCCCGATAGAGGTTGCTGAGACTTATGTAAAGTCTCGCCTTACAGGTAAGATCAAAATAGGCAATGTGGAGCTGCCTATAGAAAGCTTCGAGATGCGATGAGCGACGCGACAAAAGCGTGGAATGACCAGCTACATTATTCCTTGCAGCAAGCGATGATAGGCGTCAGGGCAGAATCCGCTATATCTCTTCCTCTGCCTGACCCACATATCCACGGCCCCTTCACCTTCCTGCTCAACCAGAACCATAACGCGCTACGCGGGTGTACGACGTGTGGAGCGGCGTGGGTAGGACGCATGGATGACAGTGTAAAGGTGTTGTGCTGGCATCCGATTCACGAACTGGACGAGGAGGAGGAAGAAGAATAGCGGCGGGCAACAAAAACCGCATTACCGGCCCTATTCGGGTTAGTGTAATGCGGTTTTTGTGCTCATATGGCGGACAAGTCAACACCATTAGGAGCATTTGAACATCCTCAGTATAGCACAGCGGGCAAGAAAAAGCCCCTGGCACCTTTGGAGATGACCAGGGGTTAGGGGTATGTGGGCTATTGCTATGATGGGAGATATCCACCGGCATAGCCCCGGCTGGGCACACCGTAGATACCTACGAGTCCCTGAGCAGGTGCCCATTCATTTTTGAATGCTTCAATCACGGCAGGGGTCGCATGTCCCGCGACCGTCCATTTTGGGCGGCTATCCCCACGGTCATGGGTCAGGAGGAGAACCGCGTACCCTCCTGCTAGGGCAGCCACCTGAGCAGAGAGATAATCGAGAGAATAACCCTCTCCTGTATCAGTATCCCGGAGATCAACGAGAGATTGACCCCCAATGGCAAGCGTAGGCGCGTCCACTGCCCAAAGCTGAAAGGATTCGATGCGCCCTCGTACTTCATCCTCCGAATACTTGGAGGCTTTGGCAATCTCAGCGACTTTCCGATCTACTACCTCCTGGGCGGAAACCCCGGGGCACTCACCCCGGATAGCAGCAGCAGGAGCATGGTCCATCGCTGCTAAGACAACATTCTCATGACTCCCCACTTCCATCGCCACACCTAAGAAATCAGCCAATTGTCCCAAAGAGGAGGCATGCCAGAAATCTTTGGGAGAGGCATTGTAACCAGGGTCGCCTGGGCGGTGGTGATCGATGACGAATACCTTTCCATCCACATGGATAGAAATGGGCTGGCACTCAATCAGTACGACATCGCCTGGGAACTCTACCCGGTCTGCCTCGTACGCATTGCCAGGATGGACGCGCTTCCCATCCTTCATGGCATACTGGAATTGACGCTTATCCCATATCAGGATACGCTCGATCTCGCGCATTTCGGGGTCATCTGCCCCGAGAATGAATAATGCTGGATTTGTCATTTGTCTCGGACCTTTCTCCCGCGCGTGGCGGGGCTACTTCATGCCTAATCCTTGCCGTAACATGCGCTCGATATAGACCGAGCGGCTTTCCTCTTTGCCTCGTCTGCTATCGATCTCTTTGAGAAGATCGATTGAGAGCATGAGGCTTGTTCGCTCTCGTCCCTCGTACTCGCGTGGACGTCCTACAGGACGATCATACAATTTTTCATATGCTCGGATACCAAGCCCCGCCTTGATATCCTGGAGCCAGGCCCAGGCATCCTGGTGTAGTTGCTGAGCCGTTTTTTCTCCCTGCACAAAGGGAGAGACCCAGGTTGTTGGAGAGCCGTCATTCGGAAAGGCGGTCTTGCTCCCGCAATAACCCCAGGTGATTTCCAGTTCAGGGGATACGGACATATAGGCGTGCCCGTATCCCTCCACCTTGGCCTGAGATAGGTGATCGGTCAAATCCTGAAAACTAAACTTATTCGCCATGCTTCACCTGCTTGACCACTGCCTGAGAAGCTGCATTCATCTCCGGCGAAAGCTCATCTTCATCGGTCACACCCGCTGAACGCGCGGCATGATTGACGGCTCCGACTGCCAACCAGAATGCATCATCCTCGTCCAACCCCTCGGCTTTTGCCTGAGCAAGCGCTTCCTTCGCAACCTGCTCAACGTTCTTATCCATCGAATCCCCCTTTTCTTCTATCGGTCTCTCAAGCGAGGCCGCGTCTACATCCCCCATCGCTGAGAGATGCAACCGTGGGCTTACTTTAGCGGCTGTACTCGTACACACCGCTGGTTTCCGTGAGTTCAAATCTGCCCACCTGGGCAGATAGGGTGGCCAGCGTCGAGCGGATGCGGTTCGAGTTAATGAGGTCGTTGCCCTCTTTCGAGGGATCGGCCTTCGCTTGTAGCGCGTTCAGCATCTCATCGGCTGTGAATGTTCCCTGGTGGGCCTTTGCAGTTGCACGAACGCTGTCGAGCAGTTCAAAGAAATCTTCGTTGTCGTAAATCGTGATACCTGTCATTTCCGTTTCTCCTTGACTCTTTTTGGAGGGCTTCCACATCCCTCTCCCTATATTAATTATGTCATAATTATCTATGGATGTCAAGGGTATTTAGACCAATTTCAAAACTCGCGGGAAAACTCGTTAGTGCGCCTCTGTGTTCATCGGCTGTGTCTCTTCATTGGCAATCCTGACGAGCCGTGTCTCGATGGAGGCAAGCGGGCGGGTGCGTCGCTGTTGTGAGATGGGCTTGCAGCGCAACAAGTCGAGCGTGAACAGGTCGTAGGCCAGCCAGGCATGGACGCGCTTCTCATTCAGCGGAGTGACGATGCGTCTGTTTTGCCCGTCGTATCTCCCAGCCGTCTTTCGCGCCCTGGCTTCTCCGGCGTGCTGTATCCTCATCGCTATTGCTCATCCTCCACCGAATTGTTTCTTGCAGCGCCGCGTTGGGTGATAGCCCTAAACGTCCAGTGCTACGCTTATTGCGATAGGCAAA
>Ga0137393_10001877_pt1 | contig 13453 bp, 12 predicted proteins | sample 15con2h34BmetaG_FD_101396 | JGI IMG/M metagenome (GOLD analysis project Ga0137393, IMG submission 101396) | Vadose zone soil microbial communities from Angelo Coast Range Reserve, California, USA - 15con2h3.4B metaG | ecosystem: Environmental > Terrestrial > Soil > Vadose zone > Saprolite...
CACTCAAGGCCCGCTGATCGAGGAGTGGCTGATGAAGAACGACTTCCAGCCGGTCGTGGGCCATAGGTTCAACTTCCGCGCCACGCCCATGCCGCATTGGAACGGCGTGACCGACTGCCAAGTCCTGGTCGTCGAACCCAATGAACGGCTCTCCTATAGCTGGAATGCTTCAGGCGAAGAGGCGGCGGGGGGACTGAAGACCGTCGTCACTTGGACGCTGACGCCGACGAAGGGCGGCGTTCTCGTGCGCATGGAGCAGTCGGGCTTCCGGCCCGAAGACGAGGCCGGCTACCAGGGCGCGAGCTACGGCTGGCAGCGGTTCGTCGGCGGCCTGGAACGGGTGGCCGCAGGGCTGGACTGACACCGCAGCTTGGCGCCCACATACCCTCGTCGCGTTCCGTCATAGCAGTGACGGACGAAATCCGCCCGATATGACAAGGAGACCGGCTCCCGTGGAACGCAAGTGGCCGGCCCCGATCGCTAAAGACACCTGAAGACCCCTGGAGGAGACCAATCATGCAAGCACGTATGATAGCTTTCATGCGGGTTTGCAGGCCTTGGAACAATAGAGTGGGAATAATTTTTATCTTTCACGGTTGTTCAACAGCGATCAGAAAATCCAACAAACCCCTTGAGGGATAAAAGAGTTTTTCTTTTTGTCGTTCATCGTCTATCATCCGCACGCGTACTCTGAAGACGTTAAAGCTGACGGTACGAAAGAGATAGCGACAGCGGTCAGGAATTTTTACCGCTGCACCGTTGACGGTATTGATGTTGTATCTGGATTTAATTCTTGTACGGTTACTATTTTTGTGGGCGGCGTTGCGACAGATCAAACTTTCGCATTCATAGCAATAGGCCCGGCTTAAAAAAGTAACGTCTAAATTTTTTAGAACTCAATCTTAACGCCTATTCGATTTAGGCTTAGAGCCGCCCTTACGTCCGAGTTCGGCCATGTGTTCGCGGTCTTTGCTTACCGTGGCCCCACCTTTACGCCCACCTTTGCGGGTTTCTTCGGAAGTGAATTTGTGCAAAGTTCCTTTTTCATGCGCGGTCCTACCGCCCATAGATGTTACTTGCTTGAGGGTTTCGGGTGTCATGGCAGCGAATCCACGAAGCCGTTTGTTTGGGTTTTTCACCGATCGCTACACCTGGTGCAGCCGGCGAGCAAGAGGCAAAGAACAAAAATTCTTTTCATCTCGCAAGTATTAATAAATTAAGTACGCCTGTCAACGACCGGCCCCGCCGTTTCTGTTTAGCAAATGCTAAATTTTGTTTAGCAAAAGTTAAGCTATTAAATCGTTGACATGCGGCGGGGGCGCGCCTAAAGTCCTTGACAAGCGGCCTCAACGGCCGTAGCGGCGGGCAAGGTGTTAGCGGCGGCGGATCCCCTGGCAGGCGCCACCGACTCGGTATTCAATTTATTAAATACGCCTACGCTGAATCATCGTGTTCAGGTGGATAGCGGGGTGCTGGTCGATTTGTGCCAACAACAATTGCGTAACGCATAAATTATTTCCTGATTACCGGTTCTTCAGAAGTTCCTCGACATTCAGTCCGTTGTCCTTGGCAATCTCACGTAACAGAATTGGCGAAATATCCCTTCCGGCATGCATCGTACTGTCGTGCACCGGCCATCGGAATGACGGAATTGTTTGTGAGAACCGCGCTGGCGGACTTCGACGAAACCGAGCGATTATAAAAGGGCGATGACTTAAGGAAAGGACTGGAATGCTGCCCATTGCCTAGGCAATATTCACCGTCTGGATACCGACAAACTCAACCTCCAGCTTCGGAGGCCCATCCTCCGACAGCATTTCGATGACTTCCTGTAAATTGGCATGGAGCTCGTCCAGACTCGCGCCTTGGCTGTGCGCGCCGGGAAACCCCGGGACGTGACCGACATAAAGGCCGGTGTTTGGGCAACACTCAATGACGGCGGTGTAAGTATGCATTGATGGTCTGAAGTATTTTCTGTACTGCATCCATTCTAGCAACTTTTCCAGTGCCCGCAACCATTAACCCAAAACTCGTTCGTATGATTCGATCTTTGATGCGCGCAAAGGCATGGGGAACATCCGTTACAAGCGATCTACAAGGGCGGGACACTACCCTGGATTGCCAATGAATGCGAAAATAACTCGGCACATTGATCTATTGACGGCATTCATCTAAATATGAAAGCAACAAAATACAGCAATCATGCGGTTTTGCGCCGTGCTATTCATCATTGAGTGGGAGTGATCGAGTGCTGACGCGCGGAAGTATGGATAGCAGTCAGGCCTGGAAAGAACTTTATGTGTCCCTCCGAAAATTCAACACCCGAAAGCGCCTCTGATGTGGAATGGATGCGCCGCGCCCTTGCGCTGGCGCGGCAGGCGGAGCAGGCCGGCGAAGTGCCGGTGGGCGCGGTAGTGGTGCGCGATGGCGAGTTGATCGGCGAAGGCTGGAACCGGCCTATCGGCACGCATGACCCGACCGCGCACGCGGAGATCGTCGCGTTGCGCAAAGCGGCCGAGCTTACCTCCAATTATCGGCTTACCGGCGCCACGCTCTATGTCACGCTTGAACCTTGCCCCATGTGCGCCGGAGCGATTGTCCACGCGCGCCTGGCGCGGGTGGTGTTTGGCGCGGCGGATCCCCTGGCAGGCGCCGCCGGCTCGGTATTCAATTTATTAAATGCGCCTGCTCTAAATCATCGTGTCCAGGTGGATAGCGGGGTGCTGGTCGATTTGTGCCAACAACAATTACGTGGGTTTTTTCAATCCCGGCGTTAGAGGTTTAATTACCGAGTCCTCGTTCCCCTGTGTTTGCAACTAGTCTCGTGTCCTACAAATAACTTTCGGCAAGTTTGTAGCCTGGATGGAGCGCGGTGAAATCCAGGTCATGGCGAAGGTCCCCGGATTTCGGCGCTACGCACCTTCATCCAGGCTACAACTTTTTTTTGCGACCATGACTCCGCAATGTTGTCTGCAGTATTAACTCCACGTAAGCTAGCGTCGTGTCCCGTTAATACGCTGCAAAGGAATTCCCTCACCCCAACCCCTTCTCCCTCCGGGAGAAGGGCCGGGGGTGAGGGAGCCATGTGTCGGATTGCAGTGAGCTCGAATCATCTGCGAATTAATGGGACAGGACACTAGCGAAAAGGAGAGGTACCGAAGCGGTCATAACGGCGCAGACTCGAAATCTGATGGGGGCTTACGCCCCACGTGGGTTCGAATCCCACCCTCTCCGCCATCTTCTAAATAAGGAGGAGCTTGCTCCTCCTTATTCCCATGGCAGCCCTTACTCACACCACCCATAAAGGAAGAATGACTGTCGGATATTTACGGTGGATAGTGCGCTACCTTGACAACCGCCGACCATGCGTGAATCATAGAAGTTGAGTCCGAAGAGTCAGGGACCGGGGATATTGGCTTTCCGCCGCTGCGCGTCTTGTGGAACTGGGCCGCAGAGGACCGTTCGTGTGATCTTGAGCTAAGCCGTTTGTTGAGGATTTGAATCCACCATACCCAATCAGAAGAAGATAAAAATGAAAAAGCTTTTAACCTTACTTTCGATTTTCACGTTATGCAATGTTTTTGGTTATGGCGCCACCATCGCCGCCGAACCCAACAAGATAAAGGTGGGCATCCTGCTTCCGCTCACGGGAACGTTTGCGGCAGTGGCTGAAACGCAGAAGGAAGGCGCATTGCTGGCGGTGGATGTCATCAACAAGAGAGGCGGGCTCAATATGCCCGGGGGCGGCGTAATGGTGGAAGATGTTATCGCCGATGACGAAGCCAAGCAGGATGTGGGCGTCCGGCGCTACCGTTACATGGTTTCCGAAGGGGTCAAAGGCGTGGGCGGTCAGACCTGGGCGCCGCTTGCCTACGCCATCAACGCCATGGTCAGCAAAGAGCCGATGCCCTATTTTCCCGTCTGCGTGATGGCCAAGGAGGCCTTCCAGAAGGGCAAGCTGGCCGATTCCACCTTCGCCACCGCATACAGCCCCTGGACGGTGGGCTACATGGCGGGCCAGGCGGCGGTCAAAACGCTGGGCAAGAAGCGTATTTTCTTTTTAGCCCGCGCCGATAGCTTCGGCTGGGACATCCGCGACGGTGTCTATTCTGCCGCCAAGGAATATGGCGCCGAGATTGTCGGCTACGACGAGCTTTCGTTGGGAACCAGCGACTACACGACCGTCTTGCAGAAAGTCCACGCGGCGAAGCCGGATGTTTTCATCTTCGCGCAATTTGCCGCCGATGCCGTTGCGCTCCTGAAGCAGGTCCACCAGATGGGGCTCAACAAGGAAATGACGATTTTCAACGCCTTCATCACCAACGTGGTGGCGAAAGGTCTGCCCCCCGAAGCTCGGGAGGGCGTCTACGCGATGCATTATTTTTACTATGACTTGAGCGGCTTCCCCGACAAGGAAGTGGCAAAGAGCGCCAAGGAGTTCACCGACCTGTATCGCGCCAAATACAACAAGCCGCCCGATGCCTATGCAGCCATCGCCTATATTGCATACATGGAGATGTTCAGGGGTTTCGAAACCGCCAAATCCTTTGATCCGCAAAAGGTGTCCGCAGCCCTGATGGCGAATAAAGGCCAATTCAATTCGGTCAAAGGACCTGCCAGATGGCGCGAGGACCACGCGGCCGAATACAAGCACGCCGCCTTCCTGGTGAAGGGGAAAGGTCCCAAGGAGCAGAAGCATGAGTGGGATCTTTTTACGGTCATGGGTTCCATGGGCGGCGAGTCTGTGATGCCGGCGCTGACGTCTCTCGGTTACTAACACCGGCCTTGCCCCGGCAAACCTCCCGTATCTCTGCCCCGGCGAGCATATTCCATTCACCGGGGCGGGGTCTAGAGGAGCGCCGGCCGTGAGCACGGAATTGCGCGCAGAAATCATCCAGGCCAAGGGAGTCACAAAACGTTTCGGCGCATTGGTCGCCGTTGACCGGGTTGATTATTCGCTGCGCGAACACGAATTTGCCGGCATCATCGGATCCAACGGGGCCGGGAAAACCACCTTCTTCAACCTGCTGACGGGGTATTACGCCCCCGACGCGGGAACCATCCTGCACAAAGGCGAAGATGTCACCCGCATGACGCCGCAGGAAAGGGTGGCGAGGGGGTTGATGCGCACTTTCCAGCTCACCTCCACCTTCGACAACCTAAGCGTGATCGACAACCTGGTGCTGGCTTTTTTTAGGGCGCACAGGAAATCGTCGTTGATGCATCTGCTCCTCAACACCTGCAAGAGACACCGGAACGAAGACAAAATTGTCGCGATCCTGGAAACCTTCGATCTCCAGTATGTGCGCGACCGGCAGGTGAAGCATCTCAGCCTGGGTGAAAAGAGGCGCCTGGAGATCGCCATGGCGGTCCTGGCCGAGCCCGAGGTGTTACTGCTCGATGAACCGCTGGCGGGGCTGGCCGAATCCGAGATCAAGGGAATTCTGGAGGTGCTGGGCAGGCATGTCGGCAAGCAGACCATCCTGATCGTGGAACACAAGATTTCACACGTGAAAGACTTCCTGCAGCGACTCACCGTCATGCACGAGGGCCGGATCATCGCGGACGGCGGATACGAGGAATGTCTGCGGCATCCCGAGGTACGAAGAAGCTATTGGCAGATCGACGTCTCCGCGGACGGGGATGGGCATGCCTCCGCATAGCGCGGCGAATAACGACGAACTACTGGCCGTCACCGGCCTGACCGTCTCGTACGGCGAGTCGAAGGTCCTGTTTGATATAGACCTGAGCGTACGACCGAGGCAGATCGTGGCCTGCGTGGGGCGCAACGGCGCCGGCAAGACGACACTCCTCAAGAGTATCGCCGGATTTCTGAAACCGCTCGCCGGATCCATCACTTCCGACCACACCAGTCTGGTCGGCCGGAAGTCCTACGATATCGCGAAGATGGGGATCAAGTACGTGCCGCAGGACAAGAAAGTGTTTTCCGATCTGACCGTCAGGGAAAACCTGGAGCTCGGCAGTTACGCTACCAAGGACTACAACTGGGATCGAGTCACCGACTATTTCCCGAAACTGAAACAGCTCATGGGCCGCAAGGCCGGCTATCTGAGCGGCGGCGAACGCCAGATGCTGATGATCGGCAGGGCCCTGTTGGGCAGCCCGAAAGTGCTGCTGATCGACGAGCCCACGGAGGGACTGGCTCCCAGCATCGTTGCGCACCTGAGAAGCGTTTTTGCCGAATTGAGCAAGAACACGGCGCTCGTGATCGTGGAGCAGAACCTGCCTTTGGTTTGCGCGATATCCAGCAAGGTCTACGCCATAAAAGAGGGGCGCATCGTGGCCGAGCTTGCAGACCGGGAATCGATCAAGGCGGATGTTTGTGAACGCTACCTCTAGCGATTTAAGGGCGGAAGCATGGTGAAAGTGTTCCGATGGTGGTGGGGCATACTGCTGGCGTTTTCGCTGTTGGCAGTGTCGCGGGTATTTCTGCCCCTGCCGTTCATCAATGAGATCGTCATTTTCTCGATCTATACTTTGGGTTGCAGCTTCCTGCTGGGGCGCGTCGGGTTGATATCGTTCGGGCAGCCGGCTTACCTGGCGGTCGGCGCTTATGCAACCGCGTTTTATCTATTTTACTTCGGCACCAATCCTTATATCGGCATCCTGCTGGGCGTACTGGCGGGACTCGTCGTGTCTTTCATCGTCGGCCCTCTTTTCGTCCGATTGCGCAGCGACTATTTCGCGCTGGTGAATCTGGCGCTGGCGGTGATCGTGTTCTATTTGATGCAAAAGGTTCTGGCGGGCATCACCCATGGAGACAACGGGCTATGGATCCTGACCCGCATATCCTCCACGCCCGTGCTCGACCTATCGAGACCCGACCAGTTCTTCATCTTTGCCCTCCTGGTTGCACTGGCTGTTTGGGCGTTCTACAAGTATCTCGACGACTCGATCTACGGCGCCTGCTGCCTGGCAACCAAGATCAACGAAGACAAGCTCAAATTTCTCGGCTACAGCAATTACAGCGTCCGGCTGCTCGCGTTCGTCATCGCCAATACGACCACCGCCCTGGCTGGCGCGATGTACGCGGTCTATCTGGGATTTGTGAGCCCGGAAATCACCAGCCCGGCGCGCGCCGCCGATCCGGTGATAGTCACGATCCTCGGTGGGGCCGGCACGCTCTACGGGCCCATCGTCGGCGCGTTCGCTTACACCGGCATGAAAGACGTGATCAGCAAGCTTATCGGCAACTGGGAACTCTTCATCGGTTTCCTGCTGGTATTCATCATGCTCGCCGGGGAACACGGCATCTGGGGCACGCTACAGCCCCTGCTGGAAAAGTTGCTGTTTCGGAAGAGGGTCACGACCGGAACGGCTGACAGCGAAGAGGCTCATCTTTAATGGACGCGCAACTGCTGATTTCCGGCGTCATCTTCGGGTTGAGCATCGGGGGCATCTTTTTCCTGATGGCGATCGGCCTGTCGCTGTGCTTCGGCCTGATGCGCATCATCAGCCTCGACCAGCTGCTCTATTACTCGATCGGTGCGTACATCACCTATTCGCTCAGCCTTGCGACCGGCAGCGTGTGGCTCGGCGTGCTGGCAGGGTGTGTGGTTGCGGGCATCGTCGCCTTCGCCGTGGAGCGGTTGATTTTTCGGCGCATCTACGAGCGGGAACTCACCTTCAGCATGATCACGTCCTTCGGGATCCTGATCGGCGGCATCGGCGTCATCAAATACTTCTGGGGGGTCGTTCCCCGTCCGGTCTCCGTTCCGACGATGACTCAGTTTGACATTGTCGGCACGGAAGTCCCGGTCTACCGCCTGATTGTCGTCGCCATCGCCTTTCTGGTTTATGCCGGCATCTGGCTGTTCCTGAACCGCACCATCATCGGCAAGGCGATCCGCGCCGGCATCGAGGACGTGGAGCACGTGGAAGGCCTGGGCATTAATGTGTCCCGGCTTTTCACCATCACCTTCATCATCGCCGGTACGCTGTCCGGGCTCGCGGGGGGCCTGCACGCGCCGCTGATCATGGTCGATCCGCAGATGGGACTCGAGGTGCTGGCATTCGTTTTCATGGTGGTCATCATCGGCGGGCTGGGGAGCATCAAAGGGACCTTGGTATCCGCCTTTATTGTCGGGCAGGTCGTCTCCCTGGGATCCATCCTCTACGCACCCTTGGCGCAGATGGCGCCATTCGCAATCATGCTGGTGATTCTCCTGATCAAGCCCACCGGGCTTTACGGCAGCGCACTGTTGAAACGATAGGTCACAGGAAATTCGAACCGCGCCGCCGTGCTGGACTTCCCCGGGTTCTGGTACAGGCAGGGAAGTCGGGAGCGGCCCCCCTCTCCGCCGTTCATCAGACCGCTTGACAGCGGCCTCCAATTAAAAATAAGATCTCATCCAAGTTAATAAGAAAACGGGGTAAGTTGTTCATTTTTTTCAAATAGCGCGGTAGTGGGAGCGCAAGCACGACGCCATGCAAGAATGCAACACTGGTGGATTTTTCATGGCTGCAACAGGAGAGGTTGGTTGACTCTTAATTGGGAGTTAGCCAATGGATAACTGGAGTTATCTGTAACTAAAAATATGGCGACTAAGCAAGCGAAGGTCGGGCATTTGCCTTGGAAGGCAAAGACGGAACGGCAACGGCTAGGAGAAAATCTCCTATATTTGCGTCCGCGTGTCCAAGAGCCTTCTGAAACTCTACTGCCGGCAAAAAATGGCTGGATCTTTGCTTTGATCGGCCTGGGAATCGGGGCCGCATTGGGTTACCTCCAATTCCACTATCACTTATTAGCCATCTCCCTGTGGAATGGGTTCGCGCTTGAATTAGCGATCCCGGCGTTATTAGGCGGCGGCTTAGGCATTTTGTTTGCCTGGTCCAAGGCCCAGCGGCGTTTGACGCAAGCGCTCGTTACGTCTGAGGGATTCCGCCGCCGCCTTTTAAGCGTCGAGCGCAACCAGGCGCTGTGGATCAGTCTCTCCGCGGCTCTGCACGATGTGCGCAATCCTTTGCATAACGTCAACTTGTTGATCGAAACCCTGGGTACCCCCGGGAGCGATGTGCAGCAAGTGCAGGAGCAAGTTTTAGAGCAACTGGAGCGCATTCATGTGCGTATGCGCCATGTAATGAAACAGGTGTCGGAATTTTCCGGCGAAATTATGCGGCGGCCGGTGCGGCTAAGGGGGGTATTAGACGAAGTCGCGAGCATGATCCAGCCGATGGCGAAACAAGAGTTGGTATCATTTAAAATCCAATGCCCGTCGCAACTCAAAGTCATTGCCGATCCAAAATTTCTGGTACAGGCGATCGATCATCTGGTGCTGAATTCGCTGCACATACTCTCCAAGCAAGCCCACGATAAGCCGCGCCGGTTGTCGCTTTCGGTGGTCGCAGAAGAATCTTCGTTATATTTATTAATCGAAGACTCCGGTCCCGGGCTGCCGGAGTCGGTGCGGAATAAATTGTTTCAGCCGGTTACCGCCTCGCAACCCGCCGGGGGCATGGGGCTCGGCCTCGCCATCGCGCATGCGCTTGCCACCGCCGCCGGCGGTGAGCTGTATCTGGCGCATACCGGTGCGACCGGTACTCAATTTCATCTCCATCTGGACCGGGCATGAAACGACCCCGTCAGATCCTCTTAATCGAAGACGAGGCGGTTGCCGGGCAGGTGTTATCGCAAGCCCTGCAGGGACTGGGCATTTCTTGCCGCTGGGTCATGACGTTTGAGGAAGCGCAAAAGGCCTGGAAAGAAGCCGCGTACGACGCCGTCATCACCGACATCATGCTCGATCAAGGCCGGCCGGACGGCCTGGAGATTTTGCGTAAAATCGAACAAGCGGGCATGCCCATGCCGGTGGTCGTCATCAGCGCGTTTGCCGATCAGGCGCGGGTCAAAGAAGCGCTCAATCACGGCGCCGCCTATCTATTGGAAAAGCCCTTCACCACGGTGGAATTACGGCGCGTGCTCGACCGCATTTGGCAGGAACCGAAAGGCCTCATCGGTGCGCGCGAGCGCGCGTTAAACCAGGCCACCCTGACCAACAAAGAATGTGAAGTCGCGCGGTTGTTATTAAAAGGCCTTTCCACCCAGGAAATGGCGCGACTGACCGGCAACAGCGAGAAAACCTTAAAACAGCACATCAGCACGATTTACGAGAAATGCGGTGTATCCAGCCGCACCGAGTTCTTTCATTTTATTTTTCCGACTTAAGTTCTTATTGAATAACGTAATGCGGCACGACGATGTGAAATATTGCGGCTGAGGCCCTTGTATTTCTCATTTTGCATTTGCTCTTCAATTCATTAATTTTTTTAATTAGCATAGGAATCGAGCAGCCTTACTTATTAATTAAACCAAAGTGAAAAAGAACGTGACATCTAAACAGGCGGAGCAAGAGCTGGGTATATTTAAAGAATCGCTGGCGCATTTGCCGGACATGGTCCTGATTGCTGAGGTATATTCGCCGAGCCCGCCTGGTCCGCGGATCATCTTTGCGAATGAAGCGGTGGTGAAACAAACCGGCCATAGCTTGCAGGAAATTGTCGGCGAGTCTCCACGCATGTTTCAGGGACCCAATACCGATCGCGCCGCTCTCGGCAGAATTCGCAATGCCTTGGAGAACTCTCAGCCTATTTATGAGGAATTGATAAATTATACCAAGGAGGGCAGGGAATATTGGCTCGGGCTTAATCTTATTCCTATCGTCGACTCCGCCGGCAAATCGCGTCATTACTTTTCTATTGGCCGCGACCTCAGCAAATCGAAACAAGACGAAGAAACCAGGCGTGAATTACAACAACGTTTGCTTCAGTCGCAAAAGATGGAAAGCATCGGTATATTGGCCGGCGGCGTGGCGCATGATTTTAATAATATTTTGACCGGCATTTTAGGCAGCGCCCAGCTTGCCAAGATGAGTTTTTCCAGCACGCATCCCGCTTACAATGATTTAGAGACCATCGTGCAGGCGACGCAGCGCGCGGCAAGCTTGACAAAAGGATTGCTCGCTTATGCCGCCAGCGGCAACGGCGCGTTGGAGGTTGTGAATCTAAATGAGATGGTCACCAACATCCTGGTGATTTTGCGTTCCCAGATGTCGAAATCCATTATTGTACGCAAGGCGCTGATGCCGGATGTTCCCGCGATCGAGGCCGATCCGGTACAAATGCAGCAAGTGATGATGAATTTATGTTTGAATGCGAGCGAGGCGATGGCCGATCAGGGCGGGATTCTATCCATTACCACGGATAAAGTTGTGTTGCAGGAGGCGCAATCTCAGCAATCGATGTGTTCTCCGCCGGCTCCCGGCGTTTATGCGGTGTTTGAAGTGGCGGATACCGGATGCGGCATGGACAATGAGGTCCAAAAGCATATCTTCGAGCCGTTTTATACCAGTAAAGCGCAAAGCAGGGGATTGGGGTTGGCCGCGGCACTTGGCATTGTTAAAAACCACCGGGGGGGAATTGAAGTCGTCAGTGAGCCCGGTCAAGGAAGCACTTTCCGGGTGTTTTTACCCGCCTCAACGAGAACCGCGGCACGCGGATTTATTAAGGAGGAAGAGCTTTCCCATGGCGCCCAGACGGTTCTGTTCGTGGATGATGAAGAGATGCTGCGTTCTTTATGCCGGCGTTCCCTGGAGCATCTTGGCTATCATGTAATTTTAGCGGCGGATGGAATTGAAGCGGTGCGCATTTATCGTGAGCGTTCACAGCAAATTGATTTGGTTATTTTAGATTTGTCTATGCCTCGGCAAAGCGGGGAAGACGCGTACCAAGAAATGCGCAATATTAAACCGGACATGAAGGTCTTGCTCTGTTGTGGTTATGATGAAACCATGGCTAACCGGAAAATCGCCGGCGAAAATCTCGTCGGCTTTCTGCCGAAACCGTTCGGCCTGGAAGTTCTGGCGCAGGCGGTTCACGCCGCTTTAAGGTAGAGCTAAGGAAGCTCTGAACGACACAGTATTTGTAGGGTGGGTTAGCGCCGATGTTTGGCGCGTAACCCACCGGACGCAGCCGATGGTGGGTTACGCCCTGACGGGCTAACCCACCCTACAAATATTAACGGCGGTTCGGAACGACACAGAGCCTCCCTAAGAGTCATTACACCGTTTCAGTCCGCTTCCCAACTTTTCCGACTTTTGTCGGATAAAACTCAACCGCAATCCCTCTACAATGCCCCCTGTCAAAGGAGCCAGGGGATTTATGCTTTACGAGAGCCAGATTGGAAAGGGAGACCTGGAACTGGATCCTCTCATGTGCGTGTCTTATCTCGCAAGCAAGTCGTTGGATCTGGATGAAGTCCTGCCTGAGACGCTAGTTGCCATCGCCGAATTAATTCCCGCTGGATGTTTAACAATAGTTCAGTTGAGTGAGAATAATACATTCAGCATCCGCGCGAGTTGGATCAGCAAGAGCGGCAAGATTAGTTTCCTCAAGAGAAGAAGCCGATTCGCGGGGGCGTATTTATCGCGTCCGGTTTATGACGCGCAATTAAATCCGGCGCAGAGCCGCCGGGCGTTTCCCTATTTAATCAGCGCGGGACATCTGTCCGCGCTGCGCGTCCCGCTGGTGGTGAACCATGCCACCATCGGCCGTTTCGATATTATCCGGGAACGGGGGCAGATTTTCACGGAACGGGAACAGCGGCTTGCTGAAGCCTGCGGGAAAATATTAGGCCCGACCTTGCGCAATGGGATGGAATACGCGCGCATGGTTTGGTTAGCCGAGCACGATCCATTGACCGGCATAGGCAATCGCCGCCACTTCGATGCGGCATTGACGCGGGAGTTAACGCGTGCGCAAAGATACCGGCGCGATTTAACCTTGCTGTTGATCGATCTGGATGATTTCAAAGAAGCGAATACGAAATTGGGATTGTCAGGAGGCGATGAAATTCTGCGCCGGACCGCGCGCGTTTTAGTTAATGGCGCGCGTCAAGGCGTGGATATTTCTTGCCGTATTGGCGGTGATGAATTCGCTATGTTGCTACCGGAAATCAATGAATCCGCCGCGATGGAGTTAGCGCAGCGTCTGCTCAAAGAAGTGATTAAGGCAACTGCGCCTCTGTGGCCGATTCGGTTCTCGTACAGCATATCGGGTTATCCCCGGACAACTGCCGAGCATCTGCGCAAGATGGCGGATTCCCGGTTATTGGATGCAAAAACCCACAAACAACCAAGTCACGATGTAGTTCAATAGCGATATCGACGGTAAGGGGAAATAAATGGCGCGCATGTCTAGGCCAACCACAGGTTTTGGGAAAAATTCATCAGGTTTTTTAAAAAATTCATCCGGTCTTGTAAAAAATCCGTCACGTCGCAGGGACGCTCCATCTGGACCGGGCATGAAACGACCCCGTCAAATCCTCTTAATCGAAGACGAGGCGGTTGCCGGGCAGGTGTTATCGCAAGCCCTGCAGGGACTGGGCATTTCCTGCCGCTGGATCATGACGTTTGAGGAAGCGCAAAAGGCCTGGAAA
>Ga0137393_10001878_pt1 | contig 13444 bp, 15 predicted proteins | sample 15con2h34BmetaG_FD_101396 | JGI IMG/M metagenome (GOLD analysis project Ga0137393, IMG submission 101396) | Vadose zone soil microbial communities from Angelo Coast Range Reserve, California, USA - 15con2h3.4B metaG | ecosystem: Environmental > Terrestrial > Soil > Vadose zone > Saprolite...
CTGCTCGCAATCGCAGCGAGCATTTTGGTTGTTGCTGGTATCGCCGGTTGGGTCTTGTTGCAAAGGCATAACGAAACTCTGGTGGCTCAAAACGCCGTATTGGATTTAAGGAATCGCTCTGTACCCCGAGGCACTGAACCGAATCCAGTTGAGCCGCCTTTGAAGGTTAATCGCGCCGCCGCGCATTGGAACATCTTTCTCCCGTTTGGCAGCGACGCCGCCCTGTACGACATTCGTCTATTGGCGGGCTCAGGAGAATTACTCGTGTCTACAAAAGCAGACGCGAAATTAACAGACGGCATTGCTGTGATTCGGATATCGGTGGATTTGTCCTCCCGTTCCCCTGGGCAGTATGTTTTGCGACTGACAAGAAATGGGTCTCAAGAGAGTTCCTATCTAGTTGAGTTGCGATGAGGGGACTGCCCTAGCTCGGAAGAGAATGACGCTGGTCTGACAATGCCTGCCGCTCTCCCTTCCATTCCCAACTGTCCGCTCGAAGAGGATCCACACGTGAATCCGAACACTCAAACCAAGGAGTTCTCGCTCCGAGATCCGGACGGATATTACGTTACGATCAGTGCGCTCTCTGCTGCCTGACAACGCGCTGCAGCTGCCGGGCGTTGGTCGGGGCCTCATGGGACAGCGCCGCCCAACCTCGCTCCCCTCGCTACTTGACAAGTTGCCGGTGTTCACCTATTATGGTGAACATGATCGTTACTCGTTTCGCCCGCGAGGTGAAGCGGCTACGAGCCGATCGTGGCCTGACAATCCGCGATCTCGCGGCGAAACTCGGAAAAAGCGTCGGGTACTTGGGCAAAATCGAAGTTCAAGGCGAAATCCCGACGCCGGAGTTCACAGTCGAAATTGCGCGAGCGCTGCAGATCGAGCCAGCAGTGCTGCTACGGCTGGCAAAAGAAGCACGCCTCTCCAGCGTCGCCGCGGACATCCATCGGGAGTACACGGCAGCTCTTTCAGCCCACGCCGAGAGGGCACCAGTGAGTGCAGGAGAAGAGAAGATGGCAACAGTCGCAAGCATGATCAACATGAAAGGCGGGGTGGGCAAGACCACGCTCGCAATGCACCTCGCCCACACGGCGGACTCCCAGAACCTTCGTACGCTCGCGGTCGACTTGGACCCACAATCCAACCTTAGCCAGGTTTTGATGGGACCAAAAGCATACGTGAAATACATCGACGCGGACCACCCCACCGTCGTGCAGATCTTCGACGAGTACGTGCCGACGAGCTCGCGCAAAACCAGTTCGTCGCAAGTCTTGGACGTGCACGACGTGATCGTCAAGAAAGCCGGGTACTGGAGCAACAGCACGCTAGACCTGATCCCCAGCCGATTAGAGCTTTCCCGCTCGATGAAGGACCCTTACGGGAAAGAGCGGCGTCTGGCTAGAGCACTTGCACAAGTCAGCGCGGAATACGATCTCATCCTCATCGATTGCGCACCCACCGAATCAGTTTTGACGGATGCGGCATACTTTGCCAGCCGGTATATCCTCGTGCCGATCAAGCCGGAATTCATGGCCACCATCGGGCTGCCCCTCTTAGCACGCTCGCTGCAGGACTTCCGCGCCGAGAACCCAGAACACGAGATCGAAATCGCCGGCCTTATTTTCAACCACTCCAGCAGCTATTCTGCGGGGCCTGAAGGACAACAGTCCATCAGAGACGTCACCAAAATCGCGACGGACGAGGGCTGGTATATTTGTGAAAACCAGATTGGGTACTCTGCGTCATACGCCAAGTCCGCACGCGAACGCACCCCACTCTCCTCGACCAGCTACGCGCGCGGCCACGTAGTGCGCGGCTTTCGACAACTCGCACATGAGGTCTTTGACCATTTGGGCGTGGCACCGGTGACCGCGTGAACGACCTCCTCGATATCGACGTACGGCTCTTGCTAGTGCGGTATGGCAGGAACAAAGTCCTCCAAGCATTCGCTCGCCTCGGCGAGCAGACCGTAGAGGATCTCGAACGGCAACTACAGTCGATCCAGCAGAAATCGACGAAGCCTAAACGAGTACCACCTAGTGTCAAGGAACTCGCCGAGGCAGCAGCGCAAGAACATCCCGAGATCGCCGAGCCGTTGCGCGCGCTTGCCGTAAAGTTCGAGAACCGCACCTTCCTGCCCCAATTGCGCGACGTCCAGCGATTCCTTGATCGCATCGGTGTCTCGCACGGCAAGCTTAAATCGCGAGCCGCTGCAGCGCCTACCGTGATCCGCACCCTCGCCAAGTTGCCGCCAGACAGCTTCGCACAGCTCCTCGTCGACAAAACGAGCGCGGACAGTGACTACGCACTCCTCGCACGCGCCATTATGAGACCGAAGCCACTCAGCACAAAAGGGAATAAGTAACCTCAACCATAATCCCGGCCCCGCGTGTGGACTGTTCCTCTTGGTAACGTATCGAGGTTGGTCAACGGGCAACCCGGAAGTAATCCAAATGCGAAAAGCTTGGGAGCCCTCTATGAGCGGTAATGCTCGCGGTCGTGGACGACCGTCACATGTCGCGCGCGACTTCTATTGCTCTTTGCATCTGCGGGTCTTCGCCGGCTAGAAGCTGCTCCGGTTTCATTTCTACGTTAAGGCTTGGCGACACTCCTTTGCCCTCGATCAGCCTCCCTTCCCAAGTCAAGTACGCGGCGACGGGCACACCGACGATGTAGCCAAAGCCCGCTTTGAATGCGCTTCCACTTAAGAGTCGCCCTGGAGTTTTTGCGCCAATAATTGTTGCCAGTTTGTTCTCTTCTGCAAACGCGGCCACCATTTCTCCGGCGCTCGCAGTGTGTTCATTTACGAGAATTATCACGCGGCCATGAAATCGTTGTGGGCCGAGACCTTCCGTGACAACGAGAATCGACTTGTCAATGAAACCGTAACGCAGAGCCAACCAAAGGAGTGTCGCTTTGCGGGACGGTATCCTACCGAAGCGTGGCAACTTTTCTCTCGAATATCCCTTTTCCTTGCGAGCGCGCGTCAAACTGTATCCCACTTCCCTTTTGTCGGGAGTCAAATAGCTCATTAGACGCAATCCACCGATGCCGCCACCGGTATTCCCACGAAGGTCCACTATAAGGCGACTCGAATCTTTCAAATGCGCGAAGGCGGTGTCCAGCATGTGAGCCAGATCAATTCCCACTGCTCCAGGAAACATGGTCACTTTTAGCCAACCGATTCCCTCGGGCAATTGTGAGCAGACAACAGCTTTGGGAACGATAACAGGATGGTTTTTCGATCTTGGGTTAGGAACTTGTAGCATTCCCATGACCCGTTTCCCGTCTGGCTTTTGGACGACATATTGGGAGTCGTCTCCTACGGGGAAAATGGGAGGTTCGGGCGGTGTTATTTCACGATTTCGGACTTGAAGAAGAATGTCCCCGGGACGCAATCCAGCCGTATGTGCTGGACCGCCTTCGTGAACGTCTTGGAACATCCACCTCTGGGCGCCATCGAAGCTGCAGCGCATGAAGGTTGCACTGATTGCGTGTCGCCCTGGTATTTTTGGACTCTTCGAGTGTCGAAATCCGGTATGACTCGTCTTCAGTTCGTTCAGCAGTTCCTGAACCTTGTTCTCGAAATCCTCGTCGTTGTTAGTGCTGAGGATTTGTCCTTTCCTACTCGTTGACAGCTCCTCCCAATTTGCCCCATTCATTCCGGGATCGAAATGCTTCCGCGCAACCAGCTCACATACGCGCGAATAAATCTTCTCTTTCGCTTGCGAGTCGAGACTCATTGGACCCCCAGTCGTATGGGAGACCCTCCGTCTCCTGTCAAGACAAAGGCTCCCCAATAGTAAGGTGATACTTGCCTACCGTATTTTGCGAGCACGTCAAGTTTAGCGTTTCGCAACGCTCCGGCCTTGTCCTGGCCCTCAGCGATATGAGTATAAAACCGCTCCATGAGAACGAGAGTATACGTGTCGTCGGCACTCCAGAGGCTAGCAACGACGGCCTTAGTGCCACTCACGAGAAAGGCTTCGACCAAGTTGGTAACTCCTTCTTCGCCTTGCAACTTTCCGACCCCGGTATTACAAGCGGAAAGCGTCACCAGGTCGGCGTTAAAGCGGAGCCGTATGATTTCATGGACCTGCAATAGTCCGTCGTCGTGAGAGTTGGCGTCGACACCCAACACAAGTCCTGATCGCTCTGGAAATTGCGTATCTGCAAAGCCATGCGCGGCAAGATGAATAATTTTGAAATCTTCCAGAGGCTCAGATTTGAACGCGGTCTCGGTGGCTTCGAAACCCAGCAAGAGGACTCCATCTTTACCGACAATTTTGTTGATTTCGACGACTTCTTCGCGAGTCTGCGGCAAATCATACAAAGACGTTCCGAATGTGTCGGACAATCCACGCAGAAGCCTTTGCTTAAACGCGTTCGGCTTGTCGAGTTTGGCCGAAACGTGACCTTGATTCTGATACGACACATCGCCTACGCCCAGGAATGTGCGGCGCGAGGGTTCCGTGTCTTTGGTCCTTAGAACACTCAGAACTGTCGAAGCCGGTGCATAGCTGATTGTGCGCGTTTCCAGCAACAATGCACCCGTCGAATCGTGCAGAGTGTCGAACGGAAGGAGATGTAGTATTCCATCTGGCACGACGATCAATCGTTCGTTCGTTGCCTCCTGAGGCAGCGGGCTTAAGAGAAGACCATAGAGCTGTTTCGCCAGAACGATGTCATCGCCTTTCGCTAGAATCTCGTCCAGATATTTGCGCGTCAACTCTTGGATTCGTTGCCGCCCGGCGGGCAGCACTTGCACGGCAGCGCGCTTCTTGGAGATCCAAACACAATACGAGTGCGGCTCGCCGAGTACGTATTCCAGCACAACTTCGTCAGAGCGTAGACTAGCTTGAATTGCTTTCAGGGACGATGGTTTTTCAAACCAGCCGAGTTTCGATTCTCTTCGGTCAGTTCGCGTCCACTCTAGCCGACGCTCGTACTCGACAAGCTGATCAAGTAAAGCGACTCGTTCTTGTGCGCTCTCTGAGCGCATCAACCGAAGCTGGAATTCCGAAACATTGTTTTCGAGTGCTCGCACGTCTTCGGATTCGTTCTTGCTAAATGTAACCTTGTTTTGTAGAAGGGCTGCCGCAGTGCGTCCTCTCACTCGTTCGAGAACACCAAGTGCCCGCTCGACATTTCCTGTTTGCGCCTCTAGTTCGAAGTGGTGGAGGTAGGTCTCGCTCATCGCGCCGGCGAGGGAGCTGCTCCAGTACGCCTCATGGAGGTTGACGAGCATTCCGTCGATGACATCCTCGGCGTTTGCATAAAGTGTTTCCGCTTGAGCACGGTTTCCACGAAGCGCTTTCAGATCAGCTAGCACCGTAAGGTCCCTCGGAAGATAGTATCTGTCTCCGACCCGCCTGCTGGCATCGACCCCGATAGCGGCGCGTTCCTCGGCGGATTTCAAGTCCCCGGCATCGCGATAGAGGCCCGCGAGGTCGATCATTGCTTGACCCACGGTCCGATAGAAATTGTACTTCTGCGAAATGTCACCCGCTTCTTCCAGATACCCCATCGCTCGTTCCCGATCTCCGGTTTGAAGCGTGAGTTCTCCGAGAGAGAGCAAGATCATGGCTTCATGCCCCCGCTTCTGATTTGCTCTCGCTACTTTCAAAGCGCGCTCCAGCTTTTCCCTGGCTTCCGTCATCTTGCCTTGGGCGGCTAGCGTCTGAGACTCACCTTCATACGCCATGAACGGAAATCCTGCATCGGGATTCGAATTGCTTGTTTTGATGGCGCGCTCGAAAAACGCCAGAGCTTCTCCATAACGCTTCGCTTCATTGAAGCCGTTGCCAAGCATCTCAAGGAGTCGAACCTGTCCACCCACATCGCCGCTCGCCTTGGCGGACAGAAATGCATCGCCAACCATTATCGCGGCACGTCGGCTATCCCCTTCCAGAAAAGCGACGAATCCGAGTTCTCCTTTTGCTCGCGCTTCCCACTGCGCTTCCCCCAGAGTCTGGGCGATCCCTTGCGCTTCGGTCCAGGCTCGCTTCGCAGAAACTGGATTGATTTCCAGGTCCGTGTATCCCTTTGCCGCAAGGCACCAAAGTCTAAGCGGTGGGTCGCTCTTCACATTGGGAATGTCTAGCTGCCGCCCAAGCATCTCCGACACATCGACCCAGGACATGGTTTCCGACTGCGCCCGAATCCGGCCTACGCGAGCGTAGACTTCGTTTCGCGTGTCGCCCCTTTCCTTGAAGAGTTCCTCCGCGCGGACGTAGAGAGGTTCCGCTTTCGGCCAATTGAAGAGCCAAGCGAGGTGGTTTGCTTCCGTTAGGAGAATTTCAGGATTGTTCGCCGTTTGCGTGTCATGCAAGAGATCCGCGACGAGCGGCTTTACGTCGGCTTTTCGCGAGATATAAAGCCAAATGTACTTGCGGGAAACCAGAGCGAGGATCGCTAGAGCCACGGATGCCAGCACCAAAGCAGTTATCGAGAGCCTCAACAAACGCCTCCGTAGCTGTGATTCTGGTTTTGGAGGCATAGATGCGACACCTTTCTCCGCCGCGAACCTGTATCGCATTCGGATGCACCTAGCCGATTGAGGGTTTCACCAAGCTGATAGTACTAAAGTACTAAACAGGAGCTTGGACCGAAGTATTGAACGACTCGAAGTGCGAATGTATGCGCCAAGCATCAGGACCGGTCGCGAAAAGGAACCTTCTCACGGTCATGTCGCGGCCTACTCGGATTGACACGAATGGAAAAGAATTGTAGTGTGACAGAAATTAAATAGGTATCAGCCTTATCAAATCTTTCGAAGCACAAACAACTGACTGAGTCTTTCCCAAAGGAAGTTGAATATGTCCGACAGCCCCCCGTCAACCTCTGGCTCGGCAGATTCTGGTTTGCCGCCTACTCTTGAGAGCCTACGGAAAGAAGTAGATCAAATCAAAAAAAAGCAGGACGAGGAGAGTCACGGAATTTCTGCAAAGATAGCACTATGGGTTGCGGTCGTCGGGCTAATTGGAGCTTGTATTTCTCTACCCGCCGGTTTTGACGACTTACATGCTCGTTTCTGGGGTAAACCGGAAACTGACGTGCGTCGCGGAGATGAACTAGGAATGACCTATGCTCCGCAGAGCAGCTCAGTCACATTCTCGTTCAACGCCTTGATAACAAATGAAGGGAAAAAGGATGATTACATCTCCGGACCAACCGGAAGACTTTCAAACGATTCCACCGTCTCAACCGTGTATCTTCCCCTAGCTCAAACGGATTTCGATTGCTCTTCTCAGGGCGTGCGCTTATCGAGGCCCATCCCAGTGCGGAAGGATGTTCCGCTTCCCCTAAGTTGTTCAGTCACGTCTGTTGTGCCCAAGCCTTCCCGCGAGCCTTTCCAGAGCGCGGGGACATACCGCCTTAAAATTAGTCTTGTCGGGCGCGACCAGAAAGAGCACTTTCTAGACTTCTGTTTCCCTCTATCCGAAAAAGATCTTCAAGAAATGTTTGCATCGAGGACTCCCGTAACGAGCAGAGTTCTCAGCTCGGAGTGTCGATAGCTTTGGTTCAAGGAGGCGCAAATGTTCCCGAAGACAAACGCCATCGCTGAGACTGCAATTCTTCTAGGTGCGGTACTTATGTCAACGGCTATTCTATTGAAAGGTTGGACAAAGGTGAATGCACCAGCAGTCGGAGTGCCACAGATCGCGGGGAATGTGGACTGGACAAGAGAACATCAGGAGCAGATTCCACCTCCCATAAAACTGGCCTACGCAGGAGATACCGCGAGTGGCAGAGTTCTCCGGGAGGTTGTGAATTCAACTGGGAAACATGAACTACTTGACCTGGACACGTCACCTTGCGCAGAAACAAAAGTAATAAGATTTCACTATCGATACGAGCAGGAGAAGATAGGTGAAGTGGAATGCTTCAACAAGAAATACGATAAGGTCAAAGTCGTCCAGAAATAGGCCATTGATTGGCTGCTGATAGGTGACCGCAAAGGGATTGAGGAAAAGACAAAAACGTGGGACAAGGTGATCGTTGACCGGCAGGATGACCTTTTTGAATGGGTCGGCCTCTTAAAGAAAGTTCACGAGTCGCATCATGATTCTCGCTTTTGCAAATAACCACTACGCGGGAATGGACCTGCGACGGTCGAGCTGTTCCGCAGGCTCTGGGGTGATGGCCTGCCAAAACCTATCATTCCTCCACGAATGGAAAAGCAAAGCTCGCTTTTCGACTAGAAATTAGACATTCAACCAGCTGAATGCGTTCACTTACGGGGTCGCCCTTTCCGCCTAGGCTTGTAGTTCTCGACTTCACTGCGATCCAAGAGAACTCTGCCTCCTATCCGCAAGGTGCGAAACCGTCCCTTGTTAACCAGGCGTCCGATTGCTTGGGGCGAGACATCACGAATCCGGGCCGCTTCAGACTGTGAAACCCATTTGTCCGTAACCAAATCTTTTTTTGACAAAATGGTTGAATGTTTAACCTGTTTTCGTTTATCCTTCGACATGGGGCGTTGCACTATCCTGTTCTGGATTGTGTGAGTCTGCTCCAAGTGCCTAGGACGTCGCGACAACTCTAGGCTCTCTCGTTCTAACGGGACGCGCCGATGCTATCAACACCGACACGTCCCTGACCACCATCACCTCTCTAGGAGGCAACGATGGCTGCACTAGAAGTTATCGGTTTCCCAATTTGGGCGCAACTTGCCCATCCTTGGTTAGCCTTCATACCACGCTCAATACGCCTGCGCGTCGCGCATCCTCCACCGTAGTCCCGTCTAGCTGAATCCATTTGTTCTACCGCGTCGGCTATCGACCGCATTGAGGACGAGTGTCTCGGCGCATCTATCAACTTCCGAACGCGCGGCCACTTCGCCGCTGAAAGGACGTTCAGTCATGGAAAAAGCACATCTGTATGAAGCACTGTATCTGGTGAACCACGGTATTGACGAAGCGGTTCGGGGAGTTCAGCGCCTGAAGAAATCTCCCAAACTCTTCATGGAGACTTATCACAAGTCCATGGCCGGTCTCGAACGCCGTCGTGCCATGATCAACCTGCAATTCATGCTCGAAATGCGCAAGCTGGAAGAAAACGATGAGTCTTATTTCAACGAGGAATTCAACGTCTGGCTTTCCGATGAACCCCTGACCAACGAAGAAATCTGTCGCTTGATGCGCGGCGTCGAACGCGAGCGCAAACTGGAAGGCAAGCCGCCGTTGGTACAATTTCTTCCCCGGAGCAAGCGCACGAAGAAAACACTCAAAAAAGCCGACGGAGTCCACTCCACCCGCAAAGTAAATGGTTCGCCGACACCTGCTTCGGGCGTCAAGAGCACCATGCCGGAGGACGCGCATGCCTAAGAAGAAAAAAACCAAGGCCGTGATGGTGGACGGTATTCCGATAAAGCCGATCAGCCCGGCAGAACACAGGCGGCTGGAGAGGCGAATCAAGAAGAAGTACGAAAAACTGCGGCGACGGTACCCCGAGGTGCATGGCAAGAAAGTGGATTGGATTTCGCACTGGCATGAGGAAGGATACCTCTCCTTCAACGTGCGGTTCACAGATGGGAAGAACTTCTCGATCCTGTGTAGCCCAACAATCGCCACGAACGTCGTTGATTTCTCAGACGTTAAGACGGGCGACTCCGTAATCATTCGTGAGTATTACCGCCGGCGCGACGAGGACTGACGTGGGCATTTGGAAGGTGGGCACCAACACGAAAATTGCAGTCGAGACTAGAGCCATGCTGGAGGAGTTCGCAGCCAAAGAACATCGCTCACTCGGTAATCTGTGTTTCGTTCTGTTGACCTGGGCTACAGAACAACTTCAGAAGGCTGGCACCATCGAGAGACTCTTGGGGAAAAGAGTCCCCATCCCAAAGCAGGGATTGCAAAGGAACAAGCCTTGGAACCCCGAATCTACAAAGTAGTTGTTATGTACAGAAACCTGAGCGCGAGAGAGGCCGTCACGATCTACGTGCTGGCCTTTAGTGGCGAAGAGGCAGAGAAGCGGGCAACCGATGCTATGTCATTAATTTCCGGCCAGAATCGGAAGCTCATCGCTATGGAGTATCTCGTAGATCGCACGGTGAATTGGATTGCAATTAGCTGTCACGATGGCGTCATTGCGGAGGGCTGAAAGTGATCGAATGGATTGCACAAATAATTTCGAGCGTGGGGCAAACCGATTGCTGCAATGCGGGATTCGCCGGCCCGCTGGTATCTCTCGCCAGCCCCGGACCATGGCCTGAGGAATGACTTGATGTCGTATTCGGAGTTACAGTATTGGCGGACATAATCTGGTCGAGGAGGCAACGTCACCGTGATTATTGGAGATCGCTTACGCGAGATGCGTGAAGAGAAAAAGCTTTCGCAGGGGGACATTGAAAAGCGGACCGGCCTGCTGCGATGTTACATTTCTCGGGTCGAAAATGGACATACGGTCCCGGCGATCGAAACATTGGAAAAACTGGCCCGCGCGTTGGAGATTCCACTCTATCAGCTCTTCTACGAAGGTGAGGAGCCTCCCAAGCTGCCCAATCTTCCTAAACGGAAGTCCTCTGACGACATAGCCTGGGGCAGTTCCGGCAAGGACGGGCGCTTTCTTAATAAGCTTCGTCGCTTGCTGGCTAAAACTGAGGAAGCAGATCGCAAGCTGCTTCTACACATGGCCCAGAAGATGGCTCGACCAAGGAATGGTCGAGCCGCAAGCAACTAAAGCCGGATTGCCGGGTTGGATGCGGATAGCAGCTAGAATCGGTCAGAAAGGACTCAAGCCACACTGAAGTGGGGCTGCAAGGGGTGACAAGATGGACTTGCGCTGCCCGAAGTGCAACAGCACCGATCTCAAGAAAGTCTCATTAGCACACCAAGAAGGGAGATTCCGTGTTGATACACGGACTCGGCTGCATGGTGTGATAGTTGGGGAGGGTGGACCGGACGTGGTGGTCGGCAGGGCGACCACTCGCGGAATTCAGCAGACGGAACTTTCCAAGCACCTCAGCCCCCCAGCGAAGTGGTCGTACAAAAAGCTTGTTCTTTGGTTCGCAATCGTCTCATTGATCGCGCTTGTCGTTTATGTCCGCAGCGTTATGTCGGGTCCGGCACCCGCATCTTCGCTGCCCGTCACACTCTATGCGATCCTCGCGCCTGCGGCCTTCATTTCCATCGTGGCTGTCTTCTGGAAGCACAATCATTCTACATTCCAGCGGCAATACGCTCAGTGGAACCAGTCTTTCATCTGCGAACGGTGCGGGACAGTAAGCCAGCACGACCTTCCTGCCTCTTCCCCTTCCTGATTCAGTCACAACGATCTAGCGGAGCCTGTGCTCCGCTAGGTCGAAGTAACGTTTGGAAAGCTCAATGCCAATAAACCGCCTACCTAGCTGCTGCGCTGCCACTAGCGTTGAGCCGGAGCCACAGAAGGGGTCGAGCACTACTTCCCCCGGCCCAGAGAAGCACTCAACCAAAGGCGTCAAGATGGATACCGGCTTTTGAGTCGGGTGAAGATTGTTGCCTGTGTATTTCCACTCCAAAACGTCCGGTATCGTGCAACTTGGTTTCATTGGATTGCCCTTTGCCAGCAAGTAGGCGTTCTCGTGCTGGTAGCGGAGGAAGCGTTCGGTCGAGGCGTACTTCTTGATGAAGGTCAAGTGCCCGGCTATGCGGAAGCCCGCTTCGCGCCAAGCCGCAAGGAATTTGTCGGCCTTGTTCCAGCCATAAAAGCTCACGCAGAAGCGATTCCAACGGAGCACGCGATAAATTTCCCTGAAAGCCGGCTTAACCCAGGCGTCGTTATCGTCGTTGGGGACGGTGCGCCCATCGCTGGATGAATAATTCACCATGTACGGCGGATCGGTGAGCACGAAGTCGGCAGTGCCCGACCATATGCCGGCAAGCAATTCCACGCAATTGCCGTGCAACAGAGTGTTTGAAAGTCCTTTGCTGATTTGAGAATTGATTTGTTCTGATTTCATTTTCTGTTCTCCTGTTAGGTGATTTGGTTCCTTCACGGGAACAGAGGAACCAAAGCACCGCGCCCACAGGAGGACGGAAAGTCGGGGTCATGCCCTTATGCGGCTGGAGCGGATGGCAACGGGTGTGACAGGAGAGAAGTTTGCGACTGGCGCAGCCGTGTGCTAGCGCAAGCCTGCGGGGAAATGATTCATCAATTCTAACGTCCGAATAGTGCTAGGTACTCGCAAGCATGCCCTCTACGTAAGTGTTCAGCCCGCCGTTGGCAGCAGATAGAAGCCGACAAACTCGTCACGATAAGCACTCTGCTCCGCATCTGCGACAGATTCGGAGTTCGCGGGTCCAATTCGTGAATTTGCCGCAGTGGCAATGCAGGAATGGCGGTCTGGGTTGCAGGACTTTGCCTCGCCACAATCTGCGTTCGTTAAGTATTGTAGCGAGACGTCCTGGAGCCGAACTCGGAAATCAGCGGCAACTCAATTGTGGGTGGTTGATCCGTCTCACTTGTCGTTGGAGCGGCGAGAGAAACGCAATCCTCACATTTTAGTTCTTCCGACGCAGTTGTCCCCTTAACCCAAGTGATGATGTGGTGGGAAAGCGCTTTGCCGACCGGGCGCGGGGATGACGCCAAGCGGCAACGGTAATCGTTAACAGGATTTTGCTCGGGTGATGCGGATGTGCCACTGGAGGCGCTTCAGGATTGGGTAATCGGTGCGGGCGGCTTTGCTTCAGTCATCTCAATGGCCGATGCTCCTGCGGCCTTAAGTGTCGCGAGCGATCTCTCTGCGTCTTTCCGTGAGATGTTGTCTCTCAGTTCCTTAATCTGGTCGAAATGGCAGTCACGCAGTTTCTTGCCGCTCTTGCATGGACACGGCCAGTGACCTTTCACCTTTTTTGCCGCCAGGTAGTCGAGATAGGTTGTCATCACCCGAAGGTCGGATGTCTTGAGCAGCTCCCGATAGAACTGGAAAATGCCTTTCGCTCCGTGCGCCCAATGGCCGAATGGCCAGGGCTCTCCCTCCTCGACCATAGTCTGTGCGAGAAAGAAACTGTGGAGCGGGCCGTTGAGGAATTTCAGCAGCGGGCTACCGCGCGGCCAGAGACGCCAGCGCTCGTCAGGAAGCAGCACGCAGGCCGTTCCATCGACAGTATTGACGTGGCAATCGTCACGGCGTGGGATGCGGCCGCCGGTCTCCCGGACGACGGGCAGCCCGGCGGGATGGTTTCGTGCAAGTTGCAGTTCGACCGAGTAGCGGTCGAGCACCTGCCCCTCAAACATGACGGCAAAGCTGCCGCGCACGTAGACGAGGTCGTCATCCACCACGAAACGCAGTTCGGGAAAGTGCGCCTCTACCTCGGCCTTCTCCTTTTCGTAAAGCGCCGGATCGTCACGCTGCCACGTCATGCTTTCGGAAGCCAGGGCCGTGACGGTGTCGCGACAGCCGCAGCACGCCGCAGAATCTCAACGCGCGCGACCTTTTCCTGTTTCTCTGTTTTCC
>Ga0137393_10001880_pt1 | contig 13442 bp, 11 predicted proteins | sample 15con2h34BmetaG_FD_101396 | JGI IMG/M metagenome (GOLD analysis project Ga0137393, IMG submission 101396) | Vadose zone soil microbial communities from Angelo Coast Range Reserve, California, USA - 15con2h3.4B metaG | ecosystem: Environmental > Terrestrial > Soil > Vadose zone > Saprolite...
TGAAGTGGATGACTATAAAGTCGAAACTGCCTCCACCGGTGAAGAGGCCGTAGATCGGGTGCAGAAAGGCCTCCAGCCCGACCTGGTGCTTCTCGATCTGCTAATGCCGGGCATTGACGGCTTGCAAACCCTCGAACAATTGCGGCAACTCCAGCCCAGCGTCAAGGTTGTGATGCTTTCGTGCGTGAACGACACGCGCAAAGTGGTGCAGGCAATGCGTCTGGGGGCCCATGACTATTTAACCAAACCGTTTGAAAAGGCTGCACTCGACGCGGTTATCGATCAATGTCTGGGCACGACACAGCAGGCCTATGCCGGTGAAGTCGAAGAACTTTGCGATGATGTGTTTTTTGTCGCTGCCAGCCCGGCCATGCGCAAGATTCGTTCGCAGGCGGCGCTGGTAGCTAATGTGGACATTCCAGTTCTGCTCCTGGGCGAAAGTGGCACCGGCAAAGAAGTATTGGCCCGGCTGCTGCACAAACTTTCTCCGCGCGCCCACCGTACTTTCCTGAAAGTCAACTGTGCCGCGGTTCCCGGCGATTTGCTGGAAAGCGAATTGTTCGGTTACGAAGCTGGAGCATTTACCGGCGCGACCCATCCCAAGCCGGGTAAGTTTGAGATCTGCAACAAGGGAACGATTCTACTCGATGAAATCGGCGAGATGCCGCCGCTTCTGCAAGCCAAGCTGCTGCACGTTTTGCAGGATGGCCAATTCTCACGCCTTGGCAGCCGCGTCGTAACCAAAGTAGACGTACGAATCCTTGCGGCCACCAATATCAACATTCCGGAGGCGCTGGCCACTAAGCGCCTGCGCGAGGATCTCTACTACCGGCTCAATGCCTTCACCTTGCAAGTCCCACCGTTACGTGAGCGCAAAGAGGAAGTTCCCATTCTGCTGAAACACTTTATGTCGCGCATGTCGGAGCGCTACGCCCGCTCTCCGCTTCCCTTGACCCAGGCATTACTTGCCGCATGCCACGAATACTCGTGGCCCGGGAACTTGCGCGAACTCAGTAACTTTGTGAAGCGTTATTTGATTCTTGGTGATGAGAAGCTGGCCGTCGCCGAATTGAATCCCAAGAACGACAGTCCCGGAGGCGCCCACGGGGAATACGGCGCCAAAGTATCGGCGGATCAAGCCGGTGGTTTGAAGTCGTTAGCACGTAACGCCAAAGATGAAGCCGAAGCGGAAGCTATCACCAAGGCGCTCGAGGAAACCAACTGGAATCGGAAGCAAGCCGCAGCCTTGCTGCAAATCAGCTACAAGGCGCTGCTGTACAAAATCCGTCAGTACGGAATCGCGCAGACCAAGAGCCACCACAAATTAACCGCCGGTGCGTAGGCCGCCCGTTTTCCTGCTTTTGGTTCGGCGAGGGGAAAATCAGGACCCATCGGTCATCCACTGCCTTCACTTCTTCGCTAAGTAGGTCTTCGCGGCGGAAACCTCGCCACGAGCAGTCTGACTGTGAGCGCAGTTATTCACAAGCTTGCTGTAGTACTGCCGCGCGCGGGCAGCATCGCCCGAGAGCTCGGCAGCTCGGGCGGCTCCAGCCAAGCTGTTGAAGCGTTCCGGCGCATTGTGCAAGGATGTTTCGTACGCCGCCAGCGCTTCTGCTGGACGGTTCAGCTCGACGAGTAAGTCTCCCAACAATTCACCGGCCGGAAGCACTGCGCCAGGAGTGATGGGGTGCTTCTCCATCGAGTTCTCAAGGTCAGCGGCGGAGCGCATCAAAGCGATTGTCTGCTCCTCGTTTTCTCCGTGCTTTGCTTGCGCATGAGCCAGCCATGCGGAGGCCTCTCGTACCAGCACCTCCGTCTGATCGGCCCAGTAATCCTGTTTGGATTGCTTGAGCTGATCTTCTAGTGCCTGAACTTTATTCAAGCTCTGACGAGCGCCAGCGAGGTTCCCCGTGTGGGCATACCCCAAGGCCTTAGCCCAATAAGTAACAGCTTCCGTGTACGGAAAGGTGCTGGGTCGAGGAACGAGTGCAGCCGCTTCCACCCAGCTTCTGCGTTCCATTGCGTAGCGCGCCGGCACCACCGACAGAACGTAACCGCCGGTGAGGTTGTCCGGTTGAATCTTTGGAATTTGATTGATCTCTTTAACCAGTGCTGCAGCATCTTCATCCCGCCCGCTTTGCAACAATGAATACACCAGATAGTCGGTCGGATGTAGCCGCTGGTCCCAGGCCGCGTCCAAGTGAACGTCTCGCTCGTACTTTTTGCCTGCCTGAATGGCGGCAAGATTCGAACTCGCGGCATCGTCCCACAGACCCACCCGCACGAAAATATGTGATGGCATGTGCAATGCGTGCGGTACCGCTGGAGCAATCCTGGCATATCGCCGAGCGGCGTCGAGTCCCTGGCTGGCGAGCACCGGATTGTCATAGCTGTGGATGATGTAGTGCGCCACACCGGGATGGTCAGGCTGCGTCGCTAAAATCTTTTCCAGTATCGCGCCGGCCTGGCGTTGATTGGCGTAAGTCTTGTCTTTAGGTGAAGCCGAAGCCACCAGCGAGAGCGCGTAGAAAACGGCCGCCTCGGAATCCTGTGGATTGCTTCGATAGACGCGCTCCATGGCTTGGGAATACGCACGATTACGGCTCAGATAGTCGAGGCTCGTATCAGCGTCATAAAACGTACCAACAGCAGCGATGTAAGCGCGCTCTCGCTCGGTTTTGGCGTCGAGCGCTTTCGCCTTTCCAATCGCGGACACGCCATTTTGTAAAGCTTCGGCTGTTGGGGGCTCCCAGAGTGGATGGTAATAGCTCATGGCAACACCCCACCATGCCATGGCACAAGTAGGATCAGCGTCAGCGACCGAGGTGAAGGAGCGAGCCGCTTCCTCGTACCAGAAGGAGTGCAACATCGCTACGGAGCGGGAAAACGCCTTCTGCGCGGCCAGCGAGCAGGACACTGGGAAGTGAACACTTCCTACCTCCCCAATTGCAGGGCCGTGATCGTGCCCTTCATCGGCCGGCAACCAGCCGGGCAGCATTACAAAAAGGAGCAGAATGCTTACTTTGGAGGCTATCATTTCGTCACCTCTAAAACCGATGCACAAGTGTACGCAAATGTTAGGCCGACATGGTGCAGAATTCAACCTTCTGCGCCACGAATAAGAAGTGCCCAGGCTTCGCCGCTATTGCACGACCAGCGTCACTGTCGTCGTACGCGAGGCCGTTCCCGAAGTTGCGGAGACAGTCACGGTATACGTCCCGGCGGGCGTACCGCCCGAAGGCGGACTGGTGGTCTTTGCAGTAGTGCCGCATCCAGGTAACCACAGCGCCAAAGCCAGCACAGCGCCGAATAAAATCCCGCCGAGCAACCTTTCTTTCCTCGAGCCTCTCTGGCCCGATTTGCTGATCGAAGACCTTCTGCTAATTCCTAAACTTAGCAATGCCAATCCGGAAACCGGCAGCCAGGTTCCATAGAGTGGTCCTTTCCATGGCGTGCTCTTAGGCGGGATGCTCTCGCGCTGGAGAGTAGTGGTTGGTACTGGACGAGCCGTCGTGTTGATCACCAACGCCGTCTGGACCGGACTCGTGGTCGGCATTACGGGATTGGTGGAGAACTGGCAAGTGGCTCCAGACGGTAAACCTGAAGAACAGCTCAGTGAGACATTTGCATTAAATGTTGGAATAGGCGTGACCGTGGCGGTGTAAGTGGCGGGTGCGCCGGCAGTGACTGTGGCAGTACTTGGAGCCGCACTGACGCTGAAGTCCGTCACTTGAACGCTGGTCGAGGCGCTGATCGGGGTGGATGAACCATTCACCGTCACTTGAGCGCTGTTACCAAGCGCCACTGCTGTGGTTGGCGTCACAATTACCGTCACGGTAGCAGTTGCTCCTACGCCGAGCGATCCGATCGCGCAAGTGATAGTCGGCGGAGTCCCGGTCGCTCCGGTGCAAGAGGCCCCGGTTGACGCACTAGCCGAAGTGAAAGTTGCATTGCCGGTGGGCAGGGTGTCAACAAACGTGACACCGGCCGCCGGATCGGGGCCATTGTTCTTAATTGTGTAGACGAAACTGGCTTGGTTACCAACGCTCACCGATGGCGTCGGTGTGACCGCTACCGTGACCGTGACATTGCTTAGCGCTCCGAGTTTGGTAACAAAAGCATCGGTGGCGCCACCTGGCGCACCCTGGAATGGACTAACGGTTGGAAAGTTTACTGAATCAGTTTCGCCGGCTACGTAGGTCGTCCCGTTGGCATCCACCGTGATACCTGTACCACGATCGGTACCCGTGCCTCCGAGGAAGGTTGAGTATCCGCCCGTAGTTGTCGTTGGGATTAGGGCGGCGAATGCGTCCGTAGTACCGCCACCAAAGCTATTACCTGGAAGAGGATTCACGCTCGGAAAATTGCTCGATGCGGTTGATCCGGTGACGTGCGCGTTCTGGATTGAATCCACGGCAATGGCCAGTCCGACGTCGCTTGCGCTGCCGCCAAGATAAGAAAAATAATTCATCGGGAATATCGTGCTTCCGGTGGCTGGGGTGCCGAACTTAGCGATGAAAGCATCGCCCCCACCGGCGTTCGCGCTCTGGAATGCGGGGGCACTTGGAGTAGTTGGTTGCACGACGTCGGTCGAGGTCGTCGAACCCGTCACGTAGGCGTTGCCCGCTGAATCCACCGCGACGCCATTGCCGATGTCATCGCCGGTCCCGCCCAGGTAAGTCAGGTAAAGTTCTTGCGAGCCCGGCGGCGCGGCGGGATCAAACTTTCCGACGAAAGCGTCCTTTCCACCCGCCAGGGTTGCCTGGTTCGCGTTCAGAACTGGCATGTCGGTGAAATCGGTTCCCCCTGTGATGTAGACCTTAGCGTTGCTGTCGACCGCGATGCCGCCACCTTGCGTGACTCCCCCGGCGGGTGTGCTGCCGCCCACATAGGTTGAGTACACTAGGCTGGCTGTCCCCGACGCTAGCGTATTAATTTTGCTGAAGAAGAACTGATTCGCAGCCTTCGAGCTCGTTTGGAATGCGCCGGCGGTGGCGGGAAAACCAGACGCGGCGTTGGTTGACGTTGTAGTTCCGCTAACATATGCATTCGCCCGGTTATCAATCGCGACGCCGGTGGCAATGTCGGTGCCATTTCCAGAGAGATAAGTTGAGTAAAGCAATCCACTGCCATCAGACTTTATGGCCGTCACGAAAACGTGTTTGCCGCCGGAAAGCGGGGTGGACTGAAAACCATTCATGGTGGGAAAATCCGGCGAATCCGTGGTTCCCGTCACATACATGTTGAAGCCGGCATCCACCGCAATCCCCGCGCTTGAGTCGCTACCGCTTCCCCCGAGGTAGGTGGAGAACAATAGCGGCGCCGCGCCGCTCGGACTGAACTTGGTAACGAACACATCTTGCGGACCATTGAGTGCCGCCCCGTTCGGAGCAAGCGGTGTTTGGGTCGGGAAATTAGGCGACGTAGTCGAGCCAGTCACGTAGAAGTTATTGCCGGAATCCACGGCGATGGTGGGAGAAGTTTCATCACCGCTGCCGCCCAGGAATGTCGAGTAGCTTAAAACTGGGTCGATAACCAACGGTCGCGTTCGATCATATCTGCCGATCTCGAATCCGATTTTGTTCTCTGCCAGCAAAACGAATCGAGCGTCCACTGACCGCTTCGTCTCGCCTGTCGTCTGGTAAACGCGGGGAGCATTGAGCTGAACATTTCCGCCGGCAGTTTGCAGCACCGCATCGCCCGCGGAGTCTAGCTGCACTCGATCCGTCCCCTCGAATGTCAGCGCGACGGCTTCGGGATTCGCCCCAGCCGCAATTTCGAAGTCATATTCAAGCCGGCCCTGATTGCCGTAATAGACCAAATCGATTCCCGGATAGACTTCGCTGTAGCGAACCCGGCCGAATTGGCTCACATTCCGATGCCATTTAGCAGGATCATTCCCGATGAAATAATTACTTCTGCCGGGAAGCCGTTCGAGGCCGCTGATTCGGGGGTAAGGGTTCGCACCCGCCAGCTTCATCCGGACAACGGAAGATTTTTTAGCGACATGCCGGTTACTGGCTCCGGAATGCCGAAGTACCAGAACGGCCTCATCCGCTGTTAGAAATAGACCGTAACCGATTCCACGCGCCAGGAATTTCACGTCTGGGTCGCTTTGCCCGTCGTTTGTCTCAAAAATCAGGGGCAGTTGGCCATATATGGCTCGAACCCGGGCCGTATTAAGACTCGGCGAAACCGTGGCCACATCTTTGTCCGAGGCGAAAAACGACGCTTGCCCTATCGCGTTGCCGCCGTCCGCATGAACATGAGTTACAAGCCGCAGCGCCATCGCCCCCATCGCTACCAGAAGCATGGCCGCCATAAGAATACGGTTCCGGGATAGACCTGGTCCCAACTCAAGGCAATTCAATTTCACGAACTCCTCCGATTGCTCAATCTCGTGGAGAGGAAGAAGAACGGCGCAAACAGCAACGCGGCTCCTCGCGCCTGCGAAGCGGCAAGCCTACTTACCATTTGAACTGAGTGAAAATAAACAACAACTTAAACATCTGGCGAATGCGCTGTCAAGTTGAGGCGCGCTCGCAGCGTCCGAGCCCCTGCCGAATTCTTCACCGAAGCGAAGGACCTAGTTTCTTGCGGCTGCCGAGTGCCGAAACCCATGCCGGAGCAAAAACGCACAAGCCTCTTACTTTGATGCGCCGCATGATGACGCAAGATACGCGGCGATGGCACAAAGGTGGCTGAACAAATCTATCAACTGTGAATTCTTTGCCGAAACTCCTGCAATGTGTTGCATGCCGATGCTAGACCGATTCAACGATTCGCTCAGAACTTGTTGATCCGGCTTTCACAAAGCGCTTGGATACTATTGTCGCCGTGGCAGGGCGATTGCTCAACTGGTAGACAAGTTTTCTTGCAAGGGACCTTTCTCCCCAAAAGACATCCTTTAGCTCTTAGCCTGATGCCAGGTCGTTTACCGAGTCAATTCCCCCGCTTCTTTTGCCCTTGCAAACTGCTGAGAGCTAAGTAACTCTTGAGCGTGGTAACCAGGATTTCGCCCGACGAAATTGCTGGCCATGAAAATTGGAGTGAGATGTTACTGAGACGCGAGAAAGATAGCGTGCAACTCACGCATGAACGACGAGTTATGCGGCGTTTCGATATGCGTTTGCCCGCGGCCGTCCGACTGGGTGGCGGTCAAATGGACGAATTTCTGACCGAAACGCAGAACGTTAGCGCGCGCGGTGTGTTCTTTTACCTGGACCGTCCGATCGAGGAAGGATCGCGAGTCGAAGTTACCATGACCTTTCCCCCGCACGTCACGCTTACTGACCCGGTTCGCGTTCGCTTTACGGCTAGGGTAATCCGGGTCGAGGAGCCTCTTCCGTCAGCACGCATCGGCGTCGCTGCGGTGATCGAAGAATACGAATTTCTCCGCTCAACCGGAGCATCAGAGTATTTCTCACAAATTCGAGACCACTGGAAGACCAGCAACTGAAAGAGCTGCTCTTCTACCACCCTTACTTCCTCTTCAACTCGTCAATCTCTCGTCGGAGACTCGCGTATCGGCGCACTAACGCCGCCAGATACAGGATGTGGATGATCCACGTCGCAGCATAGGCGGCATATAAAAACTTCATCGCGTGCTCCCACGCTGGAACATGGATTCAAGCGCCTGAGCCTCTTCTACATCCTTCTGCAAACGCTCCAACCGGTAACGCGACCAACACACCAGGAAAGCGAAGCACAGGAATGCTGCCCAGTTAAGCAGTAACACGTGCATCATGCGGGGATCAATCGATCCTCCGCCGCCAATCACTGGTTGTGGATGCTGAGTGCGGAAAAACCAAATTGAAAAATAGACCAGCGGCACATCCAGGGCACCGAAAACTGCTAGAACCGCCGCCAACAGTGGTGTCTGTCCACTACTGGAAAATCGGCGCAACATCAGGTAGCTGACATAGATCAGCCATAAAACCAGCGTCGAAGTCAGGCGCACATCCCAGGTCCACCAGATGCCCCACACTGGACGCGCCCACAAAGGTCCGGTCACGAGCACGACCGTACAGAAAACCACGCCCACTTCAGCCGTTGTCACTGCAATCGCATCCGCAATTGGGTTGCGCCGGATCAAGTACGCTACCGATGCGCCAAAATTGATGAAAAACAGCAGGAATGCCGCCCATGCGGAGGCGACATGATAATAAAAAATCCGCTGCACGTTGCCCATGGTCTGTTCCGTGGGAGCGCCGATGAGCGCTTCGTACAGCGCGTAGCTCAGAAGGCCAGCCGTGACAACGCCGAGAATGGGAAATGCCCGTTTCACTCTGCGTGCAATACCGTTTCAAATAATAGAAGACAACCGGTAGTAAACACCACATCGTAGGCTACAAGCAACGCGATCCAGACTTTCGCTGACGCCTCACCAGTGAGAATGAGTGAGGTAGCATTCACCGTCGCCAGCAATGCGGGGATAGAAATCGGAAACAGTAGCAGCGGCAGCATGATTTCACGACTACGAGTGCGCAGCGACATGGCCGCGAAAAAGGTTCCATTCACCACTATGGCCCAGGTTCCAAGGGCGCCTATTGGAATCAACTGCCAGGCCGGCCCCAGCGCCCGAAGGCTGTAGAAAATGATGAATAGCGGCGCCATCAGCGCCTCCAGCACGCTCACGAAAATAAAGTTTCCCAGGGCCTTGGATAGGAAAAGTGCGCTAGCCGGCGCCGGCGAAACCCGATAGGCGTCGAGCACTTGATTGCGCAACTCACGAGCCCAGGTTTGATTCAAAGCAACCACCGCAGCGAACAAAAACGCCACCCAGATTAGCCCGCCGGCAATCTGTCGCGATTCTTCGGCAGTCGGATTGAACGAAAAACTGAAGATCACCACCACGAGCAGAGCAAAGAACAGCATCGCATTTATGGCGTCTTTCGATCGCCACTCAAGACGCAAGTCTTTCGCTAGCGCGGCGCCGGTGATGGCTGCCAGCAGGCTCATTGCCTCTCCGATTCCCGCCGATCAGGCGAGGGGATAGCCGCAGTTCGGCTGACGATCTGCCCTTCCCGCATCCATACAAATTCGTCGGCTGCGCCTTCAAGAAGCTGCGCTTGATGCGTCACCACGACGATGGTCTTGCCGGAGTCGCGCATGTTCACCAGCAGCTTGACCATCTCATGCGTCGAAGATGCATCCACATTGGAGAAGGGTTCATCGAGGAAAAGAATTTTGGGATCATGGATCAGCGCCCGTGCTAACGACATCCTCTGCCGCATACCCTGCGAATACTGACCGACAGGGCGCGCGAGTTGTGGATCGAGTCCTACCAGGCGAATCACTTCGGCGCAGCGCTGCTCGTTCCTGATTCCGTACAAACGAGCAAAATAACGAAGATTTTCTGTTCCATTCATTTCGTCATACAGCAGCGACGGATGAGCCATATACCCGAAGTAGGGGCAGACAGAACGAATATCAACGCTCCCTGAAACTGAAATGCTGCCGCGAGTAGGCTTTGTCAGTCCGGCCAGCGCTCGCAGCAGAGTGGTTTTGCCGGCACCATTGTCGCCAAGAATGGCGTACATTCGCCCGCCAGGTAATCTCGCGCTTACACCCCGCAACGCAGCAAAGCGTCCGAATTGTATGACGAGATTTGTGATGGCGATGGCCGGGGAGCTTTCGGCATGGTCGAGTGGGTTGGGTTGGATCACTGGTGAGCGCAAACCATAAGAAGGAAGTCATTATGAGCGCCACAAATTTTGTATTCTGGCATTATTTTGCAACCCGATTATGCGTTTGCGGTGCTGCCATTTTCCACTTTAGTGAGCCGTTCTCCAGCACCCGCTAAGAGGAGAAGTGTGATTGACAGCAAGTTAAGCGACGCAAGACCTAGCCCCGGGATCTGTCACTTTGATTTTAGCAACTGGCTGATCACTGCTGGAAGTTTGGTAGACGCAGCACCAGCGGCGAATATCGCACCAAACAATCCAGCTACAAAGATCCAAGACTTGATCGTGAGTCTACGCATCGCACGCAGCAACTCCGGAATGGTCAATTTTTCTGCCTCGATACTTGCGACTTCGCCGTCCGCCCTCTCGACTTCCGAAAGTTTGGTTATGAGCCGGACGACCGTTTTAAAATTTGGGACGTAAATATAACGGTCGGTTTTCACGGTCATGAGCCTGATCGTGCAATGAGAAATAAATGGACCGTCGAGCTCAGGATTATCTCCAACTCCCACCGTAATGTCGTATCGTTTTACTCTCTGTTTAACAAACTCCTCTTTCTCTTCCTCGTCAACTGCCTTACATTTTTCAATTATTTCTGTTTTTTTATCAAAACTGTACACCGACCGGAGTACATGCTCCTCCGGTATTCGATATTTTTCGGCAAGCGGGTCGATGTAATAATTTGGGCCGCTTGAAACCAGATATTTGTGAATGCCTGGCAGTCTTAATAATTCGTCAGTCCAGGGCTGCAACGCTACCTCTTTGGAATGCTCCCGGGCCTGAACCTCGGTAAAACCTCTAGAGGCAAAAAGTTTAATTATCCTCTCGCCAAATTCTGTCGAGGTAATTTCTTGGCTTTGAAGTCTTGTTTCCACTTCGAGATATTCGGGCTCACACTCGAGGGCCCTTGCGTATTCCTGCTGGATGTAATCGCGAGTGAGAGTTCTGTCTACGTCCAGAAACACGGCGATCTTCATAACGGTCCCTCCAAGATGATTTTTGGTACGGGGCCCGAATTCCTGGATAGTTCTCGCGCACCACTAAGGCTTAGTTCGACGCGCCCGTCGAGGCGCCACCCTGAATTTGCGTAATGCTTTTCGCCGGCTCCGAGGCTGGTGCTCCGTTCGCCGGCACTCCCCGCTTCGGCGCATATTTAGAAGCGCACTTGGCCTGCAATTGTTTCGCGTGGAAAACTCCGTCTCGTCCAAAGCTCCCGTCCGCCAACGCCTGCGAGTCGTCTTTAAACGTATCAGGCGGCGCCTCGGTGCCGGTGTAGACCACTGGCAACGTCTGATCCTGTTCCACCAACACAAACTCGACACGTGTGCCGGAACGCCGGATCGAGCCGGGCTCCACGTTGCCGGCCACGCGAAGGCGTCTGCTGTAGGCAATATCTCCCATCCCGCGCAGCTCTCTGATCGTCACGTAGTAACTCTTGCTCTCCTGCACGCCGGTATACGCCAAAAATCCCAACGCTAGCAGAATCACCACCGTGGCAGATCCAAACTTAAGATAGGTGCTGGTTCGCTTCGACATATCGCAATTCTAATGGCCTAAGCCGTAGCAGTACAATTGATCCTGGTCAAAAGGCCATAAATACAGCAAAGGCGCACATCAGGCGATCACCTCGAAACTCAGATCACGTCCGTTTGCATGATTCGCGAGGAGCTCAATCGCTCGTTCCGCTGGCACTCTCAAATCGGCTTTCCCAGCGAACGAGATCATCATCATGGCGAATTGCCTGGTCGAACTAGTGATCCTAGCGCGTTCAGAATCACTGGTTGGACTGCCAAATGGCCCATCGTTGTCAGCAAAGACGGGTAAATCAGCAATGTTGATCAAATCCTTTCCAATGCCCTTGTACGATTCGCCTGATTTCCCTATGCGGAAGACAATCTTGCCGTTGATTCGAGCGAAATCATAAGATCCCACAGGCAAGAAACTCTCCAGCGACACGAGATTGTTGACGTCCACTAGATTATTGATGAAGTACAGCGGCTTTCCCGAGGTAACGCGCCGCAATAATGCTTCGGCCGATCCCCTGTACCTGGAAGGGTCTTTGCCCAAACTTTTGTACGCTTCTCTAGTGGCGGTAATGTCGGGGTTTGACAATATTTCTGCCGCACTGAGCTGACTGGATAATTCCGCCGCACGTGCATTTAACAGTTGCACGAGGGCATCAGACGATTTACTCACCGCGACTGTGCCCTGAACACAGGCGACTTGAAGCGTGGAGCAATGCTGCTTCAATTGAGGATCGATGGAGAGCACAGGCCCGTGGCTAGTTCCTCCTCATCGGAATTGCGACCACATCCGCGAATGCATTGGCTTTACCATACTCGGCAGGCGTTCTCCCGCACCATGGGTTGTCCAGTTTTGCAGCCCCACGCCTGCTGAAATTCCGGCATATTCTGCACGACTCCGTTAACCCGGTAGCGTCCGGGAGAGTGTGGGTCTACATTAACGAGCATGCGTGAAAACTCCGGACGCCGATTCTCACACCATACTCGGCCAAAACCAAGAAAGAAGCGTTGCTCGGGCGTGTAGCCATCGATCTTTTCGCCAGCCTTGCCGTTCTCGGCGAGCATTTCGTGGAGCGCCATCAACGCAATTCGCGCCCCACCGTTGTCGGCAGTATTCTCTCCGAGCGTCAGCTTGCCATTGAGTTTCAGATCATCCACAGCAACGAAATTGCCGTACTCGTCAGCTACGCAGCTTGCGCGCTTTTCAAATTCCTTGCCGTCCTGCTCGGTCCACCAATCACGCAAGTTGCCCTGAGGATCAAACTTTCGCCCCTGGTCGTCGAAACCATGAGTCAACTCGTGACCGATTACCAGTCCGATACCGCCAAAGTTGATCGCGTCATCCATCGTCTTGTCGAAGAACGGCGGTTGCAGAATGCCGGCGGGAAAGACGATCTCATTTTGCGAGCCGTTGTAATAAGCGTTCACCGTCGGTGGCGTCATGCCCCATTCCTTCCGGTCGAGCGGCTTGCTGATCTTCGCAATTTGGCGCTTCGACTCGAATTCGTTGGCTCGCAGGAAGTTCCCCATTAAGTCGCCGCGCTGCACGATCAGCGAAGCATAATCTCGCCAAACGTCAGGATATCCAATCTTATTGCGAATGGCATCGAGCTTAAGTTTGGCTTGTTTCTTGGTCTCTTCCGACATCCAAGGTAAGCCATGAATGTCATGGTCCAGTGATTTCTCCAGAGCATCCACCATCTTAAGCATGCGCTGTTTGCCGTCGGCACCAAACGTAACCTCTACATACTTTTGTCCCAAGGCCTCACCCAAGGCCTGATCACTTGCATCCACGCAGCGCTTCCAGCGATCCTGAATTTCCGCCTGCCCGGTCAGGTGCTGCTGCATCTTGAAATTTGCGTCGACAAAAGGTTTGGACAGCCAGGGCGCTGCAGAATCCAGCAGATGCCAACTCACGTAAGTTTTCCAGGCGTCGAGCGGCTCAGACTCGATGGCTGCATTCACCTGTTTGAAAAATTCGGGATTCGCGACGTTGAGCTCTGAAAAGTTAGGCGTGCCCATGTCGCTAAAGTAACGATTCAGATAGAAGTTAGAGGCCAGCGTGACCGCTTGGTCCCGGCTCATCTTATGATCGCGGTTCTTCGGGTCGCGCCTAGCCGTGCGATCCATGGATGCTTTCGCTAGCGCTGTTTCAATGCGCAGGATGGTCTGGGCCGAATCCGCCGCTTGCGGCGGCGATTCCCCGGCAAGAGCGAACATCTGGGTGGCGTAA
>Ga0137393_10001887_pt1 | contig 13432 bp, 12 predicted proteins | sample 15con2h34BmetaG_FD_101396 | JGI IMG/M metagenome (GOLD analysis project Ga0137393, IMG submission 101396) | Vadose zone soil microbial communities from Angelo Coast Range Reserve, California, USA - 15con2h3.4B metaG | ecosystem: Environmental > Terrestrial > Soil > Vadose zone > Saprolite...
GTGATCAAGACCGTAACGCATGAAGAAGTCACCAAGGAGCAACTAGGCGGCGCGGCCACGCACAACGAGATTTCCGGCGTCGCGCACTTTATGGCGCATGACGATGCCGAATGCCTGTCGATGGTGCGCGAGCTGTTCAGCTTTGTGCCGTCCAATAACCTCGACGACCCTCCGCGCCGCGAGTGCAGCGATCCCCTTGACCGCGCCGACCAGGAGCTGGACACGATTGTCCCCACGGAATCGAACCAGCCCTATGACATTAAAGACGTCATCACGCGCGTGGTCGACGACGGATATTTTTTCGAAGTCCACGAGCATTACGCCAGGAACATTGTGGTAGGTTTCGCGCGCATGAATGGACGCCCGGTCGGCCTGGTCGCCAACCAACCCGCGTCTCTGGCCGGCGTGCTCGATATCAATGCCTCGGTCAAGGGCGCGCGCTTTGTCCGCTTCTGCGATGCCTTCAACATTCCGCTCATCACCTTTGAAGACGTGCCCGGCTTCCTGCCCGGAACGCAGCAGGAGTACGGAGGCATCATCCGCCACGGCGCCAAGCTGCTGTTTGCCTTTGCCGAAGCCACGGTCCCCAAGCTCACGGTCATCACCCGCAAAGCCTACGGCGGCGCGTATTGCGTCATGTCGTCCAAGCACATCCGTACCGACGTCAATTACGCCTGGCCCACGGCGGAGATCGCCGTCATGGGTCCGGAAGGCGCGGTGAATATTGTCTATAAGCGCGAACTGGAGCGCGCAGCCGCGGGAGCAAAATCAGAAGCCGAGAAAGCCGAGATCGTAGCCAAAGCCCGCCGGCAAAAGGTCGAAGATTTCCGCGACCGCTTCGCCAATCCCTACATTGCAGCCGAACGCGGCTACGTGGATGGAGTCATCCAGCCGCACGAAACCCGCAAGCGTCTGATCGACGCTCTGGAGATGCTGCAAACCAAACGCGACAAGAACCCGCCGAAAAAGCATGGGAATATTCCGCTTTAGTGTTTGCCGCGGATGACGCCGATTTTTTCTGTAATCCCGAAGCGCAGCGAGGGATCCATACGCTTAAGAAAGCATTGCAAAAGGAAAAGAGAATCAGCGGACGTTTCAGGAGGCCAAGCCGACAGCCCGCTCCACCATACGAGTCAGCTTGATGGCGACGAAATAATCGGCAGGGTATAGGTAGTCTTCACCAGACTCATCAACGACTCGAACCAGTCCCGATTTGCTCGCAGGTTTGTCCATCATCAGGCGGTAAATCTTCCGCAATTCAAGAGAGGCTGGATAATCGTCGTTTCTTACACAGACTACGTACGGTGGGTTAGACGCCTTTTTTCTAACCGAGTAGGCGTTTGATTTTGGTCTCTTTTTTACCGATGCCATGCGCTTCATACCAATGTAATTCAGCCAAGTGTATCGTACCATCTCCCAACCGGATTGACGCGATTCCCTTCAGCTTCCTCCAGCGTCCCTGTCCATAAATCTTGCAGAGCCGCCGATATTCGCGAATCGATTTGCCCGTGGCAATCACTTCAACATCCGCGAGCTCGCTCAGCACCTGGAATTGCATGCACTCAAGGCATACTCAAAGAAGCGATGAAAAGCAAGGGCGAATCATCTGCCAATCTAGACCGGCAAAGACCTGAGTGCCGGATGTTAGAGGTCCTTCGTCGGCGGCAAATCAAGTGCCCTTTGCCGCCGATGTCTCGACGCTCTGGAGATGCTGCAAACCAAGCGCGACAAGAATCCGCCGAAAAAGCATGGGAACATTCCGCTGTAGCTTGCGCCGGAGGATGGGTCGAAGATAAACACGGATTTTTTCTGGCTCGCACTCAAAATACGCGTGCGGGTATTCCACAGTTGCATTTTGCCTTGAATCCATTTATAAAACTCATCACTCACCCCCTGACAATTCAATCGTTCTCAGGAGGCACTATGGCCCTTATGGGATCAGTGCGGAGTGCGGCCCCCGGGTTGCTGGGTTTTGATTGCAATACCGTAGTCACCACCCCGGTAGTGCAACAGTTTCGCTCTCAAGGCTATAGCTTTTGCGTGCGTTATCTATCGCGCACCTCGCAAGGAAGCAATGATCTGAGCGCCTCAGAGGCGGAGGTCATCCTGAGCGCGGGCCTGGCGCTCATGCCGGTGCAGCACGTGCGCCAACCGGGGTGGCAACCCACGGGCGACCTGGGCAAGCAGGATGGCGATGCGGCCGCCAGGAACGCCGGCGCCATTGGATTCCCCGCAGGCGTGAATGTCTGGTGCGATCTGGAAGGAGTCAAGCCGGGAACCAGCGCGCAGGACGTGACGAATTACTGCAATGCCTGGTTCACGGAAGTGGCCAATGCAGGCTACATTCCCGGACTGTATGTGGGCGCCGGCTGTGTCCTCGACGAGCACCAGCTCTTCAGCCTGAAGTTTCAGCATTACTGGCGCTCCCAGAGCAACGTGCCCAATGTCGGCAGCCGGGGATATCAGCTTATCCAGTTGTTCCCCGAGTTGAATAAAAATGGAATTGGAATTGACATTGACGTTACCCAGAACGATTACAAAAGCGGCCAGGTGCAGTGGCTGGTTCGTCCTTAATTGCTTAACTCAGAAGCCGAAAATTCTGACCGCTTCGTCAGACGCGACGTGGCGGGCGAGGGTGGCTGCTTGGGCGCAGACTAGAGGGACATTTTTATCGAGGACAAAAGGGGACATTATCGCAGTGGTACGACAATGCTTCATTTTTCCGGGATTATCCCTTTGACAAACCCAGTAAAGTGATTCGTTAATTTTGGCAATATATTTAACGGTGGCGCATATTGGCGTATTGGAAGAGGTGAGCTGTTGAATCACAATAGCTGGCCTTATAATGCCCAAAAAAGCAAGACACGAGAAGTCTCCAGAGGTTTGGATAAACCCCAAGTCCAACCTGAAAGGGGGTCGTGGAGATCGCGGTTTTGATAACCGCTTCGGAGATGCCAGCGCCTCACGATTCCTCGAACTGGCCGATACTGCGCTGGGATTAAAAAAGGCGCTTCCCAAAAAGAAGAAGCATGTTGCTGCTGCTGCTGCTGCTGGCGGTAATACAGGAAAAACAGAGCCGTATTCAACTTAAAGGGAAACAGACCAACCATGGCTAACAACCATGGCTAAAATGTGGGCATCATTTTAGGACATGGAAATGAAGTTTGCGTCACTTCCGCTAAAAGTGCCAAAGGCCGAAAGGCGCGCCCGCGTCCTTTGTGATGAGCGCTATCGGGAGACAATGGAAAGAGCACGGCAACTATGTGAAACCTCCGCCCTTCTCAGGGTCACATCCTCTGAGTTAATCGCTGAGTGCGAGGGGAATAAAATAAGACTCGCATTTTTCCCTTGACAATTCGCCTTTTATTTGCTATAGTAGATTTTTAGTCGCCGCAGCCAATGTTTTCAGGTTGCGGCCTTTCGTGTTTCTGGGCTGGATCGCAGGGTTGACCAACCAACCCAGGGGTTGAAGCACTTAACCCCGGGGTTAGCTCTGGGTTGACAGGCGTTAACCCATGGGTTGATTCAGGGTTGAATCGTGTAAGTCCTTTAGATTTGGGGTTGACCCGTTTTTGAATCGAGACGCCGTGTAACTGGGCTCAGGCCCAGAGCTGAGGGGCTTGTCTGATCTTTGAAAAAACAGAAAAACCGGCTTTGCGCCGGGAAGCGCCATGTCTATCCCAGGCTTTCCTGTGCGGCCGCAAATCGCTTTCCCTGGATCTCAATGAACACATTGATCAGCGACACCGCTGCCGGCGTTACGCCGGGAATTCTCGAAGCCTGGCCCAGCGTTTGCGGGCGGACGTGCTGGAGCTTTTCGTTCATCTCGCGCGAGAGGCCGCTGACCGTGGCGTAGTCGAACCAGTCGGGGATCACGCGCTGCTCGGCTTTCTTGAGGCGGTCAATGGACTTGCGCTGCTGGTCGAGATAGCCGGCGTACTTGATCTCGGTTTCGACCGTCTTCATTTCGTTGCGCGCGGCGGCAGAGAGCTTTGGCCCCTGCGGTTCTGCGATTTGTGAGAAGTACTCGGGATAACTATCAGCAATCACCGCAGCCAGGTCCTCGATCACAACTTCCGGCCGCTTGAGCAACTGCGCAAGCGTTGAGCCAACGGCGCTGCTCAGATCGCTATTCAGCGGCTCTTGGGCAGAAGCTGCGCGCTCGCGTTGTGCCCGGCTGATCTTTTCCAGCAGTTCGCCGGAGATGCGCGTCTTCTCCAGCAATGCGGTAAGTTTTTGCGCGCGCTCCTGCTTGGCCAGAAAGTCAGCCCAGGCAGAGTCGTTGATCAATCCCACGCGGCGGCCGTGCGGAGTGAGCCGGCGGTCGGCGTTATCGATGCGCAGATGCAAGCGGAACTCGGCCCGCGAGGTGAACATGCGGTAGGGCTCGTTGGTGCCTTTGCTGATGAGGTCGTCGATCAGGATCGCCGTATAGGCTTCGGTGCGATCGAGCACCAGCGGCGGATCGCCTTTGACCTTGAGTGCGGCGTTGATGCCGGCCATCAGGCCCTGGCACGCCGCTTCTTCGTAGCCCGAAGTCCCGTTGATCTGGCCGGCAAGGAAGAGGCGCTGAATCTTCTTGGTCTCCAGCGTGCGCTCGAGTTCGGTGGGATCGATGGAGTCGTACTCAATGGCATAGCCGGGCCGCAGCATCTCGGCGGTTTCGAGGCCGGGAACGGACTTGATGACCGCAAGCTGCACGTCGATCGGCATGGAGGTGCTCATGCCATTGACGTAAATCTCATGCGTGTTCAGGCCTTCCGGCTCAAGGAAGAGCTGGTGCGTGGCCTTGTCGGGAAACTTGACGATCTTGTCTTCGATGCTGGGACAGTAGCGCGGACCAATGCTCTGTATCTGGCCGGAGTACATAGGCGAACGATGAACATTCTCACGAATGATGCGATGCGTCTCCGGCGTAGTGAACGCTATGTAGCACGGCACTTGCGTCTGTGTGATCTTCTTGGTGCGAAAGCTGAAGGGCGTGGGATCGGCGTCGCCTGGTTGTACTTCGAACTTACTCCAGTCGATGGTGCGGCCGTCCAGACGTGGCGGAGTTCCGGTCTTGAGCCGGCATCCGCGCAGTCCGAGCAGCTTGAGGGATTCACCCAGAAGCTGGGAGGGTGGTTCGCCGCTGCGTCCGGCAGGATAGGTTTGCTCGCCACAATGAATGAGTCCGTTGAGAAAAGTTCCGGTCGTGATGATGACAGCCTGTGCGCCGACAGTGCGGCCATCGCGCAGTTTGATGCCGCGCGCGGTGTTCTCTTTCAGAATCAGCTCCGCGACTTCCGCCTGCTTCACTACAAGGTTCGTCTGGCTTTCCAGTACCTCGCGCATCTTCACGCGATACTGCTGTTTGTCGCACTGCGCGCGCGGAGACCATACCGCCGGTCCGCGGGAGGTATTGAGCAATCGGAACTGTATGCCAACGGCGTCGGTAACTTCGCCCATGATGCCGCCGAGCGCGTCAACTTCGCGTACGAGGTGTCCTTTGGCGATCCCGCCAACTGCCGGGTTACACGACATTTGCGCGATCAGGTCGGTGTTGAGCGTAAACAGGGCGGTCTTCAGGCCCATGCGGGCCGCGGCCATGGCAGCCTCGCAGCCGGCGTGTCCGGCGCCTACTACGACCACATCGTATTGTTCGATGAACTCCGCCATTGGCGTCGTTTACCATTTTACAGGGAACACCAGGGATTACTTAAGTTAAAGGACCATCTGGCCGATAATCCAGGAGAATGATTGAAACTAGACCCTATAATTTACGGCAGGAGATCGGAGTAATGTCATCACGAAGCGGTTTGCGCAGAAAAGTCGTATTGCCGGTAACGATTATCCGGCATAACGGAGACCAGAGGCAGTTGGCCCACACGCTGGATCTTTCGGAGACCTCTGCGCGTCTTGGTGGCTTGAGCATAGTCCTGGAACCCGGTGAGATGGTGGAAGTCCAGCGAGGAGCCTTGTCGGCGAAATTCCAGGTGTTTTGGATGGGCGCTCTCGGAAGCGCCATGGAAGGTCAAGCCGGTATCCGCAGCATGGAGCCGGAAAAGATGATCTGGGGCGTTACGCCCGCCGAGCCATCTGACCCAGCCGTTGAGACAGTGGCCCTGCCTGTCCCCAAATTGCCCGGAGAAAAACGCTGGCACACGCGATTTGAGTGCTCCGGCGCGGCCTCCATCACACCTCGAGGTTCGCAGATTCCCCTGCACGGCGTGATCAAAGACGTCTCCCAGGGCGGAGTCTATGTGGAGACAATGTCTCCGCTACCGGTGAACTCCGAGGTCCTGCTGAAAGTAAATATTGGCGGCATGACATTTGAGGCGACTGGCCTGGTGCGCACGAGTTATCCCATGGTCGGAATGGGAATGAGCTTTAGGGACGTCGCCCAGGAAGACCTGCAAAAGCTTGCGGCAATCCTGCAAAGGATCGACGCAAAGGCCCCTGAACAGCCACCCGCTGCCACGGTACCCAAGCCGCAAGCGTCGGCACTGCGGCTGGAGGGCTATCCCGTACACATGCTCGCAGCCGCGTTACGCGTATTTGCCTCCGACTGTGATGAATGGAAAGCAAGCCACTCGTCCGAGGAAATTGAAGAGCTGCGTCAGGCAATGCGAGAAGCCGTTGAAAAACTCTCTCTCACATCGCAGGTGGAAGTCATGGATTATCTATCGGCGACCATGCCTCGCGGCGGCGCTGCGTAGGACTTTTGTTTTTGTCCCGAAGCGCAGCGAGAGATCCATATGATCTAGTTGCCTTCGCGGGCGAACAATGATTTACTTCAGGTTTTCGTCATGATATTGGTCCCTCGCTACGCCTCGGGATAAAACCTATCGCCGGTCGAATCCCCACGTAGCTCCGGCGTTGTGCGCGGCGAACACTATGAACATGAAGATCAGCGGTATATGGTCGAGTTGCGCGCCCAGATATTTCCAGGCAGCCGTTCCCGGAGGCAAGCACCACGTTGCCAGCGTCAGGTTGAGCATGAACAGTGCGCCGATCACAGAAAACCATCGGACCCAAAGGCCGAACAGCATGGAGATGGCAATCAGCAGTTCGGCAATCCCAACCGCATAGCCGGAGAAGACTGGATGTTGCAACGTTAGTCTTAGCAGTGGCTTGTAGAAAGCCAAGGACGTGTGGTTGATGTAGCTGTCCACATACTTCTGATATCCGCCGTGAGCAAAGTCCGGGGAAACAAGCTTGTACTGGGCGAAGAAGAGAAACATGATCCCGACGGCAATTCGCGCCACCGCCAGTGAACGCGACGACATCCCAGACTTGACCTGCGGAGTTTTGTCCACTTTGATCACTGCGCTTTGAATGTTTTGCCGTCTTTCATAACGAAGCTTACGTTGCGCAGCGCGTTGATGTTCGCCAGCGGATCGCCTTGCACGGCAATGATGTCGGCATAAGCTCCGGGCGCGATGGCGCCGATATCGCCCTGCGTCTCGAGAAGCTCGGCGGCTTTGGAGGTCGCGGCTTTGATGGCGTCCATCGGCGTCATGCCGAACTTGACCATGTAATCGAATTCCTGCGCGATTGGATCGGTCCACGGGAAGCCGCCGACGTCGGTGCCGAAAGCGATTTTCACGCCGGCTTTAAGGGCCTTCTTGAACGACACCTCGTGAACGGTATATCGCGCGCGATCGCGTTTGCCGTCTGGAGTGTCTTCCGGTGCGGGATGGTAGTAGTAAACAGTCAAAGTCGGCACGAGCCACGTGCCTTGCTTGATCATCTGCGCAACGTCGGCATCGGTGAGATCGAGACCATGTTCAATGGAGTCACATCCGCCATCGAGCGCGCGGCGCATGCCGATTCCGCCGTAAGAATGGCAGGCAACTTTGCGTTGCTGGCCGTGGGCTTCGTCGACCACCGCCTTGATTTCGTCCAGAGTCAGCGTAGGCTGCGAGACCAGATGGCCCTGCTTGTCGACCCACGAACGATGCGTCATGTAGACCTTGATCCAGTCAGCGCCGTTATCAATCTGCTCGCGCGTGATCTTGCGCAGTTCGACTGGACCATCGCCGAGCTGCGCGCCCTTGGGGACGACAATGTCAGGATTGTAGCCTTCCAGCGGATATCCGCCGGTAACCGAGATCGCGCGCGTCACCACGAACAAGCGCGGTCCGGGAATGTATCCGGCATTGATGGCCTCCTTGATGCCGACGTCGCCGTAACCACCGCCTTCGGTCTCAACGTCGCGCAGCGTGGTGAAGCCCTGCTCCAGAGCGCGGCGCGCAGCTACAGACGCACGCACGGCACGAAAGGAAGAAGGATGCTTGAGAAGCTGAACGTCATATCCACCCTCGGCCGGCTCTTCACCCTGCAGGAAGATGTGCGTGTGCGCGTCTATCAATCCGGGCAGCACAGTCACGCCGGCTGGAAGGTTGATGACTTCAGCGCCAGCAGGCGGAGTTCCACCTTCTGTCACGCTCTGAATGCGGTTGCCGCGAATGACGATTAGTACGTTGTGCTTCGGTTGCGCAGAGACGCCGTCAATCAGCGTTGCGGCGCGGATCGCGGTAACTTTCACGGATGCTTGTGGCGTCTGCGCCACGGCGACCAAAACGAACAGAGCAATGAGAGTGATCAGAACGGCAGTGCGGCGTATCACGTTGCGTCCTCCTGGCTTTTATGGAGCCCAATAGAAATACGCCGGATCAGCGGATTATGCAAGAGGAACCACGCACGCCTGCGCTAGGGAACGCGGTTATGGCTGTCCAGCACCTGATTCACCAGGCGGTCAGCGTCTTTGTTCTGTTCGCGGAAGACGTGCTCGATGGAAAACTGCGGTATCTTTCGGGCCAGAGACTGCGCCTGGGCAAAGAGCTCCTGCAGCGCCGGACTCTTGACCTTGTATATGCCTTTCATCTGCCGCACCAGCAGTTCCGAGTCGCTGCGCACTTTGAGCGCAGGCAACTTTTCGCGGACGGCATAGTCCAGCGCCGCCAGCAGCCCGGAGTACTCGGCAAAGTTGTTCGTCTGATGGCCCAGATACTCGCTCAGCTCTTTTATGACTTTGCCATCCACACCGCGAATAACCACGCCAAAGGCTGCGGGCCCGGGATTGCCTCTGGCGCCGCCGTCAATGTTGGCAGTGATGGCCGCGGATGATGATTTCTGCTCCTTGAACAGAGCGCCCTGGGTCACTGCCCCTCCGCCAGACGAGCGGCCAGCCGGTCGGGAAGTCCGGCAGCCTGGATCTTCTTCTGCGCCTTGGCAATGTCATAGGCTATGCGATGGAAAGTTATCGAGTTTTCGTCGGTGTCATAGAACGCGAAGGCGGCGCGCGGATCGTTGTCGCGCGGCTGTCCAACCGAACCAGGATTCATGAGATATTTTGCCATCTTCTTCAAGTGGATTTTCTCGCGCTCGTGGCCTGTTTTGGATTTGTATCGAGGGACCAGAATATGGAAGAGTTCCTCACTCTCGTCTACCGCGAAGCCGCATTGTATGTGGGTGTGCCCGAAAAACGTGAGCCGCGCCTTGGTCTCTTCCAGCAGCGGATACGCCTCACGGGCCACGACGACGTACTCGTCTTCATCGCGCGCGGAGCCATGCACGCACTGCACGCCCTCTCTGGGAGAGATCGGGCCTTTGGGCAGTGCCTTGAGAAATTCCATGTTTTCGGCAGTAAGCCGTTTGTTGGTCCACATGGCAGCGAGCGCCGCCACCGGATTGAAGCCTTCTATGCTTTCGAGGCCGGTGCAAGCCTTGTCATGATTGCCGCGGACAAAGATCTTGCCCAGAGCGCGCGAGCGCTCCGTCACCTCATTGGGACTTGCGCCGTAACCGACAATATCGCCCAGATTGAATACCAGGTCGTACTGCGGCGCTGCATCGAGGCAGGCCTCCAGAGCTTCGAGGTTGGCGTGAATGTCAGAAAGAATGAGTATGCGCACGGAAAGTCCACTGAGAGTGTAACGCACAAACGTCAATCATCGCGCCAGACGCGCCCAATGTCCGGGCGAGACTTCCAGCAGCGGAACCTGGCGCGCCGGCGCTGCCTGCTTTTCCACGGTCCGCAGAGGCTGCGAGCGGTCCGTCTTGAGCGTGGGAATCGCGCTAATCAAGCCGCGCGTGTACGGGTGCTGAGCGGCGGCAAAGATGCGGGCGACGGGCCCCATCTCCACGATTTCACCCGCATACATCACCGCTACATCGGCGGCCACGCGCGAAACCACCCCGAGGTCGTGCGAGATAAAAAGCATGGCCAGCTTGTACTTCTCACGCAAGCTCCGGAGCAGATCGAGAATCTGCGCCTGGATGGTGACGTCAAGCGCGGTGGTGGGTTCGTCGGCAATCAGCAACTGGGGATGGTTTACCAGAGCCATGGCGATCATCACGCGCTGGCGTTGTCCGCCGGAGAGTTGGTGGGGATAGTCCCGCGCCCGCTGCGCCGGATCAGGAATGGCCACATCGCTCAGTGCTTCAAGCGTTCGCTGCCAGGCTTCACGCTTGCCCATGCGAGCGTGGGCCAAAACGGCTTCCGCGATTTGATCGCCCACGCGCATGACCGGATTCAGCGCGGTCATGGGCTCCTGGAAGATCATACTGATGCGCGATCCGCGAATCTGCCGCATGGGTTCAGGAGCGAGATTGAGCAGATCTTCGCCGGCAAAGCGGATGGCTCCGCTGGTCCGCGCCTGTTGTGGAAGCAAACGCAGGATTGCCAGCGCCGTGGCCGACTTTCCCGATCCCGATTCGCCTACCAACCCCAGCGTGCCGGATTCAGGAATGTTGAACGTGACATCACGCACCGCCGCGACTTCGCCCGTCTGCGTGGAGAAGGTAACGTTCAGGTTGTTGATCTCTAACAAGGAACTCATGGGTAACCATGCATTCTAAAGGATCAATTCCGTTGCGATTGCCCTCACTGCGGCAGTAATATTAGGCCATGACTCAGGAAGCCAATGACCTTCTGAAGAAAGCGCTTGCGCTCCCAGACGAGGACAGGGCCGTGCTTGCGGGTGTCCTGATAGACAGTCTGGACCCAGCGACGGAGTCATCGACTGAGGAAGCCTGGAATCAAGAAATAGCTCGACGAGTCGAGGAACTGGATTCGGGTAAAGCCAAGACCCTGCCGTGGGACGAGGTCCGCCGCAGAATAGAGGCCATCGGCAAGACTCGCCGATGACGAGTCACCTTGTCGAATTTCACGAGGTCCGCCGCGGAATATGAAGCGGCGTTTGCATGGTATTTCGAGCGCAGCGAGATAGCTGCTGCAAGGTTTGCGGAAGAAGTTTCGCGCTCCCTGGACCTGATTTCAGCAGCACCGCATCGTTGGCCGGCACACATGCACCAGACTCGCAGGTTTGTGCTCCGCCACTTTCCGTTTGCCATCATTTATCGCAAACCCTCTGCGGTTGTGCAGGTTGTGGCCATGGCCCATGGTCATCGTCGTCCCGGCTACTGGAAAGAGCGGCTCGTAGCTAAGAAAAGCTAGGCGCTCACCTTGGCTGCGGCGATTCCCGCTTCCACGCCTTTTTGCATGGCTGCGCGAATCGCTGGCTCTTCTTTCAACAACGCGCTGGTTGCGGTTGCGCGGTCACCGTCAAGTGAGATCAGACCCTGCGCTGCCAGCTCGCCCGCCAGTTGCAGCATGCGCTCACGATTGAGGTTTGTATATTGGCAATCGTAGGCATGGGCAATCTCCGCCGGAGTTTTCTGCCCCAGCCAGAAAACGCGCCGCTTGGTCATCTCGCGGACGTCGTTGTCATCTTGTGCAGGGAACTGAATCTGCCGGGCCCGGAAATTATAAAAGCGGCTGGTTATATGTGCTGGTTGCAGCTTGCCGGACTTCATGAAGGCGATCTGTCCGTTGTCAATGGTCTTGCGGATCGCGTTGACCACCAGCCCTTCCGCGTGTTCCGGATCAAGCGACCCGAGCGACTCTTTCATGGTCTGCGTCATTCCTACGGCCACTTCGGCGTGCAGGCCTTCCGCGCTCTCCAGCAGATCAGCGCGCCCATGCAGAATGAACCAGTCAGACCCGGAACTTGAAGGATGAAACGGCCATTTCAGTTCGCTGACCAGAATTGGAACCCCGGAGAGTGTGACAAATTTCAGTGGATCGCCCATAGACATGCTCGTTAAAGTGTGGAATGTAGTACAGGAGATTCTACTTCATCTTTAGAAACGCAGCCTTTTTTCATTGTTCCCAAATCTCGGGGTTCGGGACAAAGGGGAAAAAACTAAAAGCCAACGGCTAGAAGCCATTTGCTAATTGCTATTTGCTAATTACTTCCCTCACATCAACAACTCATCCGTTCTAGGTACGATCGGATGCTGCATTTCCATCAGGTCATTCTTGATCTGGTTCAGGCCGTAGACCAGCTGTTCGAATTCCTGTGACATCCGCCGGAATAGCGGAGCTACTTTGGCGTACTCCCAATGCTCGAAGGTCGAAACAATGTAGTAGCTCTCTTTCCCGGTGCGGACGAACTCCGCCGGATTCTCCACCCGCGCCCGGTGCAACCGGGAGTTGTTCAGGCTTTCCGGATACATGCCGGCAAGAAATAGAGCGTAATCGCCAATGTGTTTGCGCACCTGGCGCTCGCGGTCGAAGGAAGAGGCACGGCCGAAGATCGGGTCCGACTCCAGCAGCATCTCGCCGACGTCATGCAGCGGACGCCCTTCGGCGTCCCTGATTTTATAGAGCGTAGTGGACTCGCAGAATTCGGCGAGCAGGTTGGAGACGTAATCCTGAATTTCGGCATTACGGATGCCTGCTTCGCGGTAGTTGTATCCGACAACTTCCTGAAAAAACTGCTGCAACGGATTTGCCCCTGTCACCATAAGGCCCTCACCTCTTTGGCCAACCGGATTTTGATCCGGCCTGCCAATATCAACACAAGATCCGAAGAAGCGTTGCTTAATTGGAGAGAAGTATGAGCAACTTGGTTTCCTGTTACAAGTGTTTTGTGAGGATCACATGAATTTTGGCAGCAGTGAGTGGAGAGTGCTAAGAGAAGTTAGCCGCAGATGGACGCTGATAAACGCAGATTGGCAAAGAAGGCTTAAGAAACGTTGATGGCTAGTAAAACACTTGAATCAACCGAGATGCGATTCCTTGATCAGCGTTCATCCGCGGAAATCTGCGGCAAGATCGATTTATCCGCCGAGCTGTTTCTTCACCGCGTCGCTGACCATCTTGCCTTCGACTCTGGCGCCGCTGGCCTGGAGCCTGGCCATTACGTTCTTCATGACTGCTCCCATATCCTTCATCGTCGGTGAACCCATCTCCGCGATGGCGGCTTTCACGGCGGCAGCAACCTCGTCTTCGCCCATGGCTTTGGGCATGTAGGCCTCGATCAGCACGATCTCGGCTGCTTCTTTATCGGCCAGCGCCTGGCGTCCGCCTTTTTGGAACTGCTCAATGGAATCGCGCCGCTGCTTGATGAGCGTGGCCAGCACTTGCTGCTCCTCTTTTGGA
>Ga0137393_10001906_pt1 | contig 13377 bp, 10 predicted proteins | sample 15con2h34BmetaG_FD_101396 | JGI IMG/M metagenome (GOLD analysis project Ga0137393, IMG submission 101396) | Vadose zone soil microbial communities from Angelo Coast Range Reserve, California, USA - 15con2h3.4B metaG | ecosystem: Environmental > Terrestrial > Soil > Vadose zone > Saprolite...
CTAACTCGGAGCGCTGCCGTAAACCCTGCACCAAGCGCTGCGCGCGCTCGCCTGTCCCCAGAACATAGACCCGCTCTCGAAGATATGGCTGTTGCACCAGCCATCCATAGGCAGTTCGCCAGCCGAATAGCGCCAGGGTAAGAATGATAAGCCCCATCAACGAGGATCCGTTTCCCAACAGAAACTTGGGAAAAACCATTCCCACAAATGCCAGCATCAGCGCCATCAGCCCTGGCACCAGCAGCAACCGGAAATAAAGATCGCCCTTGGCGTTGAACCGCTCCGGATCGTACAGGTCAAACCAATGGAAGCAGATAAGTACCAAGGCTGTTACCACGAGAATCTTTACGTAACCGTACTCATAATTGAGTACCAGATAGCTATCGGCGCGGAACTGCAACACCGCGCCCAAGAGGAACGAAGTCCAAACAATCAGCGCTTCCCCGCCCAGCAGGATCAGCGTGCGAACCGGGTAATAAACATTGAACAGGCGAATCACGCTTTACCCCTGTACCGCTTCCTGCGTTTCTTTATTGTTTCCGTTGACTCCGTAGTAGTAGCGACTGTAGGGCGAAGAGTCCGCTTCAATCCCGTTGAGGACGACCCCTATTAGATGTTTGTCCTGAAACTCGTGCCGCGCCTTCCGTGCCATATCAAAGGGAGTAGTGTTGGACCGCACCACGATCAGCACGCCATCGCAAAAGTTTGCCAGGAGGCTCGAGTCTGATACCGGCACTGTGGGCGGCGAGTCAATGATGATCCAGTCAAACAATGGCTCCACCCGCGTGAGCAGAAACTTAAGACGGCCATTGGCCACGAGTTCTGCTGGATTCGAAACTGTCCTTCCCGACGGAATAAAGAACAAGTTCTCCATCGGCCCTCGTTGCATTACCGAAAATTCATCGCTTTCACCCAAAAGGTATTCTGAAAGACCCGGAGTACTGCTGGTTCCCAGTGCCTGGTGTAAACGCGCCCCACGCAAATCTGCGTCAATGAGAAGCGCCCGTCGCCCGTGTTGCCGTACCATGACCTGCGCCAGGTTGGCCGCCACGAAGGTCTTGCCTTCTTTAGGCAGCGCACTGGTGACCAACACTTTCTTCAGCGGCATCTTCTCCCTCATCTGATAAAGGCGGGAGCGCAAAGTACGGAATTCTTCCGCGCCATACTTCCGTTCATCCTCATTGAAGAACAACATGCTCTTGGGGTCCGGATTCCACTCGCTCTGCGCGCAGCGCGCCAAAAGCGTGTCGAATGTAAACGCATTCGAGAACGCTGGAACCGCCGCGGCGGACGCTGGAGTCGAGAGTGGCGCACGTTCAATTACCGGAGGCGCTCCGGCAGACCCGACGGCGGGAACGTCCATCGTGTGCAAAGACTCTACGTGACCTCCCTGGGAAGCTGCTCTTTCCTGTTCGGCTCTCTTAAGGGCTTCATGAATCCGGCTCATATTTTCCTTTCCTTGGGCAGGTCTTGTTCAGGCTGACGTAAGCGCTCTGCGAGTGTGGCTAATGTCCTCAACGCTTCGACTACATCAAACTTTTCGGCGCCATTTGACTGAGGCGCAGGTGTCATGGCCGCCGACGCGACGTTGTCGCTGAGATCGAAATCTCTGGCAACGGTTTCTACTACCGCGGGTGCAACCACCTTCTGCTGATCGACGAAGGCACTCACCAGGCAATGTTCGCAGAGCAGGTTGACCACGCGTGGAATGCCGCTTGCATAGCGATGAATCAGCATCACCGCATCGGGATCGAAGATCTGTTGTCCGTTTGAGCCAGCAATCCGTAGCCGCTGGGTCACGTATGCTCGAGTTTCTTCCAGCGCCAAAGGATGGGTCTTGGCACGCAACGTAAGCCGTTGGCGAAGCTGCCGCAACTGTGGTTGCTTCAATTTCTGTTCCAGTTCTGGCTGCCCCACCAGAACAATCTGGAGTAACTTCTCGGTAAAAGTCTCGAGGTTCGTCATAAGACGGATCTCCTCCAGAACCTCATCACTCAGATTCTGTGCTTCGTCCACAATCAACACTGCGGTTTCGCCCGCCCGGTACCGGTCGAGCAGCCAGTTGTACAGGCGCAGCAATACTTGACTCTTCGATCTGGAATCGCACGGAATACCGAAATCGGCCATCATGTAATCCAGGAATTGGGGCACATTCATCCGCGAATTAAAGATGAAGGCAGTCGCCACCTGCTGAAGCCGCAACCATTCCAGAAGTTTGTTGATGAGGGTCGTCTTTCCCGTTCCCACTTCCCCCGTCAGCAGCACGAATCCCTTGCGGCTCTGGATGCCATAAGTGAGGCAGGCCAGGGCTTCTTCCGTATGCCGCGTCAGAAACAGATAACGCGGATCCGGATTCACGTTAAAAGGATTCGCTTTTAATCCGAAAAATTCCTTGTACATGGTGGTCGCTTTAGACCTCGACTGTCTCTTTCTCCTTACTTTCCTCAGGTGGTTGTTTCGACCGGCCCCAGAACTTATGGTTCTCGTCCTTGGTCTCGATACCGTCGGTCAGCCATGGCACTGAAACCAGCATCGGTAAGTTGAGCGCAGCCGTAACATCCTGTTCGTTCCGTATCGCCTTATCTCGCAGTTCGAGCCACAGTGCCAGTCCAAGTCCGAGAGCAAGTCCCATCCCCAAACCGCCGCCCGTAAAAAGCAAGCGATTGGGAAAGCTAGGTGTATCGGGCAGGTTTGCGGGATTCAGCAAACGCATCTGTTCGCCCTGTTGACGCCGTTCCATATCGGAGGCCATCTCCGACTCACTCTTCTTGGCGAGCAGGTCCTGATAGAACTTCAACGCCGTGTCATAGTCGCGAGTCAGAGATTTGTATTGTTCTTCCACTGCGGGACTAAGCGCGACGCGCCCCTGATAGACCCTGATGTCATCTTGCAGGCGTTTCTGGTCGCGCGACGCCTGGGCAATAACTCCGTCGTATTGATGCACCTGTAGCCGCAGTTGCCGTATCTCCGGGGGCTCGTTCAGGTTGCCTTTGTCCGGCGAGTCACTGCCTTTCGATGCTGCGGTATTGACTTCGGCAAGCCTCTTTTTCACTTCGGCGATGTCTGCCTTGGTCTTGATCACATCGGGATGGTCGTCGGTGTAGCGAGCCTGCAGTTGTAGAAGCTGGGTCTGCAAAGCCGTCAGTTGTTGATCCAGGCTCTGCGGGTTGTTAGACGACTGTGACGACTTCCACGCCGAAACCTGTTGCGCCAGCAAAGACTCGGTGTAGGCCTTGTCCTGCTGCGCCCGATTTAACGTCTGCGTGTTAGCGTCGAGTTGCGAGTTCAACCCCATAAGGATCTTCATGTTGTTGTCTTCGTCCCCGGGAAGTTGACCCAAATACTGCCTTTTGAACGTTGCCAGTTTGCCGTCCAGGCTGTCGAGGTTGCGCTTGGCATCGTCCAATTGGCGGGTTAGAAAATCGGTCGTGCTCTGCGCCACTTGCTCGCGGGTCTTCAGGTTCTCCTCCAGCAACATCGAAGTGAGCGCGTCACAGATCTGCTGGGCTTGTCGCGGGTCTGAGGCGGTGAAGTTCACATAGAATCCGGGCAGGTCGCTCTGTCCGGGCCTCTTCTTGTTGTTGCTGGCCGGGCTCAGATCGGATTCCACTGGTTGGATTGTGAGGTTCTGCCGAATGTCGTCAATCACGTCGTCCGGGTTCCTGCCCTTGGCGAGACCAAGCCGATCGATCATCGGCTGTAGGCGGTTGCGGCTCAGCACCTGCTGCTGCATGGTCGCGATACGTTGGGTCAGATCTTCGGTAACGACTGACTTGACGTAGCCCTGTGGCACCTTTTGCTCTTCAACCAACACAAGTGACTGTGAGGTGTACTTGGGCGAGAAGGCATACGAGATCAGAAATCCAGCAACCGGTGCCAGCAGCGCCGGGATGAGGATCACCTTCACCCGACGCCGAAGCATTGCCAGATAGTCATCAATCGTTAATTCGCGATTTTCAATCATCCCAGTAGTCCGTTCTGGTCGCCCTTGCGGACGACCTGTGATTAGTCAAGTCGGATTGGGCGGGGATGCCAATCCAGACCAAAAGAGAGCACATGCCGCTGCGAAGTGCGGCTGCAATTCGTACTAAAAACCAAACTTGTCCCTGTTGAGCAAAACGTACTGTCAAACGCAAGATCGTTGAACTGATAGCTCATGAAGAGACTAAAATTGCGACTTAACTGCCGCTGCAGGCCCCCGCCCGCATAGCCGTAGTCGTAGGATGCGGCATTCACGCCCAACAATGAAGCCTGCTGCACGCGCTTGTTGTGCGAATATCCAATGTCGATGTGGCTGTCCCACAACCGTCCCAGCGGACGCGCCACTCGAAAGCGTGCAATATCGCTGGTTGCTCCTGGAAAGAAACCCGAACCATTGGTCGCATATCGGTCGTAGTAGAGACCTAGGCTCGTCTTCGGAAAACGATAATGAAGCATGGCGCGGCCGCTGCCTGAGACGTGGCGATGGGAGCCAAACACATCATTGGTCTCAGTAAGCTGTGGGCCGCCGCCGATCACGAAGCTCATTCGGCCCGAGATGGTGTGCCCATAGAGCATGTGGGCCAAATGTGTAGCAAATGCCTCTCCGCCGCCACCAGGAAAATGAAACGCTTGATACCCATAGACCAGGGCGATTTGATCGCGTCTGCTGAACTCGTAGTTGTAGCCAGCCTGCGCGGTCACCTGGCGACTGTCAATCAATCCCGAGCTGTTGCTCGTGAAATGTACTACACCGTACGCCGCGGCTGCGGTTACGGAGGAACGAGGGGACAGTTGCTCCACAAGGTCAACCAGCCCGACATTCGTGATGCGCGGTTCTTGCCCGAGGGAGCCCAATTGCCCAGGCCCGAAAAAGTTGGAATGGCCGCCGAACACCCCGCCGCCGAGGAATCCACTGCCAATGTCGCCTGCGCCTAGTTGAAATCCACTCCCCCCGCCGAACGCACCCGCCCCGAACGAGCCCTCCGGCAGATAGCTGAAAGAGTCCCGAAAGGAGACTTGTCCTGTGCGCCACAGGATCTTTTGATCTGCATTCAAATCGTGAAGCTGGTTAGCACCGAAATTGTGGCTACCGTAGAACGCTCCCCCTAATATGTAGTTCAAACTGAGATCGTAACGGCTCCACAATCGTTGCAGCGTAATGCTTCCCAAGGCCCGCGTCACCGAATGTATAGCGGAGTTTCCTAGCTGCCCAGCGATGTTTGAGTCCGCCGACTCGCTCACTTCCAGACCAGGAAGGAGGAAGCTTCTAGGGGCAATGGTAGGCTCCAGCACTGGCTCGTCCAATCCCGATAACGGCGGATTTTCGTTAACCTGCAGTCTGGGATTGTCCTGTCCGAAAGCCGGGGGCGTAGGTGCGCCTGACTGCTGGCCGCTATCAGCTGGTTGCTGAGTGCTATCGGCGGTTTGTTGCGGCCCTGCGTCGGATTGCGCCGATGCAGATCCCCAAACTAGAACTAGCAGCATCATCAACGTTGTTTGGCGGAATCTAATCATGATTTCCTTACGGAACGACAATGGTGTCCCCCGGCTTCAGGATGATGTTTTCGTCTATGGCTTCGCCCTTAACCACCTGTTTGTAGTTGAAGGGAAGCTTTTGCTGTTTGCCGTTCACCATGCGAAGTACGTAGATTCCTTTAGTATTCGCGAACTGGGTAAAACCCGCGGTGGCCAATGCTTGCAGCACGGTCATGTTTGGCGTAAGTGGCATGGCCCCGGTATGCAGAACCTCGCCCAGCACAAAAACGCGCTGGCTATTCATCGCCGTAACCACAACCGTCACCCGCGGATCAGCGATGTACTTCTTCAGCTTTTCCGTCATTGCCGCGGCCAGTTGCATAGGGGTGAGCCCAGCAGCCTGCACGTCATCTAGTAGAGGCATTGATATCTTCCCATCCGGGCGCACGGGAAGCGTTGCCGTCAGATCCGGCTCTTTCCATACTGAAATATGAAGCGTGTCATCAGCACCGATAACGTAACTCGGTCCCGCGACTGATCCCGGTTCGCACTGTGTGCATTGTGCCTGCGCTTGCGGTGCGGCCTTTGCCTTATCTTTTTCAGGGCCGCTACTCTGCGCGCTCGCGTCTGTCAACAGCGCGATGCCCAGCAGCAGCACCACTCCAATGCCGATCTTCCCCTTCATTACTCTCTCCTGGGAGCTAGGAAGCCCCGTATTCCTCGTATCCAATCTGCTTCAATTTGTAGAGCAATGCCTTGTAACTGATCTGTAGCTCCTCGGCGGCACGGCGGCGGTTCCACCTTGTCCGAGTCAGTACTTTAAGGATGAGGACCTTTTCCGCTTCCCGGGAAGCCGCGCGGGCGGCCTGTTTGAGAGAAATCCGCTCGCCATTCAAAGGCCGGTCTGACTTCATCAGCATCGACCGCAGCCCGCCCATGGCGACGGACTCATCTCCTAAAGCCACAATCGCCTTGGATGCGTCTTCCAGCTCCCGGATGTTTCCCGGCCAGGCATACTCTTGAAACAACTGCTGGGTTTGCGCGCTCAGCACTGGTACGGGGCGCCGGAAATCCTGGGCATACTTGGCGAGGAAAAAGTTCACCAGATGAGGAATGTCGTCCCGGCGCTGCCGCAGGGGTGGTAACCGCAGGCAAATTCCACTGATGCGGTAATAAAGATCTTCGCGCAATCTCCCCGACTTTACCTCAGCCTCAAGATCGCGAGAAGTGCCACAGATTAGCCGGGCACCCAAAACCGGTTTATGCCCGTTCTCCTCGCCTTTTGGCAACACTTCAAACAACTTTATCTGGCAGTCTGGAATAAGGTCGCTTATTTCCTCTAAGAAGAGGGTGCCTTGACCGAGTAATCCGTCAGCTCCGCCATTGAGATGTTCGGATTCTACCGTCGCGCAATGCGCGCTGCGGAAAACCTCTCGCTCATGCCGGGACATTTGGTGGATCCTCTGGGCCATGGTGCGCTTTCCCGACCCAGCCTCTCCAATCAGAAGCACTGGAAGCTCAGCATGGGCCAGTTCCCGCGCCATTGCCTCCACGGCTTGCATACTGGGGCTTACTGCCTCAACAAACATCGTTCTCCTCTGATTAGGACTCGGGGCTGTCCTTCTTCCGCTCGATGTGGAAAATCCCTGCCCATATTTACCAATCCTCGAGTGGCGAACGTGCAGCTATTTCGGACGATACCCCAAGGTGCTCTGAAGCACGGCTGCTGCCATCTGCAGTAAATTGCAATTATGTGATGCGGCATCATGTGATTATTGTTTTCTATTACTTAGATCACAATCTGGATAACTGCCAACACGCCAGACATCGGCTTAACCTAACACCCTTGAGCACAAAAGAGAAAATTTTTGCCCATCTTAGGGTAACCACTGTGAGATTACTTTGGACAAAAATGGAGCTCTAACTGTACTAAGTCGCTATCTTTCTATTTGATAGGCCGATTCTTCTAAACAATTCATTCGTGGAACTTGAGCAATTGCCGTGGCCTTAGCCAGTTTCGTCCTAGTGTTAAGCGGTTACCGGTGATGGATTGAGTTTCCGCATACATTGCACCTCCGCCTCAGTTCGCATATTCTCGGTCTATCTTTTCCAATGTGAATCCGGTCGCAAGAATGGATCCGTTTGTACGGCCGCGAAACTCCTCCACCCGCCGCATTGTGTGGGCCGAGCGACTCGCCTTGCTGTTGCTCGTTGGCTGGTTGTATTTCTCAATTGTGGGACATTTGGCCGGGCAATGGTTCCGCGACCCAAATTTCTCTCACGGCTTTTTCGTTCCCCTCTTTTCTATTTTTGTGGTCTGGCAGAGCCGATCTAAGCTGGTAGCAATCCCTTTGAAACCATCGTGGTGGGGACTTCTCATCCTGGGCTTTGCTCTCTCTACCCTGATCGTTGGTGTGTTGGGAGCAGAACTTTTTCTATCGCGCCTCTCTCTGTTGCTGGTAGTCGCAGCGGTCGTCGTCCTGTTCGCTGGTTGGGAATGGTTCGTTGCATTACTGTTTCCCTGGGCATTTCTGATTCTGATGGTCCCTATTCCCGCCATCATCTTTAACCAGATCACATTTCCCTTACAGATCCTCGCTTCCAAGCTGGCTGCTTTCGTATTGCCCATTGCGGGCGTACCGGTTCTCCGGGAGGGAAACATCATCATACTGCCAGACATGGCTCTCGAAGTGGCGGAAGCCTGTAGCGGCATTCGCTCTCTGCTTTCTCTGGTCACTCTGGCAATCATTTACGGCTACGTGATGGAGAGCAGAATTGTCATTCGGATTCTTCTTGCCCTGGCCGCTGTTCCCATCGCGGTCGCAGCTAACAGTTTGCGGATTGTCGGTACCGGCCTGCTAGTGCAGTACTGGGATCCTGATAAGGCAGAGGGCTTCTTTCACGCTTTCTCGGGATGGCTCATCTTTGTAGTGTCTCTTACGATGCTCTTCGCTCTTCACCGTCTCCTGCGTTTGCTCTCCCGCCAAAATCCTGCGAGGACAACCGCAGTTGGGGAAACACTGAACTAATGTGATGCGACCTCACATACAATTCGCGCTCGCTGCCGTCCTGTTTACTATCACCGCGCTCTTTCTCCAGGCGCGCAGCGGGAAAGAAGTATTCCCCCCGCGACAGCCGCTGTCCTCTTTGCCCCATGAATTAGCTGATTGGGTTGGGACCGATATTCCTCTCCCTCCAGACATACTCGAGATTCTGGGCCCCGGCGACTTCCTGTTGCGCGCCTATCGGGACACCTCGCCGCGAAGCGATACCACAGTAATTAGCTCAACTGGTGACGGGACGGGCAAGGGTAACTCGGCAAACAATCCGTATGTGGATCTTTTCGTGGCCTATTTTCCGACCCAGCGCGCCGGGGACACTATTCACTCGCCCAAGAACTGCCTTCCCGGTGCAGGTTGGTCGCCGCTTGAATCCAAACGGATTGCGATTTCCGTTCCTGGCCATGCAGCATTTCCGGCGAACCTTTACGTCATCGGGAAAGGCACCGAGCGGCAACTCGCCATTTATTGGTATTGGGCTCACGATCGCGGTGTCGCCAGCGAGTATTGGGCGAAGGTTCACCTGGTGGCTGATTCCATCCGTATGAACCGCAGCGACGGCGCCCTGGTCCGCGTCACGACTCCGCTGAAGAGAGGCGAAAGCGACAGTGCCGCGGAAGAACGCCTGCTTTCATTTGCCGGCCAAGTTGCTCCGATTCTCAATAACTACATACCGCGCTGAAAATTGTGGACAATTGAGGCAAATGATCTGCAAACACACTAAGGCCTTGGAGCTTATCTCTAGTCAATCACGTTGCCCACGATCTACAGATGTGTTCGGTTCACTCGCAAACTCGATGAACCAATCCCCACGATGCAGTGTACCGCGAGTAACTTTCTTTGGCGTGCGACTTGCAGTACCTTAGTGCTAGCTATCCAGGAAAACTGTTGCCGCGCCAGACGCGCCGGTCTTGGAGATTTTGATGAGGTATTTTTGCGCTTTCCGTTTGGTTTTGATTTTGGGGTTCACCGCCTCTGTGTTGATCAGTTGTTCACGCGACCCCAATGTCCGCAAACAGAAATATTTTGAAAGCGGTCAGCGCTATTTCGAAAAAGCAAAATATCGCGAAGCGGCCATCCAGTTCAGCAATGCTATCCAAGTGGACCCTCGCTTCGTCCAGGCCCACTATCAATTGGCGCAGACCTATCTGAAACTCCAGGAATGGACGCGCGCCTACCAGGAGCTCTCCCGGGCAATCGAAATTGATCCCGAAAACTATCAGGCACGGATCGATCTCGCCAACCTGCTGATTGCAGGTCGCGACCTTAAGCAGGCACAGGAGCATATTGACCTGCTCATTGCCAGGCAGCCTAATAATCCAGAAGTGCACATCGCGTTGGCTAACCTCGCTGCCGCCCAGGATAACCTGAGCACCGCCTTGGAAGAAATGCAGAAGGCGGCAGAACTTGCTCCCGATCGCTGGGAAACCTATTTGAACTTCGCTCTGTTGCAGATTCGCGCCAACCAGTCCGATGCTGCTGAAGCGAATTTTAAGAAGGCTGTGAGCTTGAATCCTAAGGCGATGAACGCTCAGCTTGCACTCGGCAGCTACTACCAGTCGCGAAGCCGCTTCCCGGAAGCGGAACAACAGTTCCGGCATGCTATGGAAGCTGATCGAACAAACCCTGATCCTCGTGCCGCATTGGCCCGCGTGTACATGGCGGAGGGAAAAAAGGCTGAGACGGAAGACTTCCTGAAACAGGTCAAACGCGATCTTCCCGACAAATCAGTCGGCTATCGCATGCTCGGGGACTACTACTTCGCTAGCGGCGACTTGGATAAAGCGGTTACCGAATACGGATCGCTTAACCAGGAGCATCCCAAAGACATTCAGGTCAAAAAGAACTACATCCAGCTTTTAATTCTCAAGAATCGAATTGCCGCAGCTCGCAAATTGGATGATGAACTTCTTAAGACGAATCCCTCGGATACCGAAGCTCTGATCTTTAAGGGCGAAATTCAGATTGCCGATGGTCATGGGAGTGAGGCCGCTGACTCTCTCCAATCTGCGCTAAAAGCTGATCCCGACAACGGCGTCGCACATTATCAGCTTGGGGTTGCATTCGACCAGATGGGCAATCTCGGACGCGCAGAAAATGAGTGGCGAGAAGCCGTACGCACGCGTCCCGATCTGCCCGATGCCCAGCATGCTCTCGCCGCTGTGGCTTTGCGCAAAGGCGACATGCAGGCGCTCGCTCAAAGCGCAGATCAACTTATCCGCCTGCAGCCCACTGTGGCTGATGGGTATGTGCTTCGCGCCATGTCGGAAATCAACCTCAAGCGACTGGCTGAAGCCGAAACAGACGTCCGGAAAGCGATGGAGGTCGCGCCACAAAATCCAATTGGTTATAACCAGATGGGCAGTTTGCGCCTCCTGCAGAAGCAATACAGCCAAGCGGAGAAGTATTACCAGCAGGCTCTGGAGCGCGATCCAGCCTCGACAGACGGCCTGAACGGTTTGATGAACGTCTACTTGGCGCAAAAACAAACTGACCGGGCCATTGCGGCTGCCAACGCACAGTTGGCAAAGGTTCCGGATAGCAGCGCCTTTCACGATCTACTCGGCACGACTCTGTTTAACGGCAAGAAAGATATGAAGGGCGCAGAAGCCGAATTTAAAAGAGCCGCCGAACTCGACAAAAACAACTCTGACGCGCTCCTAAAACTGGGCCAGGTGCAGGTAGCAGAAGGGTCTGCGGACCAGGCCATCGCCACTTATCAGCAGTCGTTAAAGAACAATCCGCGCGAGGCGCGCTTCTACATATTGATCGGCGAATTATGCGAGTCCAAGCGGGATTGGGAGAAAGCCGAGCAGATGTATCAGAAGGCGCTTGAAATCCAACCCGACAATGCGCTCGCGTCAAATAATCTCGCTTACGTAATGCTGCAGCAGGGTGGCAATGTTGACGTTGCCCTCGCCATGGCACAAACGGCGCGCCGCGGTATGCCCGATTCCGCCAATGCTGCCGACACGCTCGGCTGGGCTTATTATCAAAAAGGCGCCTACAATACCGCCATTGATCTTTTTAAGGAAGCCTTGAAGAAAAATCCGGATGACGCCACGTTCCACTATCATCTCGGCCTCGCCTATCAGAAAGACAATCAGCCGGCACTTGCCAAACAACACCTCGAGCGGGTATTAAAAATCAATCCGAAATACACGAATGCTGGAGATGTCAAAAAGGCGCTAGCACAACTAAGCTGATAAAGCTTTTAGTCCTTTTTTCACCTCCTTGGAGCCGGTGGCCTGGATTTTCAACGCTCGTTGAGAACGGCTGAAAACTGAAAAAGGGAGCCGTCCAGGGTGATTGCGTTGGTGAGCCCAAGCTACGATAAGCATCGTGCTTGGGTAGCCAGAATGAGGGGGCCAGCTACTCAGCCGGCCCTCTGTGCTAGTTCCGTTCCTAGTCCTTTTCGTGTTTTTCGCGTGTCTGTTCCCGAGCTATGAAAGCTTGGGGGTTTGCCTTCAGCTCGTCCCGCACTGACTGGTGGTGACTCAGCCACTCCTTCAGTTCATGATGATTGTTCAGATAATTCTGATCATCCACCAGCCTTGGATTCTTCTGCACATCAGTGGCGATTTGTGGATGGCTATCCAAAAACCGGTCGAAATTCTTCAACTCTTCCTCGGTGATCGGTCCAACCGGTTCCGGACCCTCTGCGGACTGAAAGCGTTTCTCGCGTTCCATGAAGGCTTGAGGATTCTCCCGCAATTCTTCGCGAATCTTGGGATGGTTCTGGAGAAACGCCGCCAGAGAGCGGTGACTGTTCACATATTGTTGATTGTCGACAAGAGACGGGTTCTTTGATATCTCTTTAGCAATCTTGGGATCTTCGTCGAGGAATCTATCGAACTTCTCCATTTCACTGCGGGTGATATCTTTGTCGCTTTTCTGAGCTACCCCCTTGCTACCATTGTCACTCTGAGGTGCTGCGCGTAATGACGCTGCCGGCAACGTGAGGCAAACTAACAAAGCTAACCCTAACCGAGCAGTGGAAAAGCTAACTCTGAGAGAATCTCGGATAACCATGTTCATATGTCCTCCTTTTTGCACTATCCCCGTTGCGCCCTAGAACTAAACCTTAAAATTAGTGCAATTTTCTTACCTCGCCATCTGAATATGACAAGTTACCATTATTCAGACACATACTTAAGAGGGCACAGCCTAACATCATGCACAGCCATGTAAATTAGTCGGTTCGTCTTTCACAAAATTGCCCGATCTATTGCCTTACAGTTCAGACATCCTTGTTGAAAACGCCTGCTTGAAACCGCGAAGATTCGATGCAGCTGCAACCAAAATGGCAGGATGGGCGGACGCAGAAAGTTCCTACGGGACTTGCGTCCGGAACCTAAGGAAGTAATCCAAAAACGGTGAGTTGGTTTCGGCCGCCAACATACACTTTGCCATTCACTACGGTTGGCACGCCGAACTTCACAGACAACCCAGCAGCGTCGCGGGTCGCGTTCTGATTTGAGCTGTAGAGCAAGTTGGCAAGATTAGTAGCATCGAAGGCCAGCAGTACTGCTTGGCCAGTATTATTCAGAAAATTGCTTTCCTGTAAAACCCACATTATCCCGTTCGATGTGCCATTAGCGGAGATCGACGGCGTTGGGGCTGGAAACTGGAATGTAACCGATGTCTGAGAACTTGGAGGAATCGAAAGCATCCCAGTCACTGGGTCAATAGCATACCCTTTGACGCTATCGGCAATGTTCTGCCGAGGCTCCGATGCGCCACCCAGATACAGAGTTCCATTCCACGAGGCCGGAGAGTTCCAGGCCCCTGGATTCGCCCCTGGTATGGACTGCACAACATGATCGGTAGCCGCGTCGAACTGCCCCATGTTATCCCGATC
>Ga0137393_10001907_pt1 | contig 13371 bp, 3 predicted proteins | sample 15con2h34BmetaG_FD_101396 | JGI IMG/M metagenome (GOLD analysis project Ga0137393, IMG submission 101396) | Vadose zone soil microbial communities from Angelo Coast Range Reserve, California, USA - 15con2h3.4B metaG | ecosystem: Environmental > Terrestrial > Soil > Vadose zone > Saprolite...
CGTGCAAGCCCCGCGCCGGCCAGATACAGCTCGCCGATTGCGCCGGTGGGCGCAGGTTCCAGATATTCATCGAGCACGTAAGCTTTGGTGTTCCAAACGGGCAAGCCGATGGCGGGCTCGACATCCGCATCCCGCTCGCAGAGCGCACAGGTTGAGTAGGTGGTGTCTTCCGTCGGGCCGTAGAGGTTATAAACGCGCTCAATATGGCCGGCACGATAAAGATCCCGCACGAGCGAGTTGCGAAGCGCTTCACCCGCCAGATTGATCGTGCGGACGTTCGCGGGAATACCGCCGCCCGCCAGCAACTCCCGCGCCGCCGATGGCACGGTATTGATCAACCGGACCTTGTCTCTTGCCGGAAGCGCCGGAAGTTCAAGCGCCGACCGGGCCAGAATGACTGTGCCTCCGCAGAGCCAGGTCGCCAGAAGTTCGAAGACCGAAAGATCGAAACAGATGGAGGTGGAGGCCAGCACTCCGCTCCGGTCCTCGGCGCTGAACGCGTTCCGGACCCATTCGACGAACGTCACGGCACTGCGATGTTCGACGATCACACCTTTGGGAACTCCGGTGCTCCCCGAGGTATAGATCACATAGGCAGGATGGCCTGCGAGCAACGGTGCAACGCGCTCCGCATTGCCGAGGTTTGGGCCCGGCATATGCTGAAGTGCAGCCTCTGCTTCCGCACTGTCCAGCCGGACCATCCGGACACTTGTTCGCAATTGCAGCCGCACGATCAATTCGTCCGTACTCAGCACCAGCGCGGGCGCCGCATCCTCAAGTACGTGCTCAATGCGGGCGCGCGGATATTCCGGATCGATCGGCAGATAAGCGCCACCCGCTTTGAGCACCGCGAGCATGGCAACGATCATCTCCTGTGAGCGGTCCAGACAGATTCCCACGCGCCGTTCCGGACCAATACCCATGCGCACGAGATAGTGGGCAAGCCGATTTGCCCGCCGGTTCAATTCCATGTAGGTCAGCGACGATGCGCCGAAAATCGCAGCCGTTTCACCCGGCGTTCGCGATACCTGTATTTCGAACAGCTCCGGAAGAGTACCCGCGCCTGGATCGTGCGCCGTTGCATTGCACTCTTCCAGCAGGAACCGGCGTTCCTCCGGCAACAAAAGATCAAAACATCCGAGAGCCAGATCGGGATCGGTCATCTGCCGGAGCATAGCCATCAGTCGCCGCTGATGGGCCGCGAGTTCTTCAAAACAATAGTTTTCGGGATTCGCATCGAAATCGATGCGAAGGTCTGAGCCATCCTGCCGGTCATAGACCGCGATTGAGAGTTCCTCCACAGGACCGTTGCTCAGATTGAAGGCGCGGGCCGAATGTCGGTCGAATCGCAGATCGTAGTCGAAAGACATGACATTGACCACCAGACCGTGGATCGACGGGTCGCCCGGCTGCAATCCCAGGTCGTGGCGCAGATCTTCGGAGCGGTAACGCTGATGGCGCATCATCGCCCGCATCTGTTGGGAAGTATGTTCCAGGAGGTCGACGAAGCTCCCACGAGGATCGATGCCGATACGCAGCGGCAGAATGTTGGATACCATTCCGGCCACCGAGCGCATCTTCCGCCCGATTCTTGCGGTGAGAGGAATTCCCAGCGCAAAATCGACGCTTCCGGTAAACCTGTGCAGATAAAGGGCCGCGGCGGCACAGACGATCTGCGAAAAGCCGGCGCTCCGGGCCCTGCCGGCGGCGCGAAGTTCGTCGGCAAGCACCCGTGGAATGCCGGCGGTGCAGCGCAGGAAGTCGCGCGGCCGTCCCGGAGTTTTTCCGGAAAGCGTCACCGCCTCCGGCCGTTCGGCCAGTTGTTCTTTCCAGTAAGACTGGTCACGTGAAAACTGTGCCGACCCGCGGTAACTGTGCTCTTCATCGAGCAGCGCGAGATACCGAGCTTCCGGCTGTGAAACCTGAGGCCCTGAAACCCGCTCGCCCTCGGCGCCTGAGTAGATGGCCGCTACCTCGCGCGCAACGAGAGCGCCGCTGTAGCCATCCATGCACAGGTGGTGATTGCAGGCGTACCAGAAGAAACGACCGGCGCTCAAACGCAACAGCGCATAGCGGAAGACCGGCCCCCGCGACAGATCGAAGACTTCTGAGCGATCATGCCTCATCCACGCCAGGGCCGCAGCCTCCGGATCGTGCGCGGAGCGAACATCGATAACCGGGAGTTCGAGGCCCACGTCATCCGCCGGATCAAGGCGGGGCTCTCCCTCGATCACCGCAATTCGAGTGTGCAGCGCTCCGGTTTTAGCGACCGCACGCCGCAACGCACGCTCGAACCGCGCGGCATCGATCAATCCGAAAATTTCTACATACTCCGCGATGTTGAATGCCGGACTGTCAGGATCCAGGACTTGCGTAAACCAGATACCGGACTGAGCAGCGGACAACGTGCGGAGATCAACTTCCTCAGTTGAATGCATCCGTCTCTCAGATGGAAGGAAATTCGACGTTTTCTTCAGTTCTACGGCTTCTTCTATGTCTAAATACGCGCTACGGAAATTAGATGCGGGCATCCACGGGAAATGTGGTCTCCCTGAACTAACGCAAAAAAACTCTTTGCCGGGACGGTGTCGGGAGTGTCCAAAGGGGCGGCCGCGGGCGGGCTCGGCGGAGAAGACAATAGATAATGATGAAATTTATTTTTGCGGGCAACATTTCGCGCCGCCTTATCACCTTAATAAAAACCAGTTACGGGGCCGCACATCTCATTCCCTGCGGCATACGTTTCCGGGGCCCTGGATCGTGAAATTCGCTCCTCATTTTTGTATCGTCACCCCGGTTGCCGTGAGGTTTTTTTCATGTCAGATCAAAATCATTCACTGCCTCCGCATCTCGCTCCGCTCATTCCACCGGACTGGGGCCTGTGGAAATGGTTCGCGCTTCGGGGCGCAGGCTTTCCCGCCCGTCTCGCGGGGCTTCTGTCGGAAAAAGAATGCGCCGTCGCCGCAGACCGGCTGGCTGCGAGCGATGCCGCTCTGCAGGCGCTGAAGCATAAGGCCAATTACCTTTTTGACCTGCAACTCGATGTTTTGAAACGAGATTGCGGACATGAGGACTCCCGCTTCAAGGCCGCATTGAAGGCCAAACATCGCGCCCAGGCGGGCAACCTCTCCGCCGCCGCCGCGCAGGAGTTCGGCATGACTTCGATATTTGAAGAGATCGAAAAGGCCCGCGAGCATCAGGCACAGTGCGGAAGAGATTTTCAGGAGTTATTCAGCGAGGGTGTGAGACATCAGAGCCGACAGCTTTGGAATGTGGCCCGCGATCCGCGGTTCCAGGAAGCGGTGTTGTGGCAGAATCGAAACGGATTTGAAACCGGCATTCACCCGCTGGCCGTTCAGCCCGCACCCGCCGCGGTCAGAAACCAGAAGCAGCGTGAACGCGAGCAACTGATCGCCAACTATCTGCAGCGTTATTGCGTGAAAAACGACACCATCGGCTTTTTCGGTCCGGTAGCCTGGGGTGAAATCACGGCCACCGGTCCCGCCCTGGTCGCGAACCCCGGCCCGTCCCTGGTCAGCACCGGCCACGCTTATTTTGAGGACTGGGCCATCGACCGACTGGCGGCCACGCTTTCCTCGATTCCTGGCATGGAGTGGTGGTGCACGCCCCGCCTCGCTCCGCATTTTCATCTTGAAAATGGAATGCTGCACGCGCCCGGCGAGGAACCCTCGGAACTCACGCTCCTGGCACAAGCTGTGCTTCCGCTGTGCGATGGCGACAAGCTGCCGGAAGACATCCTTCGCACGCTGGGGCGGACGCCCGGCTTCGCCGATGTGGGAAAGCCGGAACTTCTCGATTTCCTCAGGACCATGGCCGGCCAGGGTGTCCTGCTGTGGCGGTTTCTGGTTCCGGTTGAGGTCAATTCCGAGATCAGCCTCCGCCGTCAGTTGCTCAGGGTCCAGGACCAGGAACTGCGCCAAACAGCCCTCGAAAAGCTGGATCGACTCGAATCGGCCCGGCAGGAAGTCAACGCGGCCGCAGGCGATTCCGCGCGACTGCATTCCTCCCTGCGCGCGCTGGAGCAATTGTTCGAAGATATGACGCAAACCTCCGGACAAAGAAACGCCGGCGCCACCTACGGAGGGCGCACCCTGCTTTATGAGGACTGCCGCCGCGATCTGACGCTCAGCGCTTCGGTCGATCTCTTTCGCCCGGTTGTTCCGCCGCTCTCACTGTTACTCAAGGGGCTACGTTGGCTGATGCAATCAACCTCGCTCACCATTCTCGGGATTTTCCGCGAGGTCTATAACGAACTGGCCGGCCCTGAAGGCAGAAAGAAAATCCCGGCACTGGACTGGTGGATGGCGACTGAGCCCCGCCTGGTGGGCAACCCGTTACTCGACGAAGCGCAATCTATGTTCGTCCGAAAATGGGAAGAAATCATGCCACTGCCGCCGGATGCGCGGGTTGTTGAATGGAAATCCTCCGAATTGCGGGAACGGGTCGAGCGGGCCTTCCCCGATCTTCCCGGCCACTATCATCCCGTGCGCTACTACTGCCCCGATATGCTCATCGCAGGCGCTGACGCCGAGTCGATCGCCCGCGGCGAAGGCCTCTATATTCTCGGTGAGATGCATTCCGGCAAAAACAGCCTGATCCATGCCGCCCTGGCCGAACAGCATCCCGAACCGGGACTGTTGTCAAAGGCCACGGAGTGGGACCTCTCGCCCGGCTGCTTTAAAATCGCTGAGTCGCGCGAAGGCGGGGCGATTACCAGGACCAGTGAGCGGATACTGCGCTCCGCCGATTACTTCCTTTCCACCGCGCCCGACGCCATCGCTCCCGGCGGATTCAAGTCCCATCCCTTCAGCAATCTTCTGGTTACCGAATGCGATGGCCGATTGATGGTCACCACCCGCGACGGCTCGCGCTCCTTTGAAATTCTTGAGGCCTTTGCTGACCTGCTCTTTTCCTTCGTGGTTCACCGGGGAGCGTGGATGCCCCGCCGCCCCCATCTTCCCCGTGTGCTGATCGATCGGCTCGTCATTCAACGCGAAACGTGGCGCATCCCGGCCGCCGAACTGGAATTTGCCGCCGAGAAGGACGAAAGCCGGCGATTCCTGGAGGCCCGTCGCTTCGCAAAAAAATATGCGATGCCCGAAACCATGTTTGTAAAAATTCCGGTCGAAGTCAAACCGTTCTATGTCGATCTTTCCAGCCCGGTGTATGTCGAGATTCTCTGCAAGATGGTGCGCCGCCTGCAGGCTTCTTCTCTCGCTGAAAAGGAAGTCACGTTCAGCGAGATGCTCCCCCGGACCACGGACGCGTGGCTGCCCGACGGCAGCGGAGAAAAATACACCAGCGAGTTTCGGATCGTGATTGTCGATCTGAAAGCCCGGTGGTTTTCGGAAGAGTACAAAAAGAGCCACGCTCGGGTTGCGACGGCAAATTTCTGATGTCATGCGGACCGAAACCGGCCGCAAAAACTCTCTAAGATTTCAGCCGCCGCTGAATCGACAATGCGGCATCCAATACCGCCGGTTGTAAGGTGCTCCCTGGAGCATCGCGTCCCACCCTTCGCAAGGGCGCGAAGGATGGGGCACCCATCCCGGGAAGCCCGTCACCGTTTCACACGGTCACGGTACAGACTAGAATGGTCGCGGGGCGCGCAGGGAGTCACATGGCACTCAAATCCACAATTTACAAAGCCGAGCTGCAGATCAGCGACATGGACCGCCAGTATTACGCGAGCCATGCGCTGACGCTGGCGCAGCATCCATCCGAGACCACCGAGCGTCTGATGGTGCGGCTGCTGGCATTCGCGCTGCACGCCGATGAACGGCTGGAATTCGGGCGCGGCCTGAGCACCGATGACGAGCCCGACTTGTGGCGCAGATCACTGACCGGTGAGATCGAGCAGTGGATCGAAGTCGGCCAGCCCGACGAACAGCGCATCCGCAAGGCCTGCGGGCGCGCGCGGCAGGTCATCGTCATCAGCTACGGCGGACGCGGCGCCGATGTCTGGTGGGGCAGGGTCTCGACCGGTCTGGCACGTTCGAAAAACCTCACCGCGATCGACATTCCCGCAGCCGCCGCGCAGGCACTGGCGGAGCTCGCCGATCGCAACATGCAGTTGCAGTGCCTGATCCAGGACGGCCAGACGCAATTGTTGAGCGCGACGGCCTCCATTACTGTCGAACCGACGCTGCGGCAGCGCGTCGGCGAATGACACAATCTGCCCTCCTCGTTTCACTGAGTTTTCAATTTGGTAATCAAAGGGACGAAATTTTCATTTTGGAACCAATATTTATTTAGTTCCGGGCTTGCGCTCAGATATTGGAAATGGAGAATAATTTTTCAGTTATCCTGAGCGATAGGTGCGGGACTATCTGCCATGAATGTTGGCGAGACTGCTCGTAAGTGATCGGTCGAGATGGTAACCTTCGCCCACTGGAAATATCGGGGGGGGTGCAACCGCCTTTAGACTAAAATCGAATACTGTTACCGGTGATTCGTCGATGATGAGACTTCATCAAGAAGTCGAGGAAGATCGGACAATTTGTCTGAGGTCTGTCTAGCTCTCTCATCTTTAGACATTGGTTGAACGGAGACGGATTGCAAGCGCGGCGATCCGCTGGGGCCTTTGCCAAGGGTTCCGATTACAATCGTAGCCCACCCTCTGATATCGCCTCGGCCAAAGACGGCGGTCACACATAGGGGAGATTCGTTGGTTGGCAATGTAGGCTTTCGTCTGGCGTCGCAATCAAGACGCACTCCCCACGCTAACTTATCGGATCGTGCCGGGCCAGAGCGAAGCCAGTCATCAAGCCGTTCCGAAGAAAGCGCCGGGTCGAGCGTCCCAACATCGAGCGCCTTAGCGTAGCGGATCACTTCCTTCCTCTCGACCGTATACGACACCTCATCCAAGAGCAGAGGAAGGTCCGACAGCGTAAATGACATGTCAGAAATATAGGTGTCTCCGGCTCCTGGGTCTTCTGTTTTTCGTGGTTCAACCCAGATCTCTTGCACGTGTGGTGCTCCGGAAGGGCCCTTGCCAATTGTTCCGACCGTGATCATGCCCCAGCCGCTGACATTGCCGCGCTGGTAGTAAATCTTCACGCAAAGAGGCAGATCAGAATAACGGACGCCCTTGTCTACCGGCTTTTGATCGCAATTGGGGCTCATCTGCCAACTGACACGATCAAGGCGCGGGGTGCCGGAACGAAGCCAGTCCTCAAGGTGTTGCGCAGGGAGTGCCGGGTCAAGCATGTCAACATTGAGGGCCTTTGCGTAGCGGATCACCTGCTTCTCGGTATAACTGCTCTGAGCGCTCGCGGGGAACAGGAGCGACAGGAACAGCAGCGGCAAGTAAAGCTGCTTCGCATCATTTGGCACAATCACAACCTCCTGGAGTCGTGCCGGGTGGCACTGTGATGACATAATAGTCCTTTGAACTGTTGGACCTCTCATGACCGCCCCGGGGCCCCACATTCTGATAGAGTAAGGGACGGACCTGAGCGGTATGCGCGGGGGGAAACTGATCCAGCAGATAGATCCCTACGTAATAGCTTCCCTTGTCCACATAAGTTTGACTCCCCGCGTAGAGTCCAGAGTTCTTATCGGCGTCATCGCCACTAGGGTAGCGCCCATTTTTGTCGAAGGTAGCAATCGCAGTTCCCCGAGGAATGTCGTTATCAATTACTCGCGGACCGGCTCTCCAACAACGGGTGCAGGGCAGAGCTGGTGCAAAATACCGCGTAAGGGAGACGCACTCGTAGTCACCTCCAAAGTTCGTTGGCGAATGCTTATTATGATCCTTCACCAGAGGAGACAGGTTATTGTTGTTATCTATGTCGACGATATAGCCATGAACGTCACCCGGTTGTAAGGGCCCAACGAAATTGTGGGGATATACTCTTTGTTGGCCCATGGGATCGACGAAGTTGGTGGAATTGTTGAATACATAAGCATAATAGTTAACTCCGCCGCTAAGACCAATCGGGTCTTGAGAAATAAATCTGCCAACAGCGGGATCGTAGTATCTGGCACGATAATAGTAGAGTCCGGTTTCCACATCCAACTCCCGACCAGTGTATTGGAAAGGATTTGTAACCGAGCCGAACGAAGCGGTCTGCATCCCAAATGAATCGAAGGTGTAGGTCTGTACGAGTGCCCCGGATGCATCGCTCAGCGAAGTGACGGATCCCAGCCCATCAGCTTGATAGAAATTCGTTGCTCCAGCACGTAGCATCGCAAGTGGCTGGTCAATACTTCGGCCTTGCACATACCGAGCAACAACAACGCCTAGAAAGTCAGTTTCTTCAATGAGATTGTCGCCGTCGTAGATATAGATGCTGGTGCTCAAAGAAGAAGATTTGGAAATCCGGCGACCAAAGGGATCGTACTTAAAGGTGACCGTACCTGTTCCTGGGACCACAACCTGCGTCAGGCGGTTTTCGAAATCCCATGTATAGCTCCGTCCAGTAGCATCACTGACTGTGTTGCCGTTAGCGTCGTACGTGTAAGTGCCGGCTGGCGTGGAGGTCAGTTCATTTGAGGAGTTGTAGGTCCAGCCGCTGCTGCCCAGGGCACTGAGACGATTGCCAACGGCGTCGTAACTGTATTCTTCTTTGGTTGCACCGTTCTGTGTGGCGCTCAGAAGCTGGTAAATCTGATCATAAGCATAGTTCGTGGTAACGTTCGAATGCTGGTCCGTCTTGACAGTGCGATTCCCAGTCGCGTCCAATGTATAGCTGGCTCCATCTATCGTGTTGCCGCCGAGCTGGTGCAAGAGCGAGAGCAGCCGCGACCGGTTGTCGTAGGCGTAGTTTGTGGTCACGTTGTTGGGCCTTGACAGGCTGGTGCGGCGGTTCAGCGCATCGTAGCTGAACCCAAAGGTGCCATTGCTGATTGCCGTGGGCGGCGTTAGCGTCTGCAATCGGTTCAGCGTATCGTACGCGTAAGTGCTCGTGTCGCCCTCGGGATCGATAAAGCCGACGCGGTTTGAAGCCGCATCGTAACTGTAACTCGTTGTGAAGCTGCGCCCAGGCAGGAAGCTGTAGCCGGTCGCCGTGCCAGTCCGCCTTCCCAGATTGTCGAAGGTAAATCGATATGTGCCCGTCAGGTCCGTCACTTGCGTCAGCCGCGAATCATTGTCATAAATGTAGTTTACTGCGCTGGCATCGGGATAGGTCTTTACTGTCAACCGGCCCAACTGATCGTAGGCGTATTTGATCGTTTGGTTTTTGCGGTCCGTCTTCGCAGTTAGATGCCCCACGGCATCATATGCATATGATTCCACCTGCCCCAACTGGAACGCGGCCTGCGTGACGCGGTCGAGCGCATCGTAGGTAAAATTGGTTGTGCGGCCATTCCCGTCGGTAATGCTGTTCAAATTGTTTTCGGAATCGTAAACAGACGTTATGGTGTTGCCACTTGGATCCTTGACTGAGATCACGCGATCGGCGTCGTCGAAAATATAGATGGTGGTTTTGCCGTTTTGATCAGTTTCTGAGGTGCGACGCCCCCGGTAGTCATAGCCAAATTGCCTGGTTGTGGAGTCAGAATAGGTGATTACGGTGAGCCGGTTCATGGAATCGAACGCAAAGCGGGTTGTGTTGCCCAATGCATCCTTCACGGATGTTCGGTTGCCACGGGCATCGTAGCCGAAGGTGGTCACGTTGCTCTGCGCATCGGCAATGGTTTGAATCAGGCCCGCAGGCGTATATGTCATTGTCGTCGCATGGCCGAGTGGATCAACGATCTTTGTAAGCTCACCCAGGAGGTTGTAGGTAAACTGCGTGACGCTCGGAGAAGCGCCATTTCCGGGCGCGGATGAGGTCACGGTCAGCAGATTTCCGTTGGGGTCATATGTATTCTTCGTTGTGTTGCCCATCGGGTCTGTGGCCGTCAGCGCTTTGCTGAAATTGTTGTAAGTGTAGTTCCAAGTGATTGAGGAAGAGCCAAACGGCGTGGAACTGCTCAGGACATTGCCATTTGAATCGTACTTGTACGCCGTAGTGCGGCCCAGGGCATCGGTGCCGGAAGTGCGATTACCAGAGGTGTCATACTGGAATTTGCTGTCGCTGCGCCCGCCGCAACTGGAGCATCCCGGGCCGGTAACAGAAGTAATCGACTTGCGCCCGCCAAAGGAAGCGCTATGGTAGGTGGTAATGACATTTTGAGAACTAGTGATCTGCGTTTGCCCGCCGGCCGAGTACTGGATGGTGAGGCTATCAACGCCATTTGCGCGCCCAGAGGTGAGGCCACGGCGAGCAGAATCGTAGGTATGCGTTTCCAGAGTTTTTCCGATGTCATCCGTGACGGTGAGGAGTAAATCCGACAGGTCGTACTTCATATTTAGGGAGGAGCCATCCGCATATGCGACCTTGGTGAGGCGCGCCGCTGTGTCGTAACTGTATGTGGCGACTACACCGACTGCATCTTGAATCGACTGCACCTGACGCGCCGATCCGTAGTTAAATGTCAGAACCCGCCCGACAGCGTCGGTGATATTCGCGATGCGGTTTGCCGCGTCATAATTGATCGTGGCCTTGTTACCGTTGCGATCGATAAGAGCAGTCAGATAACCACCTAGATTGAAGGTCTTCTTGTAGCCGTCGGCGAAGCTCATAGTGTAGGTAGTCTGAGTCGAATCAGGCTGCAGAATGGCGTGCTCATCCAACGGCGAAGAGACCGTATAAGAGGTGCCTGATTGGTTAGCCTGGAAAAACCACACCGTCCCGTCGCCGAGCCAATACTTCACTGGCTGAGCACCGGCGGTGCCTATAGGAATAACGAGGCGTTCATCGAATGTCGAACGCCAACTATTTCCAAAGGCCCCGGCAAGTTCGACAGGAGTGCTGCTTTCCCACTGGCTGTTCCAGGTACGGGACAACTGAATACCGCCTCCCAATCCAGGTAGAGAGTAGTCGGTTTGATCGACGTAGACATTACCGTTGGTAAGGTTGATCGGCAATCCGGCCGCATTTTCACAATCCTTGCAGTGTCCAGTGTCTGGCCGTTGAACCCGCCCGCCCAAGTCCGCTGTTTCGAGACCACCGATGGCGGAGTTGAAGGAAGACGTAGCGATCAGGCCGTCGTCAGTGACAGCGAGGCGGTCGCCGAAGATCCCACCCGCAGGCGCATCGATTTCGCCCGCAGAGACAGGATGAGTTGGGTCAACGAGGTTGATGAGCAAAATCTTATTGGCGTTCGTGCCTATGAGGGCGAGGTTTCCGTGCAAAACGATATCCGTGGGCGCGGTAGACAGGCCTACTAGGCCTGTGACGACAGGTTGCAGCGGATTGAAGGCCAGACTGACCACGGCCAGCACGCCTTGCGGCGTGGAGCCGTCCGGCAATTTGGGCGCCGTGCCACCGCCAACCAGCACAGCGATTTGCTGCGATGTGCTGTTGCCCTGGCTGTCTGTGAGAGCAAGAGTGCCCAAAGCCAAGGCGCGGCCCTGCTGAAACTCATATGTCGAGGCGGTGCCGTCCGGATTTTGCGTCTGGAATTTCAACGACGCGGTGTCCAGATTCGGCAGGCCCGCGCCGGGCAAGCCGTTGTGCACGGTGGGATCGGCGCTGTCCGCGGGCGGATATAGGACGCCATTCTGTCCCGGCTGCTGAGGATCCGCTATGACCAGCGGCAGCCGGCCGGTGGCCCAGACCAGCGTTTGCGTGACTGATGGCGCGGTCTCATAATCTGCAGCCTTTATGTCGAACATTGTGGCGCTAAAGTTGGTGGCGTACAACGGAATGGTATTCACCACGGTGTCCGTGGCAAAGCCGTTGCCTTCAGTGGTGACTGCCTGGCCAAACTGCGTTGGGTTGCTGGAAAAGACGCTCTGATATTCAGCTACGGCCTGCTGCAAATCAATCACCTGCAAGCCCTTGAAGAACGTACTAGTGTAGAGGAACTGATCTCTCATGAACAGGCGCATCACGGTGCCGTCTTGCGTGGTGCTGGTGGTGGCGCTGACGGCGCCCACACGAGTCGGCTTATCAGGATCAGAGACATCGTACAACCAAACGTTCGACGGAAGAATGAGATCAATCCCAGGCTGGCCCGCGGCAATGGCGACCAGCGCGCCGCCCGTGGCAGGAGAACTCGCCTGTCCCGCGATATCCAGGGGCAAACCAATGAACGACGTTGGACCCAGCACGCCCAAATCGACGGGGTTAGATGGATCCGTGATATCCACCTGCTTCAGGCCGCCGGTGGCTGTACCGAGCCGCGAGCCGAGGAAGGCACGCTTGTCAATAATGACAGGCCGCGTAGAGGAGAATTGGTCGGTCGTACCGCCGATTTCCTGCGGGCCAAACGTTGTGAATTTGTATATGGAATCGCCGGGCCTGGGGAATGGCTCCAGGCATAGCGGACCGGTGGGAGGTTGATTCTGATCGATGATAAGGGTTGAGGTCGCCGGCACCGGCGTGGGATTGCCCTGGTTGTCCACGCAACCATCCGTGCTCTTCGCATTGAGCGTGAGCGTGTACGTTTCGTTGTATTTCAGGCCGAGGAGCGGCTGAATGGTCAACGAAATGATCACATCCGCAGCCTGCAATGGATTGGCTACCGGGTTGGCATTGGGGTTATTCGGGTCAAAAGGCCTGATGCCGATAATCTGCACCGGGACAGGCGTTCCCGTGTGATCGGCGAGAATGACGTTGCCGGGAACATGGCTTACCGGTTCGTTGAAAGTGATCTGAGGGAAGACTGCCGGAGAAACACTCGAGGCGTTGTTCAGAGGAGCGATGTCAACCACCTTCGGGAGGGTGCAACCTGAGGTCAGAGCCGCGGGCGAAGGCGCCGCGGTGCAAGTGATGATGGAGCCGTTGCCGCCGCCCACGCCTACCACAAGGACACTTTGACTCGCTGCAACCCGGGTAAGACTGACCGGATCCAGGGCCGTTGCGGTGATGGTGTAGGTACCGGCTGCTCCGAGCGGGAAAATCCCGCCGGCACGCGCATCCAGCAAGAGCCGTTCGGGCTGCTGATCTGTAACTTCGGGGGCGGCATCTGGCGTAGAAACATCTAACTGCGTGCCGGAAATCGAAGCGCCCTTCACCGGCAGCTTTGACTGAAAAGCTATCACGATGTTCGCGCCGGTTTGCAGAATACCGCTGGCTTGCACCCGGTGCCCATTGCCGTCAAGAGTGAACAGGCGGATGCTCAGTTGCGGCGGAGGCGGCGGAGGCGTGGTGGGCGGGAAAGTCAGGGTGACGCGGCCGATATTGCGATATTGATTTTCCAGGCCGGCAAAAATGCCGTAGGTCTGGTCGTCAACCTGGATGCCATTCACTTCATCTACTACCACGTGGATGACGGTCGTTCCCTGGGTGCTGCCATCCGGCGCTGTGGCCGGAGCGGTCGCGGTGATGGTACGCGAGCCTCCTCCAAGGCGAG
>Ga0137393_10001912_pt1 | contig 13364 bp, 9 predicted proteins | sample 15con2h34BmetaG_FD_101396 | JGI IMG/M metagenome (GOLD analysis project Ga0137393, IMG submission 101396) | Vadose zone soil microbial communities from Angelo Coast Range Reserve, California, USA - 15con2h3.4B metaG | ecosystem: Environmental > Terrestrial > Soil > Vadose zone > Saprolite...
CGCGGCCGACTACTTCATATTTTGTTTCGATATTTTCGGTTCCGGTCCCGGTGACGGGCGAGCTTTCCATCACAACCATGTTGCCGGGTTGGGTCACGGCGAAATACGGTTCGGCGGTGACGATCATGCCGAAGGTCTGCAGATCGGTGAAGGCTTTGACTTGGGCGTTGCCGTGTTGGAGAGAAAGTTCTCCGAGGTTGACGGGGCGTCCTTGGGGCGAAACGGCCCAGAGAACGTAGGTCAGATATTCGAGACCGAATTTGGTGGCGTCTTCGAGGTTTTGGAATTTGACTTCAATCTGGAAGTTGGTTTTCTTGCCTTCCACTTTGGCTTCGCCGGAGGCACGTTGAAGGAGTTCGGTTCCCTGGAAATCGACTTTGGTGGTGCCTCCCTGCAGGCGGTAGTGCACGGCTTTGGTGGTGCGGGAAACCGGGGCGGCGTTCGCGGGAACGGCGGTTTGGGTTTGCGTGGACGCTGCTGTGGCGGCGCATACAAGTAGGACGAGGGCCAGGTTTTTCACGGAGTTCTCAATCTGGGGGAGTTATTAGAGCTGTCTAATCCTGTTTATCTTCGCTGAAAGGGCGGGGGATGGAAAGGACAGGAAGGACTAGGGGAGGGTTGTACTTTGGTCACCGGTCGGGTGTGTCTTGAAGCTGAGGAAAAACAAAGTGTGAGCACCTCTTAAGTACCTCAGGGGCTGAAAGCCCTCATGGAAGGCCGGATTTTATCGCAGCGCTGAAAGCGCTGCGCCACCCCAAAACCGGGGTCTCCTTGCCACGCTGTTGAAACGTGCTGATGGGGTTCGGAGTTGGTGCGGCCGGGCTTCGCCCCTTCGGCTTGGCTCAGGGCAGGCTCTGGGCCTGGACAGCCGAGAGCCTGCCCTGAGCCTGTCGAAGGGCGGCTGTCCCTACGTGAGGACATCGTTACGGGAGCGTGGCTATTGAGCCGTTGGGTCCGACTATGAGAGCTCCGCCTTCGGGGTAGGGGCTGACGGCGTTGAATTTGATGCCAGATTTTTTGTGTGGGCTGATTCTTGTGGGATCTTGTGGTGGGCGGAAGTCGAAGACGAAGTCTTGTCCGACGATGAAGAGGCGTTCTCTGTTGTCTCGTGTTATTGGTCGCCGGTCGTAGGCTACGGCGGAGAAGTAGGCCAGGGGGCGAAGCGGGGAGAGAGTCCAGGTCTTGCCGCCGTCGGTGGTGAAGGCGAGGTTGGGGCCGTCCCGGTCGGGATGTTGGTAGTCGCCGCCGGCGATCACGCCGTGGTTTGAGTCGCGGAAGGCGATAGAGAAGATACCGGCGGAATCGGGACCGTGAAGGATAGGAGTTTCGGCGACTTGCCAGGTTTGACCGCGATCGATGGAGTGAAAGACGCGGGCAGCGCGGCCTCCGGTGGCGAACCAGATGTTGGAGTCGGGGGTTGAGGTAGCTGACTTTTCTGGCGACCCCGATTTTGATCGAGCAGTATTTCTCGCGCGCACAAAACCTAGGTCCCTCACTTCGTTCGGGATGACATTGGAAAAGGAAACGTTACGCACGGGAGAGTGAATCGTGCGAATTCCCTGCGAGGCCTCAGGCGACGGCGAGATGCAAGGGGTCCCCTTCGACAAGCTCAGGGCAGGCTTTCGACTCCGACACGTGCTCCGCTTCGCGAGCCGCGTGTCTCCGCTCAGGATGACCGCGTTAATTTTCGAACTGGGAGCTGAGAGGATTGCGAGGCATGAATTGCTGGCGGCGAAGGCGCCTTCGCCTTCTTCGGCTGGGGGGAGTTGTGTGGATGAGAGGGCGTGCCAGGTGCGACCGTCGTCGGTGAGGAGAAGTTCGAATTTCAGTTTTCCCGATTCGTCGGGGATGGGATCGCCGAGGACGATGCCGTGCGTGGGGTCCCAGAAGGCCATTGAATCGAAGAAGGCTTTGGGGCTGGTGGCGGTGAATTGAAGAGACCAGTGCCGGCCTGCGTCGGCGGTGTGGTAGATGCGGGATTGGTCGCCTGGTCCGGCGGACATCAGGAAAGCTTCGTCGGCGGAGAAGGCGACCACGGCGCGGAAGTCGAGCGTGGCGGCGCCGGGGACTTGCGCGGGTTGCCAGGTGCGTCCCGCGTCGATGGTGCGGAGATAAGTACCGTGGGTGCCGGAGGCCCAGGCGATTTTTTGGGAGACGGCGCTAACGCCGCGGAGACTTTCGGTCGTGTGGGAAGTCAGCACTTTGGGCGCGGGCTGCGCTAGAGCTGCGGCAGTGCAAAGCAGGATCAGGAGCGGGCGCATGAAGAATTGTCGCAGGAAACGGTGGCGGGGTCACTCCCCAGTATTACTTCCGACCTGCCGGAATATTTCCACGCAACAGTATTCTCGTGACTGAATGTTCTAAGTTGCGTGTCGTGTCCTAAATTCATCCCACGAAGGACGCGAAGTCAGCAAAGGTATTGCCCACCCTCTCTTAATAGATCCTCATGAGAATTTGCTTAGAAGTATCGGAGCTGCTGGTCGGCAAAAAAGACGCTGGTGTCGACTGCGTGGGCAAGATGTTCCCAGTCTATTGATTCTGTGAGTGATCGAATAGAAGTTGGACTGCAACCTTCCGCCCCTCCCTTTCGTGCTTCACCTCCGGTCTCCAAATTGCTTTTCCGAACACGTGTCGGAAGAAAAAGAAGACAGGACGGTCAAGGACCTACGTGTACCGCGGCGCAGGCGGCTGGTTTGGATCTTTCCTGTTGTAGTGCTGGTTGCTTTGGCGAGTTGGTTTTGGAGCACGCGGGGAAGTGAGTCTGCCGCTGCTGGCGTTGAGGGTAAGCGCATTAAGTCTACGTTGCACCTGGAGACTTTCGTTCTGAACCTGGCCGATCCGGGGCAGAGATCCTACTTGAGGGTAGGGATTGATCTGGGGTTGAACGCAGAACCCGGGAAGACTGAAGGCGCTTCATCGGTGGCACAAGTGCGCGACACCATCTTGAGCGTGATCGGCCTGGCTAAAGTGGAAGATCTGCTTACGGCGAAGGGCAAGATTCAATTGAAAGATGACCTGCTGAAGGCTCTTCAGCAGCGCATGCCTGAGCTTGGCGTCGAGGAAATTTACGCGTCAGCGCAGGTCGATCAGCGCAAAGTCGGGAGACTTGCCCTTGCCATCCAGGTGGCATTCCAGGAGTTAGGAGTTTTCCCGGCATCGACGACACAGGTTCCCCTCGATGCTGAGGATCCCATGCCGTTCAGCACGGTGCAGGTCATACAGAATGCGAAGCGCAATACTGACCTGGGAAGGATCGCCTCCTCACCCCGGGAGTCGGTTGGAACAGCGTCCGAAGACGCGGATCTTTCAGCTCTGCAGAATGACTTGCAGCAAACCCTGGGTAAGGAGATCGCGTTGCATGAGGTCGCCCTGCACCGGGAGACAGAAGGATTGATCATCAGTCTGCGCGAGTTCGGATTCTTCGACAGCGGTTCGGCCACGCTGAAACCCGCGGCCTTGCCGGCGCTCGACCGCATCGCGTCCCTTCTGGCCATTCGTAATTGCGGGCTGCGAATCGAGGGCCACACCGACAACATTCCCATTCACACTGCCCAGATGTCTTCCAACTGGGAACTCTCGGCGGCCCGGTCCACAGAGCTGGTTCGATTATTAATTACCCGTTACCGCTTTGCGCCCGAGCGCCTGGCGGCCGCGGGATTTGCGGAATATCACCCCATTGCTAGTAATGCCACGGAGCAAGGACGTTCCCTGAATCGGAGAGTAGACATGGTCGTACTGAAAACCCAGTAATCCCGTAATCCAGCGGGAGTTTTCGGAACCGCTGCAGTCCGCTGCTGAAAACCGCGCTGCGTCCCGTACATCGCGTTCACATACAGCACGGCATCTTCACCAAAGGCAAGTCCCTCCGGTTAAAGCCCTTCCAGCCGCAGGCCGATGAAAACAACGTGAGACTCGAGGCAGATGCGTGATCACGGCGCCACTTCAATCCGCCGCTGCAATCGAAGGAGCGCCCGACGCCGAACTGGTGCGTATTCGCGATCTGGTCTACCAGGTGGCGGGCATCTTTCACCCCGACAACAAGCTGCGGTTGCTGCTTGACCGTTGCGGCCGGCGCATGAAAGAGCTGAAAACCAATACCCTGCACGAGTATCTCGAGTGCCTTACGGTGAAGCCAACCCGGCAAAAAGAGCTGATCGCTCTTTTGAATGAGCTCACCATCGGTGAAACTTGCTTTTTCCGCAATCAGCCGCAACTCGATGCCCTCCGCCAGATCGTGATGCCGAAAATAATCGAAGCCAAAGCGCCGCTTCCCGTGCGCCACTTGCGCTTCTGGAGCGCGGGATGCTCGACGGGAGAAGAGCCCTATACCCTCAGCATGTTATTGCTGGAGGAATCGGACGCGCGCCTTAAAGACTGGATCGTGGAAATTGTCGCCACAGATCTCAACGAGCGTTCCCTGGCACACGCCAAGATTGCGGTTTACGGCAGCTACAGCACGCGACATCTCCCCCCGCACTACCGGCAGAAATATTTTGCTCCCGTCGGAGATCAACTCCAACTCGGACCCGCTGCGCGCAGCGCCGTGCACTTCAGCCGAGCCAATCTTGCCGACCATGACTCCCCCTCTTTCACAAACGGCGCGGACGTTATCTTCTGTTGTAACGTCTTGATCTATTAAGATCTGGCTTCGAAGCGCCGCGTCATCCAGAGCTTCTATCGCGATCTTCTGCCTCATGGATATCTGTTCCTCGGTCACTCCGAGTCGCTCTACGGAGTGAGTGATGACTTCCGCCTGGTTCATTTTCCGGGAGCCACCGCTTACGTAAAAGGGGAACGCCCGCCGGAGGGGAGGCAATGATCGTGACCACTGCAGCTGCCAACAAGGAATCGCTGCTCAAACGTCTCGATGGGATGCGCCAGATCCCCACGATTCCCGCTGTCCTGGCGCCGTTGCTTCGCTATCTGGAACAACCAGTGGAACAGGTCGACGTACATACAGTCGCGGACCTGATCGCGCAGGATAAATCCCTGGCCGCGCAATGCCTGCAGATGGCAAATAGCCCACTCTTCGGCCGCTCGCAGAGAGCTGAGTCGCTGCGCGGAGCGATTGTCGGCTTGGGAATTCATCGGGTGAGCGACATCGCAATGTCCTGCAGTGTGCTCAACCTGCTGCCCGCGAAGAATGGAGGCATCGATCCCGTTGTTTTCTGGGAACATTCTCTCGGGTGTGCACTCGTCTGCCGGCGTTTTGCCCGCAAAATCAATTTCGCCGATCCTGGCAAGGCTTACCTTGCCGGGCTGCTGCACGATCTTGGCGTCATCGTCAATCTATGGGCCTTGCCTCAGGAGTTCCGGGGAGCATACGAGGTTGCCCGGGAGGAAGGTATTCCCCTGCATGAGGCGGAACAAAAGGTTCTGGGTTTCACCCATTGCGACAGCGGCGGATTGCTGGCCGAGCGCTGGGAACTGCCCCCGGACCTGGTTGAGGTTGTGGCTTATCACCACGCACCTCAACGATCCGTGAATCACACTGCGCTGGTGACGCTGGTCGAACTCAGTGATCTGCTATGTCGTATGACTGGGCTGAACTATGGCTACGTCGAAACACGTCAAGTCAATCTGCTGGAAGAGCCCGGATTTGCCGCCTTGGCGCGCCAGTGTCCGCCCTTGAAAAACTTTGACTGGGCACGTCTCACTTTCGAACTGGATTCTTACATGGACGAGGTCCACACCCTTGTCCGCTCCATTTACCGATCATGAAGAAGGATCCCGAGATTCGGTCTCGAATTACTGTCCTGGTGGTTGACGACAGCGCCTTCATGCGCACTGCTCTGGCTCGCATGATCAGTTCCGACCCTGATCTCCAAGTCACGGGAACCGCCTGCGATGGAGCTGAAGCCTTGGAAAAGATCGCCTCGCTAGACCCCGATGTGGTCACCCTTGACGTTGAAATGCCGAGGCTCGGCGGCCTGGAGACTCTCCGCTGCATCATGGCCGAGCGGCCCCGCCCGGTAATCATGGTGAGCGCCACCACGGTGAATAGTGCGGAAATCACCTTCAAAGCGCTGGGGGCTGGAGCATTCGACTATGTCCCCAAACAGTTGTCCTCCCAATCCTTAGATATTCCTCACATTCAGACCGAGCTCATAGCCAAGATCAAAGGAGCGGCGCAGTCAACTCGTTCCCACTCAGCATTGCCGGTTCCACGAAAGCCACCCCAGCCAGCCGCTGCCAACGACGGTCACGCCTTTCCCGTCGCGCCCGAGTCTGTCCCCCCAAGAATTGTAGCCATCGGAATCTCTACCGGCGGTCCGAAGGCGCTGGAGGAAATCCTCCCACTTTTGCCCCAGGACTTATCCGTTCCCCTTCTGATTGTGCAACACATGCCTCCTGGATTCACCGCGCCCTTCGCGCAACGCCTGAACGCTTTGTGCTCAGTGCAGGTTCGCGAGGCGACCCACGGCGAAGTCGTCTATCCCGGCGTGGTTTACATTGCCCCCTCCGGGATCCACATGACCGTGGAACGGAGTTCTGCCTCGCGGGCTGCAATCTGTCTTACTTCGCATCCAGGAAATTGTCCGCACACTCCCTCCATCGATGTCCTGATGCAGTCTGTGGCTTCAACCTTTAAAAGTCTGGCAATGGGCGTCATCATGACGGGAATGGGAGCCGACGGCGCACTTGGCATGAAGGCGATTCGCCGCGAGGGTGGCCACACTATCGGGCAGGATGAGGCAAGTTGTGCGGTATACGGGATGCCGCGAGTTTGCGCTGAATTAGGAGTTCTGCAGCGAGTCCTGTCCCTGTCCGAAATCCCCCGGTACATCGTGCAAGCTACTCGCCACTACAGGCTCGCATGAAAGGATCGCATTCGTGCGCGAGTCACTTTCCTGCGGATCGCCTTGTCGAAGATCGTTTTCTCCGAAGTCAGAACCTCGAGCGTCCAGCACCTCCCGCACTCTTCGCAACAGTGCACGGGCAGAAAAGGGCTTGGGAAAACATTCTCCAAATTCACTTTCTGTTTCACTCTTCACCATTTGTTCCGCATAGCCCGTAATCAGAAGAACGCAAAGCAGAGGATTCTGTCGCCGCAGTTCCCGCGCCAGTTCCCGTCCGCTCTCTCGTGGAAGAATGACGTCGGTCAGAAGAAGGTCAATCGCGCCTGATGCCAGCTCGTATGCCCGCGACGCTTCCGCGGCGCTCTTTGTAACCAAAACCTGGTACCCAGCGGACTTCAAGATTTTCCCGGACGCCTCTCTCACAAAGTTTTGATCTTCTACGAAGAGAATCGTTTCGGTTCCGCGCAGCAGCGATTCGTCAGTGCTGAGAAGCGGCGTCGCGCCGTCCGAGACGCTTACGGAAGGGGACCACACCGCTGTACCCTGCTTGACGACCGGACTGCCAATTGAACTTCCGCCCATGCCACCTCCAATACCGCAGAGGCTGTAGCATATTGCGTGCCATTTACCTAGGGCGGAGCCAGAACGCACGCGATGTGAGATCTATCACTTACAACGGGGACGGAAGCCTCTACGATCTTAGAGACTAGGTATGCACACCGTTTTGGGAATCACGAGCATCCCACGGAACCGAATAAGGAAGGAATTCGAATCGCGAGCGCTTGGTTCAGCACCTATTCAAGACATTGGTGAGACAGTTTCACGACACCGGCTCATCTAGGACTGGTCAGAATCGTTTCATTCGGATCGAGGACAATCTTGCGAGTGCCGGCGGGAGCAGGCAGGTGAAACGAAGACTCTTCGCCATCGGCGAACACACGTCCCAACAATACGAGCTTCTTTCCTGTAAGCACCGCGTAAACGGGAACGGAGGTGACCAGGTTCTCGGGAGCATCTTTTTGCAGGATGGTTCCGCTTACTACGGTGGATGATCCCTTGGGCGTAAATTTCACAGCTTTCAATTCGAGCCTGGGTAAGGCCGTGCCATTCACCCATCCCACCAGGAACCAGTCGAGCGACGTCTTCCCTTCGTAGCGCAAGGCAGGTGGCAAGTCCTCTGCGAACACATCGAACATCTCAAGCGTGCTGAGAGATTTGCCTTCGTAACGTTGCCGAAGTTTGCGCAGCGCACGCACGAAGGGCTCGTCCGGCCCACTTCCGTTTCGCGCCTTCCGTCCTGGTTCTTGTGCGGTGGCATCCAGCAACATCGTGCGCAGCATGTGAAACAGCCAGGTCCCGCGTCCGTAACTGATCGCCTCGTAGCCTTCGGGAAAATGAGAGGAAAGCAACCGTCCTCCCATCGTTACCGGACCGGCCTCCATGGGAGACACTCCGTCCTTATTCTTCTCCAACAGATCGTCGCGATATCCGTTCATGATTTCCCGGAACCATGCGGGATCCTTCTCCTGCATCATCATTAGTGAGCAGTAATTCGCCAGGCCTTCGGAAAACCACTGGTCGCGGTAGCTACTCCAGGTAATGAGATCGCCCCACCACTGGTGGGCCGCTTCATGCGCGGGAATCTGCTGTTGAAGCAGTCGTCGAAACGACGGAAAATGAAGTTGCGTCCGCTCCTCTTCATTCAGAAATGCGTAGGAAGACAGGAACACCAGCCCCGGCCAGCCCTGGCTGTCGCGTCCCGGCATCTGCGTGAGCGCCAGCCGGCTATACGGAAACGGTCCAAAACGTTCAGCATAATATTGGATAGCGCGGGCGGCGGCTTCAGCCACAGACAACTGGGTGTCGACTGGGGAAGGATTGTGCGGCGCAATCAATACTCTTTGCCGCGGAACAGGAGCGGCGGGATTGGACTCGATTACCTGCATTGGAGTGCGAGGAAAATCCCGCTCCACGCCCGCCGTAGCGTAGGTCTCAACGATAACGTTTCCCGCCTGGACAGTGGCGACCTTGTACTTACCAAGATTGAATCCTGCCACCGGAATTGGCCGCTCAGAAATCCAGTGCGCCTCCTGTTCGCCGTTTGCAAGAACTGGAGTGGCGGCTGAGATTGGAACCGGCTTGCCTGTCGCCACCAGCGTCCAGCCGGGCGGATAGCGGAAGGTGAGATCGAAGTCGGCCATCGCAGAGCCGCGATTCGGATACCACGTTCCACGCGCGCCAACATAAAGTAAACCGCTTCCCGCCTCGGCGAGAACCTCTCCGCCGTATATAAAGCGGAGTTCGATCATTTGACCACTGTGTGTGGGCTCGGGCAGAATCACCGCCACCAGGTCGTTTCCGCGACGCGAAAGTTGTGTCCCTTCAATGGCTGGATTGTGGATGAATTCCACCGGCTGACCATTCATCTCGACGCTCTCGACTTGCAGGAAGCGTGACAATTCGAACAGCAATGTACGCTCTTCCCCCCGCGTCACATCGAGTTGCAGCCGGGCTTCCGTATGAATCTGCTTCGGGGGCTTTACATCGACGGTGATTTCATAGCGGCGAACCGCGATCGAGTCTGCGCGTGGCCTCGGGCTTTCGGATTCGGAACTTTGTTCCAGCCTGTCCTGTGCGTGCCCGGGAGCGGTAGGCGCAAATGACGTCCACACATCATAGTAATTAACTCCGTTCTCTGCGGCTCGTGCCTGTCCAACTACCACTTGCTCCGGTGCCGTCGAGTCGAAGTAAACGTCGAATATCCCTAACTTGGTTCCCTGGAGTCGACCATGAAGCATGCGGTCGCCGGACTCCGTAATTCGAGTGGCGTCTGCAGCTGAAGAGGCCACCACAGGGAGAGAGTAACTGAAACTCAGCAACAGCCTCATGGCATCGGCTTGCGCCAGGTTGTGCACGGTCTCGCCCCAGCGGGCGACGAACTCCTGCGCGTTGTCTGTGGCCCGCAGGTCGGGCCGCAGTTCCGTCATGGTGTCGTCATTGAAGCGAAAGTAGGCGGTCGCAAAGCGCTCCTCGAGAATTGCCATTCCCGTGAAGAGGCTCATCGACTTGCGCTCCACTTCATTCGGAGGCGTGAGCAAAATCTCTCCGTCCCCTTCGAAAAAAGCGCCTGTGACCCGACCCATAACATCCTGGGTGAAAGCAATCGTGCCGTCTTCCAGGGTGATATGAACTGCGGATCGCTCCAGCGATGCTCCCCTGACTTGGTATACCCGGGCGGGATCAAGACCCACCTGGCCCAGTTGGAGAAAAAGAGCTTCCGCTGGCCGCGCAGGATTTTCCGTTGAACTTGCAGCGGCGACACCTGCCGCCGCGGAACAAAGTACCAGCCCGATCCCGACTGCAATCCGTAAGCCCCCGATTTTACGTAGTACCTTCGTCACGTAGGTACGGCCATCTCCCGTTGTTAGAATGCGCCTGAATGCGCGCACGTGTCACGATCATCTTAGTATGGGTGGGCTTCGTCTCCGCTACGGCGTGGCCCGACACCATTCACCTGAAAAATGGCCGCACCATCCTGGCCGACCACGTCAGCGAAAACGGAAGTCATTACAAATACGATGTTGGCGATGATTCCTACGCGATCCCGAAATCTGTTGTAGACCATGTCGATGCGGGCGGCATGCCCGCCCACCTTGCTTCCTCTGGCGGCACTGCAAAAACTGTCGGCGATCTACCCACGTTCACGTCTGTCGACAGCCTCGCTCACGAAGGAGACCTTCCCGCCAAGATCATTAAAGACGGCAAGGTCGATCCCGATGCGCTTTCGAGTCTCGAAGGTAAAAGCAATGCCGAACTGAGCGCTACCGCCAATTTCATCGCCGGAAAGTTCGAATTCGAACACGGGAACATCGCTCAGGCTCGCCTCTATTTTGAAAGCGCCCTGCGCTTCCAGCCGGAGAACTCGACGATCCTTATCTATTATGCTGCCCTCCTGGTGCGCACCGGCAATGCCGCACAGGCGCTTCCCTTTGCCCAGCGCGCCGTTCGCGCGGCACCCCAGTCGCCCGACGCGTATACCATGCTCGGCTACGCGCAGTTCGCCTCAGACCGTACCAAGGAGGCGGTGGCCTCGTGGAAACATTCGCTGGAGTTGCGTCCCGACTCGGCGGTCCAGCAGTTCCTGGCGAAGGCGCAACGTGAAGAGCACGTCGAGACCGAATTCGCCCAGCGAGAAAGCAGTCATTTTGTTCTGCACTACGAAGGCAAGCAGAGCTCCGATACGTTCCGGGGACAAATTGTGGCAGCGCTCGAATCCGACTACGACGATCTGGTACGCGACCTCGGCACTCCACCCCGCGACAACATCCTGGTGACGCTCTATACCGAGCAGGCCTTTTTTGACGTCACCCACGCTCCGTCGTGGTCGGGTGCGCTCAATGATGGCAAACTCCGCATTCCAATCAGCGGCCTGAACTCGGTGACGCCTGAACTCGCCCGCGTATTGAAGCACGAACTGGCGCACTCATTCATTAACTATCTATCCGGTGGCCGGTGTCCGCCTTGGCTGCACGAGGGAATCGCGCAACTGCTCGAGCCAAAGAGCCTGGGCAGCGACGGACGCCAATTGGCACGATTGTTCAAGTTACAACACAACATTCCGCTCAACATTCTTGAGGGAAGTTTCATGCGTTTCTCGGGAGTCGAGGCCTATGCGGCGTACGCCGAGTCGCTGGCGGCAGTCTCCTACATCAACGATTCTTATGGGATGGGCGACATCCAGCGCCTTCTGCAGCTCCTGAGCCAGGGCAGCTCCACCGAAGCGGCCCTCCGTGCGACGATCCACTCCGATTACGGCCAGCTTGAAACCGACCTCGCCAAGTATCTGACCGACAAGTACGGCGAATAGTTTTAGCCAGCCGCCTCAATCTTTATTCACCGTGCTAAATATAAAAGCTCTTAACTGCAAAGCTCTCAAAGAACAGCCGCAAAGTTCGCGAAGCAAACGGCAAAGCCTTTTGCTCTTCTTGGCGTCCTTGGCGGCGTTTCTTAGCGAACTTTGCGGTTAAAGGCTTCCCTGGTTATCGTTCCCTTCATCGTTCCTCTTTGGGACTCAACATCACCGGCTATCCCCTTCATCATGCTGTATCCATTGCCGGATCCCCGTTCCTGTGCTAGTTTCGGCTCTACCCGTATTCCAATGCGCTCGTTATTTCAGTTCCGTCCGCTCGAGTCCGCGCCCATGGTTGAACCGGTTCGAACCGAGTTCCCCAAGATTGACGGGGCTGAGATGGCTGCGGTTTTTTACGGAAAACGCGTCGCTGGGGACTTCTACGACGCGCTACGCGTCAGCCCGGAACGGATACTGTTCGGCTTGCTGGATGTTGCTGGCCGGCGTGAAGACAACCGGGGCATTCTTTCGGCAGCGCAGAAAATATTCCGCGATCTCGGAACCAGCCTGTTTGCAAAAGCAGACAGCAATGAGTCCGATGCCATGACCGAGCTATGCATCCTGCTCAACCGCGGAATCATGGAAGCAGCCGGAGATGTTCGATCATGCCCCGCTTTTCTGGGCTGCTACCACGAACAATTGGGAACCCTCTGCTACACGAACGCGGGGCATACGCCGGGCCTGGTGCGCGACAACACCGGGATATCTGAACTCGGCCCCACCGGTCTGCCTCTCGGCCTGTTCTCGCACGCCACTAGCGACGCTCCGACCATCGGGTTGGAAAAGGGCGCTCTGCTCCTGCTGGTTTCGCGGGGGGTGGTCGAGGGGACAAGTAAGAGCGGAAAAAACGGACGCCTGGAATTTGGTCTGGATCGAGTAAAAGAGTCCCTGCAGAACAACCACTCCCATCGCGCAGAAGAAATCTGCGCTGCCATCTTGCGGGCACTCGGCGAGTTTACTTCCGCGCCGCCGGTCCACGACGATGTGACCTCCCTCGCCTTCGCGCGCTCAGTCTGAGATCCGGCCGCTATCAATCCGCGACTCTTGCAGTGCGTCAATCTGGGTACGGCAGCCACCCGCGTCGATTACAAAGAGGTTCAGAAGAGGTAAAATAGGGAAACAGCCGAGCCCGCTTTCTCGCAAGCCCAGGCAGCGTGGCGGCCCTAATCCCTATGAAGAAACTGTGTCTAGTGCTGCTTGCTCTGGCGTCTCTGCCTGCCCTTGCGGTGGGACAGGTGGTCGAAGAGATCATTGCCCGTGTCAACAACCAGATCGTCACGCGCTCGGAATTCGTGCGCAGCAAAGACCAGCTCAAGGATGAGGTCAAGCAGCAGGATGCTGCCAACGCCGACAAGCTTTACGCCACGCGCGAAAGGGATATCCTTCGCGATTTAGTCGATCAGCAACTTCTGCTCGATAAAGGTAAAGACCTCGGCATCACCGGCGATACCGACCTCATCAAACGCCTGGACCAGATGCGCAAGGACATGAAGCTGGAGTCCATGGAAGCGCTCGAGAAGGCGGCGACGGCACAGGGCATTTCCTACGAGGACTTCAAGCAGAACATGCGGAACCAGATCATCACGCAGAAGGTAATCGGCGAAGAGGTCGGCTCCCACCTCAGCATGGCGAAGGAAGAATTACAGAAGTTCTAC
>Ga0137393_10001923_pt1 | contig 13320 bp, 7 predicted proteins | sample 15con2h34BmetaG_FD_101396 | JGI IMG/M metagenome (GOLD analysis project Ga0137393, IMG submission 101396) | Vadose zone soil microbial communities from Angelo Coast Range Reserve, California, USA - 15con2h3.4B metaG | ecosystem: Environmental > Terrestrial > Soil > Vadose zone > Saprolite...
CGGTTTCTGGCCGCGTGCGGATTCGTCGAACCGGTGGGCTTCAGCCCTTCGCGTGCGAGTGTCCGGCGCATAAGCGCCGCAACTAGTGACCAATCGAGCGACAATCTAATGATTCTCGCCCGTCAACTGGCTCCTTCGTAACCGCTTTGTATTCTAGAGAGGTCAGGCCGCAAATCGCCGGGGATTTTGACCCACCTGTTATCCCCCGAGATTCAGCACGCCCTTGGCACACTATTCTCCGGCAACGTTTTCATGTTTCCGCTTAGTTCGACGCTTAACGACTGTTGGAATGTCAGTCGGATTGTCGAGTGAACGCCTGGTCCAAAACCAAGGCTCGGATAGGTTTTTGTCAAACGAACATCCGTATGGCATGACGGTTCGGGTGCCACAGAGACGGTTACGCGCTCTTCATTATCGTAATCGTCCATACGGAGCACGGTTATCCGATAATCTACACCGTCCCTTACCTTGGACCTGACAGCGAACCCTGGAAGCGGACAAGAAATCATTAAGAGCAACACCCTTCATAAAGGACTTGCACGCTTACCAGAGCTGAGTTCTGATCCGTTTTGTTCAACTTCGAACCGTTCTGAACAAGGACCGATCACGTTTTTATCACCGCACTTCGCACGCCGAGCCTGCAAGACGGAGCCTCGCTGAACAATGGAACAAATGGGGGAGGAGCCCACAATTGTCTTACAGCAACGTTCCAAGTCAACACAAAAGCGAGTTCCATTACACAAGCCGGACAGGCCTCAGAGCGCTCAGGTCGTTGCCGCTTCGACCGGACCATAATGACTACGTGACACGATCACAATGCAGCGAGGGCCGCGAGCACACACAATTAGGGTGCGCCAAACTCCACTTGCCCGACCGTCAACATGGAAATACGGACATTCTCTTCGGGAGGTAAGGTACTTGCCTTCTCAGCATCCTGAAACAACGTTCCAAAGTCTTGATGCAGAAGAAAGTTCGGCAGCGAATAAATCACATGGCGCCCCAGTGTGCGATAGCTTTCGAATTGTGACTCATCGAAAAACTGGTCCGCGGTGGTTTGATGGGGGAAATGCTTTTCACGCCATCCGTACTCACGAACGTCCGCCGGTTCTTCCCCAGTTAAGGATGATTTTATGTACAGTAGCTTTCCGGAATATCCCTCCGGGTAGTTGATGTCCCCGACAACCCAATGAGCGAAATGCTGGTTCGAGATTTCGATCTTCTTGACGCGGTCGAGTTTTATGTCGATGTTCACACCAAAATCGGTGCGGCACTTGCGCACTGCATTCCCCAAACCCCCAAATGTAAATGAGTGGTCTTGTTCGGCGTCGCAAGCAATTATGAATGTGCAGTGGCGCCGCACCAATTCGTAGATCCCGAGATTCTCGAAGTGCCCGCCATCGGACAAATTCACATAACCGCGCTCATCATTTGTACTGCCCGTCAGTTCGGATAACAGGTACATCAGTCCTAGGCGAGGCGACCATCTCCTCCATTTGCTGTCATGTCGTGTGTTTCCGATCCACCAACCCAACCTGGCGTTAAAGATGGTCATCAGAAATGTCAGAGCAGGGGAAGAATGGTAACCCATGTTGGGGTTCGCAGCCGCGCCCGAAATGGCCATAGTGGTAGAGACCCCGACCCCACCAGAAGGGTATGCGTAGGCTAGCGTGGGACGAAAACCAACATCCGTAAAACGCGCACTTCTTTTGCCAAGGAAGTCCAGCACAGCCCGCGTTCCGTCTCTTGGTTTCTCAGTCCTGACGTACTCGTATCCACAATAGATGGGCGAGAAAATGAATGATTCGGCCTTTCGCTCCTGCCAGGCAAGCTCCCTCCCGGCGACCAAATTTAGTGCGGTATTGATCAAAGGATAGGGCCCGATGTACGGACGCCGATCGGAGTCCTCGTCAGAATTCTCGTTAGAAACCCTGCAGTAGCTTAGTTTTACGTCGTCGCTCTTGTCGAAACCAGTAAACGGATTAGGTTGTCTTTCGTCGGATTTGCGAGTTGCGCCGAGGTAGCATCGCATCAATCGATTGCGATAGAAGTGGTGCATTGAGAACTCGTTGACATCAAAGCGCCAAGCGAAAATACCTCCGGACACGAACGTAATGACCATGGCTGTTACTAGCCAGTATTTTCTTGGAATGTGACCATATCCGAGAAAGTTCAATGAGTCTGGGTGCACACAAAGGAACGAATAAACACCATAGGAAACCACGGTGAGAACACCCACAAGGAACACGTATGGGGCGATCTTAGCAATGAAATCGAAGCCGGATATTCCCGGTCTCTCCTCCGCGCGCTTCAGAACCGACGTCTTTCCACTTCGGCCAAGGGCAACCCCACCTGCGCTCCAACTAGCCCAGAGAAAGGCGGCGAGGGGCTTTAGTATAGGGCGCGACTGATGAAACCATGAGCCCACGTAAATCGCAATTCCAAAGAGCGCGAGCCACCCCAGTATGTAGAGAAAAAGCCAAGCTCCCAATCGTCCCCACCACTCGCGGCGCTCATCAGGAAAATTCACACCTAACAGACCAATATGCAGCGCAACGATAAGTAGCACAATCAAAAGGAGAGCAGGTGGACCGAAGACAAGAAATCGCGTTTGCAAGAAGATCGGGGCATGAGCAGACAGCTTGTCCAAGACAAACCCATATAATGCCGCCCCGATAAGAGCGGTACCGAAGGCAATAACAGTAAGCGTTACGAAAGCGACGGTCCAGCGCCTCCAGCGTAATCGCTGGCCCTCATGGAAGTAAAAGCAATGCGCAAACCTGCCCGAAACTTGGGCAGCGAATAAGGTGCCAAAGAGAGACCAAAATAAAATGTGCGCATTTGCTGAAACGCTTGCTTGTGCGGACGAATCATTATGATCGGACAAAGTGTTGTAGCTCACGCAAGCGAACAGAAATGCCCAGGCTAAAAGCGCAGAAACAATTATCCATTGCACACTGCTTTGGCCGTAATTTCCGGGAGAACGACTGTCACCTTCGACCTTCTTAGCTTGGTCAAACCATGCCAAGTGAAGCCCGATGGTAAGACCCGCCAGCACAAGGAGGATCGAACTGATCCAGGTGAACTCTGCCACGAGTGCCGAGGAGCCCGCCACGACTCTAAGTAAGATCCAGGGACACATCATTACGCCAGAAAGCAACAATGTGATGACAATCTGGTTCAGGAGAGTATTCCGCATCCATATCGCTACACCCGTCCACGTGTCAGCTGTCAAGAAGCCCTTGCGCGGGGTTAGATAGTTACTGTATCGGCGTAGAAAATGTATGGGGCGGACTTCCTCAGCATCCGGATTAGGCGATCGCAATGGTGACAGCCACCTCTGCACGCGACGGACACCATCTTCTTGCCGCTTGTTCCAACCGACCAGCCAACTTGCAATATATGAACCACCTGAAACCGCCGAAATGTAGTCGATCTTCCGCAGCAAGTCAGCATCAGCCAAAGCCTGCAAAACTCCCAAGTTGAAGGTCGCGCTACGAATTCCGCCTCCCGACATCGAGATTCCCACGAGTTTTGCTTCTTCAGCCTGTCGCATTGGTGAACCGGGGACGCCGTTAGCCTTAACCGGGGGCTCCGATCCCTCCCTGCTGGGCGCCTCGGTTGACGCGGTCTCCACCTGCCTGTCGGACGAGGACATCACGCGCTTCTTTTCCTTAAGGAGACTATCCAGGCTCAATTCGAGCGCGTCGATTTGTTTACGACGTTCTTCTTCAGTCATACCCCTGACCTTCCCTGTCATCAATGTGTTCTTTGGATGATTCCGGGTGTGTCGCTTGCGCTCGCAGCGTCGCAATTCTGTACATGAGGATTGCCGCCTGGGCATCATAATCTGGCTTATCCACACGGGATAGGCGCGATTCACGGATCTCCTCGATTTCGGTCTGCAAAACCAAACTGAATGGCACCGCGGACTTGACAAGTAAAGCGATTTCTTTGACGAGCTTCGGACGGGCAATCAGGAACGTTGCCAGCTCCTTGGGAGTGCTTTGGCGGGGATAATTGAGGCCTTCTCTCTGGAACGCTTGTTCCACGCCTGTCTTCGCGGTTAGAAGTTCCTTTTGACGTCTCCAATGTAACCCTGCCCACGTGTTCAAGAAACGGATCGTATCTTCAGCAAGGTACGTGACGAATCCTGGAACCATGTTCTCCCCTGAAGATGCGATGTCGGCGGCGATCTGAGGATCCCTGTACATCAGCTCCATCAGCATCTGCCGTGAGCGTTCGTCCTTCCATTCCCAAACATCGAGCGCCCTCTTCACCCGGCGCGATTGCGCGCTGTCCGACTTCTCCGGCGTAGCACTCCGGTCCGGCTCTGGTTGAACGCTCGGCTGCGCCTCACTCAGAAAAGCTGTTATTCTTCTTTCAAAAGATTTGAATTTCTTAATATAAGAGTGCAATTCAGTAGCTAAAAGTCGCACTGAATCCGGGGGCTGAGCTAGAGTGCTCGGTTTTTCCTCCTTCCGAGAAAAAACCTTCTTGACCATCAGAAGTAAGATCTTCAGATTTGCAGCACTGTTTTTGATTGCCGACCGCCAAGCGGGTAGCGATGCTGGCCGTGCCGGCCGAAGAAATACTCTCACTCGATCTGGTTTACTTCGTACAAATTCCACAAGGATGTTCGGTGGCTCGGTCTGGCCCCACTCTATGACCTCCTTGGGGGGCTTGCCCAGAATCTCCTGCTCGACTTCCTGGACTTCCGCCAGCCGCCGAAAAAAACGAGTAGCCAAATCGAGCATGTAGTCCATTGCATTGTCCTTTGGCGCCTATGCAGCTGGCGCCTATGCAGCCGTTGTCTCCGCGATGGCCGAGAAGACAGGCTCTGCCTTGGCGTTTCTCAACGCAGTCAAAGCAACAACGACCGCAATCGTTCCCGCCACGAAGAGATTGAGAATGGGAATTGGTACAGTAAGAATTCCGGCTGCGTAGGTTTGCAGACTTCGGAACCTCCGCCACTCCGCAGTGCGATGGTGCAAAACGGTAACCCGATCCCGCCCTACTTGCGGCTGCGGCGCGCGGATGCCTTCCATGCACACGATTTGGCAAGTATCCTCTGGATCGTCACCCTGGTAACCGATCAGCCGACCCTTCGTAAACTCATACCACATTTCATCGTTGTGAACACTCTTGCCTTCCTTTAAGCAAGCTTTCACCCAGGTGTTGAAAGGTCCGCGACTCTCCCGCGGATGTGCCGGCGATTGCTCCTGCGGTAGCGCCTGCTGCTCCTGCCCAGACTTTCGCGCCACCATGGGGCGGACGTCCACGCGAAGAGTGTGTTCACGAAACGGGTAATACACTGGGCGCTGGGGACTGGCAGGAAGCGGCGGTGGCCCTCCCCGAGGCTCGGCAATATTCAGATCTTGCAGAAGGTCTCCAATACGGTGCGCGGTCTCGAATGGCATCCGATCTCCGACACCGTGAACCGCCACGACAGCGATCTTCTTGACCTTTTGAATGTTGTCCATATCATCTCAGCCTTGGATGGAAGTTACGTTGTGCCTCATTTCTAGCGGGAACCGCGTAAGGTACCAACGGCACTGCTCTTATCTCGGATTGTTTCCAAATATCTCGCTTGAACGCCCCCCGTACCCCCATGTGTGTTACTTGTAATTCACGGGGTAAGGTTTCTCGGCAACTTGGGCCTTCTCAGCGCCGGTGGAAGCATTCTTCGTTACCTGAAATGTAATCGTGCTGCCGGTCGGTACCGCTATCTTGAGCTTCAGTGTGAATTGCAGATCGGCCCCATCATTTTTTTCAGTCTTAAGTGTAGCGATGTCAAAGTATTGCTCTGGATCGGGGCTCTTAGCGTCCGGAACGGAAAGCTTCGTAATAGTCAGTTCTACGCCGTCCAAGGCAGTGCCCTTGATGTTTCCGGTCAGCGTTGAGCCGGCAGTATTCCAAGTTGCGGAGACACCTTCTTTGTCGAATGTCACAGTTGAGATGCTTGGCTTATCGCCAGCTGGCGCAGCCTCAGCGCCGTAATTCACCGGCAACACAAAATCCATACTGTTCACTCCAGAAATTTTCTTCGTGTCCTTGGCGTCATACTTCGTGACCCGGACATGTAACTTGCTTCCTGAAGGAATCTTTTTCTTCCGTTGCAGTTCGAAACGTAACTTCGTGTCATTCGACTCATCTGACACGACCGAACTTGTTTTTGGATTAATGTACTCGTCGGTCTTGTGGCTCTTGCCGTCGGGAAGATCGATGCTCGTAAAGTCTGGAACTCCTCCCGTGAGGAAACGGCCGGCGATGGTCCCTTCCAGGTCCACGGGGCCGTCCGTTACATTCCAAACATCCGGAGAGTCATTTCCCTTGTCGAAGGTTACGTCGGTGATGCTTGCTGGGACCGTAGTCACATCCACGGTCATGATGCCCTGCACGAATACATCTATCGAATTCAGGCTTATCCTATTAATTACTTGCTTTACGAACATAGATTTCCGGCAGTCGTCAGTACCTGAGCAATCCTGCATCAACAGATATCTGAGCATCTCCTCGTCTCGTGTTTTCTTGGTGCACTTCTGCTGGCCGCTGTCTTGGCCGGTCGGTTGGGTGTTGCCTTGAGCTGTTGGTTGGCCATTGTTTTGGTTGCTGGGTTGGCCGTTGGTTCCTTCCCTGGATGGGCATGCCGTGGGAATCTCAGCCAGATCCTCCATAAGATTCTTCATATCGTCCACGTCGGACTGTGGAAGACAGATTCCAGGCTTTTTTCGACAGTGCTTGCCAATGTGTCGATCTACGAAGAGCTGAGCGGGCGCGAAAAAGAGCGCGGGAGCGTTCAGGAAGATATTCCTCATTCCGGGCGTCAAGAATCTATCAATAGGGAAAAATGCATAGACGACATCCGCGCTTTCTTTGCCAATTACTTTGTCAGTTTGGAAGCCAAAGTCGCTGACGCGGTTCAGCTGGGGTACTGTCCCGTCAGGCCAGAAAACCTGTGTTCCGGGAACTAGTTGGCCGTTGTAGGCAGACACGTACTTTATCGCATTCTTGCTGCCAAAGGCAGGGATTCCCGACGCCACGGCACCCACCAGCACTGCAGCACGGATAATTCCGTTGCGCCAGGTCCAAGTCGAGGCGTCCTGCAACTCGCCGCGAATCACGCGGGATTCCACGCTCGCCACCTGCCCCGCGCAACTGGGAGCCTGAGAGTTGGGCTGCGTTTGGGGACAGCTTCCCTGTAGCGAGGAAGGCATTCCGCTCAACACCCACTTGGAATAATCCAGGAAGATGGAGTGCAATAGGAAAGCGGCATCTTTGCTTCGATTATTGATTGTCGCCTGCACCACGGCATAGTTGCGGGCAATCTCTTTGCTGAAGACTTTTTCGGCTTGCTTTCGAGGCAGCAAGACGACCTGCGCGTTTACATTCTCCTTGACGTTAGTCGACCCGTTTAAAGCTACACCCGCGGCAGCATCAGCTTCCAGGGCTTTTTTCTTTGCGGTTTCCGCCGCCGCTAGGCTTTCCCCAGCTGCGCTCTTGGCCTCCGCTGCCTTCTGTACGTCCTGCGATGCTTTCGCCAAGCCTGAGGCAGGAGCAGTTTCCGGTTGACCCGGGGCGCTGACTGGCTGCTGAGCCCTGACCTCTATCGTCCCGCCAGCAAGTTCCAAGACCAAAAGACAGAAAATGGAAAAGATCATGGCAACCAGAAAGCTGCGCGGAATTACGGGACGGATCTTGCAATTGATCACAGTTTTCAAATCCTCTCCTGACTTGATCGGATTTCTTTCTTCACCATAGTCTCGCCTAGCGACCCTAGGCTGCCGCGAACAATCGAGCTCGGGGGAACATGCGCCAATGCCAACTTCAGCGGTCCATGTCAAAACGCTCACTGTGGGCAAGACGTTCCATCCGTGCTATGCCGTGTCAGGTCTGCTGTGATACATCGAGGTACCACAGTCTGTTTCACAGGGGCACTGAACGATGCATCTCTAGGTTGCCGGTTGAATGGCCTAGACGACTTACATTTCCGGCCGGGCAAGTGTAAGTAATAACGGAAAAGTGCTCAGGGATGGCAACCTCTCCATGTGCACACAGCCGAGGGGGAAGGCCTGGCTTAGAAAACTTAGTTATTACTGTGCCGTGCGCAGCGCAGTTTAGTCCTGCTAATTGATTTGTCAAGCATGAAATAGGTTTGTTACAAAAACCGGACAGGTCATGCCTCAAACAGTCCGGTCGAGCAATCGAGACTGTGGATGACATGAAGTGATAGACGGATAAGATGTCCCCTCGGGAACCCCAATGTTGTACTCCTGTATCGCAACCGCATCACACTCTTCAGTAGCTGAATCGGCTGTTTTCTTGGTGGACCTTCGACGGCACCGAAAGACTGTGGGCATCTTTGCGATTAGGCGAGCCCTCGCAAATGGATGTTGATGGTCAGTTGTGGACCCTGCGGTCGACGATTGCCTCTGCTTTGCCAGATGCAGGAAGCCTCCTACCTGCGAACTGGTCTGTTCGCTTTTCGTAACAGCAAAGAAGGCAGCGCATTCTCCGGACCAGGCGAAGCCGACATGAGAATCGGCTGTCGGACAAATCGCCGACGGCTATCGCAGGTTCTGGATCTTCTTTCGGTTCGCCACAAGATTAGGAGTCTGCCCGTCAGAATTTGAGTGAACTTTGCTTGCGGGGCGATTAGAGACTTCATCGTGGTTTTCGTAACGACGAAAACAGAGTGAGAGAAAACGATTCACCCACCTTGAAATCGAGGTGGTCCTTGATGTAGGACCGCAGCTTGCTGTTCGGGTATGGTGTATCGATAATCTTACTGTTCACCATCCCAGTAGATGCGGAAATCATCCACAGCCCGGAACTCGGAGTTTGTATCTGCTAGACAACGCTATCCAAGCGCCTATGACGAATGCGCGGTTTGTCGATGAAGTCTGCATATTTTGTTTCTCTCCTTCGTGCCTTTCTTGCAGGATGATTTTTATGAATGCACCCTCACGGATGCGGAGTTAGGCCTGAGCCTCATGTTCGTCCTACGGCGTCGGCAAGTACTCAATCAATTTCCTAAGAGTTGCATGTGACACTTGCGGTGAAATGGTTCTGAGGGACGTGAAGCGAGTTCGCGAGTCGCGCTAATGTTTGCCAAGCAACCGGGCTGACAGTTGCCCATCTGCTGGGTCATGCGAGCACTCAAATCCTGCCTACGTATGTCCGCCCGTTGACGAAAACACCAGAGCGTTGATTGCGACAATGGATGCCGCTCGAGAGTGCCGGCGGTTCGCGCAGCCTCCGAGGCGTGGTGAAGGCCGTGGTCTCGCAGCATCACAATGTGGCGCCCCTGGCAGGTATGCTGTTTTAGTCGACAACAATGGCGTGCCATCGGTCGCGGTCTGGATACAACTCAATTGACAGGCCGACACCGGTTCAGAAGATTAGCCCGCTCTGGAAAGAAGCACGGGTCCTGCAGTTTTCATTACAACGCTTCTCGGGGCGAATACACTATTGGCACACGAGTAGTTCTGGACTCCCTATGTCGTTACGGCGTACATGCGGCCCTATTCGATCGGCTTCAGGAGCAAATCAATGAGGACTCACATGCTTCAAGAATGGACGGCGCGCTGCGGTGTGTTACTGACAGGAGCGGTGCTGCTGCGTTCCGCATTCACCGGCGCCGGCTTCGGACTTGGAGCCGTCAACGTGTTGGAGCGGGGCTACAACAGGTTTCGCACCGGAGCGAATACAGAGGAAACGGTTCTCACACCCGCCAATGTCCAGTCGAGCGCGAACCAGTTCCATAAACAATTCGTGATGAGAGTGGACGGCAAGATTGAGGGCTCGCCGTTGTACGCCTCGGGCGTCTCGATTGCCGGCCGAACCCACAATGTCCTCTACGTCGCCACGATGCACAACACGGTCTTCGCGTTTGACGCGGACACCGGCACGCAACTCTCCGCGCGCTGGCTCGGGAACCCGGTGACGGGAGGCGATCTGCACAATCTCAAGCCCGCCACCATTCACAGCGAGTGGGGCATCCTCAGCACGCCGATCATCGACCCAGCCAGCGGAACACTCTACGTCGTGCGCTGGGGCTACGAAAACGGCATCAACGGGCCGACGTTCCGCCTTTTCGGCCTCGACGTATCGAACCTGAACAATGACAAGTTCGGTTCGGTGCTCCTCGATGGTTTCAGTGTAGGTGGGACCGGTTTCGACCGCTTTCGGCAGTTGCAACGTGCCGGTCTGGCACTCGTCACCAAACCAGGCGGCGCGCAGGCGGTCGTGATCGCGTTCGGTGGTGGCGAGGGGCAGGGGAGCGCCCCGGGTTGGGTAGTCGCCTTAGATACGTTCAAACTGGCTCACGGTGGCGCTCCAGCAAACGCGTGGTCCAGCAATCCGCAGAACAACGCTGGCTCCGGCGGCGGCGGCGGTGTGTGGATGGCGAATGCGGCTCCAGCGGTGGACGACAACGGAGATATCTATGTAGTTACAGGCAACGGTCCGTACAATCCGCAGTTCGCGCTGGACCAACTCGGGGAGAGCGTCGTGCGCCTTACGTGGAACCCTGGAAACCCCGGCTCGCTTACGGTGAGCGATTGGTTCACGCCGTTCCTCGACGCCGAACGGGACGGCGCTCACCGAGACCAGGACCTCGCTTCCGGCGGCGTCATCGCGTTGCCGGACGAAGCGGGCTTGATCGTCGGAGGCAAGGACGGAGTGTATTACCACGTCAGCCGCTCCGACATGGGAAAACGCGACTTTACCAAACTGATCGACAAGCCATTCGTTGCATCGTTCGACTACCAGCCCACCAATGGGCACACATCGCTTTTCGACGACCTCAATCAAGTCACATCGACCGACCCGTTCACCATCGGTCATGCCTCCGGAGGTCGTACGGCACATATCCACGGGACGGGCGTCTACTTCAAGAACTTGCTTTTTGTGCAAGGCGAGAACAACAGAGTTCACGTCTTCTCGAGGAATACCGGCCACTTTGGCGCCAGCCCAATCGCGCGCGGCACCGCCACCGCCTCGTGGGGGACATCGTCGCCCGGAGGCATGCCAGGCGGCATCCTTTCGTTGTCGGCGAACGGAACATCGGACGGGATCCTGTGGGCCAACGAAGCCTTTGGAAATGTTCCGAATGATCCGGACTCCAACCAAAACCCTACGCCGAACATCCTGCGGGCATACGATATCTCGACGGCGGGGAGCGGCTTGCTCCAGACCATCTGGGACAGCGAAACCGAGCCCACCGATCGGGTTAGCGCAGCGACGAAGTTTGCCCCGCCGCTCGTAGCCAACGGTAAGGTGTACCAAGCGACGGACGACAACCAAGTTGTGGTCTACGGCCTCGGCGCTCCGTCCGCGACACCCAATCGTGATGTCCGCCGCACGGTGGTCTTCATCTTCGGAGAGACCCAACCCGGTCAGGACATGTTTCTGCGGGGTGGCACCAAAGGCGGTGGCCCGATCCGCATCCGCCATCGCAACTGGCTGAACGAGCACACCAACACTTATCGCTGGGGTGACGCATATCTCGACTGGAACGGCGGCGAGCTTGGTCAAGCGCAGCCAGCAGGCCGCTTCGGCGGGGGATCTCCCATGGATTGGACAACGAACCTTGCGCAGGGGCGAAACCAGCCCTACGTGTCGACGGCAGGTTTCGGCATCGCGGATGAGAACAACTTTGGCATGCACTACTGGATGCTGGACGTCGACATGGACTGCGAGCAAGCGTTTGACGATGGGCATGGCCGGAAGTGGTTTGAGCTGAAGGCATTCGTCGCGCCCATTCCCGGCTGGGAGAAAGATATCACACAGACGAGCAACCCGATGCCGCCATTCCCGTCGATCAACCACGTGGGTCTGTGTGGGATGATCAACGTGTTTGTTGCAAACTTTCCGAACCTGCCGGCTGGGCTCGATCCGACTTCCGCGAAGTTTTTGAACCCAAGCTACACCTACCTATCCCCGATTGACGACCGAGGCGCCTCGAACGACGTGGTGGATAACACTCCGTGCATCTCTCCGGGCATCGAAAGACGCTGTGTGGGCAATCTGGCGCAGACGTGTCAAAGCATCAATGGCGGGACGTTCTTCCGCTCCGCTCAGGATTGCGGCTTGCAGTCTGCTGGCGGGAACTATGTTCAGATGTGCCAAAAGTCAACGGGCCAGTGTTGCACGCCAGGTGCTGGGAACAACTGCCGATGACAACACGGCCTGGAACGCTTGGGTGAGGGATAGTGAGTCTTGTTTTCAATTTTCGGTAATAGCGACAACTGGGATATAAGAGGTGAACGGAGGAGGGCGCGACTATCCTGCAAAACGCACCCGACCTGTCGATCTGCTGGAGCGGTTCTCCGATGCCGACCTAGTCACGAAGCACTCACAGTTTGATAACTAATATAGAGGCAGGAACCGTTATCCGAGGCTACCGCATGCAAACTCCAAGAAATGCCCCAGTTATTGCTGGTCGTGTGGTTGCGGCGGTGGAATATCCGTCATGCGACGTACAATGAAGTTTTCCATCCACTGGAAGAGTTGGGCGCTCAGCAAGCTTCTCGCCTCATCCCATAGAGGCTTGGAAGGACGTGAGTCGGGGGTTCCATCTTTGCCGGGATCTCTCAAGAATGAAAGATCGACCTCGTCAAGATGTTTGACGGCAAATGCCACAGCAAAGACTGAACTCGCAGGTTGGGGCGGCGTACCCCAAATCGTGTTTCGCGATCCGCTCTGCATTGCGTGCCGTAAGCGTTCAATCCTGACGGAATTCACGAAGTTGATGCTCTCCCCATGATCGAGTTTCAGCAGACGTTGGCGGAATACTTCGCTACACAAGAATGCCTGCTCCATCCCTCCGTAAGATCCAACAATCTGGCGGGCAATCGCAGTTTGTTTCGCATTGGCTAATTGCAAGCTTTTTCCTGGCAGGCAGTTGGGATCACCTTTTAGTTCTGGATGTTCTGCAACTTTCAACTCCCCGCCAGCACCTTGCTCAGAGCCGAATCGGTCCTGCTCGTCGGGCTGACTCGGGACCCAGGGCCGAATCGGATGCGGAGTCGATCCGAGCCAATAGGCACGGAATTCATTTTCATATTGCTCCCACTTAGATTCAAACATGTAGGAATGTGCCTCTCCTTCGGAGCCTCTTTGTTCTGCGTAAATGGCCTGTCGCTGTTTTTCGTCCAGTGACTTGGAGTTGGCGGCCACGTGCTGAACCTCATGGATCACAGTCTCCGCCAAACGACGGTCATCCATGTGCGGAGTTACGAATAAAGAAATATCCTTTCCGTCCGTCTTTCCATCCAGGTTTGCCTCCATATTGACGGAATGAGTCACGCTGCCACCAAC
>Ga0137393_10001926_pt1 | contig 13319 bp, 8 predicted proteins | sample 15con2h34BmetaG_FD_101396 | JGI IMG/M metagenome (GOLD analysis project Ga0137393, IMG submission 101396) | Vadose zone soil microbial communities from Angelo Coast Range Reserve, California, USA - 15con2h3.4B metaG | ecosystem: Environmental > Terrestrial > Soil > Vadose zone > Saprolite...
CCTCCTCCCTGAATAATCATCATTCGCCGCAGGAAGCGAAACCTCTAGCAGGTCGCCTGCGTGATGAATCAAGTACACCAATTCGGCGTATTATCGCAACCTTTCTGCCGCCACAACCTCGTTTTGCACATCAGCGTGAAGTTGCAAGTACCGAGGTCTGGCCACGCAGTTATTCTGCTGAGGACTTCAGTATTTCTATCCAACTTGAACGGGGTGCTAGCCGTCGAGACCCTTTGCAACTAATTGGTTTTGTCACGCGCAAAGGGACTAGCCTGGCAGCGCTTCAAGGAATTCCGGTAGTGCTTTCTTCACAGACAAATGCCGTGTATAAGCAAAATATTGATGATCTTGGCAACTTCGTCTTTTCATCAATTTCTCCTGCAACATATACATTGGAGTTGCAACTTCCCGATAGCACAATTGTGATTGAACAAATACCAATTACTCTACAGGATTGATGTCTGAGTATCTAACTCTATCCTGTAGGACGTACGGAGTGTTTCAAAGTAACTCACTGCGCTGAACGATGTTTCAAAATTTCCTTTACATAAAGGCAGGAGAGAAGATAGTGCCTGCCTTCTACTCGTTATCCGGTGCCTACAAAGCAACTTCCCCACTTTTTTGCTGCAAGTCGCCGAGATTATCTAAGTGATAACAATAATGCTTCCATTCTGACAGATTCTGCGCTACAATCAATGTGATCAATACGATGCTTTAAACGTCTAAAATTGTAGAGATATAACGTAACTCCTCGTAGGCGCCAGGGCACTTCAATAATCGCTCATTGCCTGCGCATTCATAAGTAGCGGAAAACAATATTCGCATGGCACCCCAAGAACTTGTAGCCGCGCTTCTAAGCATGAATGAGAAGCAAGGGCGGCAATTACTACAAAAGAACCTTCCTACAATAGATGACGCCTCCCTTACCCTGCTGGTTCAACTGATTAAGCGCGAAGCTGATCGCCAATGGGCTAAAGAATCAGGTCGCTCATTTATGCTTGCCGGATATCTGCTGCTCATTGGTGATACAATCCACAATAAGTATGTGCATGCGCTCGGATTGATGGTACGTGGCGATGCATTACGCCGTATGGATCGTGATCAGGAAGCGTTGCCATTTTTAGATGCGGCTGGAGCTGAATTTCTTGCTTTTGGAGATGAAGTGAGCTGGGCACGCACACGTATCGGTCGTGTTAGTGCCTGTTTGCAACTCAACCGTACCGGTGAAGCTTTACGCGATGCTGCGGCAGCACGTGAAGTCTTTGTACGCTATGGAAAGCATCTGCGCGCCGGGCAGATTGATGTAAATCCTGCAATCATCAACTACGAATCTGGCCAGTATGATCAGGCGTTGCGACTCTTTGATAGTGCCATTGAAACCTATGCTATACAAGGCGAAGGGGTTGAACTCTACATAGCCCGTGCTAAGGCCAACAAGGCCATAACCCTTGCGGCTATGGGCCGATTTCGTGAAGCTGTAGCTCTGCATGAGCAGGCTCGTGCCACTTTTGCCAACCACCAGGGACAAGAGGTTTCCGTAGCCCGGCAGGAATTGAACAGCGCACTGATTTATGCAGCTCAGGGGCATTATAGTCAAGCGCTGCTCCTCTTCAATCGAAGTCGCTCTATCTTTCAACATAATTCTATGCAATTCCAGGCATCTGAAGTGGCCCAACAAACCTGCCATTGTCTGCTGCGTTTGAATCGAGTAGAGGAAGCTTATGAGTTGGCGGGAGAGACGATCAGCTACTTCCGTCAATCTCCCGGACACCGGCATAACCTTGCACACTCACTCATGTACCAGGCTGAGGCTGCTATGCTTGAGGGAGATTATCGCGATGCAGATGAGAAATTGCAAGAAGCCAGTACTATTTTGGAAGAGATCGGCTTTTCGGGTCTTGCTTCAGTAGTGCGGTTGCAGCAAGCTGAGTTATACTTCGCGGATGGGAATTTAGAGGCCAGCTTACGCGAAGCTCGTCATGTCGCTGATGCGTTTGCTGAACAGGAAGCGCTTCCACAATTGGCACGAGCGGCATTACTACAAGCTCGTATTGCTGCAAATCTCGGAGATACAACGAGCGCAGAGTATCTGTGTCACCAGGCGCTTGATATTGCGCAAGGTCAGGATTTACTCGATCTCGAGTATCGTTGTGATTATCTGCTCGGGCAAATTGCCGAGCATCATGGCGATCTGGCAAAAGCTGCAAGCTATTATGATCGTGCTATGAATGGAATCGATATTGTACAGAGCCATCTCGTCATGGATGAACGTAGTAGTTTTCTGGAAGATAAAGGCGGTGTCTACAAGCGGGCGGTGATACTAGCATTAAAAAGGGGCAATTACGAACGGGCACTCGTGTATGTTGAAAAAGCCAAGTCGCGGGTATTGGGTGACTACCTGCGCAATAATATCGATATTAGATTGAGAGCAGGTGATCAGGCAGGAGAGGCAATTCTTGAAGACCTGGCGCGATTGCGTGAAGAGCAGGCCTGGTTCAGCAATATTGTGTATGAGGCAGAGAATGAAGCTGGCCTGAGCGATACAGCGATAATGCGTATACGGTCTATGGCGCCTGGTCAAGCACGACAGGAAATGCAGAAACGTGAGCGAAGCATTGAACATATGTTGGAGCAATTGCAGTTGCGCCTGGCTGGAGATCTTGTATCCCGGTCTCGTCCACAATGGACAGATAGTATTATCACTAAGCTGTGGCCCAAAATTGAGCACACAGTCTTGATGCTGGAGTATTATCTAACTGAGCAAGACCTGTACATTTTCGAAATTACCCGCGATGGTATAGATGTACATATCGTGAAAGACGCTGTTCCCAGGCTGGAACGTCTACTTTCACTCTGGCGCGTGAACCTGGATCTGGCTGCGCGGGCGAGTGGGGCAAGAGATCGTGCTCAAGCTTTTGCTGGTTTGCAGGAGAATTGTCTTGGCCTGCTGCAACGTCTCTATGATCTGCTTTTGAGGCCTGTAGCAAGCGCATTGGAGAGTTGTGAACACTTGACGATCGTGCCCTACGGGATGTTGCACTACCTGCCGTTCCATTGCCTTTTTGATGGGGTGCAGTTTGTTGTTGAGCGCCTGGATGTTTCCTATCTTCCGTCTGCCGCTCTTATGGAAATTTGTCACCAACGTGGACAGCGTGCTGAGGTAAACAGGATACCTCTGAAAAAGTCGCTTGTAATGGGCCTATCCGATGGCGGCCGGCTGGCCTTTGCTGTACAGGAAGCCGAAGCAGTTGCACAACAACTGGGCGCTCCAGGCATACTTAATCAAGATGCAACTACTACACTGTTGCAAGAGGCGGGAGCTAATAGCCCTATCGTGCATATCGCCGCTCATGGTCTTTTCCGGCTTGATGCCCCCAACTTTTCCCATATCAAGCTCGCTGATCGCCAATTGAGCACCATTGAGGTCTTTAATCTTGACCTCTCCTCCTGTACATTGGTAACGTTAAGCGCCTGTGAAACGGGGCGTGCTATTGTTGGTGGAGTAGATGAAGTTATAGGCCTGGGGCGTGGGTTCCTATATGCTGGTGCAGCTTCGCTGATGCCAACCTTGTGGAAAGTTGATGACGCCAGTAGTGCGGAACTGATGGAAATGTACTATCAGGCTCTCTTAAGTGATTATGGCAAGGCTGCTGCACTAGCGGGTGCCCAGCGCGCATTTCTTGTCCGTGCGCGTACCTCCATCATTTCTTATCGAGTACATCCATATTTTTGGGCAGGATTCCATTTGATCGGAGATCCAGGCCCATTATAGAACCAGCTAAGGAATTTCCATGAAGCATCTCGCTCCAGAATATGTCTACACATCACAGGGTTTACAAACAAATATGATCCTCTCCATCTCAGATGACGGGCGTATCACCTCAATTTACCAACAAAACGTAGGGGCGCAATTCATTGTACCCTCGGAAATATCATCCCTCCCAGGCATAGCGCTCCTCCCCGGTTTCGTTAACACGCACAGTCACGTCTTCCAGCGTGCCCTGCGAGGCCATACCCATCGTCCACTCTCTAAGCATGATACGTTCTGGACATGGAGACGTGCCATGTATGCCGAGGCCCAGCGACTGAATCCCGATCTCTTATACGAAGGAGCACTGATAACCTATCGCGAAATGCTGGCTGTCGGCTACACTAGCGTGGGGGAGTTTCACTATGTACATCATCAAACCGGTGGGCGGCCCTATGCTGATCCCAACGTGATGTCCGAAGCAGTAATACAGGCTGGGCGCGATACAGGAATACGCGTCGTCTTGCTCATGACAGCCTACGCCCAGAGCGGTTTTAATCAGCCACCAGAGGAAGGGCAACGGCGTTTCTGTGATGCCACCGTCGATGCTTATCTCGACCGTGTAGAGGCGCTGCGTGTCAAAGGTGGACCCATTGGCGTTGCTCCTCATTCCGTGCGTGCTGTACCCGAGGAGTGGTTTCGTGCAATCGCTGATTATAGTCATACACATCAGCTGCCATTGCATGTACATGCTGACGAGCAAAGAGCAGAAATTGAGCAATGCCTGGCAATATATGGCTGTACGCCGATTGAGTTACTCGAACGCTTTGGCGCGTTAGGAGCACTGACAACTATTGTACATGCCACCCATGCCAACGCTGCCGAAATTGCATTACTCACACAACGCGGCTGCACTGTTTGTGTCTGTCCTACTACTGAGGGAGATCTTGGTGATGGCATTGCTCCTTATGCTGAACTTCTGGCCGCGCAAATTCCCCTTGCGATTGGTTCAGACAGCAATACGCGAATTGATCCTATTGAGGAACTACGCTGGGCGGAATATTCTGCTCGTATGCGCTATCAACGACGGCGTGTACTGGTCGCTGGCGAATTAGCATCCCCTGGCTCCTTATTGTTAGAATATGGCACACGTCGTGGTGCTGTCGCTCTTGGTTTAGAGACAGGAGTCATTGCCCCTGGTATGCTCGCTGATTTTGTCGCGGTGAATTTGCATCATCCATCGCTAGTAGGTTGGAATGTAGAAGATTTTCTAGACGTGCTTTTTTTTGGAGTATCAGCAGACGCTATTGTAGGAACGTGGGTGCAAGGAAAAAAAGTGAGCTTATAACCCTGCTACTTGTCATCCTGAGCGGAGCGAAGGATCTCTCTCGATGGTGCAAGGAAAAAGTGAACTTGTAACCTTGCAGCTCTATCTTGCCTTTCTTGGCCTCTCCTCTGGCTTTGGTTCAAGTGCAGGCATCTCTTCGATCAAACGCAGAGCCTCGGCAATAGCGCGATCCAGTTGCGGATCAACATTATTCACGAAATCCTGCGGCGCGATATCCACTTCGATATCAGGGTCGGTGCCGTAGTTCTCGACGTTCCAGCCAACATCCTTGAACCAGAATGCATACTCAGGTTGAGTCGTTCTTGTACCATCGACAAGAGCGTGTTGTGGGCTGATACCGATCACGCCGCCCCAGGTGCGTTTACCAATCAATGGCCCTAGCCCCATTAACTTGAAACTATGGCTGAAAATGTCACCGTCGGATGCAGAGTTTTCATCAGCTAAAGCTACCATAGGACCGCGAGGAGACTCATCAGGATATGGAGTAGGTTGACCCCAACGTGGAAAGTTATAACCGATACGCCGCCTTGCTAGTTTCTCCAGCAGGAGTCCAGATACATGTCCTCCCCTATTATGACGTACATCAATCAGTAGACCGGGATAGTCATATTCCGTCAGGTAACTGCGATGGAATTCTGCAAACCCCTCTCCACCCATATCTGGTATATGGATGTACCCTACACGTCCTTGGGATTTCTCATGGACAATATGGCGGTTGTTCTCGACCCATTCTCGATAACGAGCAGGGTGCTCATCCGAAAGAGCCTTAACGGTGATGACCCGTGTCTCTTTTGAGGTTGCATCCTCGATAGTGAGTTGTACCTCATTGTTCGCCTGATTCACAAGCAATTCTTGCGGGCTGCGATTAGGCCCTACTCGCTGCCCATTGATAGCTATTACAGCGTCACCTGCATGAACATTTAACCCTGGACTGGTGAGTGGTGAGGTAGCTTTGCTATCCGCGGAGTCACCTTGTACAATGTGGGCAATGCGATAACGAACATTTTCAGCATCGTAGCTCCAGTTCACCCCCAGGAAGCCCTGACTGTAGTGTGGTCGCTGACGATATTCACCGCCAATTTCGTAGGCGTGAGATGTGCCGAGTTCACCTTGTACTTCCCAGAAGAGGTCGGAGAGTTCTGAACGCGAACTGACACGTTCGACCAGTGGTGCATACTGTTCATAAATGGCTCCCCAGTCAATGCCTGACATGTCTTCTGTCCAGAAATGCTCGCGTTGCAAGCGCCAGGCCTCAGCAAACATTTGCTCCCATTCAGCAGCAGGTTGTACCGATACTTTCACGCGGCTCAGATCAAGCCACCCCGTTTCACGGTTAGTCCGATCTCCGTTCTCTCCTTTAGGTGCCTTGTCTCCCGCTTTCAGTACACGCAGGCGATGGCGCGATCGGTAGATCAGCGTCTTGCAATCCCGTGAAAGGTCGAAGTCACTCACTCCATCGAAGGGGTACTCAGTTTTATGTGCTTCGAAGTCATAACTATCGATATGCCCCCTTGGCTCATGCTTTTCTCCTGGTTGGCTGACTGAACCTTCTATCGGAAAAGACAGGAACAGTGCTTTTCCTTTGATACCACGTATTGATGTATACTTTCCTTCGGCTACAGGGAATGGTAAGGCTCGATTAGCAATTCCCTCCAGGTCGATGACAATGGGTGTTGGTTTCTTCGCGTCTTCCTTTTTGTGCTCTTCTTCTATCTGAACTGAGTCGTCGGGTTCCTTTTCTTCTTGTTTCTCAGCGCTGGTTTCTTCATTCTCCTTCTCTTTTTCTTCAGGTGTCTTAGGTTCTGGAATGAAAGGAGAACGTAAGTCGCGTTGCAGCGTAATGGCGTAGGGGATCGCTCCTCGAGGGAAGCTCAAATCAAATTGTAAATTGTCGTATACGGGATTAAAAGTGCGGTATCCCAGGAAGTACAGGTATTTTCCCTCGGGATCAAAAGCAGGCGCGACTTCGTGCAGCACAGGTTCTGTGACGAAATAGGTCTCAACGCTTTCCACTTTACAGAGTTTGATCGCGGTTTTTTGTGAAGTCGAACGAAAACCATATGCCAACCAGCTCCCATCAGGCGACCATGCTATTCCGTGCATTTGCCCGAAGTCGCTCCGATCAATTGTATGTGAGGACCCAGCCTCTAAATCGATCACAAGCAGTTCGTTGCGATGGTTCGCAATTGCAATAGAATCATCTGTAGGCGAGACAGACAGGTCGTTAGCCCTACCAAATTCAATATCCTCAAACGTCTTCGGTTCACTGGCTTCCTCAGGATTGAAAACTATCAGGTTCTCACGCCCTGTTGCGTCGTTAATAGCAACTACACGTTTGCCATCGTTGAGCCATTCCAGGAAACGATAGCGCACACCATCAGGCTCACCATGTTGCAGCACTGGTCCCTCCCAGTTGCCCATCGTGAAAGCTTTCCCACGTGTCGTCAAAGCGACTGCGTATCCTTTAGGGTGTAAGGCATAGCTATCGAGGTTACTTCCGGCGTATACGAACTTGCGATTTCGCTGTGTGCGTAAACTTGGCAATATTACATCCAGTTGGCGCACTCTTTCTGCTGACGGATCAAACAGGTAGAGGTCGGCGCCAGCGTGATAGACCATGCGTTGTCCATCACTCGACAGGTTGCGTGCGTAAAAGTCGTTGTGATCAGTATGGCGGCGAATATCATCTCCGAAAGGAGTGCAAGAGTAAATATTACCGACTCCTTCGTGATCTGAAAGGAAGTAGATGCGCTCACCCACCCAGCATGGATTAGCTATGTTGCCATTTAGCTGTAGTAAGCGTTGGAATGTTCCGCTGCCAGTAGGATCACACCACAAATGTCCTGCGGTGCCTCCTCGATAGCGTTTCCAACGTGCGGGTTCATGTGTGTTGCGGCCAATGACGACACCGCCCTCTGGACCATAGGAAATAGCGTTTGCGATGCCCACAGGAATCTGGCTCGGTTGACCACCCTGGTGGCTGATGGCAAAGATGGCATTGTGACCAGAAAGCGCCTGTCCGGCGTTGCTGGCATACAAAATAGCATCACCAGTGGGATCCCAGCCAGCAACACGACAAGAAGAGGATTGGAACGTAAGACGTTGAGCAACACCTCCAGGCGAAGGCATTACGTAGACTTCACTTGGACCCTCCTCACGGCCCACAAATGCCAGTAGTTCGCCATCTGGCGAAAAATGAGGGTATGATACTTCTCCCACTCCTGCAGTCAAACGTTCTGCCCGCCCACCCTCACTTGAAACAAGCCAGAGATCATCCTCAGAGACGAAAATAATACGATCCTGATAGATGGTTGGAAAACGTACATATCCTTGAGTTGACATATATTCTCCTTATTTTTATTCTTTGAAACATTTTAGTATATTCATATAATTGCACTTTTATGGGTAGATAGTATTGTAACACACGTATAACTACGTTATCTACCAATTACATCGGCTGGTCACGTAGTCATTACCCTCTTGTCAGAAAGCCCAAGTAATGGTACTCTCTCCTTGCAATTCTATACCATTAATATACAAGGAGAGAGTATCCCTATGGCGCAAACGGTGAATGGGCGGAATAATGAAACACCACAGAAACAATATCGACCAGGACAACGTCAACAGGAACGTATGCAACGCCAGTCGCGTCGACGGCGTCGGCAAAGAATATGGGGGGCTTCTATTGCCGCGACTGTGCTTATAGTAGTATCCGTGCTTGGCATCCTCGAGTATCAACGCTATACAGCAGACCGCGCTGTCGCGCAGCTTGCTAGTGCGAATGCAACTGCTACCAAGTTAGCCAGTGTCCATGCGACCGCAACGGCAGAACAGCTTGCTTCTTGCATCGCTGCACTGAAAACCACTCCTACCCCCACAGCCGGGCCAGCAAAACCGCCAATTTTGTCGGAAACCCCTGTTACATTACCCGATGGTCTTCAGTATATTGATATGCAGGTTGGATGTGGCCCCGCAGCGAAGTCAGGCAGCAATGTATCATTGCAGTATACCGGCTGGCTCCAGAAGACAGGCAAGAAATTTGACAGTTCATGGGACCGTAGTGCTCAAGCGATCACTTTTGTGCTTGGTCAGGGGAAAGTAATCAAAGGATTTGATGAAGGTCTGGATGGGATGAAGCGCGGTGGCTCGCGGCGGATCATTATTCCAGCCTCTCTCGCCTATGGGGCAACAGGAAGACCTCCGACAATACCACCCAATTCGGTTCTCATTTTTGATGTGACGATGGGCAGCGTTCAGTAGTTAACTTTTTCACCATTGTCTGCGTAGTTACCGCGCAGGCAATGGTCCAATCAACGGAAGCTTTTACTTCCTTAAATCCGTGGGTTAGTGTGTGTCTGTCAGTAGTTCATTCTCAATGCGTGAACTGATCTCATCACGCACCTGGCGGTATACTTCTAGCAGTTCAGCCTCGCTACCAGTAGCCTTTGAAGGATCTTCGAATGACCAGTGGCGACGTCGAGCGGCACCTGGAAAGACGGGACACGCTTCGGCGGCTGTATCACACACCGTAATCACGTCATTGAATGGCTCACCCAGGTAGCGATCTAACGTTTTTGATTGTTGTTGTGAAATATCGATACCCAGCTCGGCCATTGCCCGGATAGCCATTGGACGCACGTAAGTTGCCTCGGTTCCCGCGCTAAATACCTCAAATCGTTCGCCTCCCAGATGTCTGAGCAATCCTTCAGCCATCTGCGACCGCGCCGAATTGTGAGTGCAGATAAAAAGCACGCGCTTCTTCATGTTAAAGTACCTTTTTTGCTATCGGTCAGAATTATGATGTAAGATATATCACATCGTATTGGCAATATCTATACGAATCATATTGCGTCCTTTTCTGCTTCCTATCATGGCTGATAACAAGATATCTGACTGTTGCCACAGATCAGGGAGCGAATTTGCGCTTCACTTTTTGCCACCATTATAGCAGGAAGCTGCGCATAGTACAGTGGCTCTGCATACCGCTGCCCATCATGAATCATCCACCATAGCAAGTTCGCAATCGCTCTACCCTTGTTGGCATCATCCTGGTGTTGAAACACAATCACCCAGGAATAGCCCGATATCGGATAGCTGTCTACACCCTGAGTATTCACGATGTAAAAACGCAGGTCGGAGGGAACGGCTTGCATGCTCGCGGCTGCAGCTTGTGCCCCGGCAATCGACGGTGCAATATAATTGCCTGCGGCATTTTGCAGTTGAACATAGGGTAAATGCAACCGAAGCGCATATGATAACTCTACGTAACCAATCGAGCCGTTGACATTCTGAACTCCATCGGCAACTCCCCCATTCCCCTTAAACCCCTCACCAATGGGCCAGTTGACGTTGTAGGACGCACCCACTGCCGCTTTCCATACGGGACTGATCTGTGAAAGATACTGCGTGAAAATACCAGTGGTTCCACTCCCGTCTGAACGATGAATGACTGTAATACCGAGATGAGGAAGTGAAATACCGGGATTGAGCTGGGTGATGGCAGGATCATTCCAGCTGGTAATCTTGCCCAGGAAAATGTCAGCGAGTACTTGGCCGTTCAGTTTCAGGAGTGTAGTGACGCCTGGCACTTGGTAGATAATGGCTTCTGTCCCCAATGTAATGGGGATATGGATGATTGCACCATGTTGACTTCTGGCAAGGGCTCCATCTGTCAGAGGTACATCAGTGGCTGCAAAATCGACTGACTGCTCAAACAACGCGTTCCAGCCTGCTGTACTCCCACCGCCTAGATAGGTGACTGTAACACCACAAGCGATAGGTTTATAGGCAGCAAACATCTTTGAAAAAAGCGGAGCATCGAAAGTCGATCCGGCTCCTAGTAGCTGAATAGTAGTAGAACAGGGTGTTCCTAGAGCATTAGTAGGCGTTTGGGCTCCCCCTTGCCCACATGCACCTAGAAGTAGACTCAGTGCCAGCAAGAAGAAAGCGCTGAGGCATCTCCACTGCTTTCTGACGTGAGTTGATGTGGATAATATATGCATACTATCTCCTGTATTCTCGTTGAAGTAAAGCCATGAGAAAGCGAAGACGGGTGGTCAGTTGCAAGGAGATTTGCTCGAAAGCTCGCAAGCGCTCTTCCGCTGTTCCTTCCACTAGAGCCGGGTCAGCAAAACTCCAGTGAATACATTCGGGGTCGCCTGGAAATGTAGGACAAGACTCACGCACGCGGTCGCACACTGTGACAATACAGTCAAAAGATTGCCCGCGGAACTCGTCTATGGACTTGGCACGCAATCCATGAGTAGTAATCCCTTGTTCCTCTAAAACCTGTTTTGCAAGGGGATGCAGTCGTGTTGGATGACTACCAGCACTGTAGGCCTCGACGCTCCCGTGGCTCAGGTGTCGCAGCAGCGCTTCTGCCATCTGTGAGCGTGCGCTGTTCTCAGTACAGAGAAAAAGCACACGCAATGGTTTTTGATCAACGAAAGAGGTTTGTTCGCCTGACAGTATCTCCTCTTCGCCAAGGGCAGGGTGCAAGGCTTGACCAGTGGCGAAATAGAGTGTGCGCAGCGAGGCAAGATCAAGGCTGTAGTATATATCACGTGCATCAGCACTACTACGCCGTTCCGTGACCACATGCTCATCCCGTAGTTGACGCAAGTGATAGGAGACGAGATTTTGCGGTTGATGCAGAAAACCAACGAGTTCTTGGACACAATAATCACTTCGTGCCAAAAGTGCAAGCAATTTCCAGCGTATCTCGTGTGCGAGAAGCTTGAGAATGCTCGGTGGTTGTTGTGTAACTGAAAGTTCGATACTCATGGGTTCCTCCATCTATTTATATCAATTTATTTTGATTCAATTCACTTTGATATAAATATACCATAGTTAAATTGAAAAAACAAATTCGGGCGAGAAACGAGAAGATATAAAGCGATAGAGAGCGTTGCGTCCATTTTGGTAAAATCCCGTCTATCTACGTGAACAATCGATGGTGTACAATTAAAGCATACAAGAGAGATGAAGAGAGCCGAGGAAGAGTGCCGATGGTCCCGACAACTGAAAAAGTATGGGATGAATTCAACGCAGAACTCAAACACTTTATCCTTAAACGTGTTCCAGACGAGCCTGGTGCAGAGGATATCCTGCAAGATGTCTTCCTCAAGATACATACTCATATTGACACCTTGAGAGAATCAGACAAACTTCAAAGTTGGATCTATCAAATAGCAAGAAATGCTATTATCGATTACTTTCGAACTTACAAGCCCACTCCAGACATTCCAGAAATGTCCTACATGCCGGAAGATCCATTTGATGATGTAGTCAGTGATCTTCTTCCATATGTCAAAGAGCTTGTTGACAGCCTTCCCCCTGATTACCGCCAGGCTCTTATTTTGACAGAATACGAGGGACTTACCCAACGGCAAGTGGCAGAAAAGCTCGGGATATCTGTTTCTGGTGTCAAGTCGAGAGTTCAACGGGCGAGAGAAAAAGTCAAGCTCATGTTACTGCGATGCTGCCATTTTGAGTTTGACCGCCTCGGAAGGATCATTAATTACGAACCCAATTGTATCTGCTGTGTGAATCAGGATTGTAGCGCTGGATGTAAGTAATGCAACTAGCGAGTAGCTTTGCGTCCTTTTTGGATAATCCTCGTCTATCAGATACAAAAGGAAGTCGCCCCGTGTGGGAAGCTCCTTACAGTTACCAGGGGAAGGCCCCAGCATTGATGCAATCGGGGATGTCAACTGGAAAAGTAACCTTTTACATGTTTTTGCCACTATATTCATAGAATATGTACATTTATGAAGTAGAAAGGACGAAAAATGAACACTGCATCAAAGAGTGATGAACAATTGCGTGAAGCAGTGCGCGAACGTTATAGTCGTACCGCATTGGAGGTCTTGAGTACAGGCCAAACCGCTACTGAAAGTTGTTGTAGCAGTAGTTGTTGTAGCACGGTGGATAACAACCCTATGACCAGTGAACTCTACAGTAGTGCAGAATTGGATGAGTTACCAACTACGGCAGCTCTCGCTTCGCTTGGCTGTGGTAATCCGACAGCTTTAGCGGAGTTGAAACCTGGCGAAAGGGTACTCGACCTTGGCAGCGGTGGAGGTATAGATGTGCTACTTTCAGCGAGACGCGTTGGTCCTACTGGTTTTGCTTACGGATTGGATATGACCGATTTCATGCTCGAACTGGCCGAGCGCAATCGCATTGAGGCTGGCGTTGAGAATGTGCGCTTTCTGAAGGGCG
>Ga0137393_10001927_pt1 | contig 13316 bp, 11 predicted proteins | sample 15con2h34BmetaG_FD_101396 | JGI IMG/M metagenome (GOLD analysis project Ga0137393, IMG submission 101396) | Vadose zone soil microbial communities from Angelo Coast Range Reserve, California, USA - 15con2h3.4B metaG | ecosystem: Environmental > Terrestrial > Soil > Vadose zone > Saprolite...
ACGTTGTCAGTGAGATCCTTCCACGTACCTCCGACGCCGGGCACCTGGGCCTGGCCTCCGAGCTTGCCTTCGGTTCCTACTTCGCGGGCGACACGCGTTACTTCTCCGGCGAAGGCGTTGAGCTGATCCACCATGGTGTTGATGGTGTTCTTTAACTCAAGAATTTCGCCTTTCACGTCGACTGTGATCTTGCGGGACAAATCGCCGCGGGCCACTGCCGTCGTCACTTCGGCGATGTTTCGGACCTGGCCGGTCAAGTTCCCGGCCATCGAGTTCACAGAGTCAGTAAGATCCTTCCAGGTTCCGGCCACGCCGGGCACGTTCGCCTGTCCACCTAGACGGCCTTCGCTACCTACTTCGCGGGCCACGCGCGTTACTTCGCCGGCGAATGCGTTGAGCTGATCGACCATCGTGTTGATGGTTTCCTTGAGCAGGAGGATCTCTCCGCTGACGTTCACCGTAATTTTCTTCGAGAGGTCGCCGTTCGCGATAGCAGTCGACACCTCGGCGATGTTTCGGACTTGGCCAGTCAGGTTACTGGCCATCGAATTGACGGAGTCGGTAAGATCCTTCCACGTTCCGGCGACGCCGCCTACCTGAGCCTGACCACCAAGCTTGCCGTCGGTACCGACTTCGCGGGCCACGCGCGTCACTTCAGAGGCGAATGCGCGAAGCTGATCCACCATGGTGTTCAGCGTGTCTTTGAGTTCGAGAATTTCGCCTTTCACGTCGACCGTGATCTTGCGAGACAAGTCGCCACGAGCCACGGCGGTCGCTACTTCGGCGATGTTACGCACCTGGCCAGTCAGGTTGCTGGCCATAAAGTTTACGTTGTCGGTGAGATCCTTCCACGTTCCGGCGACTCCCGGCACCTGGGCCTGGCCGCCGAGTTTTCCTTCCGTACCTACTTCGCGGGCCACACGCGTTACTTCGCCCGCGAAGCCGTTGAGTTGGTCCACCATCGTGTTAATGGTGTTCTTCAGTTCGAGAATTTCGCCCTTCACGTCGACCGTGATCTTGCGCGACAAGTCGCCACGGGCCACAGCGGTTGTCACTTCGGCGATGTTTCGCACCTGGCCGGTAAGGTTTCCGGCCATGGAGTTGACCGAGTCGGTAAGATCCTTCCACGTTCCAGCCACGCCGGGCACGTTCGCCTGTCCACCCAGTCGGCCTTCGCTGCCTACTTCGCGCGCCACGCGCGTAACCTCACCAGCGAAGCGGTTGAGCTGGTCGACCATCGTGTTCAGAGTTTCTTTGAGCTGCAGGATTTCGCCGCGGACGTCCACCGTGATCTTGCGGGAGAGATCGCCGCTGGCAATAGCCGTCGCAACTTCGGCGATGTTACGCACCTGACCAGTCAGGTTGCTGGCCATGAAGTTCACGTTGTCGGTAAGGTCCTTCCACGTTCCTCCGACGCCGGGCACCTGTGCCTGGCCGCCAAGCTTGCCTTCCGTACCTACTTCGCGGGCCACGCGGGTTACTTCACCGGCGAAGGCGTTGAGCTGATCCACCATGGTGTTGATGGTGTCTTTGAGTTCGAGAATTTCGCCCTTCACGTCTACAGTGATCTTGCGGGACAAGTCGCCACGAGCCACAGCCGTGGTGACTTCGGCAATGTTTCGGACCTGGGCCGTGAGGTTTCCGGCCATGGCGTTAACCGAGTCCGTCAGATCCTTCCACGTTCCGGCGACGCCGGGCACCACAGCCTGGCCGCCGAGTTTGCCGTCGGTACCCACTTCGCGGGCCACGCGGGTCACTTCGGAAGCGAACGAGCGGAGTTGATCCACCATCGTGTTGATGGCTTCTTTGAGCTGCAGAATTTCGCCCCGTACGTCTACGGTGATCTTGCGGGAAAGGTCGCCACTGGCGACGGCGGTGGCCACTTCGGCGATGTTGCGAACCTGGCCAGTCAAGTTGCTGGCCATGTAGTTAACGTTATCGGTAAGATCCTTCCAAGTTCCTGCGACTCCTGGCACCTGCGCCTGGCCGCCTAGTTTTCCTTCTGTACCTACTTCACGAGCGACGCGCGTTACTTCCGCCGTGAACACCCCCAACTGCTGAATCATGGTGTTGACGATGGTGGCGGAGCGAAGGAATTCGCCTTCTAGCGGCCGACCGTCGACGTCGAGGCGGACGGTCTGAGTCAGGTTGCCTTGAGCGACGGCGGCAATCGCGCGGGTCACTTCCGTGGTCGGACGGAGGAGGTCGTCAACCAGCGTGTTGACGGAAGTTTCCATCTCGCCCCAGGCTCCCTTGGACTGGTGGAAACGTGCGCGTTCGCGGGTTCGTCCCTCTTTGCCGACGACCTGTCCGGCGCGCTTCAGTTCCTGGGCGATCTGCTGGTTGGCGGTAACAATCTCGTTGAAAGTGTCCGCGATTTTGCCGGCAATGCCTGTCCAGTGTCCGGGGAGACGCACGGAGAAATCGCCGTCGCGCATGGTTTGAAGGCAGCCAAGGATCAGGCTAAGGTCTTCGGGAACGTGCGATGACCCATTACTTCCCTCTTTTTTCAAGGTAGCAGCGAGAGTGGCGTCCGGGTTATCGACTGGGGTACTCTGCAGTGTGCGCTTCATAAATCCCTGTCTCCTCGAGGGAAAACCGCCCGAGCCCTTCGCAGAGGTCTCCCCACGCCCGCAACAACCGAGGCGAATTGGACCTTAATTAGGAAGGACATCGGTCAACGTCCAGCGACAGAACGGATCCTACTTGTCAGATCAATTCCGCGACTGACCGCACTATTCAAGACTGCTGTATAAGAACTGTGTGCTGTTTTTGGCCGAGGGGGAGCTACAGCCAAATTAGATAGTTAACATACGCGAACTAGGGTATCTCTACAGTGTTTCCTGTAGCAGGAACCTTCGATTCCGAAGAGGTTACGCCAAGCTGTGGTACGAGCGTCCCAACCCAGCCTGAGGATCAGCATTTATCTGACGCACGAGGGCAGAATGTTCGTGTTATGAGTGGGTTAGAGAAGAGACGGCCAGCGTTATATCTGTGAGAGTTGAGACCTGCCATGTCACAAGATACGACGAGACGAACGTTCCTCAAACTATCCGGCTTGGGGTTGGCTGCGACGGCCACAGCCAAAGTGGCTTCGCCCCCTCCATTACCTTCCAAGGATGATGCAGACTCGCGCCCCGCAGGCAACATTGCCGTTTGGGTTACCAGCGGTAACCGGCACCTTGCGCGAACCGCGTCGGTGGCTTGGCACTCCGCCGCTGGAAAAACTGCGGAGGACTCGATCATACTCGATCCCGGCAAACAGTTTCAGGAAATGCTGGGCTTCGGCGCCGCGTTTACTGACTCCGCGTGCTATATGTTTCAGCAGCTTCCCGACTCTGCGCGTGAGCAGTTGTTTCATGAACTCTTTCATCCCGCAGAGATGGGACTCAGCGTTTGCCGCACGTGCATCGGGTCCAGCGATTACTCAACCGAACTTTTCAGCTACGACGAAGGCGATCCCGACCCGGAACTGAAGCGCTTCTCTATCGAGCACGACCGCGCCTACGTTCTTCCCACCCTGCGGCTGGCAAGGAAAGAGAATCCCGATTTGTTTCTGTTTTCCTCACCATGGAGCCCTCCGGGCTGGATGAAAGCGGGAGGCTCGATGCTTGGCGGGTCCATGCGGCCGCGCTATTTTGCTTCCTATGCCCAGTATTTCCTGAAGTTCTTGCAGGCGTACGCGAAAGAGGGCGTGCCGGTCCAGGCCGTGTCCGTGCAGAATGAAGTGGATACGGATCAAGACGGCAGGATGCCAGCGTGCCTGTGGCCTCAGGAATACGAAATCAAATTCGTCAAAGATCACCTCGGCCCACTGCTACGCAGCAATGGCATGTCCACCAAAATCTGGATCCTCGACCACAACTACAACCTATGGGGACGGGCCATCGCCGAACTCGATGACGAGGGTCTGCGCAAATACTGCGATGCGATTGCGTGGCACGCCTACGTCGGAGCTCCTGAAATGGCGAGCAAGGTGCATCAGGCTCATCCGGATGCTCAGACGTACTGGACGGAAGGGGGCCCGGATTACACCTCTCCGCGCTACCTGACCGACTGGGTGGACTGGGGACGAACTTTTAGTCAGGCGATTCAAAATTGGTGCCAGGCGATTATCGGCTGGAATCTTGCTCTGGATGAAAAGGGCCAGCCAAACATTGGGCCCTTTCCCTGCGGTGGGATGGTGACGATCAACTCTCAAACGAAGGAAATTTTCCGCAGCGGACAGTATTGGGCGCTTGCACATTTCTCTCGAGCGGTCCGGCGTGGCGCACGCAGATTTGAATGCAAGTCCGAGGTGCGCGGGTTAGAACAGGTTGGCTTCGTGAACCCGGATGCGCGGAAAGTTTTGATCCTCACCAATGCCGGAGCGGAGCAACGCGTAAGCCTGCGATTGGGCGATGCAACGGCGGAAGTTAGTCTCGCCCCGGATTCACTCACCACTCTCGTGTGGAGTTGAGGATGGCTCGCTTTTGAGCCCTCTCCCAGTTGAGACTCTGCTTGCCGCGTGGTAGCATCTGAGGTTTTCGCGGGTGATGCTGGGCTGGCCTGTTCCTGTCCTAATCCTCTTCCGGGCCTTTTCTCCTCCCACGCCTGCTGAAGGAGCCTACTGGTGAAAGTCTATTCCGGGGAAAACATTCGTAATGTAGCTCTTGTGGGACATGGCCATGCGGGGAAAACCACGCTCGTCTCGGCCATGTTGTACACAGCCGGAGCAACGCAGCGACTGGGGCGCGTGGACGATGGAACGTCGACGACCGACTACGACGAGGAAGAAATCGCCCGCCGCATGTCGATTGCGACGGCCGCAGCCGTGGTGGAGTGGGGCAAAACGAAAATCAATATCCTCGACACGCCAGGGTTCAACATGTTCGTCCACGAGGCCAAGATGGTGCTGCCGGTAGTGGACGCGGCCATCGTCGTCGTGGATGGCGTGGCGGGCGTAGAAGTCGTCACGGAAAAAGTATGGAACGATTGCGAGGAGTACAAGACGCCGCGCCTTATCGTTGTAAACCGCATGGACCGCGATCGCGCCAACGCCGAGCGCGTGCTGGAATCGGTGACTAACGCCTTCGGACGTAACGTGGTTCCGATTGAATTGCCCATCGGCAGCGAGAAAAATCTGAGCGGAGTGGTGGATTTAGTTCGCCTGAAGGCCTACACCTACGAACTGGGAGGAAATGGCAAGGGAAAAGAAACCGAGATTCCGGCCAGCATGAAGGATGAAGTCCAGTCAGCGCACGAGAAACTGGTGGAACTGGTGGCTGAAGGCGACGACAAGCTGATGGAGAAATACTTCGACGCGGGAACCCTGGGCGAAGAGGATCTGGTTCCCGCGCTGCATAACGCGATTCGCGAGGACAGGATCTTTCCTGTGATCTTCAGCTCGGGACTGGGCAACGTGGGCGCCGACCGAATTATGGATTTCATTGTGGACTACACTCCGGCGCCTTCGGAACACGAGTGGGTGCAGGGAGAAGCGCCGGCCTCGGGGAATGGCGAGCCTCCCAAGCGTCATGAGACGGACGCCGAACCAGTCTCTCTGTATGTTTTCAAGACTGTGTCGGATGCGTTTTCCGGCAGGATTTCCTATTTCAAAGTCTTTTCGGGCGTGCTCAAGAATGAATCAACGCTGCAGAACTTCAGCCGCGGATCGCAGGAAAAGCTTTCACACATTTCCAGCATGCAGGGGAAGACCGCGGTTCCGGTTAGTGAGTTGCATGCCGGGGATATTGGAGCGGTGGCCAAGCTCAAGGACACTCTGACCGGAGATACGCTGGGCGATAAGTCGGCGCCGATCCAGTATCCGCGGGTGCACTTGTCCGAGCCCGCGATCACGTTTGCCATTGAGCCCAAGAGCCGCGCGGACGAAGACAAGCTTGGCCCAGGGCTCCACCGGCTGATGGAAGAGGATGCGATGTTGCGGCTGTTCCGCGATCCCCAGACCAAGGAATTTCTGATCGCCGGGACCGGGCAACAGCACATTGAAGTCGTAGTCGCAAAGCTGAAGAAGCGGTATCACACGGAAGTGGTTTTGAAAGCGCCGAAGGTTCCGTATCGGGAGACCATTCGCGGCAAAGCCGACGTTCAGGGACGTCACAAGAAGCAGACGGGCGGGCACGGTCAGTACGGCGATTGCAAGATCAAAATGGAGCCGCTTCCCCGTGGCGGACAGTTTGAGTTCGTTAACGATATTTTTGGCGGAGCAATCCCGAAAAACTATATTCCCGCCATCGAAAAAGGAATAAAAGATGCGGCGGCGCGCGGGCATTTGGCCGGCTTCCCTGTCGTCGACTTCCGCGTGATTTTGTATGACGGCTCGTATCACGACGTGGACTCGAACGACATGTCATTCCAGATGGCGGGCCGTATCGCGTTCAGAAAAGCGATGGAGCAGGCCAAGCCCACGATCCTTGAGCCGATCATGGCGGTCGAGATCACCGTGCCAGACGACTTCGCGGGCTCCATTATGGGCGATTTGAACAGCCGCCGCGGACGCATTCAGGGCATGGACAACAAGGGCGGCAACACTGTAATCAAAGCCGAAGTCCCCATGTCGGAGATGCTGACCTATGGCGTCGAGCTAACGTCCATGACGCAAGGGCGCGGCAGTTTCAGCATGGAAATGAACCACTACGACGTTGTCCCCGGACAGCAGCAGGAAAAAATTATTGAAAAGGCCAAGGCGGAGCGGGGAGAGGTGAAGGAAGAGGAAGAGTAACGGCGGGACCGATCACAAAGGTTCCAGCGTAAGGGCCTCATTGCGCTCATTACAAGCCACGCTCAGGGCATTTTCAGCCCTACTGTTTTCGCCAGCTTGGCCTGGCGATCGTCAAAGGTCCAAAATCGCTCCGCTTTAAGTTCCAGGGCGCAGGCAACGTGAAGGCTATCCAGTGTCCGTACGCCGAGAGCCGGACCATGGCGGCGGGCTAACTCGGCGCAAAGACTAAAAGCATGGTCAGGCATTTCGATCTCCGCCCACAAGTTGGCGGTTCGATCCCTCTCCAAATGGCGGTATGCCTGTTGCGCGTTCGCAATGCTCAAATATTTGTAAAAGACTTGCTGGGCTACGGCATGGGCACACTCCGCATAATGGAGAGGAGTAAGCCAAACGCGCGCGCCGGAACTGACGAGTTGTTCGGCGGCCTGCGAGTGTTTGTCTGCCAGATAAATCGAAACGAAAAAGCTGGTGTCGGCGTAGACCGTCAATAGCGTCCGCGCTCCCTGATCAGAAGATCGACTGCCGGTAAAACGCGATCGCCAAACAACTTCCTGCGCCGGGCCGCGAAGTCTGGATACTCTACCGGACCTGTTTCTTGTGTTTCGGGCACAATTCGGGCAATAATGCGATCCCGCTCGCGAAGCTCCACGGTCTTTCCAGTGCGCAACCATGCCTTCAGGCGGCGTGTATCGCGGAGCTGCCGGATGTTTACCGAGGGCATATCGTAATTGTGGCACGCTATGTGTCACATGTCAATGTTTAGGATGACAGGACGGTAAGATCGCGTTTGTATGAAAGGTCGAATATGAGGAAAATCCTGATTGTGGGTGCGCTGGTTTCTCTCGGTGCGATGACGACTATTGCAAGGGCCAACGATACGCAAACCTTTTCTACGTCGGGGGGAACAGTGAAGATCACTCCGCTGTACCACGCCAGCACGCTGATCGAGGCCGGCGGAAAGGCGATCTATGTCGATCCCGCCAAGCCGGCAAAGCTCAACGGACTCCCCAAAGCGGATCTCATTCTGATTTCGCACATTCACGGGGATCACATGGATCCCGATTCGATCAAACAAATCAGCAAAGCCGATACGGAAATTCTGGCTTCGGCTTCCGTGGCGCAGACGGTTACCAGCGCCAAGGTCATTTCCAATGGGCAGACGAAAAACTGGCAGGGCTGGACTATCGAGGCGGTTCCGGCCTACAACCTGAAGCGCGGCCCTTCTGCCGGACAGCTTTTTCATCCGAAGGGACGCGATAACGGTTACGTCCTCACGTACGGCGACAAGCGCTTCTATTTCTCTGCCGATACCGAAGGCACTTCCGAGATGCGCGCTCTCAAGAATATCGATGTGGCGTTCGTGTGCATGAATCTGCCCTACACCATGCCTCCCGATGAAGCCGCGGAAGCGGTCAAATCGTTTCACCCGAAGATTGTGATTCCGTATCACTATCGCGGCTCCGATCTCAGCGTATTTCAAAAAGGGTTGGAAGGGACCGGCATTGAGGTGCGACTGCTGGAGTGGTATCCGAAATAAAGAAAAGACAGCCGGTTTCAGCGATTCATTTGTGAAGCGCGATATCCGTGCTGGCGAAATCCGTCCCCTTGGCCAGCAGTGGTTCACCGCTGAATCTTGCCAGGGCGTAAGAAAAGCAATCACCGAAATTCAGCGCTGCCCGATGTCGCCCCTTCCCGTACTTGCGCCAGGCGGAGCGAGCGAGCTCAGCTTGTTCGGCGTCCACGGGCACGATCTGCAGGTTGGCACGGACGACGAAAAGATCAAACTCGCGGCCTGCGGCGTCGCCCTGTCGAGCTTCGATAACGATGCCGGTCTCGATCACGCTCGCCGCGGAAACCAGGCGACTTGCGGCTGACATAATGGCGTTGAGGAAGGGCTGACGCTCCGGCTCGGCGAAAAAGATGGCGGCGAAGGCGGAGGTGTCAATGACCATTTGTCAGATCAACGTGGCAAGCCGTTTTCATCGTAGCCAAGAATCTCGTCTGGCGTGCGGGAATCCAGAACAGGTAGCCGGTCCACGCGGCGAAGAATCTCTTCTAGCTGGCTGGCGACTATCTGACTTCGTCGCTCCTGCTTCAGCCGACTGAGGCGCTCTTCCAAAGCCTTTTGAATTGCAGAAGTCAAAGATTCTCCAGTTTTGGCCGCTACTTCTCGGGCTAGTCTCTCTGTCTCTATGCTCTTAATACTGAGGGCCATAACTGAAATAGTATACCATAGTATACTCATATATAGAAGTATTCCAACACTCTCTCAAAGCCTTTGCCCGAGGACGAAGGTTAGTAGTTCCATATGCCACTACCGTAGGTGCAGCCCCCCTTACTTCGGTGGCTTGGGCTGATTCCGGCTAGCCGGCTGCTGTCTTTCCTGCAACTGCTGCTGTTGCTGGACGTGTCTTTGTTCCAATTGCTGCGTCTGTCGCTGGTGCTGTTGCTCTAGCTGCGACTTTTTCGCTTCATCAGCCTGTCGTTGCGCCACCCGCTGGTGGTCCTGCTCTTGTCTCTGCTGGAGTTTCTGTCTTTCCTGCTGCTGCTTCGCGTATAGCTTTTCCTGCTGTTGCTGGTATTTCTGGTCCTGCTTCGGGTTTCCTGTGTTTGGCGGAGCCGGGCGTTCTCTAGGTGGAAGGTCGTTGGGATGGAATGCGGTACCGGGACGAGGAGCGTTGCTCTCTCGGCTCGGAGCCGATGGGTTGGGCCGCGGTCGGGTTGCGGCGCGATTGGCTGGAGGATTATAGGGAGCTCCTGCCGCTTTCGCCGGCACGGCTGCGCGGTCACTCAATGCCCCAGGTTTAGGAGTAGCCGCGACCGCTGGCCTGCCATGGTTCACGGAAGCCCGTTGCTGCGGGTTCGTGCGGGCGGTCTGCGCATGTTGAGTCTGAACAGGTACGGGGGGAATGTGTCTCTCATGTGCCGCAGCTTCTTCTGCAGGCGTGGGACGGGCCCTTGTTCCATTGGGGCCGCCGTTGTAGCTGACGCGGTTCACCGTGGTGGTATTGTTGATCACCGTCGTGTTGTAAACGTTGCGGATGTTGGTGACGTTCACGTTATTCACCGAACGGTTGTAGTAAAACTGACCGTTTTCCCAACGTCCACCCTCGTAGCCCTCCCCGAAGTAACCGAATCCGTAAACGATCCCGCCGTAGAAACCGACACGTGGGCTCCAGTACCCCTCATAGAAAACAAAACTTTCATCGACCCAAGCCCAATAACCCGGCGTCCAGAGAAAACCTATTTCCGGAGCCAACACCCAAGTCCCCGGCACCCAATAGTAATCGTCGCCATCGTAGTCGTAGGCCCAGTAGCCCGGCGTCCAGATATAACCTTCGGCAGGACATAGTGGCTGCTCGTAGATGGGAAGAGCAGGCGGACCGAAAGTGATCGATATGCCGACTTGCGCGAACGACGCCGTCGAAATAGCCAGGACTACGACTGTGAACAACAGCGAACGAATGGCGGGGATGATACGCATGGCCTTTCCTCCTGCCTTAGACCTGTCGCTTGCCAGGTTCTGTTCTGCGGCTGCGGATTGTGCGGATTGTAAGGCACGATTTTCGGACTCGACTGCTGAAAGTCCTACTCGCCGAGGAGACATTGTCCCTCACCGTAAAATGAACCGAGAAGGCTCCAGACCGATGAGAACAACCGTATCGGCCCAGACTATAAGGCATAACTTCCTTGACAATACTGGATTCACCCCATCAGCTGGCCGGGAGTACCGTAGCGTCTCGCTCGAATAGAAAAGGCGGCTCTCGGAGCAGACAGCCAATGCGATGACTCAAATATAGAGAATGGCTGAGGCTTCACAGTGCGTGCTCTGCGGATCTCCGTTGGTCTAATGGCGTCTATATAAAGCGTGGTAATATCCGGCCAGTGGCTACGGCAAAAAATAATCCTGATCTGAATTACAACCGGGAGCGGCTGGTCTCGGCCGTGCCGGTGGAAGACGACTCACCGTTCGAGTTGAAGCTGCGGCCGCAGCGGCTGGGCGAGTTTATCGGGCAGGGCAAGGTCAAAGAGAATCTGGCGGTGGCGATCGAAGCGGCGCGGTCGCGTGGCGAAGCCATGGATCACGTACTGCTGTATGGGCCTCCGGGGCTGGGTAAGACCACGCTGGCCAACATCATTGCCAACGAGCTCGGAGCGCACTTCCAACCGACGGCAGCGCCGCTGTTGCAGATCAAAGGCGATCTGACGGCGATCATCACCAACCTGCAGGACAAGCAGGTGCTCTTCATCGATGAGATTCATCGTCTACAGCCGGTTCTCGAAGAGCTTCTGTATTCGGCGCTCGAAGACTACAAGCTGGACATCATTATCGGCCAGGGCCCTTCGGCGCGCACGCACACGATGGAGGTGAAACCGTTCACCTTTATCGGCGCGACCACGCGCGCGGGACTGCTTTCGGCGCCATTGCGATCGCGGTTCGGCATCGTGCTCCGGTTGGAGTTTTATACTCCCGAAGACTTGCGAGTGATCGTCGAACGGTCTGCGGAGATCATGGGAGTGGAGATCGACAAGCCGGGCGCGATGGAGATTGCGGGCCGCTCGCGAGGGACCCCAAGAATTGCGAACCGCCTGCTACGACGGGTGCGTGACTACGCCCAGGTGCGCGGTGCCGGAAAAGTTGATGAACCGACGACACAGTCAGCCCTGAAGATGCTGGAAGTGGATCAGTACGGCTTCGACGAGGTGGACCGGCGGCTGCTCTTGACCATCATCGAAAAGTACCAGGGCGGGCCGGTGGGCGTGAACACGTTGGCGGCAGCGCTGGCGGAAGAGCCAGACGCGATTGAAGAGATCTACGAGCCCTTCCTGATGCAGATTGGATTTCTGGACCGCACTCCGCGTGGACGCGTGGCCACGCAACTGGCGTACGACTACTTTGGGATCAAGCCGAGTCGGCGGCAGAGTTCGCTGTTTTAGGGCCTGTTTTTCCCAACCGGGCGCTGAGTTCGTTACCTCGCCAGCCAAGAACTTCAGCGGGGGATGTGCTGCTCACGTACTTCGTGCATCCGGGAACAGCGTTTTATATCGGCTACAACAGCGACCTGCGGAATCTCAACCGGTCCCTGGGTCTGGATCAGAGCGGCAACCTGCTGCGTACGCCGGGCCACTTTCTCAACGACGGGCGGCAGATTTTCGTGAAAATTTCCTACCTCTTCCAGTATTGACTTACTGTCTCGCGCGCCCGGCGTCTGCTTACTTCTTCGGACGCGCCGATGGCGGCAAAATCCCGTTCAGGCGCAGGTACATCGCGGCCGCCGCATAGTGATCGGCCCAACCGCTGGCCAGCCCCAGTGCGGCCATGGCGCGGGGAAATTGCCGGCCACCAAAAAGTTCAACGCTGTCGCCTAATTTGGAGTCGTCCATCTTACCCAGCGCTTCATGGCAAAAATCGAATGAAGCTTTCGCCGCGGCCAGGAGTTTGTCTTTCGAATCGCTTTCTTTGGGTTCGTCAATCTTGGGCGCGGGAACATCCGCCGCCTTGGCGCAAAGTCCGTTATTGGACTCGATGATGTGCACGACCAGGTGCGCGAAGGTCATCTGCTCGGGCGTGGGTTTATAAGAAAACTTGTCCGCCGGCATGGCTTCGATCGCGCCCAGGATATTATTCTGCGAGCGTGGCAAGAGCATTCCCAACGAAACAGTGACTGGATTTTTTGTGGGAGCCGAAGCTGTGGAAGGCTCTGTTTTCGTAGCTGGGGGAGTTGAAGGCTGCGCTTGCCCGAAACAAAAAATACCGTAAGTCAAAAGAGACACAACCACAAGCATCCTTTTCACAAGAAGCCTCCTAAGCTTTCTCGAATAGGTATCCCAGCATAAACCCGCCGCGCGTTTGAGGCGTCAAAAAAGATGCTCTTACAACCGACCACTCTTGTCCTTACGCCTTTGTAGAAAGGCGAAATCGGACGGTCGGTACCACGATGCCCAGTTAACTCGCTCGTCGATTCAGCCGCAAAGTGGAGAATCAAGCCGCTGGCACAGCTCTAAACTATTTCTCGTACACCTTTACCAGGAGTCATCGTACACTTTCGCACGTTTCCTGGGGAAAGCCTATGGGCGGCGGAGGACAGAAGGAGCGGCTTAAATGACGGAAGACAAGAAGGACTTTCGCAAGACGATTGAGGGAATTCTTGATGACCCATTCGAGAGTCCTCTGATGCTATGGCCCCCGATCATAGGCGCTGCAATAGGTCTGCTGAAAGGAATAGTCGCCGGATTCTTGGTTGGCGGCATCGGAGGTGCGATTGCTTACGGTTTGGGCGAGATGCTCCTTGGCGGAATCTCAGGCTTTATCGTAGCCCTATTACTCGGATTTTTTATTGCGGCCCTTCCGTGGCTTATTCTTATTGGGCTCGTCCTAGCCGCAATTTGGATCGTGTCGGCCCTATGGGGTGTTTGAATGCTAAGTCTAGCGAGGAGCGCGTGGTGTACAAAAGGCTGAACTCAACGGAACGTTGATTCAGAGAACAACCACGGAGGCTCCTCAACGGACATTATGTATTACATCGGGCTGGATGTTCACAAGAAGACCATCAGCTACTGCGTTAAGGATGCGAGCGGGCAGGTCCATCAAGAA